>Ga0209381_1000207_pt1 | contig 169906 bp, 144 predicted proteins | sample DewCreD2012metaG_FD_184111 | JGI IMG/M metagenome (GOLD analysis project Ga0209381, IMG submission 184111) | Hot spring sediment bacterial and archeal communities from British Columbia, Canada, to study Microbial Dark Matter (Phase II) - Dewar... ... | reverse complement strand
TCCTCAACATTGCCTGTAACGGTTAAAACCCGTTTAGGATGGGATGATGAGCACAAGGATATTGTTCAGATTGCCGAACAGCTTCAGGATAAGGGGATACGGGCTATTACGATCCATGGACGCACCCGGGCTCAGTTGTATCGTGGAGCGGCAGATTGGTCATTGATTGGTGAAGTTAAACATAATCCCCGGATGAAAATACCTGTCATTGGTAATGGAGATATTGTCAGTCCCGAAGGTGCAGCCATAGCATTTGAAAAGTTCGGTGTTGATGCTATTATGATTGGACGCGGAGCTATTGGCCGTCCATGGATATTCCGTCAGATCCGTCATTACCTTGATACTGGCGAATTATTGGCCGATCCGCCATTGTCCGAAAAGGTTCAATTAGCAAAAGAACATTTTGCCCTTTCCCTTGAAAGCAAAGGTGTCCCTCGTGGCGTATTTGAAATGCGCCGGCATTTTATTAATTATTTTAAAGGACTTCCGTTTTTTAAAGATTTCCGGCTCCGACTGGTCACTTCACTCGATGTTGAAGAGATTTTTCGTTTGCTGAATGAGATAAATAATCGTTATGCCGATAGTGATTAGCGTGTTAGTTCGCGAAATACTTCCTCGAGTTTTTTTCCTCCTTTTTGCATGGATAATACGGCAAGTTTTTTGCTTACTGCAAAATTGAAAACATCATTCCGGATGTCTTGCTCATCACTATATTCTATAATCCACTCATTGTTTGCTCCGCCGGTAACTCCTGTTACGCCTTTAATGGCCAGGAGTTCATCCGGATGTACTTCTCCGTTAAATTCAACTTTAAGTGTTACTACTGATGCCTGAAGGAGATTGCAGATATTCTCTTTTTTTCCGTCACCCACGATATGTCCTTTATTGATAATGATAATCCTGTCGCAGATGGCCTCAACCTCTTGCATAATATGTGTTGACAGAAATACTGTTTTATTGGTACCGGCATTTTTTATCAGGTTTCGTATTTCGATAATCTGATTCGGATCCAGCCCTGATGTTGGTTCGTCCAGAATCAGTACTTCCGGATTATGGAGTAATGCCTGCGCGAGTCCTGTCCGTTGTCTGTATCCTTTGGACAGGTGCCCGATTTTTTTGTGCTGTTCACTGGTTAATCCTGTTAGTTCAATGATTTCTTTTATCCGGCGTTCTCTGTCTGGTATTTTATATATTGCCGAAACAAAGCGCAGGTATTCTCTAACATACATTGAAAGATATAATGGATTTTGTTCGGGCAGGTAACCAATACAGCGCATGGTTTCGATGTGATGATCTGAAACATTTTTTCCGTTTACGCTCACACTGCCTGTGTCTGCATTTATCAATCCTGTGATGATTCGCATCGTGGTGGATTTCCCGGCTCCGTTAGGGCCAATAAATCCGGTAATTTCCCCTTTGTTCAGTGTAAAGCTGATTTGATCCAGCGCTTTCTGCCGGCCGAATTGTTTGCTTATATTAGTTACAATAACGCTCATCATATTTTAATTTTACGCAAAAGTAAATTTTCTTTTATATATTTGTAGTACAATCAATACATATTATCTTTATGAAAGCAGTATTTAAACAGATGATTTCAGGTGTGTGCTTTATAATCTTATTCTGTTCATCCGTATTCTTACATTCACAAACGTATAATGATGCTGTTGCCGAATATAATAAAGGCGCCGGACTTATGCAAATACCCGATAGCGTAAATGCCGCTATTCGTACATTTAATAAATGTTTGTCTATTTGCCAGGTTGTTGGTGCTGAAGCAGCCGGTGTAAAAAATACCATCGAACCCTTGATGCCGGCTCTTTATGATCAATCGGCCACGATGCTTTTCAAAGCCAATAAGCCGGACGAAGCCATTGCCGGCTTTCTTTTATCCGCCGAAATGGCAAAAAAATATAATAATCCGAAACTTGAGGCAAAAGCAAAAAACATGGTTTTACAACTTTATATTTCTCAGGGAAATAATTTTCTCAAAACAAATGACCAGTCCAAGGCCATGGATTATTACGACAGAGCAATTGCTTTTGATCCTTCAGCAGCTAAAGCATATTTTGGAAAGGGTTTGATTCTGAAGCAACAGGACAAGCCGGGAGAGTTCGAAGCGATAATGCGTAAAACGATTAGTTATGGTATTGAAGCTAATGACGAAAAAACTGTAATTAAGGCAAGGGAAATTGCCCGGGCATATTTTGGAAATAAGGGTGTTGCCGGCATTAATAATAAAATGTACGACGAGGCAATTAATCAGTTCCGCTTGGCTATCTCATTCGATACAACTTATGATGAGGCCTATTTTGGTATGGCCGTAGCATATAATGAACTTCAGCAATGGGATAATGCCGTTATTATGGCGCAAAAGGCCGTTTATTTTAAAGTGGGTTCTGATGACGAAAAAGCAAAAATTTATTTTGAACTCGGAAGAGCATATCAGGGTCTTAATGATTATGGAAATGCTTGCGATGCCTATAAAAATGCATTATATGGAAAATTTCAGAAAGCAGCCGAACTGCAACGTATGAATGTGCTTAAGTGTTCCGATGTGGCAGAGCCCACGCTTCCTACGCAATAAGATAGTTTTTATCTCTCTTTTTATTTGATCTTTCGGTGATTTGTTTGTATGATATTGTTTTATGGTTCTACAGATTAGCCATCTATTGCATTGCCCCGTTTAATTATAAGGCACGTTTATGGATTAAGGGCCGTAAAAAAATTTTACAGAGAATCAGACAGGCAATCCCTCCCTCAACCTCTTTAATATGGATACATTGTTCTTCTCTTGGTGAATTTGAACAGGGACGTCCACTCATTGAGGAAATTAAAAGAAAATATCCGCAGTTTAAAATATTGCTGACTTTTTTTTCACCTTCAGGTTACGAGATCCGGAAAAACTATCCTATTGCCGACTGGGTTTTTTATCTTCCGCCGGATACTTCGTATAATGCAAACAAGTTTATTGAAATTTGCCGGCCACAGAAAATATTTTTTGTTAAATATGATTTCTGGTATCATTATATATATGTAGCCAATAAAAACAAAATCCCGATATACCTAATTTCAGGTATTTTTCGGAACGATCAGATTTTTTTTAAATTCTATGGCAGTTGGTACCGGAAAGTGCTGGGTTTGTTTAAACATTTGTTTGTTCAGGATCAGTTATCGGAACAATTATTGCAACTCAATGGTATTAAAAATGTAAGTGTTGCCGGTGATACCCGGTTCGACAGGGTTTATGCTATTAGCCGGCAGGCGACCGGTAATACAATTGTTGAACAATTCTCCGGTTCGTATAAAACACTTATTGCCGGAAGTACATGGGAGAAGGATGAGATATTATTATCAGAATATATTAATAATTGTAAGGATAATGATTATCGGTTTATTTTTGCCCCGCATGAGATTGACCAAGCACATATTCTCCGGCTTCAATCTATGCTTTTACTCCCTTCTGTCAGATTTTCCAGAATTGATGGATTTGTACCGCCGGATGTACGGGTGTTGATTATTGATACAATGGGAATGCTGGCGTCTGTTTACCGGTATGGTACGATTGCCTATGTGGGAGGTGGTTTTGGCAGCGGTATTCATAATACTCTTGAGCCGGCTGTGTTTGGGTTGCCGGTGATATTCGGCCCTGTTTATCATAAATTTAACGAGGCCATTGCCTTACTTAATCTCAACGCCGGATTCACAGTTTCAACATTTGAGGAGCTCGCTAATATTCTTAATCGTCTGTTCACCGATGATCGTTTCAGAATAAATTGCGCCGAAAGAGCTGCTCAATATACATTTTCAATGACTGGTGCAACTGAAAAAATTTTATCTGCAACTTTTTCTTAGTCCGCTAATCCGCAGTAAAAATTCTGAAGTAAATATAGATTGTTTAACTGGGATTTTGCAGTTGAAAAACTGTAAATAACTCAACTGGTTTTTCCGGTTAAGGGTATCCGGTAACCTCTTGCTCGCTTGAGCTATGTAATAGCGAAAGCGATGCTTTGCTCCGCTGCCCGCGTGTCGCTGAAGCTTGTTCCTTCGCTAAAACTTCGGTAACATAAATATAGCGGAGGCACAAGCTACGCGAAAGCGATGCTTTGCTCACTGGAGTTATGCAATAGCGAAAGCGATACCACCTTATAAAATCATATTGTTAGCAATCAGCTAACGATTAGATTTTCAAGAGCGTTTTTCAGTTGTTTTTTTACAACTGAAAAATCCGGGCTAAAAATTTTTCATTAGAAAAAAATTCCGGGGGAAAGTATTTTGTGACAATGAATGGATAATTAATTATTTACCAATGTTTTATTTGATCAGGTTAATAACTATTTTTAAATGTTAATAAATACGATATGTTGTTTTAACGAATAAATTTTTTCTGATTGTAAATTGCAGTTTGAAAAAAACACCCTAAAAATTTATAACAACTTGAAAAAGATGCATACTGAGGAAATGATTGTGCAAAACAAGAACAGCCAACCCCTATCATCTGCAGCGTCGCAACAGCCGGATTTGGTAACAGAAAATGGTGTAGGATACACTTTTGACGAAGTTTTTGCCAGAACACTGGAGTATTTTAAAGGTGATGAACTGGCCGCTAAAGTGTGGGCTAATAAATATGCTCTGAAAGATTCGTTCGGGCGTTTTTATGAGCTTACGCCGGATGATATGCACATGCGGCTCGCCAGAGAAATTCACCGGATTGAAAAAAAATACGTTAACCCGTTGAGTATTGAGGAAATCTTTAATCTTTTTAAAGATTTTAAATATTTGGTACCACAAGGCGGCCCTATGACCGGTATTGGGAATGATCAACAAATCGCATCGCTGTCGAATTGCTTTGTTATCGGTAATGAAAATAATGCCGATTCGTATGGTGGTATTCTAAAAATTGATCAGGAACAGGTACAGTTGATGAAACGGCGCGGTGGAGTAGGGCACGATTTGTCGCATATCCGTCCCCACGGATCACAGGTGCTCAATAGCGCGCTTACTTCTACTGGCGTAGTACCTTTTATGGAACGTTATTCGAATTCAACCCGCGAGGTTGCTCAGGATGGCCGCAGAGGCGCCTTAATGTTAAGTATTTCTGTTAAGCATCCGGATGCCGATGCATTTATTAATGCAAAAATGGAGGCCGGCAAAGTTACCGGCGCCAATGTATCGGTTAAAATTGACGATGAGTTTATGCGCGCTGTAATTAATGGTACAACTTATCGTCAGCAATATCCCATTGATTCTGCCGAACCGACTCATGTAAAAGAGATTGATGCCCGTCAATTATGGTCGAAGATTATTTATAATGCATGGAAATCTGCTGAGCCGGGGATACTTTTCTGGGATACCATTATTAATGAATCAGTCCCCGATTGTTACCGTAAGTATGGATTTAAAACAGTATCTACAAATCCATGCGGAGAAATACCTCTTTGTCCGTACGATAGTTGCCGGCTGATGGCTATTAATTTATATAGTTACATAAATCAACCTTTTACTCCTGATGCTCATTTTGATTTTGATCTGTTTAAAAATCATGTAGCCAAGGCACAACGGATCATGGATAGTATTATTGATCTTGAAATTGAAAAAATTGATGCTATACTTGCAAAAATTGCGAATGATCCTGAAGATGATGAATTAAAAAGAGTTGAACGTAAGCTTTGGGAAAAAATAAAAATCAAAGCATTGCAGGGACGCCGGATGGGGCTTGGCATAACAGCCGAAGGAGATATGCTGGCAGCGTTGAACCTTCGTTATGGCAGCGAAGACGCAATTGATTTTGCCTGCGAGGTGCAGAAAACACTTGCCCTTGAGGCATACCGGGCTTCTGTGTATTTGTCTAAAGAAAGAGGCGCATTTGAAATCTTTGACATCCATTATGAAAAGGATAATCCTTTTATTTGCCGGCTGAAGAATGAAGACCCCAAGTTATTTGAAGACATGAGCCGTTATGGCCGGCGAAACATCGCGCTTCTTACTATTGCTCCTACCGGTACAACCAGTTTAATGACACAAACAACCTCTGGAATCGAACCCGTGTTTCTTCCGGTATATAAACGCAGGCGAAAGGTTAATCCTAATGATAATAATATTAAAATAAGTTTTGTTGATGACGTTGGCGATGCATGGGAAGAATTTACCGTGTTTCATCATAAATTTCTTACCTGGCTTGAGATTAGCGGGTATAATATTGAAGAGGTGAAAAATTTTGACAGCACTTCGCTGGATGAACTGGTCAAAAAATCACCTTATTATCTGGCAACTTCAAATGATGTTGACTGGGTTGCAAAAGTTAAAATGCAGGGGAAAATTCAGAAGTGGGTAGATCATTCTATCAGTGTCACAATTAATCTGCCCGAAGATGCTACTGAAGAATTGGTAGGACAATTGTATATCACCGGATGGGAGAGTGGTTGTAAAGGAATTACGGTTTACAGGGAAGGTTCGCGTTCCGGTGTATTAGTATCCAACAAAGGCGATGAGAAAAAAGATACGGATGCTCTGCAGGCACCCATCAAACGGCCTAAAGAACTTGATGCTGAGATTATCCGCTTTAATAATAACAATGAAGAGTGGATTGCTTTTGTCGGATTAAAAAATAACCTGCCTTATGAAATTTTTACCGGATTGGTTGATGACGATATACTGCCCATACCCCGCTCTATTTCTAAAGGGAAAATAATTAAAGCAAAAGAGAAAGATAAGGAAACCCGGTACGATTTTCAGTATATTGATAAATATGGTTATGAAAATACTCTTGGTGGTATTTCCCGGTTGTTTAATGAAGAATACTGGAATTATGCAAAACTTATCTCCGGTGTATTACGTTATGGGATGCCTATTCCCGATGTGGTAAATCTTGTTTCGTCCCTGCATCTTGACAGCGAAACCATAAATACATGGAAGAATGGTGTGGTGCGCGCACTTAAAAAGTATATCCCGGATGGAACAAAGCCCAAAACCGGAATCAAATGTAGTGAATGCGGTTCCGAAAATCTTGTTTATCAAGAAGGATGCTTGTTATGTAAACAATGTGGAACATCCAAATGCAGTTGATTTAATAAATTTTTATATAAATTATTTTCTTTCAGCCCGTTAACATGATTGTTGCGGGCTTTTTAGTTTGCTTATTTTTTTATGCGTAAGGTTTATCAATGCAAAAATAAGTAGCCGGATTATCCCGGTTATTGGGGTGGCGCAAGTGTTTGCGTTTATATTAATTGTTTAATCTGTTGCTCCTAATTATCGAATAATCAGCTAGTCGGCTAACTTTATTCTGGCTTTTGCACAATAAGTTCCTATGTTTGTTTGTAAAAAATGATTTAAGATGTTATATTTGAGATATATTATTAAATAAGTGTTGTTTATTATTGAATAGTCAATGGAAAAACTGAGATATATTTTACGTCATCTGCAATTAAATACACGCCTGAATCTGTATGTTCTTTCTTTTTTGTTTGTTGTATTAACCTGCGCCAGCGTTATTTTATATCAATATCAGCGCGCCAAATCATTAAATGAGACAGATAAAATAATGGAAAGTTATCTTTTTGATTTGAATTTTTATTTTGAAGAAATAGCATTCAGTAATTCAGAAATGGCTAATAAACTTACTGGGTTTATTATTAATGATTTGAATGTTGTACAACGCACAGATACCTCAGTTCAGCCAGTAAATCCCACTGATGTGATGATTTATCTTAAAAAAAATCAATTTGATCCGGAACAACTGCCGGCTGAAGTGAAAAAGTATTTTTCAGCCAAAGTGAACATGCGGCCTGGTTTTTCTCCTGTTATTATTTATAAAACAGGTACAATGATTGATCCTTTTACCAATGAAAATAAACATATTGCTGAGAGTAAGGTGTTCAATAAAATTAAAATCATCAGTGATCATAAAATGTACAAACTCTTTTTTCAACTTCATGAAAAGGGTAAAACAAAAAAGCAGGTGATTTATGTTCGGTATTTTCAAAATTATAACGCCTATATTGGCATGATGGCTGATCAAGCCACTTTATTCGAAGATCTGCTGGTTTTCAGAAATGTGATAATTGTTACTATACTGTTCTGTATCATATTTGTATCATTAATTCTTTCGCTTATTATTGGTAATGTTGTTAAACAGATTAATCTGCTTACTCAGTCGGTTGCAGATATGGCAAGGGGAAAAGTTGTAGGCGAGATCAGTTATCCGCGACATGACGAAATTGGCTCAATTGTTGAATCTATTAATATGTTGGCTCGTGGGTTGCGCCAGAGTATTACTTTTTCGAAGGAACTGGGCAGTGGAAATCTAAATAGTGAATTTGTTCCTTTAAGTACCGATGATGAACTTGGAAATTCATTATTAGAGATGCGTCAGAGCTTGAAAAAAGCCGAAGACGAACGACGTCGTCAACAGCAGGAAGAAAAAGAATGGAACTGGGCCACGGTAGGCCATGCCCGATTTGCGGATATCATCCGTAAAAATTATAAAGACATTAACGAAATGTCATTTAATATTATTAGTGAACTGGTTAAATATATTAAGGCCAATCAGGGAGGTATTTTTATTTTAAATAATGATGATAAAGATAATCAATACCTTGAAATGACCGGTTGCTTTGCTTACGATAGACGTAAATTTGTTACCCGTAATATAAAAATAGGGGAAGGACTGGTAGGTACCTGTTATCTCGAGAAGGAAACGATTTACCTTAGCGATTTGCCCGAAGGTTATATGGATATTGTCTCAGGGCTCGGCGATGCCAGTCCGCGTAGTTTGATTCTTGTTCCCATTAAATTAAACGAAGAAGTGCATGGAGTAATTGAAATGGCTTCGTTTGAACCCTTTGCCAAATACCAGATTGAATTTGTTGAGAAAGTGGGTGAAATTATTGCATCAACTGTTTCGACCGTGCGTACTAATATGAAAACGTCTATGTTGCTGGAACAATATCAGCAGCAAAGCGAAGAGATGAAAGCGGTGGAAGAAGAGCTTCGCCAGAATATGGAAGAGTTGCAGGCCACTCAGGAAGAAACGGCCAGACAAGAAATGGAGATGAGAGGTACACTGGATGCTATTAACGAAACTACCCTGACGTATGAACTGAGCATGGACGGACAGTTTCTGAAGGCAAACCGCAAATTTCTTGAAAATATCTCAATGAATTTGAATGATTTATCCGGACGTTCTTTGTCTGATTTTATGGATCACGCTGTTGTTGATTCTGAATCGTATAAAAAAGTATGGCGGGAATTACAACGTGGAGCAGCTCATTCGGGCGGCCATCAGTATTTCTTTAAAGGGAAAGAGAAATGGTTTTACGAAACCTTTACTCCTGTGAAAGATGCCAATGAACAGTATTCAAAAATTCTTGTTCTGGCTTACGATATATCCAGAATTAAAGAATTGGAGAAAAAAGTTGAAGAGCAGGATAAAGAAATTGTACGGCTTAAAAGGGCATCTGGCTCGACCAGAAAAGAAAATTAATTCCCTATTTCGCTGAAAAATTTAATTCGCATAAGCCGTATCTCTTCTTCTGTAAAGTTTTCTTCTCCTAGTTTGTCAAGCGCTGTTTCTATAGATTCGTTCTGGGCTTCTTCCCTGAAATAGTCATAGATTTCATCTTGCTTGTCTTCGTCTATTACATTGTTAATGTAATAATCAATGTTTAGCTTGGTGCCCGAGTAAACAATAGATTCTATCTCGGATAACAGGTCTTTCATGTTCAAACTTTTTGCTGCTGCAATATCATCAAGAGGCATTTGCCTGTCTATACTCTGGATAATATATACTTTAAGTCCCGACTTATTGATAACCGATTTAACCGTCATATCCTGCGGTCGTTCAATCTCATTTTCTTCTACGTATTTTTTTATTACTTCAATAAATTCCTTGCCGTACCGGTGCGCTTTCCCAACACCCACACCGGTTATTTGTTGCAGTTCATCGGGCGAAGTCGGATATTGAATGGCCATATCTTCGAGTGAATGATCCTGAAAAATAATGAATGGAGGCAAGTCGTGTTTTTTGGCAATCTGTTTGCGCAAATCTTTTAGAATACTTAATAATTCATTATCAACTGTTGCTGCGCCACCGGGTACTATTATATCTTCATCGTCAATTTTTTCGAAGTCCCGGTCTTCAGCCAGCATGTGTGAATATGGATTCTTGAGATATTCCTGCCCTTTTTCCGTAATTTTAAGAAGTCCGTAATTCTCTATTTCTTTTTGAACCAACCGTTCAATCATTGCCTGACGGATAATGGCTGCCCAGAATTTATGATCCTTTTCAGCCCCTTCCCCAAACATTGGCAGTTCCTGATGTTTATAGGATTTAATCATCGCCGTGGCTGTGCCGGTTAGGATATTGGCAATATGGTCAATTTTAAATTTTTCGTTAACGGCTGCAATAGTCCGTAGAGCAAGAACAAGGTATTCTTTGCCTTCAAATTTAACTTTCGGATGAAGGCAGTTGTCACACGATTCGCAATTATTCTCTTTAAAATCTTCTCCGAAGTAATAGAGCAATAGTTTTCTGCGGCATATAGACGTCTCGGCGTAGGCAACTGTTTCCATAAGCAACTGCCGGCCTATTTCTTGTTCTGCTACCGGTTTGCCCTGCATAAATTTTTCGAGCTTCTGAATATCTTTATAGGTATAAAAGGCAATGCAGTGGCCTTCGCCGCCGTCGCGTCCTGCTCTTCCTGTTTCCTGATAATAGCCCTCCAAACTTTTTGGCATATCGTAATGGATAACATACCGGATATCGGGTTTGTCTATCCCCATACCAAAGGCAATGGTAGCAACAATTACATCTATATCTTCTTTTAAAAATTGATCCTGTGTCTGGGTACGGACAGCCGATTCAAGTCCTGCATGGTAAGGCAATGCCTTGATTCCATTTACACGCAAGGTTTCAGCCAGTTCTTCTACTTTACGGCGACTGAGGCAGTATACTATGCCCGATTTCCCCTGATGGTTACGGATATATCTGATGATTTCTTTGGAGACATCATGCTTTGGACGTATTTCATAGTAGAGGTTTGGCCGGTTAAATGACAGTTTAAAGATGGTGGCATCCAGCATTCCGAGATTTTTTAATATGTCATGCTGTACCTTAGGGGTTGCCGTAGCGGTGAGAGCAATAATCGGCGCCCGTTTGATCTCATCTATTATCGGCCGTATTTTACGGTAAACAGGCCTGAAATCGTGTCCCCATTCAGAAATACAATGGGCCTCATCAACCGCATAAAACGAAATATTGATTTTTTTCAGCAGTTGAATATTTTCTTCTTTGGTAAGTGATTCAGGCGCAACATATAATAGCTTGGTTTTTCCTTCCAGCAGATTCTTTTTTACTTGTGTGGCTGCGGCTTTTGAAAGTGAAGAATTAAGGTAATGGGCGACTACATCTTCGGTGTGAAAACTACGCATAGCATCTACCTGGTTTTTCATCAGGGCAATGAGGGGTGATATAACTACCGCTGTTCCTTCAAGGATCAGGGATGGAAGCTGGTAGCATAATGATTTGCCGCCTCCTGTGGGCATCAGCACAAAAGAATCTTTGCCCTCTAAAAGGTTGTTTATAATCTCTTCCTGGTTCCCTTTAAATAAATCAAAACCAAAATACTTCTTTAAGTTTTCTTTTAATGTGTTCTTGTTACTCATTTTGACCGACCTGAAATTATCTTGTATTTACTGAATTAATCAATACCTTTGTATTTCTGAAAAACGGGCAGGTTTTCTACCGGGTTGTTTTTTTATACACCTGAACCTCCGCCGGTTTTAACACTTAAAGTTAACTATTTTTTTTAATTAATGACTAAAGATAAAAAAAAAATCAGTCGGGACGAAATGACCTTTCTGGAGCATTTGGAGGAAATGCGGTGGCATCTGATCCGCGCTTTTTCGGCAATTGTGGTGTTTGCGGTTATTGCCTTTATTTATAAGGATTTGTTATTTGATGCTATTCTGCTTGCCCCTAAAAATCCTGGTTTTATTACCAATCAGTTGTTGTGTCGGCTGGCAGCAAAATTCCATACCCCATCCCTTTGCATCAATCAAACACCGCTGCAACTGATTAATATCACCATGTCGGGGCAGTTTACCACGCATATTATTATTTCTCTGGTTGCCGGGCTCATTCTGGCTTTTCCTTTTGTGCTTTACCAGGCATGGAGTTTTATTCGTCCCGCATTATACGATAAAGAACGGAATGCCGCTTCGGGTGCGGTATTGATAAGCTCTTTTTTGTTTCTGTCTGGCGTTTTGTTTGGTTATTTTATTATTATTCCAATGTCGGTAAATTTTTTGAGTAATTACAAAGTGAGCACCGAGGTGTCTAATCAGATCGCCTTGAATTCTTATATCTCTAATGTAGCTTCAACTGTATTGGCCAGTGGTGTGGTTTTTGAACTACCTGTTATATTATTCTTTCTCACTAAAATAGGATTGGTTACTCCTTCATTTTTGAGAAAATACAGACGACATGCTATTATCATTATTCTGGTACTGGCTGCCATTATTACTCCTCCCGATATTTTCAGCCAGATTCTTGTTTCAATCCCTTTATTGTTTCTTTACGAAGTCAGCATATTTGTGTCGGCTGTCGTGCATCGAAAACACAATGTTTAATCTCCGTCTGATGAAAAGCGTATGGATAATATGGCTTTTATTCCCTGTCATTCATTTAAACGGTCAGGTTACAAAAATCAGGGGTACAGTAAAAGATGCTGTTACCGGTGAATCGCTGCCCTTTGTCAGTATTACATTAATGGGAACAACAGCAGGCACAGTATCTGATTATAATGGGGCATATTTTCTTGAAAGCCGCCTGTTGGCCGATAGTATCATGGTATCATTTATTGGATATAAAACACGAACGATCGGCATTCGCAAAAATATTTTTCAAACTATTGATATTACGCTTGAGCCCGATTTTATCCAGATGGACGAAGTCGTTATTGTTCCCGGCGAAAATCCGGCCCATCGTATTTTGCGCAATATCATTAAAAATAAAGAACGTAACGACCCGCGAAATATTCCCGGATTTCAATGTGAAGTATATACCAAAATACAGGTTGATCTCAATAATGTAGATGATAAATTCCGAAACCGTAAAATGTTTAAACAATTTCAGTTTGTTTTTGAGAATATTGATACAAATACCATTACCGGAAAGGCCTATCTTCCCCTGATGCTTGCCGAGAACCTGTCTGATTTTTATTATCAGAAAGAACCCCGGAAACAACGTGAAGTAATTAAGGCATCGCAGATCAGCGGTATTAAAAATCAAAGTATTTCACAATTTGCCGGCCGGATGAGTGTTACATTTAATATTTACGATAATTTCATGACATTGTATGAGTCGGGATTTGTTAGCCCGATTTCTGACGCAGGTCTTGCTTATTATAAATATTACCTGATTGATAGTGCTGATATTGACGGCCATTGGTGTTATCAGATATCCTTCAAGCCCCAGCGCAAGCAGGAGCGTACCTTTTTTGGTGATTTTTGGGTGGCCGATGAGGTATGGGCTGTGAAAAAAATGCAGATGCGTCTGGCTAAAGATGCTAACCTGAATTACATCAATGAGCTGGCTGCTAATTTTAGTTTTTCAACCTTTAACGATTCTCTATGGTTTCTTGATTTTGAAGAATTGCTGGTTGATTTTAATATTACAGAAACACAAAAAATTAAAGGTTTTTTTGGCCGGAAAACATCCTATTACAGAAAATATATTTTTAATCTTCCGCTTTCGGAAAAAATTGAAGAGCAAAAAAATTATGTAGTATTAGCCGACAGCGCCCTCAACAACGACCCGCAGTATTGGGATACGGTACGACCGGTTAGCTTAACCGATAAAGAAGCCCGTATTTACGCAACTGTTGACAGTATAAAAAAAGTACCTCTCTATAAAACCGCTGAGGATTTTGTTTATCTGTTAACTAATTATCACTTTATCATTGGACCCTGGGAGATTGGCCCTTATTATACGCTGTATAGTTTTAATGAAATTGAAGGCAACCGTTTTAAGCTGGGCGGAAGGACAGCCAACAGTGTCAGTACAAAGTTTATGTTTACCGGGCATGTTGCTTATGGTATGAAAGACGAAAAAATCAAATATGGCGCCGGGGGTTTATATATGTTTTCGAAAAATCCCCGGATTGCGCTTAATGTCTCGTATCGTAATGATATGGAGCAGTTAGGCCAGAGTATTAACGCTTTTCGCACCGATAACCTTATTGCTTCGGTGTTCAGACGCAATCCTGATAACAAGCTTACGCTGACTCAAAATTTTACCACTGCTTTCGAACGTGAATGGTACCAGGGATTTGCTCATACATTATATCTCACTCATAAACGGATTTATCCGACCTATTTCATCCCGTTCTACCGGTTAACCGATGGACAGATTAATAATGTATCCCGTATCATTTGTTCCGAAATAATGATACAAACACATTATGCCTATGATGAAATATTTGTGATGGGTGAGTTTGAGCGTCGCACGCTGGGAACTAAATACCCTGTGATTGATTTATATTTAACAGCCGGCATAAAAGATTTGGCGCTCAGTCAATATGAATATTATAAGACCAACCTTCGTATATCGCATTTTTTTAATACCAATCCGTTTGGCTTTTTTAAATATACTGTTGATGCGGGACGGATATTTGGACATCTGCCTTTCCCTTTGCTTGAGTTGCACAGAGGTAACGAAACCTACGCTTATGACTATTATGCATTCAATATGATGAATTATTACGAGTTTGTCAGCGATCAGTGGGTTAGTATTTGGGGCGAACAGCACTTGCAGGGTTTTTTCCTGAATCATATTCCTCTTTTGCGAAAGTTGCGCTGGCGAGAAGTTGTATCTGCAAAAGGACTGATTGGTTCGCTTAATGATAGAAACCGCGATAAGTTGTTATTCCCGCCCGGGCTCGGCGATGTGACACAACCTTATGGCGAAGCCAGCGTTGGCATCGAGAATATTTTTAAATTTTTCAGGTTCGATGCCGTCTGGCGCTTAACACATCTTGATCATCCCAATATTCAGATATTTGGACTTAGAGCTAAATTACAGGTTATTTTTTAATATGTTTTTTTAGTTTCTGGAATCCTTTAACTACCGGGTTAAATGTAAATCAACTAGCGCAGTAGGATATGGCAACTTTTTCGCTATTTTTGAGGTCTTAAATTAAGTTATGCGTTTACGCACCGAGGATGTAGTTAAAAAATACCGGTCACGCACGGTTGTAAAAAGCGTTTCCATTGAAGTAGGGCAAGGTGAGATCGTTGGCTTGCTGGGACCGAATGGCGCCGGTAAAACAACTACCTTTTATATGATTGTAGGACAGATTGCGCCTAATTCAGGTAAAATCTTTCTCGATAATAAAGACATTACCTATGAGCCCATGTACAGGCGTGCTAAACTCGGTATCGGATATTTGCCCCAGGAAGCATCGGTGTTTCGTAAAATGACTGTTGAAGATAATCTGCGCGCCGTACTTGAGATGTCATCCATACCTTGTAACGAACAGGATAACCGGGTTGAGCAATTGCTGGATGAATTTGGCTTAAACCGGGTCCGTAAAAGTTTAGGAATACAGCTTTCGGGCGGTGAACGCCGGCGAACAGAGATAGCACGCGCATTGGCGCTGAATCCAAGTTTTATCTTGCTCGACGAGCCGTTTGCAGGTGTTGACCCTATTGCTGTTGAAGATATCCAGGCCATTGTGGCTAAACTCCGGTCTAAGGATATCGGTATTTTAATTACCGATCATAATGTTCATGAAACATTATCTATTACCGACCGCGCTTATCTGCTTTTCGAAGGTAATATTCTTAAATCGGGTACCGCTCAGGAACTGGCAAACGATGAGCAGGTGCGTAAAGTGTACCTTGGTAAATCATTTGAACTGAGAGATTATTCACCCATTAATGTGAAATAGGTCATGACGGTTACTAAATTGAGTGAGCAGGAACTTATCCGCAGGGAATCGTTGCAGCGTCTTAGGGATTTAGGGATTAATGCTTTTCCGCAGCAGGAATTTCCTGTTTCAACAACGTCGCGGCAGATTATTTCTGGTTTCTCGCCGGAAAAAGAAGGTTTTAAAGAGGTTGCCATTGCCGGACGGATTATGAGCCGCCGGATTATGGGCGCTGCGTCTTTTGCCGAACTGCAGGATCACGAGGGTAGAATTCAGTTATATCTTAACCGAGATACCTTATGTCCTGGTGAGGATAAAACTATGTATAACGAAGTGTTTAAAAAACTTCTTGATATTGGTGATATCATTGGTGTTAATGGTGATGTTTTTGTTACGAAGATGGGGGAGATATCCATTGAGGTAAAAAAAATGACCATCCTCGCCAAATCGTTACGTCCTTTGCCAATCGTTAAGGAGAAGGACGGTCAGTTTTTTGATGCGGTTACCGATCCTGAATTGCGATACAGGCAACGGTATGTTGATCTGATCGTTAATCCGGGCGTGAAAGATGTGTTTATAAACCGCACTAAAATTATGCATTCGATGCGTGAGTTTTTCAATCGCTTTGGTTATCTTGAAGTGGAGACACCTATTCTTCAGCCAATACCCGGCGGAGCGGCTGCCAAGCCGTTTATTACTCATCATAATGCGCTCGACATCCCGTTATATCTGCGTATTGCCAATGAACTCTATCTTAAACGATTAATTGTTGGTGGATTTAATGGAGTATATGAATTTGCAAAAGATTTCCGGAACGAGGGAATGGATCGTACACATAACCCGGAGTTCACAGTGATGGAGATTTATGTGGCCTATAAAGATTATTTATGGATGATGCAGTTCACCGAGAATATGCTGGCCAGGGTTGCCTTTGATTTACATGGTACAACAGTAGTGAAGGTAGGTGATGAGACCATTGATTTTAAACCACCATACCCTCGCATCACGATGTACGAGGCCATCAAACGATATTCGAGCATAGAGGTTTCGGAAATGGACGAACAGGGCTTGCGCGATGTATGTCAAAAATTAAATATAACCGTTGATCCGGCTATGGGAAAAGGCAAGCTGATTGATCAGATTTTTGGTAATGTATGTGAAAAGCATTTTATTCAGCCAACTTTTATTATTGATTATCCGGTTGAAATGTCTCCGTTGTGCAAGAAACACCGGAGTAATCCACAACTCACCGAACGTTTTGAACTGATTGTTAACGGCCATGAGCTTTGTAATGCTTATACAGAATTAAACGATCCGGTAGATCAGCTTGAACGCTTTCAGGAGCAACTCCGGTTATCAGAGAAAGGGGATGATGAGGCCATGTTCATTGATATGGATTTTGTCCGATCCCTTGAATATGGTATGCCTCCCACTTCCGGCATGGGTATTGGTATTGACCGCCTGACGATGTTGATGACTAATCAGTCAAGTATACAAGATGTCCTTTTCTTTCCGCAGATGAAGCCCGAGAATCCTCCTGCGGCTGAAAACAGTGAAGAGTTTTCGGCTATGGGTATTCCTGAGCAATGGATTACTGTTTTGCGTGATATGGGTTATTCATCTGCCGCGGCTCTCAGGGAGATTAAACCCGGTAAACTGCATAATGATATTTGTGGATTTAATAAAAAGAATAAACTCGGATTGGCCAATCCTTCACCCGATGACGTGAAGCAGTGGCTGACTGTGTAACCGGTAATTGCGATAACCTGTAAATTATGGCGCGTTTAATCCCTAATCCTTTACGTGTTTACCACAAACGGCGGGTCGAGCGACGCAGAGCCGAAATGCGCGCTATCGCTGTTATTGGTAGTGGAAGCTGGGGAACTGCCCTGGTAAAAATATTATCTCAAAATGCCACAGGCATTAACTGGTACCTGCGTAATGCCAGAGATGCTGATTATATCCGGAAAAATAAACATAATCCAAGGTATCTTACTTATCTTACACTGGATACTCGAAAAATTCATTTTTATAATGATATTCATGATACAATTCGTGATTCATATATCATATTCTTTGCTATCCCTTCGGCTTATCTTAAGGAGCAGGTTTTAGATAAAGGCATTGATTTTTCGGGGAAAATTATAGTGTCTGCAATCAAAGGCATGATCCCGGAAGAGAATTTAACGATCTCGGAGTTTTTTAATCAGCGTTGCAATGTGCTATACCGTAATCTCGCTGTCTTGTCGGGGCCCTGCCATGCCGAGGAGATCGCTCAGGAAAAATTATCGTATTTAACTATTGCCAGTCGTCGTGAAAGTCGCCTTAGCCGTCTTAACCGTCTCATCGAATGTAGATTTGTACGTACCAGTATTTCTTATGATATTAAAGGGATTGAGTATGCAGCTATCTTAAAGAATATTCTTTCTATTGGTGCCGGAATTTGTCATGGACTTGGATATGGTGATAATTTTCAGGCCGTTTTTGTTTCCAATGCGTTGTCGGAAATGCAATCCTTCCTGGATAGAATACGAAATGTACCCCGGCATATCGGGCACTCGGCATATCTTGGCGATTTGCTGGTTACCTGCTACTCACAGTATAGCCGTAATCGCACTCTGGGAACTATGATTGGCAAGGGATATACAGTTAAGCAGGCCTTGCTTGACATGAATATGGTTGCCGAGGGTTATAATGCTTGCCGGTGTATTCACGAGCTTAAAAAAGAAATGAAAACGGTTCATACACCCGTGATAGATACTGTATATGAAATTCTTTTTAACCGCAAATCACCTGCCGATGCAATGGCCCGGCTCAGTGAAAAATTTCGTTAAACGAAAATTAATTTAGAAGATAAATGGGATAAATAGCCGGGTCTGATTAATATATATTCTATAAGTTGCGCCAAATCGTTTGGTCATCTCTTTCTCTTTAATCCGGCAGGTAATATACAGAGCTATGCTGTTAATGATTACAAGAATAATATTAAACAGATCATCCGGTGCTTTCAGATAAATTCCCAGTCCAAAATAAAGCAGCGAGGCATACATCGGGTGGCGGATATATTCGAAAAGGCCTGTGGTTACAAGCTGGGTAGTGTTTTCAAAATTGCCCTGGGGCCGGCCTCTTAAAATAATCTGCATGCTTCCGTACAGGGCAAAGAAAGCAGAAATGAGGAAGAGAAGCCACGACAAAATCTGCAAGGGCGCGAATGCATTGACAAACCAGTTTTGATGATTATGCATCAAAAGGAGCAGAATGCTTTCGAAAGAAATAAAGCGGGGTATCCCATGATATCTCCTTTCTTTTAATGACGCAAACCAGGTAAAAAGGATTATTCCTACTGTTGCAACGAGGATAATTAATAATTGGTTCTGACTAAACATTTCATTCGTTTTTTAAGGGTGTAACAATTCCACCAAGCGTAATTTTTATTTCACGTTTATCAGGATTGCCGCCATAATAAATTTCGCCTTGCAACGTGGCATTAGCCGTTAAGCTTTTTGTGGCAATCACATATATTTTTGATTCTATACTGCTCATCATGTCGGCTTCATCTGCTATTAGGGCATTTCCGTCAAATGTACTTCCGGCCACTGCAGACACTTTGACAGCTTTTACCGTACCTTTTAATACCAGACGCCCACCGGAACTAAGGTCTGCTGAAACCGACCTGCAATTTAAATTTACATAAGCGCTGCTGCCCGAGTTGGCTGTCAGGTTTATTACTTCACCGGTAAGCGCCGAGTCACTATAAACTTCTGCTCCATTATGAACGGCAATGGAAACTATCTGTGTATAGTTTATCACAAGGTAGGCCCTCCGTTTATTATTTAGGTCAATCTTTGTGCGGACTTTTAATACCGAGCCCTCCAGAGTTACTTTTACATCTTTTTCAGTCAGTTCATTCAGCCGTTTGATCTGGTATGATTCAGTACCATTTTTAACCAGTTCCGCCTGAACATCACCGTAAAATTCAATACGGCTGAACGTCCCGGTTGGTTTAACTTCGAAGGGTTGTGCGCAGCAAAATGCACATAATCCTGCCCAAAAGAATATTATTGCTTGTATTGTCATGGTATTTGTATTTATGGTTTTTTGCAAAAATACAAATCTCAATATGGATATTTTTGTAAACACAAAAAATATTCGTCTTTCAGGCATTTATTATTTTCACGGAAGCGCTTACATTACTTCTGTCAGGCAAACGAATAGTTTATTGGCTTTTTCAAAAAACATAATTTTATTTTCGCGTGAGAGCCAGCCCAAGGCCAGATATAATTCCTTGTCGGCCAGTTCGGCTCTTCGTTTCAGCGTAGTGACAGGCATTTCGGGTTGTTCGCTTAATAATGTCCATATACGCCCGGCATTGTTTCCAATTTCATTTTTGTACATCATTTTGTCCTCCATATTAAATTAATCAGTGATAAAAGTAAGTAGTGGTTTTGGTGAATGCAAGAAAAAAACGAATCTGTGCATATAATTTAATATATCCTTAAAATAATGGTAAAACAGCGGGCCGTTTTTGGTACAAAGAAGAAAAAAATGGTATTCGTTAATCGAAGAGATTAATAATTTCCTGCTCACTGAAGTTAAGAAACGGATTTTTATTATTAATCAGGGATGATGCCAGCACTTGTTTTTCGTTCTGAAGCTGTATGATTTTTTCTTCAATGCTGTTTTTGGTAATAAATTTATAGGCAAGGATGTTATTTACTTGTCCGATGCGGTGTGTACGGTTAATGGCCTGACTCTCAACGGCCGGATTCCACCATGGATCAAGAATGAAAACATAATCGGCCGATGTGAGGTTTAATCCCACACCACCTGCTCTGATGGAGATCAGGAAGATACGGTTGTCGGGATTATTCTGAAAATTTTCAATGATTATTTTCCGTTTATTTTCGGCTGTTTCGCCGGTGAGCATGCTATACTGTATTGTTCTGTTGTCGAAATAAGATCGAAATACAGTCAGATGTTTTACAAAATTTGAGAAGATCAATACTTTATGGTTTTCGCACAATAGTTTGTCTATGCATTCAACTACTTCGTTAAATTTGCCCGATTCGCACTCCATTGTACGGTCGGCCATGCATGGGTGGTTGGCTATTTGCCGGAGCCGCATCAACCCGTTAAGGATCACAAAGCGCGCCTTATCTTTTCCTTCTTCTTCTAGCTTGCGGATAATATAATTGCGGATGGCTGATTTTTCGGCATCATAAATCCGTTGTTGCTCATTGGTCATTTCGCAGTAATAAGTTTTAATTGTTAGCGGAGGCAGATCGCCCGCAACCTGTTGTTTAGTTCGCCGCAGAAGATATGGGCTGATCAACTGGTTTAACTTATTCATCTTATTCTGGTCTTTATGCTTCTCAACTGGCACAACAAAGTGATCCTTGAAAAAATGCAGTGTCCCCAGTAATCCGGGATTGAGAAACGACATTTGCGACCAAAGGTCTATAAGTGAATTTTCAATAGGTGTGCCTGTAAGCACTAACCGGTGTTTGCTATTTAGCTCTTGTATGGTATTAAAGATTTTTGAGTCGGGATTTTTTATGGCCTGGCTTTCATCAAGAATAATGTAATAGAACGGAAAGGTCTTTAATATTTCATAATCATTGCGTATCACTCCGTAGGTCGTCAGAATAATGTCATAATCGGCAAAATGATGTACTGTAGTTGATCTGTTGATGCCGGTGTGTTTGTATGCTTTTAATTGGGGTGTGAATTTTGCAATCTCTTTCTCCCAGTTATGGACCAGCGATAGTGGCATAACTATCAGAGATGTGTGTGCAGGGCGGCTCAGGGGTTGAGCATCGAAAAGAGTCAGTTGTATATTTGGCAAGACAGGCGCAGAAGGTGACTCGTTTCTGATAGATTGCAGCAGGGTTAGTACTTGCAGTGTTTTGCCCAATCCCATATCATCAGCCAGGCATCCGCCAAGCGATTGTTTGCGCAGGTGCTGGAACCAGCTGTATCCGTCAATCTGATAGGGCCGCAGTGTTGCTGATATGCCTTCCGGCGTTTTTAATGGTTTAACCGGAATCTCGCCGGTTAACTTATTGTATTGCTCCAGCCCGGGCACCGGGATCTTTTCTTTCAGCAGGGTGAAATGGTGTTTCTTTAAAAATAGTTTGCGGTCATCATTTTGTGAAAACCGCATAATATCGGCATACCGGGTGAACCATTCTTCGGGAATAATAGCGATCTCTTCGTTGGGAAGTTTATATTCGCGCCGGCCCGACAGAATATGATTCCGTAGTTTAAGAAATGGAATGGTATATTCGCCAAATGACACTGTACCATATATGTCAAACCAGTCCTGCCGGTTGTTGACATCAATATGAAGCGAGATCTTTCCGGTGAAATATTTGATATCCGATTGTGGCTGAACAATAGTGAAAAGGTTTTCTTTCAGTAGTGCTTCGTTCCGGTTTATCCAATTGAGTAATTCGTAATAGGGCAGTGGATGAAATGATGACTGGCCTTTATTCTCATTACTGTTTATGGATATATGATAGTGCGAACCATTGCCCCTAACTAATCCGATAGATTCCAGAAATTGCTTTTTTTGTTCTTCAAAGCCGGTGTTGCGGTATATCTTAATAAACGAATAGCTGTCGTGGTTTGATTGCAATATCACTGCATGCTGCGATTTTTCGTGCGACAGGAATGTTTTTCCATTATAGCAGAAGGAAAGAATCAGTGATGGATGCTCCCAGTTGTTGTCAATGGTTAGTACCGGCTCACATTCCGGATTGTCTTCGCGTATATCAAACCCGGTGGCTTTTACTGTATAATAATGGATACTCTTTAAAACAAATGTTTCCAGATATTTTTGCATGCTTTGACCCGGTATAGTGATGTGTGGCTTGGTGAAAAACGGAATAAATTTCATGCTGTCTATCTCTTCCCTGAACGAATAAACCTTGTGGTCAGCATATAGCCAGCATGGCTTGCTCGTTAGCACAATCACCCTTTTGTTGGTGAGTGTGATTTCTTCATTGTTTTGCTGAATGGAAAGATGATAACGGATGTCGTCGTTGTTCCGTAAAAAATTAAAAGTCACTTCAGCCGGATTCTGAAATATCTTTATTGGTCTGTCTTGTATATGGTCTTTTCTGCGGCCTTTAAGATATAATCCTATGTTGTGTCTGGCCAACATTTGTAAACACTGCACCAAACGACGCTCAATATGCGGCCGTATTAATAACTTAAATTTTTCGGGTGGATACAGTTTGTAAAAATCTTGGTGTTTTTTTTGTTCTTTACTGAAGGTTTTTATGATGTGGTCCTCGGTATATTCTTCGGCCAATCGAATAAGGTACATCTCTTCATCCGTGACAGCAAATTGATAATCAGATATAGTTAAAGCATTCACCCTGCGGTATGTTAGTGTAAATTCGTTTTGTTCACTAAGTTCAATAACGTACGGCTCAACCAATACTCCCAAAGGTGAATGTTCAGTAATAGCAAAGACAAGTTTTTGTCTTACTTTATTTAATACAGTTGTTTCCAAAAAATAATTAACCTAAGCAATCAACGAAAATATCAATAATCCGTTAATTTCCGAAGAATTATTTATTTAGTTTATTAACAGATTTAATTATTTATATAAATAATTCATTATCAATAATAAACAATTTATTAAACGTAATACATAGTATCCTATTAACCTGGTACTCCGGTTAGAGATTTTAATATTATAAATATAGTATCTTTGTGTTCCTTAAAGTGTTTAATGCAGGGGAAGCTACGACATATCAGTGGTATGCGTGTACTGATTATCGGTGACTCGATGATAGATTCGTATATCTGGGGTAGAGTAGAGAGAATTTCACCCGAGGCGCCGGTTCCTGTGGTAAGCATTATCAAAAGGGAGCATAGGCCAGGCGGCGCAGCTAATGTTGCTTTAAATGTCAAAGCCCTTGGCGCTATTCCGTTTTTATGTACTGTTGCAGGCGATGATTATCATGGGGAGATATTTGCCGGTTTACTTAAAAATCAGGGTATTTCAAGTAAAGGACTGATGATTGAGCCGGGCCGGATAACAACTGTTAAAACACGTGTTATCAGTGCTAATCATCACCTTTTACGGATTGATGATGAGCAAACCACCGCAGTGAACAGTAGTACTACAAAAAGGATGTTGACGTATTGCTTGTCGTTGATTACTAAGAAACAGACAGATGTTATCATTTTTGAAGATTATAATAAGGGTGTAATCACACCAGGTATGATTAATAGTATTATTACCGCCGCCCGTAAAAACAGGATTCCGGTTACGGTTGATCCCAAGAAACAGAATTTTTTTGCCTACCGGGGCGCAACCATGTTTAAACCCAATTTCAGGGAATTTACAGAGGGCCTGAAACAGGATATAGATAAACACGATGTTAAAAAGATGGCTGCATTGGCAACCGGTTTTCTTAAAAAGCAGAGCATATCGGTGTTACTTCTGACGCTTGCCGATGCCGGAATATTTATTAGTGACGGAACAAAGCATTATCAAATAAAAGCATCTGACAAACTGGATATTGCCGATGTTTCCGGTGCAGGCGATACCGTGATTGCTGTTGGCTCATTGTTGCTTGCCGCAGGTGTGCCCTTGCAGGATATCGCATTTATTGCTAATTTAGCCGGCGGTTTGGTTTGTGAGAAGCCGGGAGTGGTACCCGTTACAAGGGAACAACTGGCTGAAGCGCTTGTAATGGTTAATCACAAACTTTAATATATCGGGGTGTAGCGCAGTTGGCTAGCGCACTACGTTCGGGACGTAGGGGTCGGAAGTTCGAGTCTTCTCACCCCGACTAAAACCAGGGTAATAATGATTGTACAAATGGAACAGTCCATTTACAGTGGAAGATAATATTTGTGCAACCGGTATATTGCGCTAGTAATGTGGGTATTATAGTATATAAGGAATTTCTATTGCAAAATTGCGAATTAATGCATAATCTCCAGCCGGCGCGCATCAAAATTTAAAAAGATAAACAGCAGGATAGTAAAAGCCCATAGTGAGGATCCGCCATAGCTGAAGAAGGGTAACGGGATACCGATAACGGGAAAGATGCCGATGGTCATCCCGATATTAATGGCTACATGAAAAAATAAAACAGACGTAACACCATATCCGTAGATACGGGCAAACATTGATCGCTGACGTTCGGCCATAATAATAAGACGTATGGCCAGCCAGGTATATAAAGCCACAATTAGCAGAGAGCCCAAAAAGCCCCACTCTTCTCCCACGGTGCAGAAAATAAAGTCGGTGGTTTGTTCAGGTACAAAGTTGTATTTTGTTTGTGTGCCCTGGAGATAGCCCTTGCCTGTAAATCCGCCGGATCCGATGGCAATCATTGACTGGTTTACATTATAACCCACGCCTTTGGCGTCGGACTCGAGTCCGAGTAGTATATTTATACGTTGCTGCTGGTGCGGTTTCAGAAGTTTATCAAATGCATAATTCACCGACCGGCTGAACCCCAGTGTTGCTGCAAGCAGGAACAACGAGAAGAAAACGTACCTGATTTTAAAAACCAGGGAGAGTATACCTGCTGTTGTTGCACTAAGCACTGTTGTCGCGAGAAGGATAATAGCCATGGAATAGTTTAAATGGAACAGATAATTCACTGTAGACAGCAGAAGGGTGAATGCAGTGAACATGATCACAGCATAAATGATATATCGTGGTGTAGGATTGCTGAACCCGAAAAAGGCCAGCGAAAGGATCACCAGCAGAACGATGATGGTCGCTGCCGAAAAAAACATACTGATAATGAACAGAACAGGCAGCAATAAAAAAATGGCAAAGATCCATCGTGGCAGGCCTTCTCTGTAAAGCATGAAAGCAAAAGAGGCAAATACCAGGGTTGATCCCATGTCGGGTTGCAGGGCGATGAGCCCCATAGGTACTGTGAGAATAATCCCTATAAGCAGAGCAGAGCGCAGGTTGAGGAGCTGAAAATTATATGAACTCATTAACCGCGCCAAAGCCAGTGCTGTTGCAAATTTGGCAAATTCGGCCGGCTGGATATTAAAACCGCCTAACGAGAACCATGCACGTGCGCCATGGATCTCGGTGCCTAAAACCAGTACCGCTGCAAGGATGAGTACAAAAAAGATATAAATAGGGTATGCGAAATATTCATAAAACCGGAAATCAATTAAAAAGATGATCCATCCGGTAACGATGGCAGCGGCTATCCAGATTAGTTGTTTACCATAACGTTGTGAGAGATCAAAAATACTGCTGTGTTCTTCGTTGTATACTGCAGCATAAATATTCAGCCAGCCTAGTACTACAAGGGCAAGATAGATAAATAGAGCAGGTTTGTCTACCGTATTGAACACGTTAATTGATCGTTGTATTCTCATCTTTTTTCTTTTCGAAACGGATTACGTAATCTTCAAGCCACTGTCTTTTGGTTTTACCCTGTAGATATTGTTCGATCATTAAACTGGCGATGGGCGCTGCCCAACTGGCGCCAAAGCCGGCATTCTCTACATAAACTGCCATTGCAATTACAGGATTATCTTTAGGCGCAAAACAGATAAAAATGGAATGATCGTCGCCATGCGGATTTTCAGCCGTCCCTGTTTTTCCGCAAACGATCACACTGTCGAGACGGGCTATTCGCGCAGTGCTTCCGGAGTTGGGAGCCCCGTTTACCGCCAGTTCCATGCCTTCAATGATGACCTGGAAATTTTCCGGGTCAATCCGGCTTTTCTTTTTTGTCCATAAAAATGTGCTGTCTTTTGCTCCCCTGAATTTTTTTACGATATGTGGTGTAATATAGTAGCCACGGTTGGCGAGGGATGCCGTGAAGTTGGCCATCTGAAGGGGTGTAATTCCCAATTCGCCCTGCCCGATACCAAGGGAGATTACTGTGAGCGCCGACCATCCGGTTTTTCCATAGTAGCGGTTATAATAATTTACCGTCGGGATATAACCATTCAGTTCATTTGCAAGGTCGCTGCCGAGTGAACTGCCAAAGCCAAACGATACAACATAATCGCGCCAATGGGAATATACATCCTGTATGGTTTGATTTTTTAATGGAGTGAGGATGCGGCGGAAAACATTGCAATAATAAGCATTGCATGAGCATTGAATCGAACCGGGTAAATCGAGCGGCGTGGGATGATCGTGACAACTGACAAATATTGGGCCGGCTTTATAACCATAATAACAGGTATATTTTGTGTGTCGGTTGATGAGATTATCCTGCAGGGCTACTAGGGCATTCATTATTTTAAAGGTTGACCCGGGCGGATATTTAGCCATGGTGGCCCGGTTAAACAGTGGTTTGGCTGTATCGTTTTTTAATACCGCATAATTGGATGCACGCTGCCTGCCTACCAGTAACGCCGGATGATAAGTAGGACTGGATACTAATGCAAGGATTTCTCCGGTTGAGGGTTCTATGGCTACGATGCTGCCGCTTTTGTTTTGCATCAGTTTTTCGCCATAGGCCTGAAGGCTGGAATCAATCGTCAGATAAATGTCTTTGCCAACAACTGCCGGCTTGTCGTACCATCCGTTCATGTACGATCCTTTGATGCGGTTATGAACATCCACAAGATAGATTTTTACACCTTTTACTCCGCGTAACTGATCTTCATAGGTTTTTTCAACTCCACTCTTCCCGATGTAATCCCCCATTTTATAATATTGATTCTCTTTTACCTGTTTCTCATCTACCTCGCCAACATATCCCAGTATATGGGCTGCAAGTGGTGTTGTATATTCACGAAGGGTACGGGTCTGTACATAAAAGCCCTGATACTTGTACATTTTTTCTTGTAAAAAAGCATATTGCTCGGCAGTGATTTGTTTTACAACGATAGATGGTTTATATCGGGAATAATGGCTGGCAGTTCGCAAGCCCTCAAGCAGTTTGTTTTTTGAAATGTCAAGGTATTGACACAACTCGGCAGTATCGAAAGGTTTAACCTGTATCGGTGTGACCATCAGATCATATGCTGCTTTATTGGCTACCAGTATACGGTTGTTCCGGTCGTAGATTAATCCGCGCGCCGGATATTGGATACGGTGCTGTAATGCGTTGCTTGAGGCCGAAAGTTTATAAGAGGTGTCTATCACCTGTAGATAGAAAAGACGAGCAATCAGGATGAAAGCTGACAGCAGGATAAGCCCGCCAATAAGGTATTTCCTGTCTGAATACTGAATCATTTTTTAGCAAATAGGTACTGGCTTAATACGATTACAAGCAGCGTAAACAGGGTGCTTAGCAGGACACGAAGTAAAGTGCTGAAGAAGCTGGAGAACGTGAAGGCCTCGGCGTAAAAAAGTATCAGGTGGTGTACAAACACCAGAATGGTGATATACCGGATAAACCACTGAAATCCGAAAAATGCTATGGTTGGCCGGCTGCCTGCCTCATAACCGTCGCGTGGTGAAATGATCCTCAGAATATTCGGACGTAAAAAGGCCAATAATACTGTGGCTGTGGTGTGCATGCCGATGGTATGAGAAAAGATATCTATAGTGATTCCGGTAATAAATCCGAGAACCAGTAAGAACCAGCCGGGAATATCCAATGGTAATAAAAGGATAAACAGCAAATAAGGATAAGGATTGATAAAACCACTAAACTGGATGTTATTAAATAAATAAATCTGCAGAAGGATCAGCAGTATAAACCGGAATAATGATATATAAAACTCTTTAATCATGCGGTTCGGGGATATTTTCTAATTGTTGTTTCTCCTGTGCCAGAATATTTTCAATAATATAAACGTATGAGAGGTTTCTGAAATCGGTGGATAGTTTTACATGGATGGTATAGAAGTTTCCTTCATCTGCATCATAGTCGCTGATTACGCCGATATAGATATTTTCAGGAAAGATAACCGAATAGCCGCTGGTAACAATTGTGTCTCCTTTGGCGACCGGCGCATGATAGGGGATTTCGTTCAGGATGGCTTCAGCGGTGCCGGTGCCTGTCCAGCTCAGAGATCCGAAGAAATTATTCTTTTTAATTTTTGCACTGATTTTCAGTCGTGTGTTTAGTACCGAAATAACTGTGGCATAATGTGGAGATACATAACGCACTACGCCTGCAATTCCGTTTGCCGTAGCGACTCCCATCTCTGGCCGTATACCATCTGCCGAGCCCTTATCAATAGTAATATAATTGTATTGTTTGTTTACCGAGTTATTTACTACCCGTGCAGGGATATATCTGTACTGTTTTTTTCTGATGGTGTCTTCGATTATCCGTGTTGTATCGGCTCGCAGAAGGGTGAGCCGGGCAATGGTATTTCTGAGTTCAACATTTTCGATGTTTAACCGGTTGTTGATTTTTTTGAGCGAAAGATAATCTTTGAAGGCGATAACCCGTGTTGAGATATATCCATTGACAGCATGGCTGAACCGTATATATCCGGCGCGATGATAGATGTTATGCTGGATGAGTAGTCCGATGGATACGATCTCCAGCAAAAGGAACAGAATCATGAATCCGTGGCGGAAAATGAAGTGGATCAGGTTTTTCATGCAGCATTACTGTTTTTCCGCTTTTCTGCAGGCATAAGACGGTTACCTGAGCAGGAAGTTAAAATCGTTCAGATGCTTGAGGGCAATTCCTGATCCGCGCGCTACAGCATGCAGCGGATCTTCGGCAATGTAAACAGGGATATTGATTTTATCCATCAGCCGTTTGTCGAAGCCACGTAGTAAAGCGCCGCCTCCGGCCAGATAAATTCCTTTCTGTACGATATCTGTGTAAAGTTCGGGTGGTGTTTGTTCGAGTACCCTCATCAGTTCGGCTTCTATTTTAGCGATGGATTTATCCAGGCAATGAGCAATTTCTGGATACGACACCGGTATTTCGATAGGCAGCCCCGTGAGCACATTGGGCCCGCGCACAATATAGTCGGGTGGCCCGTCTTCAAGATCGGGCAACGCTGATCCGGCACAAATTTTTATATCTTCGGCTGTTCGTTCGCCGATTTTCAGGTTATGTTGGTGGCGCATATAGTTTTGAATATCGGTGGTAAATACATCACCGGCAATGCGGACAGAGCGGAAGCAAACGATACCGCCGAGGGCAATGACGGCGATTTCGGTAGTTCCGCCTCCGATATCCACTACCATACTTCCCTGGGGAGCAAGAACATCAATGCCAATACCTAACGCTGCAGCCATGGGTTCATAGATCATGTAAACATCGCGGCCTCCGGCATGTTCGGACGAGTCGCGTACCGCGCGCATCTCTACCTCGGTACTGCCGGATGGTATGCTTACCACCATCCGCAGCGTAGGGGTGAAGAGGCGGTTGCCTTTATAGGTCATCTTAATCATACCGCGTATCATCTGCTCGGCAGCATGAAAATCGGCGATAACACCGTCCTTCAGCGGCCGTACCGTACGAATATTCATGTGTGTTTTGCCATGCATTTGGCGGGCTTTCTGGCCTATCGCAATCACTTTGCCCGTGGGCTCGTCAATGGCTACAATAGAGGGTTCGTCAACTACAATTTTATCATTATAGATAATAATGGTATTGGCTGTTCCAAGGTCAATGGCAATCTCCTGTGTTAAAAATGAAAATAGTCCCATATTGTTAATTTGTTAATGTTTAAAATGTCTAATTCCGGTAAATACCATGGCCATTCCATGGCTATTGGCGCTTTCAATGCTGTCGTTATCTTTTATTGAACCGCCGGGCTGAACAACTGCGCTGATTTTTTCGGTACTGGCGATTTCAATACAGTCAGGAAAAGGGAAAAATGCGTCAGAGGCCATTACTGCCCCTTCGAGTGAAAATCCAAAACTTTTGGCTTTTGCAATAGCATGGCGCAGGGCATCAACACGCGATGTCTGGCCAACGCCGCTGGCAAGCAGCATATTATTTTTAGCAAGAACAATGGTGTTCGATTTAGATTGTTTCACTACTTTATTGGCAAATACCAGATCAGCCAGTTCCTGTTTCGATGGCTGTTTATTTGTTACTGTCCGCATATCATCTGCTGTTTCGGTCTTCAGGTCGCGGTCCTGTACAAGGATACCATTAAGTATGCTGCGCGACTGCAGTAGCGGCATATCATTGACACGCATCACGAGGATGATACGGTTTTTCTTTTTCATTAGAATCTCCAGTGCATCCGGCTCGTAAATAGGGGCGATCACAACTTCGAAAAAGATTTTATCCATCTCGATCGCTGCTGCCCGGTCAATGATGCCATTGGTGATAATGATGCCTCCAAAGGCCGACACCGGATCAGCCGCCAATGCATCATTCCATGCATCTACGATGGACTTTCGCGTAGCCACTCCGCAGGCATTGTTGTGTTTGAGAATGGCTACCGTGTTGTCACTAAATTCATTAATCAGGTTTAGCGCAGCATCAATATCGAGCAGATTATTGTATGATATTTCTTTTCCCTGAATACGTTCAAACATACTGTCGAAGTTACCAAAATAATAACCTTCCTGATGAGGGTTCTCTCCATAACGGAGCTTCTTGCCATTTTGTACACTGATTTTATATGCGCGTTCTTTGTCAGAATTGAAGTAATTAAAAATTTGGGTATCATAATGCGAGCTGGTGTTGAATCCCTCGATGGCAAACCGGCGCCGGTCTTCAATTTCCGTAATGCCGTTCCCTTTGTTAAGTATTTCAAGTAATTCGGCATATTGCGATCGTCCTGAAACGGTTAGCACATCAGTGAAATTTTTTGCTGCTGCACGGATAAGTGCTATGCCTCCAATGTCTATCTTCTCTATAATGTCTTCTTCTTTGGCGCCTGATGCTACTGTCTCCTCAAACGGATACAGGTCAACAATTACGAGGTCAATTTTTGGAATATTATAATCTTTCATCTGCTGCAGATCATCCGCATTAAATCTCCTCCCCAGAATACCACCGAAAACTTTAGGATGAAGCGTCTTGACTCTGCCCCCGAGAATCGAGGGATAACTGGTGAGTTGTTCTACCGGAATAACTTTTTTCCCCATCTCTTCAATAAACCGCTGTGTGCCGCCGGTGGAGTACATTTTAACTCCTAATTGGTCGAGTTTATTTATGATCTCATCTAACTTATCTTTATAATATACGGAGATCAATGCGTTTTCAATTTTCCGTTGTTCACTCATTTTGTGCTGACTATTAATTTGTTATATCAATTTGAGTTATATATTTTTCTTTTGCCATACCTGTTAATGCCGACGATGTAACTAATTTAGTCCACTTATTTTGGACTGTAATACAATGTATAACCGGTATTATTCTAATACCTCATTGTGTCGTGCAAATTAAACAAATAAAAAATTATCCGGAAAAGAAAAAGACAACAAAATGTAAACCTGTTATCAGGCGCTGATTTAAAAGTGACTACACAGCAGAATAATTTATTTGGATTATTTGGGATTATTGATTGACCTGGAAGTGTTGTGTTAAGCTAACAAATTCATTTATATTGAGTTGCTCAGGCCTTTTGTTGAGCAAAGGGTGTCCGGCATTTTGAGTTACGAATGATTTTAGGGAATTGTGTAACACTTTCCGGCGTTGGTTGAAAGCTGTTTTAACGAGTTTAAAAAACAGGGCTTCGTCGCAGTCGAGCTTAACAGTATGGTTCCGTGTCAACCGTATAACCGCCGACATAACCTTGGGTGGTGGTTTAAACACTGTGGGGTTAATGCTGAACAGGTATTCGATGTTATAATAGGCCTGAAGCAGTACGCTTAAAATACCATAGGTTTTGCTGCCCGGTTTAGCGGCAATCCGCTGGGCAACTTCTTTTTGTATCATTCCGGTTGCCTCAAGCACCAGATGTCTGTTCTCAAGAATTTTAAAAAATATCTGACTGGATATATTATATGGAAAGTTTCCAATCACCGATGTCGGCTTGCCGGGAAAGTCGTAGTTCAGAAAATCGGCATGTATTATATTTTGAGCCAGCCCGGGGAATTCGGATTTCAGGTATGCTACCGAATCAGCATCTAGTTCAATGGCAGTGAAATCAATTCCGCGGGGAAGTGAAATAAATTGTGTAAGTATGCCCATGCCAGGCCCTACTTCAATTACATGTTCAATACCATCTGTCCGTATATACCCCACGATCTTTCGCGCTATATTTTTATCGGTAAGAAAGTGCTGGGCTAATGTTTTTTTTGGTTTGACGGACATTAGAATGTTTTGTATGGCTTAAAGATATGCAGAAAGGTTGTGATATCAATAAGTTGGGTTTAATTAATATTTATTGTATTTGCATTAGTATGATTAATAGGATATTCAAAAAGGAAATGAAAGCTTACCTAAAAACAGTAGCACTTATAAATAGAAAAAAGTGTTAATTTTAAATGCTGCTAATTTGGGGAAGTTTTCAGTATAAGTTTTAATTGTTAGATATCTTAAGGATTTAAAATCATTTTTACGAGACATTATTGTATGAAGTATTTATTAGGTGTTATAGCAATTCTTATTGTTTTTGGCTGTACTCAGCATAATCATTATCGTTATGCGATAAAAAATAAACATCCCCGGCTTCTGTTACAGGATAATGATTTGGCACGGATCCGCGATTATCCCGCAGTTGATGCAGGTGCGCGGCAGATCAGGGATATAATTATCCGTTATGCCGACAGTTTTTTAATCCGGGAACCTATAAAATACGAGCTTGATATTCGTAGTACTCTCCTTGAAAAAAGTCGTGAAGCGATTAAAATTATTGTTACCGAATCTATGGCATTTTTTGTTACCGGTGACGATCGTTATCGCCGCAAAGCCATAGATGAACTCATGAATACAGCATCATTTCCATCCTGGAATCCAGCTCATTTTCTTGATGTTGCTGAAATGACAACGGCTGTATCTATTGGTTATGACTGGCTGTATGATGATCTTTCTCCGGAACAACGAAAAACGATTAGTAATGCTATTTATACCAAAGGTATTTTACCATACCTTGAGGCGCATGACTCTACACGGCCATATTGGGTGACGCTTGATAATAACTGGAAACTTGTTTGCCATGGAGGTTTGCTGGCCGGCGCTATTGCAGTAGCCGATGAATATCCTGAAGTTACTGCGCGAGTGATAGATACTTGTTTGAGTCAACTACCTGCAGGATTTAGCCGGTATGCACCGGATGGTTGCTGGTACGAAGGACCCGGGTATTGGAGCTATGCAACCTATTATTCGGTGCTGACGATTGCTGTTCTGCAGTCGGGGTTGAATAATGATTACGGTTTATCAGATGCCGCTGGTTTTAGTAATACTGCCGACACTTATCTGAGTATGCTGAGTCCCTCAATGCAAACATTCAACTTTGCCGATGACAGATTTTCCAGACCGGTGTTAAACTATACGATGTTGTGGTTAAGCAAAAAATTCAATAAGCCCTGTGTTTCGGCAGCATATTGCCGGTTGTTGTTTGATTCATCATATATTGGAATACAGTCGCCCAATTTTAAATACGAACGCTTTTTTGCATTGCATCTTTTGTTTTATGAACCTGTTTCATCGTGTTCTACTAACCTCCCGGTGGCACAATGGTATAAAGGCATGGTAGATGTGCTTGTATTCAGGGGGAGCGATTCACTATTTTTTGCTATGAAGGGCGGTGATAATAGCGAGAATCATCAGCATCTTGACCTTGGCACCTTTGTTGTCGAATCGCAAGGGGTACGATGGGGTTGTGATTTGGGTTCGGATCAGTATCATTTGCCGGGTTTTTTTAATGGCGCACAGGGTGGTTTACGGTGGAGATATTTCCGTAATACCAACTTTAGTCACAGTACTCTGGTGATTAATGATTCCCTCCAGCGGGTTATGGCTAAAGCACGAGTTGCCGGTTTCGATAATTCTGTTCAACCGTTCGCAATCCTTGACCTTTCTGAACCCTATGCTAATGTATGTAAAGTTTTTTACCGTAAAGCCGAACTATTAAATGAAGGCATTCTTTGTTTAACTGATAGTATTACAGGATTAAAACCGGGAAGCGTCATTCGCTGGGGGATGGTGACTCCTGCTCTTATTAATATAGCCGGAAATTGTGCGACTCTTACATCTGGCACTAAATCTTTTTATCTTAAGATAGCCGACCCCACCGGTGCAAAATTTTCTGTTCAATCCTTAAAGCCACTAACCATGGCTGAATTTCAGAATAGCGAATACCGGATGTTGAGCATCGTGGCCACAAAGTGTTCTGAAGATATGAAGATTGTTGTGATGATGACCGGGAGTAAGGATTTGCTGGAGTAATACCGATTGCACCAACCCTGGAAAAACGCTGCAGCACAGCGATGATCAGGGCTCAGCTACTGCTCGCGGCGTAAAGCCACAACCGATTTGTGGTGTACACCATCACGATAATACGTTTTTTGTCTTTTCTGCTTAAATAATGTGGGAGAGTTTTTTCCCCACAGATATCACTGATTGAACACTGTTGTTTCCTATTCGTTACAATCAGTGCGATTAGTAAGACAGTTTTTATTTCCACAGATGACACGGATGGAGCATGGATGTTTTATTCTTATCTGTTACAATCAGTGCGATCAGTGGGATATTTTTTTCCACGGATGATACGGATAAACCCCGGATTTATATTGATTGTACAAATATAATAGTCCACTGTAAATGGGCTAAACAGTTGTTACATCGGCATTAAATAATTATGCAATTAAACCCTGATTTTTCAATTGAAAAACTACAAACAGAAATGGAAAGCAATCAACTGTTAGTGCTCAGTAAACTGAAATGGCACATCAACCAGCGAACTGTATTCGCTGCCTGTGTCCAGCATATCGCTGTCGCCTTTTTCATAATACCAGCTTACAATAACTTTTTTTGTTTTGCTGACTTTTTCGAATTTCTTCAGCATCTCATATAAGCAACGGGACGAGGCGGTGTTAAAATACTCAAACTGTAATTTGAATTCAATGTTGTCTACGGGAGTTGCTACAAAATCATCAATCCATTTGTATAAGGGTTGATAGAAAGCAACCGGATTTTCAGGTACCGATGCTCCTGAAATTTCCAGTATTCCTGTTGTTTCAAATTTTACACCCGGCGTCTTTCCTGTTGGTTCAAGAATCAGGTTTTCCATAATAATTGTTCTGTCTGTTAATGAATTTTCTTTTTTTAAATCACTTCAAATATAATAATTTACATTGAGAATTGTAAAATATAATTTATATGCTGATTTTCAAATGATTGGACGCTTTTCTGAACGAATAATACATAGGTAGATAAGGTATATTATGATTCTAATAACTTAACCCTGCACTCTGGTTTTAATAATGAGGTTTTTTCAAATAAAAATGTTGTCTGATCTTATCGAAATATCGGTTAATTACCATTCTCATTAATCTGAATTGGGACAGGAAATCGCCGGAAACAATCAGAAAAAGAAATTTCTCAATTTTCTCTGCTGTACCTGTAGTTTTTTTTCTGGTTATACGCCGGGTGATATATTTGATCATGACTGTTGACGGCACAGGTTGTTTGGAATACACGGCTGCTGCAATATCCCTTGCTGATTGTATTCTGCGTTGGTAAAGCTTTTTGTCCCATACAGCGATATCCGGAGATATTTTATTATTTAGCAAATGGATGTCTGTGATCCAGCCCAGTTCCGACCAGCGGTGATGATGCCCATGTACCGAAAGATACAGCAGATTGGCCTGTGCGGTCAGGCCCTGGAATGTTTCTTTTTCCAGAACAACCGGCTCCTGCAGGTCAAACCATGCCGGCTCTTTTGTTCCATCAAATAAGCGCCAGTGCAGTTCAATCATCCTTCCGCTCCCTTTATGGCGTAACCCGGCATTGCGGTATAGACGGCTGAATCGCTGATATCCTGATGTGATATTCAATGATTTTTTATCTGGCTCATAACCATTGGCCAGTAAGACATGGATAGCATCAGTGGCTCTTTCTGCCGGTATCAGGATATCTATATCGCGCGATTGTCGCATTGTGATAGTGCCGTATAACTGAACGGAAAGTGCGGGTCCCTTCACTGTAATATAGGGGATGGAGCAACTTTTTAGTACCGATGACAGATGCTGAAGAAGGGAGAAAAGCATCAGCATGTTGCGCACATTATTTTCGGCTGATTCTTTCAATTGTTCAAGCGCCCGTGCTTCCAGAGGCAGTTCATATTTTGTCACTGCCGAGTACACCAATGGTACCACCCTGTGTTGTTTACATAAGCTATGAAATGCTTCCCACCGGTTGAAACCAGCCATTGTCCTGATCGCATCGTCCCTCGATTCTTGGTTAAATAATGGATTTGAGAGTTGTGTTATTAATTGATATGTTGTATCAGGTGCAGTCACGTTTTATGGGTTTTGCAGTTCAAAAAACAACAATATCTCCAGAGTATTGAAAAAGCCAAGTACGTTTTGGTCTTTCTGGTTAGTTTTAAGTGCTTCAAAGCGCTGTATCAGTTTATTCCGGTCAATGAATTTATTTGCAGCATTTGAGCCGCTTCCGAGGATATAGAGTTCTATCTCTTCTATCTCGTTAAAAAAGCGATAATACACCGATGGAATGGCTAATCCGTATTTGTCTGTCCGCAGCCGGATCTCATCCGGTATGATTCCGGCCATTGCCTGACGGAGAAATTTTCGTCCCATCCGTTCACTATATTTAATAGATGGCGGCAGCGCAATAAAGAATTCGAGCAGTGCCCGGTCCAGCAGTGGATAGCGGTAAACGATACGGTAGGGTAATGCAGCCAGGGCGCAGGTTTCCAGCCGGCGCGAGATAACAGGGCCGCTTAATATCTCACAAAATCGTTGTGTAAATGAGTGTCCGCCCTGTGGCTTGAAGGTGCTGTTATAGCGTTGTTTGAGATTATAGCGGCGGATGGTGGCTGCATTGGCCGTAGTAGTTTTCAACGCATGTTTAACTCTGTTTTTTGCCGGTAGAAATTGTCTGAAGTAGATCTTTAAAAATTTTCGGGCAGCCGTACCGTGATCGTTGTTCCCTTTCAGCTCGTTCCAGAGCAGCGGCCATAATCGTTCGCGGGCAAGCTGCAACAGGTAATCGCCGGCTGCAGATGAAACCAGTTCGTCGCCTCCAAATCCCGACAACAGGATGTTGCTGCCCTGTTTCTGAACCTCTTCGTATAATCCTGTGGATAGAGCATGGTATTTCAGTTGTGAGGGCTCACCGCTAATCCACAGCCATTGCTGAAATGCGGTTAGCAGGTTTTTATCTTCCGAACCTACCAGCAAATGGTTGTTGATACCCGCATATTGACAAACCGTTTCGGCAAATTGCCGTTCATCGGTATACGGATGATACGTATCGTCGGGAAGAATATGTGTGAATGCAGCTATCCCCTTATCTGCCCGCGCTGCCAGACAGCAAATGGCTGATGAATCGAGACCGCCGCTTAGCTCAGCAGATACAGCACGCTTTGAGCGCATCCTGTTGGTTACCGCCTGGTTTATCTTATCTGTGAATTGTGTCTGATATTCCTTTTCATCAGCCAGCCGGAGTTCTTTTGTTTTGTACCAGTCAAAATATTTTATAACAGTTAATTTTTTTCTGTCCAGAAATAATGAGTGTCCGGGTGGCAGACGCCTGATGTTTTTATAACATGTGCGGTGCAACTCGCTGCGTAATCCGAATAAGCTGTCGGCCATCCATTGTCCGTCTGGTGTGACATCAACTTTGGGTAATGCAAGAATTCCTTTTATTGATGTGCTGAAAACAAATTTTTCATTATCGTAATAATAAAAGAAAGGAACACAGCCCACAGGGTCGCGAAAGCAAAACAACGAATGTTCGTGGCGGTTGTAAAGAGCAGCCGAATAATCGCCGTAAAGATGTGGGCAGCAACCGGTATTCCATTTTTCATAGCTTTTAGCTACATAAATAATATCCGGATGCATTATGGATAATCCAAGCGCATCATTCAGTTCTCTCCGGTTGTCAATACGCGCATCGGCAACTAGGGTATAGCTGTCGGTTGAATAGGGGATGACCTCTTCTTCTGATTCGGGCGTGGTGTATAACATCATGTGGGCCAGCGCAAGATTGCCGGCAGTATAAATTTCTGTTTTATCCGGATTCCAAAACGAGAGGGCGGTAACCATTTTTCCGATGTCTTGTTGTACATCGGCGGTTGATTCCGGATAATATATTCCGCAAAATGCGCTCATGCAAATAGTGTTTGTGAACGGTGAATAATATCATCCCATGCAATCTGATTCATGCATTTGAAATGGTTTCGCGGGCATTTTTTATAGCCCAGTTTTGAGCATGGCCTGCAGCGTAATCCCTTTACTTCATATACAAAGGAGCCGGAACCCGGAAGGTAAGGATACATGCCAAACTCAGGAATCGTATTGCCCCATACCGAGAGAATATTTTTCTTAAATGCTGCTGCAATATGCATCAACCCGGTGTCGGGTGTAATAATCAGTTTTGCCTGTCGTACCAGTGATGCCGATTGGTGCAGTGTAAAGCGGCCGCAGCCATTGAATACATGGCTGCCTGAAGCAGCAGCAATCTGTCCGGCTCGTTCGGCGTCTTCTTTCCCGCCAAGCAGAATTACAGGCCTGTTAAGTCGTATACAAAGATCAATCAGCTTGTCTTCCGGCATCTGTTTGGTATTGTGTTTGGCGCCGGCTACGATACCGATAAATCCCTGATGCAGAAAAGCTGGCAGTGTTCTGAGGTCTACTTCATCGGATGAAGGAATAAAATAATCCAGTCCCTGCCCATCGTTCTTTACATCAAAAATGCTGACTGTCTCCATATAGCGGTCAACAATATGAATGCCGGGCAGTATATTGATACGAAGATTCACCAGCAGCCATTTGGCTATATTCAGTTTGTAAAACCGGAAGGCCGGTGCTTTTAACCGTGAGATGAGCCGTGATGTGCGCAGGTTATGGTGCAGATCAATAATGAAATCATATTGCTCGTTTAACAGTTGGGCCATAAGCTCCGGCCAGTTCTTATCGTATCCGTAAACCTTTGCTATCGCCGGATTATGCTCCATCAGCGGAACAAATTGTTGTTTGGTGAGGTAATGCACAATGCTGCCCTGTACCTGTTGATGAATACACCGTACAACAGGCGTTGTCAGGATAATGTCTCCTATTGAACTGAATCGTACAACCAGAAATTTGATGGGTTGTGTATTATTCATGATTTTTGCTGTAATAGTACAGCAAAGTTAAGAATTCAGACGTTTTTTCTGTTCATAGTTCTGAAATTAATCCAACGAAATCAGATAATTCAGCTTGTCTTCTACTGATTAATTTGGGATTGTTGTTCAAGAGCGTTTTCAGTTAAGTCATCCCAACTGAAAAATCCGGATTGACAGTGCCGGTGAATCAAAATTCGATTTTATAACTGATATTCGGCAGCATCACAGCTTCTTTTTGTTTTTCGATCTGTTGTGTTTTATAATTATACCAGTATCCGTAAAATTCTTCATAGCCCAAAATATTTACAAAATGTACCGACCAGATGCTGGAATGTTCTTTCCGGTTCTTATGATAATTTATTGAAAGGTTTGCTATCAGCGCGGCCGGTTTGCGCCATGCAAATGCGTTGGTTTCGTCGTACACCGGCTCTTTAGCAGCTAATGAGAGAGCATAATTTAACGGACTGATACGGTCGCCTCCCATATAGTTCAAACGACCATTAATGCTGAACAGGTTTTTTTTCTGACGGCCTACGGCCCATTCTTTGCCGCCCAATGCATTTAACACCCATGTTTTATCAAACCGCGTGGGATGCTCCTTGTTGTCGCCACCTCTGTATACTGAACGGAAAAGGGATGTTGTGAAAAGAAAATAATATCCATTGTTCAGAAAACGCTCAACGGTTATATCTATACCGGCATTCTCTCCTGTGCCTCTGTTTACCAGTGAATCTTGCAGATACCAATTCAGGTCAGTATTAATCAGTGAGAAGGAAGTGCCTGGTTTTACAGGTATCGAATACAAGCTCTGGTAGAAGGGTTCAATCATGAGCCGGCTGTTTTCACTGGTCTTTAGTTCATAGCCAAGTACGATATGATGTGCCTTCGTGAAATCAAGGTTTTTATTGGGTAATGTGTATCCCGACTGGTGCTTCTGCTGAGCCAGATAAAAATTCAGCATCTCGAGCTGGCTGTGATGTCCATATCCGAGCGATACCGATTGTCGTGGCATAAACCGCCATTTAATGGCTCCCCGGGGTTCTGTAGTATATTTTCCGTTCAGACGGAAATATTGTGAATGAAGTCCGGTATTTAGCATTACCGTAGGTGAAAGATCGAAACGCGATTGCGAGTAGGCCTGCCAGAGCCAGCTATTCCCCTCTTCAAGGACAACAGGGATAAGCGCTGCGCCCGGAATAACCGCCTGCCGGATATCCATATTATAGAATAGATGGTTTATGATCACTCCTGTTTTGTTGGTATGCAACGGACTGAATTTATTGTTGATAAAGCATGAAAACGAATACTTCCAGGTATTGCTTTTAATATAATTTACCGGCTGCAACGTAAGCATCTGATCCATCCTGCTGATGTCCATCTTCGTGTTGTTACCCGTTGCCGCAAGTGTTGAATGCAGGAATGTTTTTTTACTCAGGTTGATTTTATGGCTTATTCCTGCTGCGCCCATGGCTGTGGGCGATTTCATTTCTTCTTTATCTTGCTCATGGATCCATAGTCCCGAATCTTTTTCAGCCCGAGTACCCGAGATATCATTGGAGCCAATGCCCCATAGCACGATGGTTCCTGTTTTACGCATGGGAACGTTTAGTTTAAATGACAGATCCTGATACCGGATATTTGATGCATCTTCAGGCAGCATTGGTCCCAGTAGGCCAAAGGTCGAATAGCGGTAATTGAACAGGTACGATGCATTCTTTCCAAATATTATCGGTCCTTCCGATGATACATCAATGCCCAGCAGCCCGGAGCGGAAGGTATGTTCATATTTTTCGTTGTTGCCTGTTCGCATGCGTATATCAAATACGCCCGACAGCGCGTTGCCATACTCGGCAGGGAAGGCGCCGGTGAAAAAGTCGGAGTTCGAGAGCATCTGACTGCTGAGCGCCGTGAATCCGCCGCCGCCGAATATTGTGAGATTTGCAAAATGATTGGGATTGGGGATATCAATGCCTTCCATGCGCCATAGCAACCCTTTAGGAGCATTGCCCCGGATTACAATGCCGTTGTTGGCTGTGCTTCCGGCAGCGCCTGCGAACGATGTAGCTATGATGGCCGGATCATCTATACCCCCGGCATACCGCATTGTCTCTTCAACCGTGAACTGCCGGGCACTCAGTATGGCCATCGTGTTCAGCGCCCGGTCTTTGTTTGTCGTAGATTTGATCACCACCTGTTCCAGTTCTGTAACCGATTCTTTTAATCCGATGTCAAGAACTACTTCTTTTCCCGATCCTACAACTAGTTCCTTTATGTCATATTGCTCGTAACCCATATAGCTGATCAATACATTATGCCTGCCTACCGGTACGTTTTCTATCCTGAATTTTCCGTCAATATCCGATATAGCCCCCAGAACCGGGTTAACCGTGGATACTATGATACTTGCCCCGGCAAGTGCAATCTGCGTTTCGCGATCAGTAATCGTTCCTTTTACTGTTTGCACAACGCACTGGCCTGTTATCCCTATCGGGTATATAATCATGGTTGTATAGATTATTTTTTTTAATTTTCTAATCATAAAAATTGTATTTTTACCTGAATTCATTTTGAGTTGATTTTTTAGTTTATTATTAATGCAAAGATCCTCCGCATTTGATGTTTGTGCAATACTGATTTATAATGATTATAATGAAGGATCAATTTGACCAGCTTGTCCGGGAATACAACGAACTGCTTGATTCGCAAAAATTTGTTGAAAATGAGCTCGATTATAATTTACTGAAATATCATATCCCTATGCTCGAACGGCTCAATGTTTTAAGCAACAGTTCTATTTCTGTTTTTGATATGTATAAGCGTGAACATATTTACCTTTCGTCGAATTTTGAGGAAACATACGGATGGAGCAATGCCGAAGCCAGCGAACAGGGTAATGATTATTTTAACAGCAGAGTACATCCTGATGACCTGATCTTTAATTTTAAGGCGGGTAATTATTTTTTACGGTTGGCGTTTGGATTAAAACCTGAAGACCGGGTCAATAAGTATAAAATGCTTTCTGATTACAGAGTGCGCAACAGCCGTGATGAATATGTTCGTGTGGTGGAGCAGAAGATGTTGCTTGAGGCCGATAAGCGGGGTAATATCTGGCTGGGACTTTGCATCATGGATGTGTCGCCCGATAACGACATCGAGAGTCCTGCGCGCTGCCGCGTAATCAATATCAAAACGGGTGAGTTGTATCATTTTCCACCCGGTAACGAGGAGAATGCGTCTAAGCCGGCTCTCTCCGAAAGAGAAAAAGAAGTATTGAATCTGATTTCCCGCGGTATGCCAAGTAAGGCCATTGCCGATAAATTATGCATCAGCGTAAATACAGTGAATACTCACCGTCAGCGGATCATCGAAAAACTGAATGTTGCAAATACGTTTGAGGCATTGAGATATGGCTCAACTATGGGATTGATATCATAGAGATTACCCTTGCTGCCGCGTTTGTTCTCGCGGGGGTTAAATGTATTTTAGTTTAAATTTATATTAGAAGTATTCTTTAGCAAAACTCTAAACCGTCTGAAAAATGAAATCCTACCGTAAAGAACTTTGGTTCAGCACAGCACACCGCCGTGAGATCATCAATATCACCCCTCAGCTTGAGCAGTGTTTGCGCGAGAGTGGTATTCGCGAGGGCTTGCTGCTATGTAATGCCATGCACATCACTGCCAGTGTATTTATTAATGATGATGAGTCGGGACTGCACAGTGATTATGAGCGTTGGCTCGAGAAACTGGCGCCCGAAAAACCTTATGAGCAATATGCGCATAATGGTTACGAAGATAATGCCGATGCTCACCTTAAACGAACGATCATGGGACGCGAGGTGGTGATCGCTATTACCGAAGGCAGGATGGATTTCGGGCCTTGGGAGCAGGTGTTCTATTACGAGCTGGATGGCAAGCGCCGTAAACGTGCCCTGGTGAAAATTATTGGAGAATAATACCGATTGTAAAATTGTAATTATCTATTGTAAATAGATTAAGCATTTGTTACATCGGCATAAAAATTATTCAAAAATCAACATCCACCGTTACGGGGCAATGATCCGAATGAATAACATGACTCAGGATGCCGGCATTGCGCAGTTTAGCCATTAGGGAATCGGTTACTAAGTGGTAATCAATACGCCATCCGAGGTTTTTTTCCCGCGAATTGGCACGATAGCTCCACCAACTGTACTGTCCGCTCTCACTGTTGAAATGGCGGAAACTGTCTATCATTCCGGTTTTTACAAATTCGTCAAACCAGGCGCGTTCTTCGGGCAGAAAACCCGATACATCTTCGTGCCGTTCGGGATGATTGATATCAATGGGCTTATGACAGATGTTGTAATCGCCCGAAACAATTAGTTTGGGACGTTTAAGACGTACTTTGGAAATAAATTCCTTAAAGTCGCGTAAAAATTCCATTTTAAACTCTTGTCTTACATCGCCCATCGAACCGCTGGGAATATAAACACACATCACCGAAATATCGCCATAGTCGGCGCGGATGATCCGGCCTTCGTCATCGTATTTACTGATACCCATGCCGTACTCAACATAATCGGGCTTTTCTTTGGTTAGTATTGCCACACCGCTGTATCCCTTTTTTACGGCATAGCTCCAGTAGTGATGATAGCCCATACTGCTAAGCACTGCCGTGTCTGCCTGGCCTTCTTGTATTTTGGTTTCCTGAAGACAAATGATATCGGGCCCCGTTTTCCGCAGCCACTCATTGAAACCTTTGGCTTGTGCCGCGCGCAGACCATTTACATTGTATGAAAAAATTCTCATGGAAACAAACTGTTTTATGCGTAAAGATAGGAAAAATGATTCGCCTTATATATAGTGTGTAAACAAAAAATTATCTTTACCTGTTGGAATAATCTGCAGTTGAAGAATTAATTTATGAGTACCGGACTTGTATTAAAATCAACCGGAAAATTTTATACTGTGCTGAATGCTGCCGGCGAACGGATAGAGTGTACCATCCGGGGTTCGTTTCGCATCAAGGGGATTGAAGGTACAAATCCGGTTGCTGCCGGTGATAAGGTCGAATTTGAAACCACCGGACAAAATAGTGGAATCATTAACGTCATTATTCCTCGCTCTAACTATATTATCCGTAAAGCAACTAACTTGTCTAAACAGTATCATATCATTGCTGCCAATGTTGATCAGGCCTTACTAATTGTTACCGTAGCTTTCCCTGAAACCATGCCGGCTTTTATTGACCGTTTTCTGGTGTCTGCCGAGGCATACCGTATTCCTGCCATTCTGGTTTTTAATAAGACCGACCTTTATAGCGAGGAGCATATCTTTCAGATGAACCAACTGACAGCAATCTATCAGAACGCCGGTTATACTGTACTGGCTGTGTCAGCGGTGAAAGGAGATAACATTCAATCGTTGAGCCGGTTATTAAAGGATAAGGTGAGCGTGATCGCCGGTAATTCGGGTGTTGGCAAATCAACGCTGATTAATAAGGTTGACCCATCGCTGAATCTTAAAACGGGTTCAATTAGCGATTGCTATAATACCGGCAGGCATATCACCACTTTTGCCGAGATGTTTCCGCTCATGCAGGGCGGTTATATTATTGACACTCCGGGCATACGCGCCTTTGGTGTGGTGGATATGGTGAGGGAAGAGATCTATCATTTTTTTCCTGAAATATTTGCAACAGCTGCGAACTGTCGCTTCAATAATTGTATGCATCTCAACGAGCCGGGCTGCGCGGTAATTGATGCCGTCCGTTCAGGGCAGATTGCCGGCTCCCGCTATGCCAGTTATATCGGAATCATCGAACAGGATGAATCGAAATACCGCTAAAAGCAGTTTTTTCGCAACTTTTGCTATTTTTGTCCGCAATAAAATAAAACAGTATGATTTTTTGGATTGGATTTATCACCGTCATTCTTATTCTTTTACTTCTTGATCTGGCTGTATTGCACCGCGATGCACACGAGGTCTCAACCAAAGAAAGTATTTTCTGGACATTAGTATGGATAACATTTTCATTGCTGTTTTCGGTGTTTGTGTATTATGCCTTTGAAAAAGATTGGTTCGACATCGGGTTGAACAGTCACTTGACAGGCCGTGAGGCAGCTCTGAACTATCTAACCGGATATCTGATCGAATTATCGTTGAGTGCCGACAATATATTTGTTATTGCTATGATCATCACCTATTTTCATATACCCTTGAAGCATCAGCATGGCTTACTTTTCTGGGGGATTTTGGGCGCATTGGTTTTCAGGGGTATCATGATTGGTGTGGGTGTTGCTCTCATCCACCGTTTCGAATGGATCATTTATGTTTTCGGCGCTATCCTCATCTACTCGGCTCTTAAGATGCTCTTAATGGAGAAAAAAGAAATTGAGCCGGGAAAAAATCCTGTTGTCCGTTTTGTTGAACGCTTCTTCCCTGTTGCAAGGGAAATGGAAGGCGGAAAGTTTTTTACCCGTATTCAGGGGAAACGGGCTGTCACACCCCTCTTTATAGCGCTGATTGTTATCGAAACTTCCGACATTATGTTTGCCGTAGATAGCATACCGGCTATTTTTGCCATTACCACTGAACCATTCATCGTTTTTACCTCCAATGTCTTTGCTATTCTCGGATTAAGGTCAATGTATTTTGTGCTTGCATCAGTCATTAAAAAATTCAGATACCTGCAGCAGAGCTTGGTGTTCATCCTCGGTTATGTTGGTATTAAAATGATGATCCAACATCATTTCCATCTTCCGGTATGGCTCTCTTTATGCATCATCCTTTTTATCCTTATTGCCGGAATCGTTGCCTCTGTTATTGCCGACAGGAAAGCCCGTTAGAATTATGTAAACCGTTTTGCGTTATATCTTCTTCCTGTTAACAGGTATTGATTTTCATTTTTTATATTTACAAAAAATAATGCTATGAACAGGTCTTATCTTTTTTTATTATGTTTTTCGGTAATTTTTATTTCTTCTATTGCGCAACCATCGGCAGAGTTAATCGAGCCCGACACAACAGTCAGAATCGGGAAACTTTCTAACGGACTGACGTATTATATCCGGCAAAATTCCAAACCGGAGAAACGCCTGTTGATGCGCCTTGCAGTAAAAGCCGGATCGGTACAGGAAGAGGATAATCAGGTAGGATTGGCTCATTTTGCCGAACACATGTGTTTTAATGGCACGAAAAATTTTAAAAAGCATGATCTGGTCAATACACTGGAGCAGATGGGTATGAAGTTTGGTCCTGAACTCAATGCTTTCACCAGCTTCACGCATACCATATATATCCTGCAGATACCTACGGATAAAGAGGGGTTGGTGGATAAGGGTTACCAAATCCTTGAAGATTGGGCGCATCAGGTCAGTTTTGATGATGAAGAGATTGATAAGGAGAGGGGAGTGATTATTGAAGAATGGCGGCTTGGGCTGGGCGCATGGGAACGGATGTTCCGCAAGTGGTTCCCCGAAGCCATGATGGGTTCACGCTTTGCTTCGCGCCTGCCTATCGGTCATCCCGATACCGTTAAATACTGCACCTATGAAACACTTCGCAGCTTTTACCGCGATTGGTACCGGCCCGACCTGATGGCTGTTGTGGTCGTTGGCGATCTGGATATTGATTCAACGGAAAAAAAGATTGTACAGCATTTCTCCCGGATCTCAAATCCCGCTTCTCCAAAAAAATATATTCAATACGATTTGATGAATTTTGATACCAACAGGGCGATCACGGTTACCGACCCTGAAGCCCTGCATCATCAGATGGATATCTATTTTAAAAAATATCCCAAAACACCTGTCACCACAGTGAATGATTTTCGTGATCATGTACTGCGCCGCGAACTGGTGAATTCACTAATCTATATGCGGCTGAAAGAACGTAGGGACAGGGCTGACGGTCCATTTATCAACACTGGAACTTATTACAGCGACTTGTTTGAAACACCATCCGAAATGTTTTCGGTTTACACTACCAATAAGCAGGGGCAAACCGAAAAAGCGCTGAACGAGGTGTTCTATGAGATTAACCGGATAAAAAAATTCGGGTTTCTGTCTTCCGAAATTGAACGGGAGAAGAATAAACTGCTGCAGAAATATTATAACGAAGCCGAGGAAGAAGGAAAAACAAGTTCTGATACTTATTGCTGGAAATATGTCTATCATTTTATTTCCGGCGAGCCCATTGTTTCTTTGGCAACACGGTATCAGTATGCGCGAAAGTTTATTAAAGAGATTACGGCCGATGAGATCAGCGCTACTGCCCGCCAATGGTTATCGGATGATAATATTACGATGGTTGTCACCGGTCCTGTAAAAGACAGCGCAACACTTGCTTCTCCCGGTAAACTTCTTTCACTTTTAAGCGAATACCGCGACATCACTGTTGAGCCCTATACCGACCGGATGATTGATCAGCCGCTGGTTATGGAAACACTCCTTCCTGCTGCTGTTATTGCCACTAAAGAGGATCCGAAGAACGGAATCACTACCGTTACACTTGTAAATGGCGTGAAAATCATGCTTAAACCTACTGCTTTTAAAAATAACGAAATCTTATTTTCTGCCGTCAGCAGGGGAGGACATTCTTTATACCCCGACACACGGTATTTGCAGGCAAAATATTTGCCGCGGTATTATTCACGTGCGGGTTTAGGTGAATTTGATTTTATTGCACTGGAGCGCCGGCTGGCCGGTAAGAAAGTTAGTTTATCGTTTAACCTTTCGGATGTTACCGAATCGTTTGATGGATCATGTGCTAAAAAAGATTTTGAAACATTATTACAGATGGTTTATCTTTCCTTTACTACCCTGCGTAAGGATGATGATGCCTTGAAATATATTATTGAAAACGAGAAGAATACGTATAAGCATGCGAAGGATAATCCGCAAACTTTTTTTTATGATACCTTGTATAAAATCATCAGTATGAATCATCCGCGAGTGATTGTTTTTCCTTCAGAGGATCAACTCAATTCATTGAATCTCGAAGAGATGTACGATATTTATAATGACCGCACGGCCAATGCTGCTGATTTTTGCTTTTTTATTGCCGGCAGTTTCTCGGTTGATTCAATCCTCTTACCCCTGCGTACTTATTTGGGGAATTTGGCTACGGATAAAACGAGGGAAAAGTTCAATGATGTTGACCCCGCATTTCCCAAAGGCATCACGGATGTAACCGTGACCAAAGGCATTGAACCGCAAAGTCGTGTCACCATCCGCATGAATACTAAGCAGAAATATTCTCCGGCCGACCGTCTGCTGATATCAATGACTACCATGATTCTGAATATTAAACTGCGCGAATCGTTGCGTGAGGATATGAGCGGAACCTATGGCGTCAGTTGTTTTGATCTGCAAAAAGGATTTCCCAGACCCGAATGTGATATTGCCATCAGTTGGGGCTGTTCACCGGCAAATGCCGATTCATTGACAAAAGCTGTATTTGCTGAAATCAGAAAGCTGCAAACTGACGGACCATCGGATACTGATCTGGAAAAGGTAAAAGCCATCTTGTGCCGGGACATCGAGACGCAGATTAAGGAAAACAGCTACTGGATCAAACTTATGCGTAATCACTACCTGTATGGAGATGATTTCCCTGATGTTATGCTCTATCAGCAGGAAGTGAAGAAAATAAATGTTACTGCAATCAAAGCAACAGCACAAAAACATCTTCCCGCAGGTCATTATGTACGACTGGTATTAATGCCTGAAACTAAAAAATAATTAACTATTCCGTATGAAAACAAATTTCATTTATTTATTGTTCTGTTTTTTATTGCTTACATCATGTGCTCCGGCATTGCAGAAAAAAAACGATGGTATCACTCTGCGTGTAAATGGCAAAACTATTAACATAATAGTTTATGATCATTCTGTTATCCGGATACAGGCATCGCCGGCCCGGATAATAAAGCAAGAGCCATCATTGATCCTGCTTAACAATTGTAAAAAAAATGTTCCGTGGACAATGTATCAATCGGGTGATACGGTATCTCTTTCGACGGTTGCATTAATTGTACAGATCAGCAAAACCACGGGCGCCATAACTTTTATTGACAGTTCCGGAAGGATTTTACTCAGAGAGCCAGTTGCCGGCGCTAAATATTTTAGAATAGATACGCTGCTGGGTGATGATGTTCAAACTATTGAACAGAGGTTTAATACTTCTGATGACGAAGCGTTATATGGCATGGGACAGCATCAGAGCCGGCAACTCAATATTAAAGGAATGTACCTCGATCTGTTTCAGCGCAACACCGAGGTGTACGTTCCGTTTTTTATGTCAACAAAGAACTATGGTATTCTGTGGCACAATTATTCTCATACCCGGTATGGTGATCCAAAGATGTTTGCTCTGATTCCCAGAAACTGTTTATCCGATACCGCCGGAAAATTAAACAGGATAACTGCTGAATATTTTGCCGATAAAAAATTCACCCAGCCCGTTGAGATTAAAAACCTCGTATATCCTTCAGAAAACCTGCTTAGCTTGCCGCAAGGTTATGACACCAGTGTTTTGTCTATGCGTCTGAGCGGTTATATTAATACAAAAGAAGCAGGTGCATACCGCTTTTTCTTTAATGGTTCGGGTGTATTCAAATTATGGATTAATGATTCATTACTGATTGATTACTGGCATGTTTTTCTCGAAAGTACTGATGTTGGTACAATCATGCTTCCCGGCGATACCACTTGTTCGTTCCGTATTGAATATTCTCGCAAATGGAAAAAGTCCGTATCGGAGCTTCGCTGGACACCACCATCTGCCCTTAATAATGATATTGTCCTTTGGTCGCAAAGCGGGAAAGCCATTGATTATTTCTTCGTTGCCGGACAATCAGCCGATGAGGTAATTGGGGGCTATCGCCAGCTCACAGGTACAGCAACTATGATGCCGCGATGGGCTATGGGCTTATGGCAGTGCAAAGAACGGTATAAATCGCAGGACGAAGTTCTTTCGGTTGCAGCCGAATACCGGCGCAGGGGCATTCCACTTGATAATATTGTACAGGACTGGTTTTACTGGAAAGAAGACCAGTGGGGCTCACACCGTTTCGACTCAACCCGCTTCCCGGACCCGGTTGCTATGGTTGACTCATTGCATAAACAGAATATCCGTATTATGATTTCGGTATGGCCGAAGTTTTATCCGTTCACTACTGATCTTGGCAAAGAGATGTTTGATAAAGGGTATCTGTACCCGAAAAATATACAGGATTCCATTAAGGACTGGATGAAGGGGATATTCACTTTTTATGATGCGTTTAATGCCAATGCGCGAGCCCTTTACTGGCAGCGAATCAATGAACGTCTCTATTCTAAAGGTTTCGATTGCTGGTGGCTTGATGCGTCAGAACCGGAAATGACCAGTGTGCAAACCGCCTACAGCTTGGCTGCGCGAATGACACCCACTGCTCTGGGACCCGGATATCATTATTTGAATGCTTATCCTCTGGTGCATTGCGAAGGTGTTTATTACGGGCAACGCGCCCAGACACCCGATCGGCGTGTGTTTATCCTCACACGAAGCGCATTTGCCGGTATGCAACGTTGCGCATCTGCTACCTGGTCGGGTGATGTAGCCGGCCGGTTCGAAACCTTTAGGAAGCAGATTCCCGCAGGGTTAAGCTTTAGCGCTGCAGGGATGCCTTTCTGGACTACTGATATTGGCGGTTTTTTTCTTGATAAAAATGATGCAAATAACGATCCTGAATATCGTGAATTATTTGTTCGATGGTTCCAGTTTGGTGCATTCTGTCCTTTGTTCCGTGTGCATGGCTCTTCGGCTCCACGCGAAATGTGGCTCTTCGGCAACGAAGCATTTGCCATTCAGCTAACCTTCGATAAGTTGCGTTATGCCTTGATGGAGTATATCTATTCACTTAATGCAATGGTTAATCGTGACCATTATACCATCATGCGTCCGTTGTTTATGGATTTTAATGATGATGCCCGAACATTCAATATTACCGATCAGTATATGTTTGGCCCTTCTATTATGGTTTGCCCGGTGACACGCTATTTGCAACGGAGCCGCAAAGTGTATCTGCCGCATTGCGACGGTGGATGGTACGACTTATGGACAGGACGGTATGCAGGAAATGGAGAGGTGATTGATGCTCCGGCTCCGTTGAACAGTATGCCCCTGTTTGTTAAGGCCGGATCAATCATTCCGTATGGCCCCGATATGCAATATACCGGTGAAAAACCAGCCGACCCATTGATGCTGAAAATATACGAAGGCGCTGACGGTTCCTTTACGCTCTACGAAGATGATAATCTGACCTATGGTTACGAGAAAGGTGAATATTCTACAATCCGGTTTTACTGGGACGACCATTCGAAAAAACTTACCGTGAGCGATCGTTCAGGACATTTCAAGGGCATGATCCAAGAGAGGCGTTTCGAAGTCCAACGATCAAATCCCCTTACGCCTAAGGGATATTTGAGCTATCCCGAACCGCTTGTAGCTGAAAAGTATACAGGCAAAAAGATGGTGTTAGTCGGTAAATAAATTTAACAAATATTTTAGATAAAATTGAATTGGTGTCAACATTTTTTTTATATTTGTTTGATAAACTTTACCGGTATGAAATACTTTACTATCCCTTTATTATCTGTTTTTATTTTCTTTGAATTTTCTTGCAAAAATCATAAATGTACAACGGGGGAAAAAGAATTTTTTGGCAAGGTAAAAACAGTTCGCGAAAAAATGTATGAAGCCGAAATCGTTAATGGTGAAATAAAAACCGGCAAAGTGATAGGTAGTTTTTATGATAATTACCAAACTGTTTACGATAATAAGGGACAAAAAACACAACAGGACCTTTATTATTTTAATGATAATCTCTGTTACAGGTATCTTTTTATTTACACGAAGAACGGATTGCTGAAAGAAAAGCAGATACTTGACTCTGATGGTAAGTCATTGTATAAGTATATCTATAAATACGATGAAAATGGAAATGAAACAGAACAGAATATTGTTTATCATGATGGCAGTTTAATGAATAAAACCAAGGCACAATATTCCAAGGATCTGCTGATGATGAAAACGTTTTTTGATGATAAGGGAAATATAACCACCAGTAACGAATACTACTATAATCAGGACAATAAACTTATCCGGTTTATCATTTATGAAGGCAGCAAAAAACTGATATCTTCCCGGTATGAATATACATACGATAAAAAGGGAAACCGTTTATCGGAAGAATTGTATTACAGCAACGACAGTTTAGGGCACCGGTGTACTTATACCTATGATTCGCGTGGTAATATTCTCGAAGAAATGCAGTATAACCAGTCAGGAATGCTTTTTAGTAAAATAGTTTACCGCTATAATAGCGAGGGTAAGATTATTGAAACCAGTCATTACAATGAGAATAATACCTTGTCGAGTCAGTATATCTACAAATACAATGATGAAGGCATGCTGGTCGAAATGCAAAAAACCGGTGAAAACCTGAATTATAAAACCTCTTATGTTTATTTAGATCAGGATAGGCATAATAATTGGGTGAAACGAATTGAATATCTCGATGATAAACCTGTCAGGATTACTGTGCGTACTTTTGAATATTATAAATAGTGTGATTTCTTACATCCATTCAACCCTCATCTGGCTTTTATTTCTGTTTGCTGTATTCAGTTCCTGTTCAAATCATTCTCCTGCGATTATTCTTAACAAACCCGGTTATCCATTGATTTTTGAATTAAAACGAAACCAATCTATTGTTCTTGACAGCAATTATTCTAAGACCGAAATAAAACTGATTGACATTGAGTTGTTCAACGAGCCGAATATATGGTTTGATGATACATTGCCGAAGCATAACTATTTTACCGCGATTGTAAAATTAAAAGTAAATGATACTGTGATTATTATTCCCTGCAGACCGTACCAGATGCCGGTAACAGTATCAGGGCTACGGATTTATATTGAAGGAATTAAGCAGTGGAACAATGAAGCCCGTTTGGGGGAAATAGACAGGTTAACCGGCGATGTTCGTCTTGCTGTCCGGCCTGCCGGTTTTCCGTGGTTTGAGAAGACCATTGCTTTTCCTGTAACTGATTATGTATGGCGCGCTTCGGCGTATTATAATACATGGCTTTCGCTGGTCCCGTATAATCTGCGTTATTATCACCGTGGAGAAGATTTTGGCGCCATCCCCGATCATCTCTTCGTAATTGCTCCAACCGATGGCATGGTGATTAAAAGTCCATTGCCCGCAGGCGACGGCAGATCAAATACTCTGCAAATCCTTTCGACCGATAGTATTGAATATTCTTTTTCACACATGGATATTGAAAGTATGGTGCCTTCCCTGATTGTTGGATTAACAATTCAAAAGGGTGATACTCTTGGTAAAACAGGCATGACTTGGTCCGGTAAAAAATCACAGGTGGCTGATCCGCATTTACATTTCTCTGCAAGAATTCATGAAACTGAAATATCACTCTTCCCTGCTGTTATTGAAAGCTATTTTAATACTTATCCGGATGCTGTATTAGCTATTGCAGGCGGTTACCGCTTTGCCCTTCCCGGACAGGAAATACTCGTTGACGGTACCCGTTCTGTCGCTCGCAAAGAGGACAGCATTTTACACTATGAGTGGGAATTGCCGGGCGGAACAACAGTTAAACGGCCGTTAGTTAAATTTGTTATCGGAAAACCCGGACTGTATTCAGCATTGTTGAAGGTTACTACGCTGAGCGGGGCCGTTGACAGGGATTTTTTGCAAATCAGGGTTTTTGATCTCCGGAGAAAAAAAAATATCACTTACGGATGGATCTACCATTCACCGGTTCGCAATATCCATCGCGGCGATACAGTAACCATTGTAACCCGATTAATGAATGTTATTGGTGCTATACAAATGGATGCCGGTGATGGCAGCCCTGTGCGTACCATAAACAGTGAAACATATCATATATACAATGAACCGGGTAATTATGTTGTTACCGTTTCAGCCACAGGGCCTGCCGGCGAACCCGTAACATTGCAGATGGAAATAAAGGTACAGTAAATCCATAATTGTCTGTTTAGTCATATTCATTGGTGTAATCCTTTTTTAACAGAGATATTTGTCAGGATATTTTGGTAGGATTACTAGTACTTTAATCGTGTAATACCGATTGGACAAATGTAATAGTCCAATGTAAATGGACTAAACATTTGTTACATCGGCATTATACGAATGACATTTGGACTAAATTATAATTCCAAATGGTATAATTCTATTTACAGCAGACTATTAATTTGTATAGTCGGTATTAATCGTCTTGCTTTATTTTTTTTATCCCAACTTATTCAATAGAAACCATTAGAAATGGTAAACTATTGGATTAGTTGGGTTAATCCTTGGTCACCAAAGAATTTTCGAAGGTGACCCGAATTAGAAAAACAACCATTTAGGTTGTTGATAGACAAGCTAAATGGTATGTGTTTTCTTAATCGCTATGCAATAGAAAACCTTCTATTGCATAGAATGGGTTTATTTGTTTTTTTCGTTCCGGATATTACATTTGTCCGAAAATTATTAACACTAAAATTAACCAATATGAAAAAGATTGTATTAAATGGATTTTTGCTGTTAACAGCATTTCTTGCACTAAACTGCTGCAAAAAGGGTGATGATGACCCTGCAATATCTTTACTTTCGCGTAAGGCGCGTATCTGCGGTAAATGGAAACTTACCGAAATGAAGTCGGATATATTTTTTTTTAATACGGTGAGCAGTTACGATTTTAACGGAAAGACAATTACCGGAATGGATGATGGAGTCACTATTTCCGGACCCTATAGTGAGGAGCTGGAGATAAAGAAAGATGGTACGTTCGAACGAGTTACTACAGGAACTCTTACTGGACAGGGAAAATCAATTCCTATGACCGGAAAATATTCAGGCATCTGGTATTTTGCCGGAAAGAATAAAGAAAACGAAATTGAGAACAAGGAATGCATCGTATTATCAGTAACTAAGAGTACATATACTGTTTCGTTATATGACTATTTTACTGACTCCTATTACCTTGGCGAGAAGTCGGATGCCTGGAGAGGTCTAACCGCCGGCGATGCTATTTATTATCATATTGATAATCTTGAAAATAAGCAGTTTACTGTTTCGTTGGATCAATCAGAAACAATCAGCGTGTCGGCTTCGGCTCCATATAGTTCATCTAATTCAGTTTATACAGAGAAGCTTACTGCTACTTTTCAAAAGAAGTAGTATTTTTTCTCGCCGGTCGGTTATGCCCGGTACCTTTTTATTCCGGTTGTTGCAATTGTATATTTCAATTGTAAAAACACTCTTGAAAATCAATTTTTTGGCACAGTTGCATTAGGAGTGTTTTTTTTCTGAATAATCGGAATGTTGAGTTTATGGTTCCGGGTTTAATTGCTTAAAAATGCTATTGGCTAATCGTTCATTTCTTATCCGTTTTTTTCTTGATAATTTTTTTTGTGTATTCTATTTTAGTCAAAAATTTGCATGAACCGATTTGTGGCCATATTTTGTATTTTAATTCATACCCTTGTTTTGTCAGGACAACGTGTGGAAAAAAAACTGGCATTAAAAATCTCTGATGTCCGGAATAAAAAGAGTATACCCTATTCCAATAGTTATTCACGGTATAGTGAAAAAGATATCCTTAATGCAATCAGTTATCTTACTCCTCTATTAAATGACACCAATGTGAATGTCCGGTTATTTTGTTTACAGGAACTGGCGCAGATGACACGGACAAGTAACTCAAAAGAGGTTATTCACGGAATGATCAGTTTTTATATCCGTGCAATATCCGACAGGAATGGCGGGATCAGCGGTATAGCCATTAATCATTTAACTGGCTATTCAGCCGATGATTTCAGTGACGCGCATAAGGATTCTTTATGCAAAAGAGTTTTTTACTCCGGATTTCACAAAGATCGTTTGATTAAACTTGCAGGATATCTTGATTTGCAGGAATGCCGTTCGGAACTGCAAGCCGCTGCTGCCGATACACGCAATCTTTCTGTGATGTGGGCTGCGCATCTTGCTCTTGCCCGCATGGGTGACGAGTTTGAAATTCAGTACTGTTTGTCTGTTGCAAAAAAGTATGGAATAAATGATGCAACCGTTAATTCCTTAGTGTCCGATCTGGTTTACATCCGTCAGCCACCGGTTTTTTTATTTCTGATTGATGAGATTCAGAAAAACGAAAAAAAATGCTTTCCCGCTAATGGCGGAGGAAACGAGCCCATAAGCTGTGGCTATCGGCTGATGGAATATCTCGCCCGGTATATTGTTGGTTTTCCTTTTAGCGTTGACGCATCGGGCGATATTGTTGCTATTGATTATGTTTCTGCCTTAAAGGTGTCGCGGCAATGGCTCAGCGATAACCGCACAAATATTCAACTGAACAGAAATATTTATTAATAACCCGCTATTACTTATGAAGAGATTTTTTTGCTTGTTATTTTTTGGAATAATTTTTCAATGTTGTGTTAATGGTCAGGTTGGGATTAATTGTGATCATCCGCACCAGGCCGCAATTATGCAAATGAATGCACCGGATAAAGGGATGATGGTACCGCGTATTTATCAGGGTTACCGGGTGATTACTGATACTGCTGGTGCCGACGGCCTGTTTTATTTCGACACCTCCGATAATAAATATTACTACTATACCAAACAACGTGGATGGCAATGCCTGAATCCCCTCTATAGCCAATCACCCGCCGCTATGACAGCAGAGGGCATAGCTACTTTTCAGTCGCCTGTTCAAATAAATAATTCTGTTAACGTGAGAGATACGGTTAACGCCTTTAAGTTTAAGGGTTATGGTATTTTACCTGTTGGTTCAATTATTATGTGGTCAGGTACACTTGCCGACTTCGATTTCCGCGGCTTGGGAGTACGGTCCATGGATGGCTGGGCATTATGCAATGGCAGGGAATACGGTAATGTTAGATCACCCGACCTGCGCGGCCGGTTTATTGTTGGGGCAATTAACGGTATTGCATACGGCGGTGAGGATGAAGCACCGGAAGTTGATCCTTACCGATCCACCGACGGAAGACAAAATCCCAATTACCAGATGTGCGAAACCGGTGGAAAATCTTATCATAAACTGAGTGCCAATGAATCGGCAATGCCGTCGCACTACCATACCGGAATAACCAATAATGACGGGGCTCATTACCATGATATCATTGTTAAATTAAATCATCGTACAGATAAAGGTAATTATGAATATTCAGTAGGATTAAATACCGATTCTAATTATCATACATACCAATATGGAGCACTTAATAATTCTACATCTTATCACCAGCATGGGTTTACCACTGCACCTAACGCAGTATCCATCGCAGCATCAGCGCATGAGAACAGGCCGCCATATTTTGCTGTCGCATACCTTATAAGAGTTAAATAATTATGTTTGTTAACCACTAAACCATTTAATATGAAAAAAATAATTTGTTTACATTTTATGCTCGCACTTATGAATACAAGTCAGGCGCAGTTTGTGCACCTGCATACGTTTAATTGTGAAGTTTATTCCATTTATGATGTCTGTTTTTATCATTTATATAACGAAGCAGACCGGACACTTGATACCTTTGATATTTTTAATGAGGATTATAGTTTTTATAAACAGATTATAATTCCTGAAATACCCGGAATAAAACTTTCTGATTGGGATTTTGATCTATCCAAAAGAATATTTGACACAGACAACGAATATGAATATATGGTTTCATACTTCACATCCACGTATGACACATCCATGATAATAATATATAATGAAGATGGAAGTATATTAAAACAATTTGGTATTTATTATGGAAGGGTTTATTCCCAACTTTATGATGAAGATAATAATTACATATTAAAATTGCGTTATTGGAACCCGTCAACGGGATATACAGATTCAACTGTTTACTATCGTCTGCCGGGTAAAGTACAAGAAGCAGCGCACCTTAAAAAAAGTACAAATTCAGTGCGCAGACCATATCCCAATCCGACCGACGAAAAAATTACCATTGAATATTTCCTTCCTGTCAATGAAACAGCTGTTCTGTCAATTTACTCACAGGAAGGCAAACAGATTGACCGGATTATGATTGGTGGCGCTTTTAACCACTTACAGGTTGATGTATCGCAATACAAGCCGGGCATTTACTATTATCAGTATAATAACCAAAGGGGCAGGTTTGTGGTTTACTAAGCTATTTTACCGTCCGGCACTATTCTCTGTTATACCTGATCTGAATTCTTGCTGTTACACGTAAGTGGAGTATCCGGCATGATAAGTTATTGAGGATTTGGGATTAATCAAACATTTGATTATTTTTAGTTCTCAATTTTGATTCCTTATGAATATTGAGAAATATCTTCCGGGGCTGGATGCAAAAAAAGCAGCTATCTGGCTCGCTGTTATCTGCAGTTTAACGTTTATTGTATATACTCCTGGCTTAAAAAGTGATATTGTGAATTGGGACGACAGTAAATATGTCACCGAGCACCCGCAAAAGACCATTACAATTAAAAATATTACTGCTGCATTCAGTGAATACTTCATGGGTAACTATCACCCGTTGGCTATGTTGTCGCTTTCTCTTGATCATCAGTTATTCCATGGTAAACCATCTGGATTTCATTTTACCAATATCGTACTTCATACCCTGAATACAGCGTTGGTATTTATTCTTGTACTCCTGTTGCTGAGCAATCTGACGGCTGCTATTGTTGCTGCCGGCCTGTTCGGCTTGCATACCTTTCATGTCGAATCGGTGGCATGGATCAGTGAACGGAAAGATGTGCTGTATGGCTTGTTTTATCTTGCATCCCTGTCGGCTTATGTGTTTTTTATCAAGCAGAAAGAAAAAAAGGCATACTATCTCGCCCTTGGATTGTTTTTATTATCCCTGCTGTCCAAAGGCCAGGCCGTTGCTTTAACGCTTACTCTTCCGTTGGTTGATTATTTTGCAGGCCGCAATATGAAACAAAAAAATATCTGGACAGAAAAAATCCCTTTTATCATTTTATCTGTTGTCTTTGGTATAATTGCTATTCTTGCACAGCGCGAAGCCGAAGCCACAGGGCTTAACAAATTTCCGCTTTACGAACGCATCGCCTTTGCATCATATAGTTTGACCAATTATTTAGGGAAACTTATTTTTCCATATAAGCTATCGGCATTTTATCCTTATCCTCCTATGGGTGTTGCAATCCCTGCTTATTACTATGTTTTTCTGATTCCTGCTGGCTTATACCTGTTGCTTATGTTATATGCATTTAAACGGCAACCGATATTATTTTTCGGTATGGGATTTTTTCTTGCTAACGCAATCCTTATTCTGCAGCTACTGCCTGTAGGCGATGCTATTATGGCCGACAGGTATAGCTATATGCCTTCAGTCGGCTTTGTGTTTATCGCCGGCGCCTTTCTGTCGAAATATATTGAGAACAAAAAAACAAATCAAACAGCTATTGCTGCAGTGGTGATCTATTCGGTTATTCTTGGTGTCATGACTTTTCAACGGACCCAGATATGGAATAACAGCGTTGTATTATGGAATGATGTGGTAAAGAAATACGATCAGATACCTCTTGCGTGGTATAATCTTGGACAGGCAAAACAGGTGTTAGAAAAATATGATACTGCCATTATTCACTATTCGCAAGCTCTTGAACTTAACAGATATCATAAAGATGCAAGGGCTAACCGCGGTTACTGCCACTATTACCTGAAAAACTATACGGCAGCGCTTGCCGATTTCGATCAGGCCATAAATGATTTTCCCGACTTTTTTAACGTGTATATTAACAGGGCAGCTCTGAAACGGGATATTCAGGATTTTGCCGGTGCAATAGCCGACTATACGGCTGCTGATAAAATCAAGCCGGGAAAAGTGGAAGTGCTCACCAGCCGTGGAAACACCTATCTTGATTTACAGGACTATGCTGCTGCTGCTGCTGATTTTGAAAAAGCTATTGCCACTGACCCGTTTTCGGCTAATGCTTACTATGGAAGAGCGGCAGCACGTAAAGCAACTAACGATCTGAACGGGGCCATTGCCGATTATGATATGGTAATAAAGCTGAATCCCTCACTCAGCGAGGCATACAATAACCGTGGAAACCTGAAGTACCGGCTCAACGATCTTCAGGGCGCCGTGAACGATTATTCCGAAGCCATTAAAATTAATGCATCGGACCATATCGCATGGAAAAACCGGGGCAGTGTTAAGCATATGCTGAATGATTATAAGGGCGCTGCGGATGATTATTTGCAGGCATTAAAAATTAATCCGAATTATGCTGAGGCAATTTACGGGATTGAAGTTCTTAAACCATTGCTGGCCAAACAAGGCATAACCATTGAGATACCGGGAGAGAAAGAAAAAAGGCAATATGCCGAATTAAACCGGCAGGGATTGATTCTGGCCTCACAGGGCAAAACTGAGGAAGCTGCTGATCTGTATAAAAAGGCCACGGTTCTTTTGCCTGATATGCCCGAAGCATATTATAATTTGGGTAACCTAATTGGACGGCAGGGACAATTTGCCCAGGCCATAGATTATTTCAATAAGGCCATAGAACGTAAACCTGACTATGCCGATGCTTTCAGCAACCGGGGTATAGCTAAAGCAAGCAGTGGCAATATTCAACAGGCATTGCTCGATTTTAATCAGGCCATCCGGCTCGCGCCCGACAATGCCAATTCCTATTTTAACCGGGCTATTGCTTATTATCAAACCGGACAAAAAGCCAATGCATGCAGTGATCTGAAAAAAGCTACTGATCTGGGGCATGCAGGCGCTGCAACGATGTATAAACGTGAATGTGCCCAATGATCAGGCCAGTTTCATATACGCATTTTTTTACCCCTGTACTGGTACTGATCCTTACCATGACAGCACTCTATCCTGCGTTGCAGAATGATTTCACCAACTGGGACGATAGCTATTACGTACTCGAGAACCAGCATATTCATTCGCTCTCGGCCGAAAACCTGAAATACATTTTTACGCAGCCGCACATGGGCCATTACCACCCTCTGGCCATGCTTTCTCTGAATATTGATTACCTGATTGATGGTTTCAATCCCTTTGTATTTCATCTCACCAACTTTTTATTTCATCTTATTAATACATTGCTTGTATGGCGGCTTGTGCTGCTACTTTTCAACCGCAGGTTACTCGCGTTTGCTACATCGGCGCTTTTTGGTATTCATACCCTCAATGTTGAGGCCGTAGTATGGATATCTGAACGTAAAGACGTGCTTTACACTCTTTTTTACCTGTTGTCGCTTATTAGTTATGTGACTTACTGCCGCTCAAAAAAAATTAAATATATCTGGATCACGGCATTGTATTTTATCCTGTCGTGCCTGTCGAAAGAACAGGGAGTGACGCTTACTTTCTCGTTTTTTTTGATTGATTATCTTGAAAAACGAAATCTTTTTAACCGGCAGGTGATTATTGAAAAAATCCCATTTATCCTATTATCCGTATTTTTCGGTGTACTGGGAATACTAACCCAGAAAACATCGGATGCCATGACCATGAATATTTATTTCTCCTTTATCGAGCGAATCGCTTTTGCATCATATGGTTTTTGTCAATACCTTATCCGTTCAGTTGTCCCTCTGAATCTATCATCCTATTATCCATATCCTCTTAAACCCGACGGACAAATACCATTCTACTACTGGTTTTATATCCTTCCGGCTTTAGCTATTGCTGCACTGGTTATATGGCTGATTATTAAAAACCGCAGGATGGAGGCCTTTTGTTCTTTGTTTTTTATCCTGAATATTGCGCCTATGCTGCAATTAATTCCTATTGGCCATGTATTAATGGCCGACCGGTACATGTATGTTCCCGGTATCGGGCTTTGGATACTGGCCGGGTATGGTTTGGAGCGTTTATTTGAACGTACTAAAAATATAGCGGTTCTGATTGGTTCGGTATTTATTTTGTTTATAACCATTACTACCCATGCCCGTTCGAAAATATGGAAGGACAGCATTACTTTATGGAATGATGTCTTATCAAAATATAACTATGTCCTGGACGCATGGAATAATAGGGGAATTGCCCGGAAGGATAAAAAAGATTACGAAGGGGCCATGTCAGATTATCATCAGGCATTGCGTATTAATCCACAAAATTATCAGGCATTTAATAATAAAGCTAATCTGTATTATGTGTTGAATGATTATCGTTCGGCGTTAAGCAATTATGACAGTGCAATAAAATATAATCCGCAGTTTGCGCTTACATTTAAAAACCGTGGTGTGGTAAAATTTATTCTGAAAGATTTTGCTGGCGCGGCTGAAGATTTCAGGAAAGCGCTGGAGATTGAACCGGGTTTTGCAGAAGCCCGTCGTTATCTTGATATGATTCCAGCCGAAAGTGAATATATGCTTGAGAACCGGAAAGCGCTTCAACTGGAAGCCGAAGGAAAAAATGCAGAGGCGCTGGCTGGTTTTATGCGCGCCAGGCAACTGAATCCCCAAGCGGCCGAAACCTATTATAATATAGGCAATTTATACGGTAAAATGGGTAATTTCAGCAAGGCGATCAGCGCTTTTGATACGGCTATCCGCTTAATACCAGAATATGCCGAGGCCTACTCAAATAGAGGTATTGCCAGGGCGCAAAAAGGAGATATTAATGGCGCTATAAGCGATTTTAATCAGGCCATTGCATTTAAACCGCAATTTGCTAATGCATATTTCAATCGCGCTATTTCATACCTCAATTCAAACCGTAAAGAATTGGCATGTGCCGATCTGTCGAAAGCAAGCGAATTAGGTCATACGGCTGCAACAGAAATTTTTAAAAACACCTGTTCGTCAAAATAGTCACTTTGATGTAGCCGGTGTGACGGTAGTCCAGATTCTGAATAGTTCAAGGATCCCTCCAACCAATGCCAATATCAGCGCTAAACCCGAGATGATTAGTCCGGTGGATAATGAATGTTCATGAATAACACCTACCCAGCCCATAATAACGACTAAAGTACCCTCCCGTAAACCAATGCCACCAAGGGCTACCGGTAAAAGCAGTGCTAATGATAAGGTGGCTTGTATCCAGCACCAGTCGGCAATGGAAACTGAGAAACCCAATTGCCGTGTAATAAACCAATACGAAAAAATGCCAATAAACTGGGAGCCAATACCGATTAGAATATTAAAACTTAAGGCAAGATAATTTCTCGAATATAAATGAATAGAATACAAAAAAAATAATAGTTTCTCACGGTAGTCAGAAAATGTTTTATGTGAAATATTGGGTTTACGGATAATAGTGCACATCAGGTTATATAAACGGGTATTGGCTGACATAATAAAAAAAATCAAACAAAGAAGCAGCAGGATAATCATAAATTGCAGCAATGCCATTCTGTATTCAGTGTGAGAAAAAAATAATCCTGCGACACCTATGGCCAGCAGTCCGATGATGGATGTTATTTTATCAATCAGTACAGAGGCAGCAATCACTTCTGTCTCATTGTTTTTGCGCAGGATGAGAATTTTGGAAACTTCACCAAATAACTGGCCGGGTAAAATAAAAGCATAAAAATAGCTGACAACCGATATCCGGAACAGATAAAAGATATTTTGTTCAGGAAGCAATACAAACCATTTCCATGCATTAAAAAAAATACCCACGAAGAAAAAAATACAGACCAGAACAAACGAAAAAAACGAAATTGAAAAAACTGTTTCATGAATAGTAGAAAAATCCGATTTTCTGAAAAAATAGTACAGCAATAATCCGCTGATGGCAAGTTTCAGAATAAGTTTACTTAATTCAATCAGTTTCTTTTTCACCGTCAGGTATTATTAAATTCGTTGGTAAACGTGAAGAAAATCGGTGAAGATTATTTTTCTCAATCGCAGTGGGACTTTGGCGAGCAGCCGTTCAATCAATAATAATAACCGGTGTCCGAAGCGTAACCTCAGCGTAGAAATAAGAAATGCGAATACCAGAAAATGAATATACCGTGAACAGATAAGTTTTGCCTTGGCATTACAGAATATAGCCAGGGCTTCTTCTTCAGTCCAGTATTTTTTTCCTTCACGGATAAAAAAAGAACGGAAAAGAATCAGCTTATTATGATAGGTAACGATCATCATACTGTTCGAAGTAGTATTCCATATATCTGTAATGGCCTTAATAAATAAATCGGAGGACTGATAATGAGCGACCACTCCAAATAACAAGAATAATACTTTTTTGCCGGTTAAGCCCAGATTAATTAACTCCTGCTTATATTCAGACAGGTCTGCATTGACGAACTCTGCATTCTTGTTTTTATTTTGAGCACGTGCCATGTCCAGCAGATTCTCGCTGATATCAATACCGATAAACCGTACCAGAGGATATTTAGCTGCCAGGGCATTGACGAGAACTCCGCTGCCACAGCCAATGTCAATAACAATGTCGAAACGGTTCTGCTCCATGAAACGGTTTGCAACGCGGAAATAAAATGATGAGAAATATTTCCATCGTTCCATCACGGCATAATCAAGAGCAATACTATTATACCATGATTTTACGTTGTAGCCAGCCATTGTATATCGAATTAATCAAAATAGCTTTCATACCCTAAGGCATACTTAGTGCCGGCAATTTTATTAAACATCCGCAGCATAAACAAAAAAAGAAGTGCTTCGACAGGGAATTTCAAAAAATTCAGACGAAACCGGAGAATTACCACCGGATAGAAAAACATATTGATGAGAAACACAAAAGGGCGCTGCTTTGCCGGTACAATCTTATAAAATGATGGATTAGCCAGCGGGAGATAGAAATTTGCGAATAATTCCAATTGCCACCTGTAGTCGCGTTTCCACCATGGAGCATGAAATTTGCGCAGGGTGTGCTTCGCCCATCCCTCTAATTCATCCGGTGGACGAAAACCATTATCACGGGCTTTATTATATAGTTCGGTACCCGGGTAAGGGGTATAAAAGAAGATTCTTGCCCGCAGGTCCTGGCTGAAGAGTTTTAATCTGCGAATCATATCAATGGTCATACGGATATCACGATCTGGATCTACCGGAAAAGCAACCATCGTAGAAAGCAATGGCGTAATTTTATGCTTATTGAGTATTTCAACAAAACCAAAATTATCTTCGACATTGGCTTGTTTGGCAATCAGGTCGAGCATGGCTTGATCGCCCGACTCGGCACCAATATAAATCTGCCGGCAACCGGAACGATAAAACTGCTCGATTTCCGGTGATTGAAATAATTTTAAGAAAAGGGCGGCATGCGCACTGGTGTCCCATGTTAAATTTAAATTTTGCTCGATAAACTGTTGGGTCAGTTCCATTGTGAATGTCTTATTCACAAAAAAATTATCATCATCAAATGTTATGCTGTCAACATTAGCTGCTCGTTTGAAATACTTTAGATCATCAATGATATCATCAATTTTTTTCCGGTACCAGCGCCGGCCATATACTTCCGCAACACAGCAAAAGGCACAATCGTATGGGCATCCGTGACTGCTGAAATAACCAATGCACCGGTCGGAATAAGCGCTTTTAAAAATATAATTATTAATATCAATTAATGAAAGATTGATGCGAGGAAAATTATTAATATCCATGAATTTGTCGGCAGGATTAATAATAAACTGCCCATTTTGTTTTGATCCTACGGCCTTGATAGTATTTATCGGTTCATTATTCAGCAGAGCAGAAATCATCTTTTGAAAAGGTATTTCTCCCTGTCCCACAACAACATAATCAACATAATCCTTTGCAAGTAATTGCTCGGGTAAGAGGGTTGCGTGCCATCCACCCCATACAACAGGGCAATCGCTAACACGTTTAACTGCTTCTGAAAATTTTATCCCGCCGATAATCTGATAACCGGTCATTGCGCTTACTCCGGCCAGCAGAATATCGTCTTTAACATTCATAAGTATTGACATATAGTCTCTGGTCACTTGTTCATCAATCAGTATTATATTCAGTTGCATGTCACGTATCATCCGCTCCAGATATAACAGGGCATAGGGTATACGGCCCCGATGTTCGCCTTCCCAGGGTGAAGGATAAAATAATATCACTGTTCTCTTATTCATGCTTTTGTTTTTCAAATACGTGTAATAAACTAACAAATATGTATTTATTCAGAGCATCAGGTAATTGTGCAATTATCTTTTCTATATAAAGAAATCCATTGTGCCCTATATTCATTTTGAGTCCTGACACTAAAAAAGCAAAAATAAAAAAATGAAAATACCGCTGACGTCTCATTTGTACGCCTTCATGAAAAAAGAGCTGTATTGAATCGGTATCGGTCCAGTATCGCTTTTCTTTCCTTTTGAACAACTTATGCAGAAAGAAATTGCGGTTATGATAGGTAATTAACAATGTTGCAGAAGGTGTCTTTTGCCAGATTGAATAAATCGCCTGAGCAAACGTATCATGTACATGATAATGTTCCATTGGCCCCAGTAACAGAAATAGTACCTTGTGATTGAGAAGCGAATAATCATCAATCAGTTGTGTATGATAGCTGATTATATCTGCATACCTAAATTGTATATTGCTGCATTGGGTCTGGCTTTTTCCAATATCAAGTAATTCCTGGCAAAAATCAATTCCCAAAAATTGAATATCTGGATACTCAGTCGCAAGTTTTCTGATCAGCACTCCACTTCCGCAACCGATATCAACTACGCGGTCGAATTTTTTGCTTTCTAAAATCCTTATTACCTCGTTATAATTAAATGTTAAAAGATATTTACGTTGCTCCATTACAACATAACGGGATGCTGTATCTGTATATTTTTTCTGAACATTAAATTCTTCCATTCTGTTTATTTTTTTGCGATTACGATCATTCTTCCGGCTCCGGCTGTTATAAAAAGTAATCCTGCTGCCTGACATTTAAGCGTTAACAAAAAGCCGGGAAGCCGTAATATCCAACGACAAATAAATTTGGCTATACCTGGTTTCCCATGTTTGCTAAAATATTCCAGTGAACGTAAGATGTCATAGGGAACCACTTCGTTATATACTGAAATATCATGAAAGCCATAGTTGCTGAGTAAACGGATGATACCCTGACGGGTGAAATGGTTGCGGTGACGGGGTAAATCAAGACCATGCCAGAATTGTTTAAAAATGCGGCGTTCCCATGAATCGAAACGCGGCACTTTGATAAATAATACACCTCCGGTGTTTAATCCGGAATGTGCAATGTTTTTTAACACGTCCTTAAAATCATTGATATGTTCAAGAACATGCCGCATCACAACGATGTCGAATTTACGGGAATATTTTATATCGGTTGCAAAACCTTGCTCAAGCGTAATGCCATAATATTGCTTTGCTGCTTCAATACCTTTGACTCCCGGTTCAATGCCGGCAACGTCAAATCCCGCATTAGCTGCAATCGAGAGGAATTCACCGCGTCCGGCGCCAATTTCATATAATGATGCATTTTTATTTTTTAATCTTTTACTGATCATTTTAATATCACTTTTGTACTTTGCTGTTTGCAAGAAAGCGGTAAATGATTTTTTCTTCACAAATGCCTCGAAATGATCTGGATAATAGGGCGCTAATTCAGTATCGGTAAGATGCGGACGGGTAAATGCGATCTGACATACCATACAATATACAACATCAAACGAGGGGGAATTTCCTTCAAGAACAAAGAAATCTCTGCCATCAGTAATTAATGGTTGGCAAACGGATTGACAGATTGGGCAATTATGCTCCATTTTTTAAAGGTTATTGTATACTTCAAAAATACGTTGGCCAACAGCATCCCATGAAAGATTAGTAACAGCACGTTCGCGAGCCAGTTGTCCCAAACGGACAGTTTCCTGAGGATGATCAATTGCCCGGATTAATTTATCTGCTAATTTGTGCGCATCCGCAAAGTCAGCAAAAACACCGGTATCACCCAAAATTTCGCGCGAAACACTGCGATCAAATGCAACGGTAAGCATGCCCATGGCCATATAATTATAAATTTTTCCATCGCCTTCGGTGGGTGATATCTTAGGTGCTACTGCAATAGGTGCAAGGGTTAAATATTCAGGCAATTTTGTATAATCTATTTTTCCTAAGAAAAAAGTATTACTTAATATGCCTGACCGGTCACATTGCATTTTATATTTATCAATATTCGGAAATCCGATAATGATAAACTGTGTTTCGGGTTTTGCTTTTGCAACATATCCGAATGCTTCAAACATCAGGTCGGCGCCCTGATACTGTTCAAGTAATCCCATATACAAAATACGCGGGCGGACAGGGTCAATACCAAGTGATAATGCCAATGATTCATTGAAGGGCATGGGCCTGAATATTTCGGTATCAACCCCATCGTGAACATTGCGCCGCCGGTGTTCAGGCACTCCAAATGCCTGCAGTTCGGCCATCATGGTATCGGACTGCGTAATAACAAAAAACCAATTAGCTATACGCTTTTCGAGCCAGAGTAAAAGACGGTAAAAAAAACTGTTTTCTTTTACAAATCCATGTTGCAGTGTTTCACCGGTTAATGATCCCTGCATATCAAACAGATACTTTTTACGCGGAAAAAACCACTTGCAAAATCTTGCAATTAATGCGCCTTCGTGCAAATGAGCATGGATGATAACCGGCTTAAAAAGAATAATCTGCTGAATAACCTTCATTGTCAGAAAAGGCAACAACAGAATTTTTGTTTTCGACGGACCGGCAGAAACTTTTTTATACCAGGGAAAATTAATGGTGCGACGAATATCAATATCTCCGATATCGCGGCCAAGGCCATAGGTTACAATACGAATTGTGCAGCCCAATTTTTGCAATGCCCTGATCTCTTCATATATCTGGGTATGGCATCCCCTGTCGGAAAAGAAAGGAGTTGGTGCAATCATTAATACCTTCATGCCCCTGTGTTGTTTTTGCTCATATATTCAATTACCTGGTCGGCTACATAATTAACTTCGTCATCGGTCAGTTTCATGTGCAGCGGAAGTGAAATAATTTCGGTTGAATATTTTTCGGCCTTAGGGCAGGTGCCTTTGGCATAGCTATACATTTTATAATCGGTGTTTGTACGGTAGTGTACGCCCGGGAAAATATTTTTCTCATTCAGATAACTGATTAACGGATCGCGCAGTATTTGATCAACAGCGATCTGATAAAGGTGGCGCGATGATTCACAGCCGGTAGCCATTCTGATTAACCGTATAGAAGGATTGTTTTGAAAGCGGCTGTCGTAAAGCGCACTGATCTCACGCCGCCGCGCATTATCCCTGTCGAGGTGCTTTAGCTGAGCGATACATAACGATGCAATAACTGAATTACCGTGCGCTTTAAGCCCGACGTAACTCACATCATAATACCATTTATATTCGCCTTTGTTCATTCCTGTGGTGCGTGCATAGGTGTCTTTGTTTATCCCCAGCCAACTATACATACGTACGATTTTGTCGAGTTCACCATCGGTAAAACAGATCATACCTGAATCGGCAGATGGTAGATTTTTAACCGCCTGATAAGAGAATATTGTACAGTCGGCATTATATCCTATGTGTTTTCCATTGAAACGTGTACCTGCCATGTGGGCTGCATCTAAAATAAATTTTAATTTTTTGCTGCGGCAGATATCTGCAATATCGTTTAAACGGCCGGTATTTCCCCCCATCCCCACATACATTACTGCACGTGTTTTGGGTGTTATGCGGTGAAGGACTGAATCGGGGTCAAGGCACAAACTGTCATCTACATCAGCAAACACTGGCTTTAAGCCCTCGTATAATATCGCGTGATTGGTAGAAACAAAAGTGAGCGGTGTTGATATAATTTCATCACCATCCGACCATTTATTTTCTTCTTTAAAAATCTTTACTGCTAATTGTAATCCAATGGTATTTGAATTAAGATAATGCGCATGAGGTAAACCGGTGTATTCTTTCCATTGATTTTCAAACTCGATGGTTTTATAACCAAGGCCTGTCCACCCCTTTTCCAGGCATTCGCGAATCTCTTTCAGGCATTCGTCAATATCAAAGGTGGGAACAAAGAGCTGGATGTTTTTCATGGCAGTTTATCTAAATGGATTATAATGAATGGTTTTTAAACAGGTATGTATATTATTAATTATCAAAATTAGCAAGATATTTTATAAATACCTAATTTTTTCAATGGACAAAAATGGCCTTTCTTTCTTTATTTATGTGCTACTACGTAGAAATTTGTTTGCAAACAAAATGGCAATGATGTCCATGGAATTAAACTGAGCAGGAATCGCAATGGAGCACGAAAATCTTTCATTTTATACCGGCTTAGTGGGGAAATACGGTAAAATTCAATTTTATTAAATCCGGCCTGGCGGAGGATACGAATCAAACTCCGCCGTGTTTGTAGGGATGGATGGATTTTACGCCAGAAGAAGCCCCTCCAGCGGATGGTTTCAATAATACTATTTATATATTTATTTGGAGTATGAAGTATATACTGTCCTCCGGGACGGATAATTTTATATACGGCAGTGATATGCGCGCGGATATCCGGGATATGTTCAATTACATCGAATGATACGCATACATCATAGGAGCCGACAGGGAGATGCTCCCCGTCATATACTGACAGGTTAAGGTGAGGATATTTTTTTTTCCCATATTCAATCCCTTCCGGTACAATGTCAATACCTGAAATGTTCTGATAACCCTGCTGAGATATTTCATTCAGAAAACTGCCTATGGCACAACCAATCTCAAGTATTGATGAATTGACCGGAACATTAAGTTTATTAAAAAAGAGCATCGTATTTTCAATATCTCCAAATTCTTCTTTCCCAAACTCAAAGGTTGAATGAAAGATGGCGTGGTAAAGTCCATCTGTACTTTTTTCTTTTATCCGCTTGAGTAATTTGTCCATAAATTAATACAGCTATGCCTTTGTTACATCATTGGTTTGCAGGTTTCTGTCCGGTTCCGGTTTATTCATCCGGCGTAAATAAAGGAATATTAATATGCTATAAATAATAAAACCACCGATGGAGATCATCACAGATTCGCGCAGGTAAGATGGCGTGAAACGTAATTCAATGGTGTGTTTGCCTTTATCCAGTAACAGTCCTGTAAAGCCGATATTTACCATTTTAAGCGTTTGTTCTTTCCCGTTTACAAGGCATTTCCAGCCCTTGTCGAAAGGAATAGAAAAAAACATCAACTTGGTTGAATCAAGTGAGATTGATCCTTTAATAATATTTTGTTTATGAGAGGTTATGGTTAATGTATCTTTTCGTCTCGCATTAACATCGGTACGTAAATCGTCAAACGTATAATTAACAGACGTATCCGAGGATTGAATAGTTTTAAGCATATTATACGCAGATGAATCTTTTTTATCAGCAACAAATGCATTCAACAGTAGGATTTCACGTGCCGGCATAGACATCTTTTCAAATACGTTGTAAGGGATAACCGTATTATATGTGAATCCGAGCGGAAGAAAAAAATTGCTTTTTTGTACCGTTACATCGCCAAACCGGGCAATCGTATCATAACCAAAATTATAAAAACCGCCGGGTGGCTGCCTGTAGATATTGTATTTAACACTGGCAAAAACCTGCAGCAGCGGTCTGTTTATGAGTCCAATAGCCCACCGGGTTTCAGTTTCTACAGTATCGCGGATGACACCCAGTTGGGCTAAAAAATTAATATAATTCAATTGATTAAATGAAGCATAATTGGGGGTTCCATAGTATCCCTGTATCTGAGCATCATTGAAACTGGTATGCATTGAAGTACCCGAAAAAAACATCTTGTTTACGCGGTAGAAACCTGAGTCAATGCTTTTGATATAATCTACGGCATCTTGCGAATAATCGTTATATCCGGTTTTTTGTTTTGTTTCATTTTTGGTCATTATCATACGCTTGTTGGTTGAAATCCATGATAGGGATCCTAGCTCGATGATAAGAATTAGAATCAATAAAATTTGAATAATATTTCGCAATGCAATAAAACGAAGGAGCCAGATACATATAAAGTATGCTGAAAGGAATAATGCTAGTTTGTTTCGGAGATCGGTATTAATTATCCGGATCTTTTCATCGTAGTATGGTAAAAATAATAATAACATTAAACCGGCATAAGATGCGGCTATCACACCAAAATTTATTTTTTCGGCTTTGAGATATAGATCGAGTGATTTCATTCCGTAATAAAGGAGTACGAGGGTAACAATTAATGATATTCCTACTTTGTAGTAATCGCCGGCAAACAGATTATATGCATAGCGGAAATAAGGGAAAAGAATAAGAATGCCCCAAAGGGAGAGAAATAAACCATAGATTCGTTTATGTTTTTTATCAAGATATGCAAATACTGATGGAACCATGAGTAGTGTCAGTAGTCCGCTGTAAAACATTGGTGCTTCAAGGTAATTATACCAGCCCCTGAAATCTTTTCCTGTTCCCATCAGATCGCTCGAAAACATTCTCAGTATTGCGGTTTTAAGATGATGCAATGGCAATCCGCCGCTGTAAGTCAGGGTGGAAAAATTGTCAAATGCAAAAACCGGCACACTCTGTAACGATTGAAAATGTCCGGAAGCGCCACTGACACGGGGGCTAAGTAGCATGGTAATAAGCGGGCTGACAAACAACATTGCATTCATGGCAACACCAATTACGCCAAGCGCAGCCATTTTTCCGGTAAGAATAGAAAATTGCTTCAGGTCCCATTCTTTTTCATCCATATAACGTACCAATGAATAGATAAAAAGGAATAAGCCATAAGTAAATAATTCAAAAGCCGAATAACTTATAAACATTACTGCTAAAGGGAGTATCAGGAAATTATTTTTTGAAAAAAGTTTTTCGAAACCAAGGAGTAGTAAAGCGATATTCACTGCATTAATAGAATAACCGTACCAGGTGCCGCCAACAATCATAAAACCGGTAAAAGCGTACAGCACTCCGCCGATTATTGATACATAACGGGATAAACGAAGCGTCCGTAAGTAAAAAAAGAAGAGCATTCCGCCCAGTAATAGTTTCAATAATTCGACATATACAATTACATATCCTATATTTTCTTTAGAGGGAAGGCAAAGCAGTAAATAGAAAGGTGAATTTAAACTACCGGGAAATATATTTTGTCCCATACCTGTGTTGAACGACCACATGGGAATACCATCCGTACGGAAGTATTCAGAATTATGAGTATAGAATGGCACGAATGCATTGTAGGTATCACTTCCGATATCTTTGAAGATATAAAGCTTTTCAAATGTCAGGTAATCTTTAAATATCCAGATACCAATGAATAGTATAATCGCTAATACAAGAAATATGGCTTTGTTGCCGATAACGGTATCGAAAAAGTCATTAACCGGTTTTGTTGTTTTTTGTGAAACCTGACCTTTTGGATCACGTAGTTGTTTTTTGGGTTTTGTTGATTTGTGGTGTTTGCTCATAAAAGAATATTCTCTGGTTATTTCCCGCAATACGCTTTCAGTGCCTCGTCGGCGCGCGCCATCCCCAGACGCTTTGATTGCATCCAGTCGGCACAGGCCTCATTTTTCCGGTTCAGGAAGAGTTTGGACAAGCCACGGTTATAATGCGCCTCCGGTGACAGAGGATTGTATTTGATGGCCAGGTCGAGGTCGTTCAGCGCCTGTTGGTAATTACCTTGCATGTAGTATAATGTACCACGGTTCATATATGCATCGGCATAATTTGATTTTAGCTTAATGGCCATGTCGTATTTTTCAATAGCTGTTTTATAGTCGCCCATCGAGCCAATAGCGCTGCCTAAGTTGTTATATGCATCAGGATAGCCGGGGAACAGTTCGAGCGCTTTATTGTAAACGGCTGCAGCGGCTTTATAATCTTTTTCGTAATATTTAATATTCCCCATGTTGTAATAGGCCATAGCGCTGTGCGGATTGGTGGCAATGGCCTGTTTGTAAAAGGTGATGCCGTCTTTATAAATAGCGGTGCGCCGGTATCCTATGAATAAAAATACCGGAATCAGAATTAACAGTGTATAAAGAAATATTTTGCTTTTTTGCAAACTTTCGGCCGACAGAAGGAAGATAATAATTCCAATCAGTGGCAGATACGCACGACTCTCAATATAATCATATGAATTGACTCCATAAAAATGCCGGTATATCATAGCAGGAAACGAAAACAATATAAACCAGCCGATACCTGTAAGCATTAACGGTGCCGATAAACTTTTTTTATTTTTTATATACAGCCATGTTAACAGACCAATGCATACCATTCCGATAAACGTTACAGCGCCGGTGAATCTGGGCATTACTGATAAATAATACGGAACAAATAATTTACCAATGGTTTCCGGAATGGTAGGTAAGTTATATAAAAAGGGACGGATACCTAATGTTTGTGGACTTTCCTCTGTAACGATGAAAGAGGTGCGGTAATAAAAATAAATGGCAATTATTCCGATATACAATCCATAGATCAGCAGCATTGTTGGCTTGAATAACCTTTTACGATCGGTAAAAAAAAGATAACCGGCATATAGCGCGGGAATCAGTATGCCTGATTCTTTTGAAAAAATACCCAGGCCCGTGAATGCCAGGTTGGCTAATAAGAACAACACATTCCCTTTCTCCAGATAATAGATAAAGGTTATCAGCCCTGCCAGTGTAAAAAGGGTAAGCAGTATATCCCCGCGTGAAGGCAGCCATACAATGGTATGGACAAAAAGTGGATGACAGCAATAAATTAGTGATACCAGCAAGGATGCGCTCTTGTGTAAATTCAATTTGGTGAGCAGAAAGAACAGTAAACTGCAGATGATAATATGCATGAGTAAGCTCGACAAGCGGAATCCTTTGGGTGTAGGTATTCCGTCTTTATCTTTCGGCCCGTATGACGCATCAATCACATACGAAGCGTTTTGTAACGGCCGGTAGAAGGCCTCGCCTTTGGGACGCATAAAGGCGTCGCGCCGCATTGACTCTTTGAAATTATCAATATTACTTAAAAAAGGAAGATTATTTTTAATGATATAATCTTCATCAAGCTTATCAATGCTGTAATTAAATGTATGATTATACAACATAAAAGCCAAAACAGTAATCAGCACATAGGGTATTAAGCCCCGGGTTGCCGGAGTTATGAAATCGGGAGGTGATTCAACTTTCTTTTGTTGTTTGATTTTTATTTTCAGTTCCTTTTTTTTGTCTTTCTTCATATTTATCTATTCAACGCTAAAAGTATATAATTTCATGATTTTTGGGAAATTTTCATAAATGTATATTTTATAATCGCCTTTTTTCCATTTTCCTATCTGCAGGTCAATGGCATATCCATAATCGCCCGAGTTATGCATTACTTCGTTCATAAGGTTACGGATTAAATAACCGCCGGTATCGCGCACGCTGATGGTGACCTCGGTGGTATGCGAAAGGAAATAATCAACTACCCCTGAGAGCCGTTCGGGTTTGGCTGTGAAGAGCCGGAGCGAATCTGTCTGGTATTGTATCGAATACCAGGGCACCTCATCGCCTGTGAGCCCGGCAATCAATTGTCGCAGAGGCGCTATCTCGTCGAGGTTTCCCGAATAAATAGCCGACAAGGGGATATGGTCAGTTAAAACCCATAGTGCCTGCTGAATAGCAGTGGCCGGAAAACGTTGGTTGTTAGTGAGCGATATCAGTTTCATCCAGTAGCCGGGGACGGGTGCGCCCAGTGTGAATAGCGTTTTTTTTGATGGCGCGCGCTTGAAGCATTGCGCCGAGAATCCATACCCCGGAACGTTAAGCGCTTCGCGTGGTTTGAGCATAAACTTGCGCTCGCGGAACAGTACAATGTCTGTTGCCCCGGTGTCAGTAGAAATCAGCCGCAAACCCGGTTCAATATAAACGAAAACACTGTCGTTTGTCAGATTGGTTAGCGTGAACAGTACACAATACTCCTGATATGTTCCGTTGCCTGATATGATTAAAGTAATTTTTTTTTGCTGCATCAATGTTTTAACAGCAACGTACTCTTTTCCGGACAAAGAGATGGTAATTAAAATAACAGAAAACAATGCGGCTGATTTTTTTTTCATTTCTGTAGCAACTCGCTGATGCGTGTGGTTAGCAGTGATTTGATATACTTGTCGAGCGTCGATCCTTTTCTATAATCTGCGGGCGCAATATAGGATACCCGCCCGGATTTAAGCAACCCTTGACAAACCTTTAGCCCACCGGTTGACTTTGTTGAGTAGACGGCAAGGGCGTAGCCGCCGCTTTTACGTACAAGTGTCATGCAGGGTACATCGGTAAGTCCGTCGCCGATATAAATAATGTTACTGAAGGGTATGCGCCTTTCGTTTTCAGGCATATGTTCATTAATGGATTCAGCAACATGTTCACGTCCTTTGTTGATACGGAAGAGATATTGCGTCTTGGTTGTATCGGTAATCAGCATTTTGGGGAATACCGGCTTGCCGTTGCTGTTGTAATGATACTCGGACCCATAGATCTGCCGGAAATATTTACGGATGGCTATACCATCAAGAATTTCTTTCATCCCTGATGAAATAATAAAATGCTCAACCTGTATTTTCGTTTTACTTTCTTTTTTTACGAACTGATTGATGCGTGGAAACCAATCGCTGACACCAGGGTAGTATTCAATTTTTGCGGCCATTCGTTTGTATTCTGCGCGGGTGACATAATGGTTGCGTTTTTCCATTTCTTCCAGCAGCAGTCGCATATATACCAGCATGGGCTCGGATGATGTTTTTTTCGCCTCCAGGTCAACGGCTTTCCAGAATTTTTCGGGATTTATGTTCAGGGCCGGAAGTACCGTATATTCCTGCATGGCCAGAGGCGACAATGTTCCATCGAAATCGTACACCAGTGCTATGATCCGTTGATTCATATTTAACCCGTTATGGGTAAAGATAGAGGAAAATTTTGAAAGATTAACTATTTTTAGTGCCGAAAAAATAAAAAAATGCCTTCCCGGAAGAACAAGGTTGATGTTGTTTTTGAAGAGTATGTCAGCGCTTTGGAGCAGTATTTTGACCAACGGCTGCTGCCACCCGACCGCCTGTTGCTCGATCGTTTTGCAGGCGAACTGGGCATTAGCAGCATACGCGGCTTGTATGGCACTATGCTGCTCGATAGCCGTACGGGCATAAATCATCCGCAACTGACATTCAATCCTTTCAGGACGGTTTTTGTTCAGCTTTTTTTTGATAAGGCGCAAACAGACCATTCACTCTACAATGAGCAGTGGAAAGAGATATTTTATCGTTTGCAGCGCGGATATGTCATTTACAGGTTATCTTTTGTTACAAGCCATGATGAATTGGAAGAATTCAGAGACCGGCTCGAAGAGGCATATCTGCGGTTCAGCGATCCCTTTATTGATGCCGAATTTTTAAGTGAGATAGACGACATGATTGATGATATCCGTAATCTTTAGGTATTGCAGTTCATAGATTATTTTGTATTTTTGCTTTCCTTACCGGCCCCGTAGTTCAGCTGAATAGAACGTCAGATTCCGGTTCTGAAAGTCGGGGGTTTGAATCCCTCCGGGGTCACTTGCTGATGAAGCCCGATGATTAATGCGGGCTTTTTTTGTTTCTCAGTGAGCCGGCTAATCCAATAAATCTGTTTATAGCTACTGCCCGCATTAACCGCGATTTTGCAATAGAAATTCCTTATATACTATAAAACCTACATTTCTATTGCATTAACGCGGTAACCCCGCCTTAGAAAATCTTATTGTTAGCAATCCAGCTAACGATTAGATTTTCAAGAGCGTTTTTCAGTTGATTTCATCAACTGAAAAATCCGGGATTAATATTTCTTCCATAACTCTTTTAATTCGGTTAATCTCTTGCATGCCTCTTTATTTGCTCCGGAGCCAAATTGTTTAATAATTTCTGCAACCTGTTGGCGATGAATGGGTGAATTTAACTGATTATTCATTTTTACAAGCAAGGGAATGGTTTCATTATATTTTTGATTGCTGCAATTGTTTAGAGCTGTTTGCAGCATCGCGGTGGTATCAATTACTTCTTCAGTGGTTTTTTCTCTTTTATAGCTTCTGTTTACTGTGGATGCCGTTTGCATTGTTTTCTTTACGGATAATTTATCTTCGCTCTTTTCTAAAGGAATGCCGGATAGTGTGCCCGATGACTGATCTATTGGTTCGCTTATTTTAAAAGCAGTAGATGGCAAAATGGATTCTTCATGATCCTGTATTGTTTTATTCTCTCTGGTACTTTGTTCAAAAACCGGTTCTGCGACATCTGTAGCGATTTCGACTCTTTTCTGTTTTGTATCGGTGGGGTCGGGTGGTATGGCAGATGGAAGTGGTGATTTTTTTGCTTCTCCGTCACCTTTCTCTTTCTGCGGAAGTGCAGCAATTACTGTTGTTGGCGCAACGCTGTCTGTTGCGGGCATCAGTTCCGAAATAACCTGCTGTTGCGTACCGGAGAAATACCATATAGTGATTCCTGTTGTGATCAGCAATGCAACAGTGGCTGCCAACGCCAATGGTATCAGCAGTCGCCTGTGGGTGTTTATTGCCGTTTGCCGTTTGTATAGATGACGCATCACTTTTTCTGCCGACCGGCCAAGAACGGATTCATCCAGTTGGCTATATCCTTCCAGTGCATCATTGCACATAGGACATGAGGCAAGATGGTTTTCAACCATAAACAATTCTTCTTTCGTGCACTGGCCGCAAAGATACCGGCGCAAAACATCTTCGCCAGGACAAATGCTGTCGGTAATGATATGTTTCAGCTTTTTTGTCATTCTTAATCAGTAGCTTGTTATAAATAGCATTAATATTCCAAACTGGCCTGTTTTGATTAATAAATTTTTCAGGTTTCGTTTGCCATTTTGTATAAAACTTTTTACTTCGTTCATTGTTAATCCGGTTTCATCGGCAATTTCTTTGTAACTCTTTTCTTGTAAATAGAATAGTTCAATGCATTTTTTCTGCCCTTCATCCAGTTGTTCAATGGCCTGGCTGAGGTAACCGGTTTCTTGTTCTATGCTGTTACTGTTGTCAGGATGCATAAAGTTTTGTTTTTCCACAATCTGCAGCAGATTTTTTCCGGTATCAATGGAGTATTCTTTCATCTTTTTATCCGACCGGAGCTTCATCAGGCAGGCATTACGCGCAGCCGTATATATCCAGCTTTTAAAATTCAATATATCAAACCGTTCCAGATCTGTGATGGCTTTTTCCATTACTTCCATACTGATATCTTCTGCCTGGTCAATACTGTTCATATACTTCATACATACTGCAATAACAAACCGTACATGCCTTTTAAACAGCTCTTCATAGTATATACTCTGTCGGCTCTGTTTATAGTGAAGAACCAGTGCAGCATCATCCAACTCCTTTATTCCCGCAATTATTTTCAATTTTTTTATGTTAAGGTATGGAATTTTGTTTCTACCTGCATCTTATCATTGAAACTGAAAAAAATGTTTAACAATTAAAACTTAAAATTATGAAAACTACCGGATTAATCAAATTAAATTGCAGCAGAATCATAAAAAGCAGTGTCTGTTTTATTTTTCTGTTGATTTTTTTGTCTTTTACCTGCGCGCAAAAGCGTTTGGTAAGTGGTGTTGTATCATCGGCATCCGATCATTTGCCGTTAAAAGGTGTTATGGTTACTGTTCAGAAGACCGGCGCATCAGTGCAAACCGATCAGTTTGGCCGGTATACCATTGAGGTCCCCGACTCAGGAAGTGTACTTGTGTTTAGCGGTACGGGGCTGAAAGTGGAGAACCGGCAGGTATTGAAGTCCGGAAAACTGAATATTACCATGCAGTATTCTGTACAACCGGTTTTGAAGGATAAAAAGGAGATTGAAGTGGTTAATTCTGGTCCTTCTTCTGCCGTGCGACGCTCTTATATACAGAGTGCCGGAGCACTTTGTATGGATTCATATACACAGCAAGTGTACTATAATCCGAGTGTTGAGGAGTATGCTTCGGTGAACGAGACAGGATTCCGTACGGCAAGGCATAATCCGTTATCCACTTTTTCTATTGATGTTGACCGTGCATCGTACAGTAACCTGCGCCGGTTTATCAATAGTGGTTCATTACCTCCGGCCGATGCAGTGCGAATCGAAGAAATGATCAATTATTTTGAGTATGATTATACATCGCCCGCAGGCAGCCATCCTTTTTCCGTTATCACTGAGTATGGCGACTGCCCGTGGCGTAGTGAGCATAAGCTGTTGCATGTTGCACTTCAGGGAAAAAAGATACCCACCGAAAACCTGCCACCCAGCAATCTTGTTTTTCTTCTTGATGTATCGGGATCAATGAGTGATGAAAACAAGCTGCCACTGGTAAAAGCCGGATTCAGCATGCTGGTAAATAACCTGCGGCCTAACGACAGGGTTGCCATTGTGGTATATGCCGGTGCAGCCGGATGTGTATTGCCATCTACGCCAGGTAATGAAAAACAAAAGATTCTTGATGCATTGAATAATCTGCAGGCCGGCGGATCAACAGCAGGCGGCGAAGGTATTCGGCTGGCGTATCAGATAGCAGAAAAAAATTTTGCCGATGGCGGTAATAACAGGATCATACTTGCTACTGATGGTGATTTTAATGTTGGTATTTCGAATGTGAATGAACTGGAAGATATGATCACCGAAAAACGCAAAACAGGGATTTATCTGACATGCCTTGGCTTTGGCATGGGTAATTATAAAGATTCGAAAATGGAGATACTTGCTGATAAAGGGAATGGCAATTATTCTTATATTGATGACATACAGGAGGCCCGGAAAGTGTTTATTAATGAATTTGGCGGAACCCTGTTCACTATTGCAAGGGATGTGAAACTGCAGATTGAGTTCAACCCTTCTCTTGTTCAGGCATACCGGCTGGTGGGTTATGAAAACCGTATGCTGAATGAGGAAGATTTCAAAGACGACACCAAGGATGCCGGTGAAATGGGAGCAGGGCACACGGTTACTGCTCTTTACGAGATTGTTCCGGTTGGCGTTAAAAGTGAATGGGTTAAGGATATTGATAATCTCAAATACCAGACAACCAATCAGGGCGCTGCTTATAAATCCGGTGAGATAGCAACCATTAAAGTCCGTTATAAGAAACCAGATGAAGACAAAAGTATTGAACTGGCTCAATCGGTATCGCCGAATAAAGAGTATCATCAGAACCATAGCGCTAATTTCAGGTTTGCCGCTTCGGTGGCCATGTTTGGCATGTTGTTGCGCAATTCGGAATATAAAGGATCAGCAACTTATTCTGATTTGATTACATTAGCCGAAGGCGCCCGCAGCAATGACAGTGAGGGCTACAGGGCTGAGTTTATACGGCTGGCCAAAGCTGCAAGTCAGATGAATCCTACTTCAATGAAATAATCCCAAATTATTCAATAGAAGTATCTGCAAAGAGACGAACTATTTGAATTAGTTGGGATTATCCCGATTCAGAAAAATAACCTTTTAAGCAATTGAAAATGTGTCTAAAAGGTATATTTTTCTTAATCGCTATGCAATAGAAAACCTTCTATTGCATAGTTTGGGATAATTGTAATTTATTATTCGCTTGGCCCCGTCTGTCTTTTCCGGCGGGGCTTTTTTTGTGCGATTCAAATTTCAGAAGTGTAGCAAACTGAAATTTTTTAGTCGAACGAATCCCGATAGCGCAACGTATCGTGATAAATGCGTTTAACTATTTTAAGAATACCTGTTCGTTATAACCTGCCGGGTTGACCAGATAGTATTTTTCGGCATAATTGCTATTTTTGTTTAATTTTAATAAATCATGAAGAATAATAAACCGCAGCAATCAAATAATATTTGGCCTGTTGTTATTATCATTGTTGCAGGCCTGATTTTATTTTTCCCATTAACAAAGTGCGATTTTCTCAGTAACTGGGACGATGGTCAATATGTGGTTGATAATCCTGATATTCGTGGCTTTTCTGCGCAAAACATCGGAAAAGTATTTTCAACGTTCTATGTAAACAATTATCAACCCGTATCCATGATGTCGTACATGATTGATTTTACTTTGGGAGGGCTCAAACCGGGAATTTTTCACTTTATTAATATTCTCCTGCACTTAATAAATGCAGTATTGGTTTATATTTTTATTTACCGGCTTATTGCTCTTCGGCCGGGCGCATTTTTTTGTTCTATCGTTTTTCTGATACATCCGATGCATCTCGAATCTGTGGCATGGATATCTGAACGAAAAGATGTATTATATGGACTCTTTGTTTTGTTTGCTCTGATTAGTTATCTGCAGTATATTGATAACAATGACAAGAGAAGGTTTTTTATAAGCTTTTTATTTTTTGTATTGGCTGTGCTTTCAAAATCTATGGCTCTGACTTTACCTTTTCTGCTTTTCGCTATTGATTATTACAGGAAGCGAAAATTTTCAAAAGAGGTAATTATTGAGAAAATCCCATTTCTTATTTTGTCTGCGCTTTTTATTTATATTACCATCCTTACCCAATCGGAAAACGCGCTTAATTCAGCTCCTCAGCTTTCTGCAATTCCCCGGATACTGATGGTAATTTATGCTATCGGATATTATTTGTTGATGTTTATCCTGCCGTTTCATCTTTCGGTAATCCATTATTATCCGGTTGATGTATTGAATGGTGCAATCCCGTATTATCTTTGGATCATCCCGGCTGCATTGTTGTTAACCGGCTATTTGCTCTGGACAATTAAAGAGCACCGGAGAATTATAATTTTTGGTTTGGCTTTTTTTCTTGTTTCTCTTTCAATTGTTCTTCAGATATTGCCATTCGGGCTTGCTATTACTGCCGAGCGTTATACTTATCTGGCATATATCGGCCTGTCGGTGCCGGTTGCTGTATGGTTATTTTCCAGGCCACGCAGCAGTGTTGTACGTTATGTTATTTTTATTTTTTTTCTGGGCTATTTTGTATTAACTACAGGGAAGCGTATCCCCGTTTGGAAAAACAGCGTGTTGTTGTTTGCCGATGGAACTAAAAAGTATCCTGCTCATAGTCATGCGTACTGGTGCCTGGCTACTGCGCAATCGGATTATAAACTGAAACGGGAGGCATTGTCGAGCTTGAATTATGCAATACGGTTAAATCCGCGTGATGAGAACGCTTTTTTCAGCAGGGCAACGATTAAGTCCGATTTAAATGATTTACCGGGTTCCCTGGCCGATTATGATACAGTACTTATGCTGAACAGTCGCGATACCGGCGCTTATATCAATAAAGGAAATATTTATTTTGGTTTGCAGAAACTCGATTCGGCGATAATTCAATACAATAGGGCATTGACGGTAAATCATTTGTTAATTATACCAAGAGCCATGAAAGGCCTGGCATTGGTAAATGGTCGCCGTTATACTGAAGCCGAGGCAGTACTCGATACGGTTATTATGATGCGCCCTGCTCATGCCAATGCTCTTTATTACAGGGGTGTGGCGCGTTATAACCTCCAAAAACTTGATTCGGCTTGTGCCGACTGGAAACGCTCTGCTGTATTGGGTCAAAAGGATGCTGCAGGAATGTTGTCGGCGTATTGCCGGCAGTAATATTATTTATTCATTGCGGCTTGTTCTTTGGCTTTGAGTTCCTGCGCCTTTTGCAGATAGAAACTTGATTTGGCCATATCTCCTGTACGCTGATAAGTAATGCCAATATTTGCATTGAGGTCAACGTCTTCGGGAGCCAATTGCAGTGCTTTTTCAAATTGTGCCAGCGCATCGGCGAACCGTCCGGAAATACCGTATGCAACACCCAAATCTTTCAGTCCTTTGGGATCTCGCGGATTAATGGCTACGGCACGCTCAAGATAACTGATGGCTGCCGGTATATTATTCATGTACTTGCCGTAAAGATTACCCAGCATGTAATTCACTTCGTACCGGTTGGGATTGATTTTACTAATCTCGAGCAATTCATTCAGCTTGAACTGAACATCCGGAATGGTGTTAAAAATGCGTTCGGTGTTGCTGTACACCAGATCGTACTGGGGCGACAAACGCAATATATATTTGTAGTAATACATCGTTGAATCATACTGCCGGGTGTCATAATATAAATTACCTGCAAGCAGTAATGCATCACGGTATGTCGGGTGTATGCGGATGGATTTCAACAGATACTTTTTTGATTGTTCGATATATTGTTTGCGCAATGTGCTATCGGTTGTAACTTGTGCCTCTTCAAGCAATTTGCCTCCTGCCGAACAATTGCTCTTTGCACTGTTATGAGATATTTTTACATCATTGGTAAACAGTGTGAAATCGTTTTTCCATACAGGATTACGCGCTATTGTACGTATTGAAAAGGCAATTAGAATTACCAGTGTAAACCCTGTTGTAAAATATTGTTTCAGCGGATTACTCTGCATTAGTGACGGGATCGTTTTTACGGCCAGATATGCTATAGCCAGGCACCATCCCAATGATGGCATATAAGCAAACCGTTCGTTCATAAATGCACCGATAGGAAAAAACAGGTTTGAAACAATAGATAAAGTAGCCAGATAATAAATTACTGAAAAGGACAGAACCGTTTTCTTTTTAAAACCGCTGAGGGCAAGATATCCTATGGCTATATACAGAGTCAATGGAACGATTGCCCGGAGATCCATCCATCCGATTATGGGAATATGATACGGATAATAATCGAAGGTAAGATTAGTAGGCAGAAACAATAATTTTATGTAGACACCGAGCGTATAAAATATTGTAGCATATTTTTCTCCTTCCGATGCATATAAAAACGGATTATTCATTAATTCATCGGGCATATTGCTTCCGGTATCTCCCAGCACGGCTCTGCGGATAACCATAAACAGCAGAAATGCTATGAATGGCGGAATTGTTGCTGTGGTTATTGTCCGGACGGAGCCATTTTTAAAATAATACAGAGAAATGGGAATTACTGCAAGGAAGGTTACGGCATTTTCTTTTGACATCATTCCAATAAAAAAGCAGATTGCCGAATAGATCAGGTTCATCTGATTTTTTGTGTCTGACCAGAGGATTGTAAAATATAAACTGAACAGTGCGCCAAGCATGGCCAGTATTTCATCGCGTCCTTTGATATTAGCAATAACTTCGGTGTGTAAAGGATGAGCAATAAAAAGCAGTGCAGTAATAAACGGAATGGCTGAATACCACGGTTCATCTTTTTTTTGCCGGAGCAGCAGGTTCAGGATGCGGTAAATAATCATTCCGGTTAAGGCATACAGCAGAAGGTTAACCAAATGACTGATGAATGGTTTCATGCCAAAGAATTGAATTTCTATGGCATAGGTAACAACGGATAATGGGCGGTATCTGCCTCCTGCTACCAGATTTTTTTTTACACCAAAAAAACCGGTGAACGATTCACTCGTAAGAATCTCTTTAATACCGCTAAATCCCTTTTTGGTAAAGGTGTTTTGTGTGATGACAATGGCATCGTCAAGGGCATAATCATGCGTGAGTGTATTGGCATAGAGCGCAATCGTAAAACCGAGAATGATACCGTAAATGATGAGATCCTGCTTTTTATGTTCCATAACGTTAAAAATAGGTTGTCTAAAATACATTAATAAAATAAATTTTACAAGTTGTGCGCAGTTTTTAAACTGCAAAATCCCAGTTTAAACCAAACGATGTACTGGAAATTTTAATGTATGGCGATTAAGAAAAATATACCATTTACGTTCTTTATCACTTGCCTGAAAAGTTATTTTTCTATATCGGCTTTTAAGCTAAGGTCGAGTGAATGAATATGATTGGTTAGTGAACCGATTGAAATAAAATCAACCCCGCAGGCAGCGTAATGTCTGATATTTCTGGCGTTAATCCGTCCGGATGATTCAATCTGCATTTTTTTGCCGATTATTTTTACGGCCTTTTTGGTCATGGCCGGCGTAAAATTATCGAGTAATATCCGGCCGGCGCATCCACATGCCAGTATTTCACGGACATCAGCCAGAGTACGCGCCTCGACAATGATGAAAAGTTTTTTCTTTTTTTCTTTGAGGTAATTTTGGGTTTTTCTTAGGGCAGTGGTAATTCCGCCCGAAAAGTCAATATGGTTATCTTTCAGTAAAATCATATCATACAGTCCCATCCGGTGATTTTTACCTCCACCGGTTTTGACGGCTTTTTTTTCGAGAAACCGCATACCCGGTGTTGTTTTGCGCGTGTCGAGGATTGTACAGGGATATCCTTTCACTTTTTCGACAAGCGCAGCAGTTTTAGTGGCGATTCCACTCATGCGCTGCATGATATTAAGCACCAGCCGCTCGGCTTTCAGGATTGTGTGAATCGGTGCACTGACCACAAAAGCAACTTGTCCTTTATGCACCTGTTGTCCATCGTGCAGGTATGTTGTTATCCTGCTTTTTTTGTCTATGGCTTTAAAGAGTTGGACGGCCTCTTCAATCCCTGCAATTACCCCATCCTCTTTGATCAGAAGTTTAGCTTTGCCCATGGTGTTTTTCGGGATTGTGGCAAGAGTAGTGTGGTCGCCTTCACCGATATCTTCCTTTAATGCGTTTTGAATGAACTGATCGATATATTTTTTACTCATCTGTTTTATCTATTCGTATTTGATGAATATAGTTCTGGCTGCCGCTTTCTTTAAGCAAAATAAAAAAACGGTATTTGCCCGCAGTACTGGTATACATTCCAATGGCGTATTTATATTCATCGTTATTTCCTTCGTGAATAGTGTAATAATTCAGTGCAGGATAAACAGAGAAAAATTTGCTTAATAACTGTTGTGTTTTTGCTGCTGTGCAGGTGCATTCCTGATCAGGCAGGGTTAGTTCAACCTGTTCGGCGAGAAAAGGCGAAAGAGCAATGGCATTTCCTTCTTTCAGCGCCTTAATTAAAACAGATGGCAGTTGTTCGGCCCTGGCTGTACCATTTGCAAATATTATACCCGCTGTAATTCCTGCTATCAAAAACGAAACAGGCCGGATAGGTATTCGGATTTTCATATTCAATAATTCGTTCGATGTACAATATTAGTATTTTTTTTAATTTGGAGCAGTAAAAAAAGCTTTTTTATTAACCCAAAGTATGAAGATCGAAGCCATATTTATTGGTAAAACAACACCATCCTACCTTAATGCAGGAATTGAATTATACCGTCAGCGGATTATTCATTATCTGCCCTTTGAAATTAAAGTATTGCCCGACCTGAAAAAAGGTTCTGTTCAGTCGGCCATACAGATTAAAGAGAAAGAGTCAGCCCAGATTCTGAGCGCGGTAACAGGAGCCGGTTATTTTATTTTACTGGATGAGAAAGGCCGGCAATATGATTCAACCGGTTTTGCAAATTGTTTGCAGGGTATATCAAACAGAGGAATAAAAAAAATGGCCATTGTTACCGGTGGTGCTTTTGGGGTTGATGACAGGGTTAAATCTGCGGCTAACCAGATTATATCATTCAGTATGCTTACTTTTTCTCATCAACTGATCCGGCTAATACTGATGGAACAGGTTTACAGGGCAATGACCATTCTGCGTAACGAGAAATATCATCATGCATAATGTTTGAATCCGGAATTATCTTCATATAGTATTCAGTTTTTTTTTAATTTGGCAGTCACGTATAATTATGAATATTAATCCTGAATGATTGTGAAAAAAGTATTTCGCGCGCTTTTTATCCTTATTTTGTTTGCTGTTTTTATAGTATTTTCTATAAATGCATATATTGTTTATTGCCGTATTTATAAGCCGAATGTACGAGCTACTCCCGATGGCCGGGTGGTTTATTTTCCGACCGGCACAACGTATAACGAAGCGCTGATGATTTTAGATACAGCTCGTGTATTTGTCAGTTTTCAGTCGTTTAAATGGATTGCTGATCGTACCGGTTTTGCCAGTCATGTTCATCCGGGACGTTATGTGTTTAAACAGAACATGAGCAATAAGGAAGTGCTTACCATGCTGAAATTGGGCAGGCAAAAGCCGGTGCGTTTTGTTATTCATAATATCAGGGATGTACAGCATCTGTGTTCACTGGCCGGTAGAAAGCTGGAAATTGATTCGTCCGATATTGCAGATCTTTTATTTAACGAACAGTTTATTCAGAAATACGGATTTAATCAATATACTTTAATCAGCGCTTTTATTCCAAATACCTATGAGTTGTGGTGGACCACAACGGCTGACAAATTTTTTGACCGGATGTATATAGAATACCGGAAGTTTTGGAACAATGATCGTCTGGCGAAGGCAAAAAAGATGAATCTTACACCTGCAGAAGTCAGTACGCTGGCCTCTATCGTCGAACAGGAGACCCTTCAGCCCGAAGAACTACCGGTTATTGCCGGCGTTTATATTAACCGGTTAAAACGGCGAATTAAATTGCAGGCCGATCCTACGATCCGCTATCTGGTTAGCGATACGATTCGCCGGGTTTTAAACCGGCATCTGACAATTCCTTCGCCATACAATACGTATGTAAATTATGGATTACCACCAGGGCCTATTTCATGTCCATCTATTAAAGCGCTTGATGCCGTATTAGATTATCAGCGGCACGATTATCTTTATTTTTGCGCCGATGAAAATCTTTCGGGCAGGCATAATTTTTCACGCACGCTTTCACAACATGAACAATATGCCCGCAAATACCGGCAGGCATTGAATAAAAAAAGAATCTGGCGGTAATGTTATGCGTCAAATCCGAAATCCGATTATTAATATGTCGTCAATCTGCTCGTGGTCGTTTTGCCATGAATCCAGCATTTTTTCGAGTTCGCCTTGCTGTTCTTTCATTGGCAGATGTTGTATGTGAATAATCAGTTCTCTGAGCCGCGACATTTTAAAGGTCGTATTTTCACGACCACCGAACTGACTTGCATATCCATCGGTGAAAAGATATACAGTATCATCCCTCGAAATTTTTATCGTGTGGTTTTTAAAGGATTGTTTGCGTCCGGCCAAACTTCCAAGATAGTACATATTGCCGCGTAACTCGGTTAATTCACCGCTCGAAAAGTAAAATAATGTGTTATTGGCCCCGGCATACTGAAGTTGCATTTTATTATGATCGATCATGCAGATACCCGCATCAATGCCATCTTTTATTATATCGTGGCTATGGGTTAATGTATTGATAATATAGTCCGACATCTCGTTCAGGATTCCGGCTGGCGTCAGACGGTTTTCAAGATATTGCATGGACATGCGGTTTACGATATCATTCAGAAATGCCACACCCAGCATACTCATAAATGCGCCGGGAACACCATGTCCGGTGCAATCGGCCGCAACGATAATAGTGATATTGTCTTTTTTTGTTATCCAGTAGAAGTCACCGCTTACAATATCTTTGGGTTTAAAAAAAATAAAATATTCTTTCAGTATTCTCCGGATATCTTTTTCCGAAGGCAATGAGGCCTGTTGTATTCGTTGCGCGTAGCGCAAACTGTCGCGTATTTCCCTGTTCTGGATCATAATTTGCTGATGTTGTTTTTCCAGATTCCCGTGTTGTTCAACAATCTGCTGTTTATGCATTTCAATTTCCATCGTTCGTTCATTTACTAATTGCTCCAGTGATTTACTGGTGTCTTCCAGGATTCTTCTGAACCTGTCGGATACGGCAAATGATAAAAAAAGAACCTGTATTGCAAGCCCCAGTTTTACGCCATATTGAGTAAGTGGATTATTCGGCAAAACGCCTGTGTTTCGAGAGACATACAGCGAAACACCCAATAACAACAGGATGAATGAGATAAAAAATAGGCGAGCAGGCTGGTATCTGAGCATGATACGGATGCTGATCCATAATATAAACAGTGTATTTATCAGCGAGAGATAATTGGCGCCAATAGTACTGTATACGAAATACGGATAATCTGTAAAGGCAAGAACAAATACAATTGCAATAAGCACCAAAAGGATGTTAACCACAGGAATCATCTGAGGCGAATAGATGCGTATGCGCAAAAAATCGCGTGAAAAATTGATTAGAAAAAAATTGGCAAGCGCAACAAATATGATGTTCGAATGGTTTGACCACCAGGGATGAGATGGCCACAATAATTGATAGGATAGCCCGTCAATATTCATCAGAAAAAGCGTGAGAAAAAAGATATATACTGAAAAAAATACATAGATTTTATCTTTGATTGAAATGAATAGAAAAATATTAAAAATGAGCGCAAATAGCAGAAATCCGTAATAAAGAAAGTTTACGGCCATTTCCATGCTGTCGTTTGCCATAAACCGTGTTTTATTCATCAGGATCATTGGTACTCTCAGTGTCTCTCCATTGTTATATACCCGGATGTAATAACTATATAAGGCCTGCGGTGGAATTGTAATTTCAAAAAGATAGTTTCTGTTTTTAATTTTCCGTGAGTGAAAACATAATAATTCACCACCGGCATGTGCCGACAGAATTTTTTTTCCTTCCAGTTCATAAAACTGAATGGAATTAATGGGTGGATATAATATCCCGAAAATAAATTCGGCCGGATTCGAACCCCGGTTATTAATGCTGAACCGGATCCAGTAAGCCGAGCGTGTAAATCCGGGCGCAAGCCCTTTCGGGCCTACTGTGCAGAATGGATAGCTTCTGTCATCGCTCGACAGATCTTCTATTTGTATCAATCTGCTTGTATCTTCAAGATAAAAAACCCGACTTTTTAATCCTATCTGTTGTGTGTTTTCATCTACTGTAATTACCGGAATTCCTTGCAAATGAGGCCATCCGTAAAGCATAATTAACAGCAAAAAAAAACCTTTAAAATACTTGTGTTTCATTTGTCCAAAATTATGTAACTTTACTCAAAATATCATGATTAATATAAAAGATCTCTTTAGTATTTTCAGGAGTGTTAATGATGGATTAATTCAACTAAAACATAAATGAGGTGTCGTTGGTATATATTTTTTTTCTTTTTATTGTTACCGGTAGTGGTTGCTGCACAGACCTTTTATACCGGCAAGCATGTAAAGAAAAAAGATTATGGATTTGGTTTTGAGCCGTTATTGCACTCTTCAGGGCCTTCTAAGGGTTTTAATTTTATGTTCTACAGCACTTATGGCGTGAAACGTAAGATGCAGTGGAATGGGCGATTGGCTGGCGGCAGTACAATGTATCTTGGATCGGACTTAAGTTGGAAACTTGGCAAAGGCGCTGCATTCAGTACCGGAGCTCATTATTTTGAATTTCCGGGACTTGATTTTACATTTAATCTGAATCTTCCGCTTAACCGTTCGTTTCGTCTGATTACCGGGCTTGATGCTGATGTTGAGTTTGGCGATTCAGTGACTGTACCCATTTGGCTGCCGATCGGATATGTGATGGATATTACCATTAATACGTTTTTCTTTATGCAGGCAGGTATTGCTGTTGCTGATCCCGCTTTTCATTATTTCGGGGCAGGACTGGTAATTTTTTATTACTGATTTCCCGGCTTTATCCATTTTTTTGAAATATGATTAACACAACTAAATCAGATCGTTCGGTTTTGACTTATTTTGATTATTTGGGATAAACAATGTTTTTTCTTTTTTATTTCTTCCGGCTTTTTTATTTTCGCTGTTGAATCTGTTTTTATGACTAATAATAAACAAAAATACCTTGATGAGGCCCGCCAAAAAGCAGCCGAACTGCTGCAGCGCATCACTGTGCTGAAGGATCGTGCCGTTATTGCCCGGAATGAGGCCATCGAACGCATTGATGAACAAATTTTTCAGTTGGAAAAACGAAAGACAGCAATCCTCGAAGCCCTTGAACAATTGCGTACCACCGATGATAAACAGTTTCAGCAAGCCAGACAACAGTTTGAAAGCACTGTTCAGGAAAGTATTTTTGATAAAATCAGGTATTCTTTCTTTGAGACAAGCGACCAGATTGCCGATTTGTCAACCTGGACCGATGATCAATGGGATAATTTTATTGAAAAAGCCAAGATGCAGATTAATAGTTTGGGCGATAAGATCGAAGAGATTGAAGAACGGGCAGGCGAGTTATCGGTTACAGCCAGACAGGTGGTTTTCGAGGATCTGAAAAATCTTAAAAATCATCTCGGGAAACTGCATTCTCAGGTTAATCAGCTTACCGGCAATGCATGGAAGGAAGTACGGAAAAATATTCTCAGCCGGTTAGCCAATGTAAGCAAAGGGGTGAATGATGCTTACCGGAAGATCAGGCGGAAGATATAATTTTTTTTTGCCGCTTACGTTATTTACCTGATGAACGCACGAATCCTTATACTTGTAGGTGTTGTATTAATGATAATTCATTCTGGCTGCCGCAGGGATGAGTTTATCACCGATTGTTCGGGCTGTCTGCGCTTTTCGAGCGATACGGTTTTTTTTGACACGCTGTTTACAACTATCGGCTCATCAACTGTTAAGGTTAAAGTGTATAATACGAATAAAAAAGCCGTTAAACTGGATGCTGTTTATCTTGCAGGCCGGTCGGCTGCATACAGCATAAATATTGATGGTGTTAAAACAACGCGACAAGAGAACCTTATCCTCCGGGCAAAAGACAGTATGTTTATTTTCGTTGCCGCAAATATCCCTCAGGGTGGAGGAGCGCAGCTAAATACCGATGAGATTGTTTTTTGTTCAGGCAATGCTGTCAGCACTATTAAACTTGTTTCATGGGGCAGAGATGTCCATGTTCTGCGCGATGCTCATTTTAGTTCTAATACAACATTTGACAGTGTTATGGCTTATCTGGTTTTTGGCAATCTGGTTATTGATGCCGATGATACACTTTTTATCCGGCAGGGAACTGAATTGTATTTTCATAAAGGCGCCCGTATGACAGTTAATGGTACAATAAAAGCTGCAGGCAGCAATCAGAATCGGATACTGATGCGTGGCGATCGCCTTGAGAAATTATATGACGATGTGCCCGGTCAGTGGGATGGTATATATATCCGATCAACATCGAAAAATCATCTGCTTTCCAATGTTGAAATCCGTCATGCCGTTACCGGGATCCAGATTGGTGATTATGCCACGTTCAGCGATCATCCGGCGATAATCATTAGTAATACACTTATCCGGGATAATACTTATGCGGCCGTTGTTTCCATCGGCGCTGATATTTTAGCATCTAATCTGATCCTTTCCAACTGCGGGTATTATGCTATGTATATTCCTGCCGGCGGCACTGTGTCGTGCTTTCATATGACTATTGCAAATTATTATCAGTATGCCGGCAGGTTAAATCCGTCCTTTTCATTCGGTAATTCAGCGACAATCAATGGCTCAAACTATGAGCATCCGCTGGCTGTTAATGTCGTGAACTCGATTATTTATGGCACTTCGGGCAACGAAGTAAGTGCCGGGACCAAAGGAACACCTGCATTTGATTATTATTTTAATCATTGCCTGCTGCAAACAACATTAAATATTGGTGATGGCGCACATTTTACTTCCATCATCCATAATGTTGACCCGTTGTTTGAGGATGCAGGCAAATATAAGTTTAAACCGAAAAGTAATTCACCTGTCATTAATAAGGGCGATCCGGCCACAGGGAATATATACCCATCGGATTATCTGGGCTATTTGCGGAATAGTGACAGCGCACCGGATCTGGGCGCAATTGAATATTAAGGTATGCGTATTTTTCTTCTTATTTGGTGTTTATTATTGTCCCGTCTTGCTCTGACGCAGGTGGCAGATAAAGTGAGAGGCGATATGCGTATTCTGTTTTATAATGCCGAAAATCTTTTTGATACGATTGATGATCCCGGTACCGATGATGCTGCATTTTTACCTTCATCCGACAAGCACTGGACACGTTACCGTTACTGGCGTAAGATAAAAGGTATTTATAAAGTTATCGCTGCAGCAGGTGTTACCTCGCCCCCCGAAATCATTGGCTTGTGCGAGGTCGAGAATTATCAGGTGCTTAAGGATCTTTGTTACCATGCTCCTCTTGCAAAATATCCATGGAGAATTATTCATTTTGATTCACCCGACCGGCGTGGTATTGATGTGGCAATGATTTTACGCAGTGATAGGGTTAAGTTTCTGGATGCACATCCGATAGCCGTGGCAACCAACGACTCCGGATCACTGACCCGTGATATTCTGCATGGAACAGTTTTATTTAATGAGGACACGCTCGACGTTTTCGTTAACCATTGGCCATCCCGGAGGGGAGGAGAGGAGTATTCGGCATCCAAACGCATGAGCGCAGCAAAGATACTGCGTAAGCAAGCCGACAGCGTTATTGCTCGACGGGCAATTCCACGGCTTATTATAATGGGTGATTTTAACGATGAACCGGGCGATTCAAGCATCATAGCAGGACTCGGAGCCGCTACCAACTGGACTAAGCCGGTATCTGAAGCATTGTATAATCTTTCTTCGGCTTCGGAGAAATCAGCCCTTATTGGTTCGCATAAATTTAATACGGAATGGTCGGTGTTTGATCAGTTCATGGTTTCCGGATCACTGCTTGATCACTCCGGTTTATACACCGATACCAGCGGATATACAATTATTGATTTTGATTTTTTATTGCAGCCCGATGATAAATATTTGGGTATAAAACCTTTCTCTACTTATAACGGGATACACTATAATGGTGGGTTCAGTGATCATCTGCCCGTTGTTTTGGATTTGTATTTGGTTAAGAAATGAGCCCGAATAATTTGTTAGTTCATCAAAACGAACAACTCCTGTTAAATACGATGGAAATTATTTGGATACAATTATTATCGCTGATTGGGTGCATTGGTTATCAATCGTTACAGCCGTGATCAGGTATGTGCCTCCGTTTAACGTAGTTCGTGAGAATTCAATTTCATTATACCCTTTAAATAATGAGCTATTCTGTAATAATATGCTGATTAATCTACCTGACAGATCATACAGAAAAATGTTTATATCTGCGTCTTCATTTAGAATCAAGGCGACTCTGGCATGATACAATACAGGATTAGGATAAACCATAAGCGATGCAATTATTCCTGCTTCATCACCACACCGTTGCTGTGGTAATACTGGCACGGCCCATTCAGTAATGGCTGCCACAGCGGCCTGCATAATCAGATGCATTTTATCCGGTGAGTTAGCCGACAGGTTTAATACGTCTTGCGGTTTATGAATATACGGCGAATAGTAGTTTTTATCGGCCGATTCGATTATGGTTATCCCGTCAATACCTGCATCCCAAAACGACATGATATCTGTTCCGGTTCCGGGCGCATGGCTGTTTTTATTAATACTGATGCCTTTAACATACGTTTCTTTTAGTGTTGTAAAACTGTCGAACAGGTTTAATCGTCCATCAGGGTTTGCGAGTACATCCATAGAGTATGTGTTGCCCGTATGGTAGGCAATCATATCCAGGTTCAGCACTGCAACAATAATTTCCTTGTTGGAGGCAATTTGTTTTACATAGGCCTTGCTGCCGATAAGCCCCTGTTCTTCTGCTGAGAAACAAATAAACCGCAGCGTATACCGGAAGTGCAAATTTTTTAATATCCGTGCTGCTTCAAGCACTCCTGCAGTTCCCGATGCGTTATCATCGGCTCCTGGCGCACCGGCTGCATAAGAATCCCAGTGGCCGCAAAGGATTATTATGCTGTCTTTGTTCGAATAGCCGTATTTATCGGCTATGATATTGGGCGCTGCAATCTGTCCATTATATTGAAATTCATGATAATAAACAGTGTCCGGATCGCATAAGCGCAGATAGTTGCTGAGAAATCCGGCTGTTACCCTTGATGCCGGCACATGCGAAAAACGCTCCATTAACTGCAATGAGCCAATTTTTTGCCACATTGTGTCGGTTGATATTCGCAGTAAAATGTCTTTTATATATGGATTATATGTTTGAGCATAAAGGATGTTGCAGAAAAAAAATACTATTATTGCCGGGATAATTATATTTATTCTGCATACCGTTTTTTTTCTAATGGTTAGTATTTTAGGGATTTGCATTTTTTACAAAAGTATTCTATCAAAAATAAAAAAAAGATTTATAATTGTTAAATTTGAGCATGAATATACAGCAACGGTTAGAGAAGTTATATGCGAAGTATAACAATATACGCTATTTCGCCGATGATCCGGTAATGATACCGCGGCAGTTCAGCCGGAAAGAGGATATTGAAATCTCTGGCTTTTTTGCTGCCTTATTTGCATGGGGAAATCGCAAAACAGCGAAGGCAAAGGCCATGGATCTGATGAAACGCATGAATTTCAAGCCACATCATTATGTCACCTGTACTAAGGATTTTCGTAATTGCAATGGTTTTGCTCACCGGACGATCCGTTCGGCTGATGTGGTTTTTTTATTACGCGGCTTGCGGCAATTGTACGCACAATATGGTTCAATGGAGGATTTTTTTTCACCGGTTGCCCGATCCGGTGGAATAAAGGATGCCATCCATTCGTTCCGAAACTTTTTATTGTCTGAAAAGCACGCGCTATACAGCGAGAGGCATTTATCAGAGCCCTATAAAAATTCGGGTTGTAAGCGGATGAATCTCTTTTTGCGATGGATGGTACGCCATGATAATGTAGATATGGGTGTCTGGCAATCAGTGGATAGCAGTGCATTGTACATGCCTCTTGATGTACATTCGGGACGCATGTCGCGGTCGTTTGGCCTGCTCAGTCGCAAAAATGACGATTGGAATGCCGTTGAAGAACTCACTCAACGGCTCAGAACATTTGATTCACGCGATCCGGTTAAATATGATATTGCTTTATTCGGCGCCGGTTTTTTTATGGCTCAAAAAAAGGAACAGTAATTTTCACCTGCATTTGTTATTTTTGCCCTCTCTAAATATGTTTATCACTATTAGAGTATGAAACAAATTACGGGCAAAATACAGGAAACCATAATACAGGCAATGCATGAGTTATACGGCGCTGTTATTACATCCAGTATTGTGCAGATTCAACGTACAAACCCCGAATTTGAAGGCGATTTTACATTGGTAACTTTTCCGTTGCTGAAAATGTCCCGCAAATCTCCCGAAGAAACAGCTATGGATATTGCCGGTTTTTTAAGTTCTCATCTGGCCGAGGTCTCTCAATGCAATATTATCAAGGGCTTTCTGAATATTTCATTAACCGATGCTTGCTGGGTTACCATTCTTGCTGATATATCCGGTAATGAAAATTTCGGACATGTAAATGTATCGCCGCAACGGACCATCGTTGTTGAATATTCTTCACCAAATACAAACAAACCCTTGCATCTGGGCCATATCCGTAATAATTTATTAGGAAGTTCCATTGCTCACATCCTGGCTGCCTGTGGTCACCGCGTGGTTAAGGTTAATCTGGTGAACGACCGTGGTATTCATATCTGCAAGTCAATGCTCGCCTGGATGAAATGGGGCAACGGACAAACACCCGGGTCAACGGGGCAGAAGGGCGATCATCTGGTTGGTGATTATTATGTAAAGTTTGATCAGGAGTATAAAAAAGAGGTTGAACAGCTTGTGGCAGCATCTATGCCTGCCGATGAGGCCGCAGTGAATGCCCCGCTGATGATTGAAGCACAAAAGCTGCTTCAGCGTTGGGAGACCGGCGACCAACAAGTGGTTGACCTTTGGAAACAAATGAACGGATGGGTATATGAAGGTTTTGATGAAACATATAAAAAACTTGGTGTCCGGTTTGATAAAATTTATTATGAATCTGAAACATATCTTAGCGGCAAACAGTTGGTGGCAGATGGATTAAGCAGGGGTATTTTCTTTAAAAAAGACGATGGTTCTGTATGGGTTGATTTGACGGGTGAAGGCCTCGACCAGAAAGTGTTGCTGCGGAGTGATGGCACTTCGGTATATATTACCCAGGATATCGGTACTGCTCACATTCGATATAATGAATATCAAATGGATGAAATGATTTATGTGGTGGGTAATGAGCAGAATTACCATTTTCAGGTGTTACGTCAGATTATAAAAAAACTGGGATATCCCTGGGCCGATAAATTATATCATCTCTCGTACGGAATGGTTGAACTGCCCGAAGGTAAAATGAAGTCACGCGAAGGAACTGTAGTTGATGCCGACGACCTGATGGATGAGATGATTAATACGGCACGGGAAATGTCCATGGAACTGGGCAAGCTCGATAATTTCAGTGATGTGGAGAAAGAAGAAATATTCAGGATTATTGGACTAGGTGCATTGAAATATTTTATTCTTAAGGTTGACCCCAAAAAAAATATGACGTTTAATCCCGCTGAATCAATTGATTTTAATGGAAATACCGGTCCATTTATACAATATACTTTTGCGCGTATACAATCACTTTTATCTAAAGCGCGGCAACGGAACTATTACCCGCTGTCCGGCATCTACACCGGTGCTTTGTTGAAATCGGAGCGTGAAATTATTAAAACGATATATTATTTTCCTGCAGTTGTAAAAGACGCAGCCGAATCGCTCAGCCCTGCATTGGTAGCAAATTATGCTTTCGAATTAGTGAAGCAATACAATCACTTTTACCAGGATACACCTGTTTTACACAACAATGATGAACAGCAGGTCCGGTTCCGGCTGCTGATCTCTGATATTGTTGCCCGAACTATTTTTTCAGCCATGCAGTTGTTGGGAATCGAAATGCCTGAACGGATGTAATCTGTTGAATTTTAATCTGAATCAGTTGTGCCGGATATTGAAATTGTTAATAATGAATAGATTGTAATTTTATTTGTAAATTATTGATTTTAAGATAATTGTGTCTGATAAAAAATATTAACAAGTGAAAGCCGGTGATAGAGAAAAGCGTATATTTGTATATTAAACTTAATAGAAAATAGTATGGCAGAAAGAAGTGATTATCCCAAGGTTTTGGTTAAACGTAAGAATATTCAGACCGTAGTTGATTATTGTCTGGATGAAGGTATTGAGTTTAACGTAAAGCAACAGGCATTCTCAGATGATTATGAGATTGAAATGAAGATTTTTGAAATTAAACAGGCCATCCTTGCCGGTATGTTTCTGCGTGAAAACCGGATTGATTTGGTTGGAATGGAAGCCCAGCGGACCAAAAAGGTGAATACTCCGCGTAAGCCCAAAAGCGATGATAATGGAACTCCGGTTGATGCCGATAAAGAATCGGCTGAGGAGAACACCGCATCTCTGGGTTTTTAATCAGATTCTTCGTTGTGTTAGAAGCTAAACTGATCAATGGTATTGATTTGTTTAGCTTTTATTTTTTAGTTTATTCATGCAATTTGTGAAGAAAATATCCCACGGATCACACGGAATGTAACAGATAAGAATAAAACATCCGTGTTGTATTGGATTCCGAAAAACCTAATCCACCAAAAGTCCACTAAAATTATGCGATTTAATGTAAGAACTTGCAAGTCCTAAAAAGTAAAAAGCACTCAAAATCGTGGTTTAAGCGCTTTTGCTTGTCTCTGAGAGAGATTTTTAGCGGTGCGGATCACCGAGTAATCGGGATAAACGGGACTCGAACCCGTCCCGAGTCCTCGGGATGACAGGCTGATATTCATTGATCACCTTGAATTAATCTGCAGTAGAATTCTCTGTTTCGTTGCTTTTTCAAGAACCGCTCTCTATTAATAGCCGCAGTTTTATCTGCTGATTTTTCAGAATAGACAAGAATCCATGGTATTTTTTTTGCAGTATACCGGGATTTACCGGAATTATGTTCTTTTAGTCTTCTATCAAGATTGGTTGTGTAACCAATATAAAACGAGTTATCAATCTGACTCTGTAATATGTAGACGTAGAAAACAGGCATAAAAAAAGGGTTAAAATGCTAACCCTTTAGCGGTGCGGATCACCGAGTAATCGGGATAAACGGGACTCGAACCCGTCCCGAGTCCTCGGGATGACAGGCTGATATTCATTGATCACCTTGAATTAATCTGCAGTAGAATTCTCTGTTTCGTTGCTTTTTCAAGAACCGCTCTCTATTAATAGCCGCAGTTTTATCTGCTGATTTTTCAGAATAGACAAGAATCCATGGTATTTTTTTTGCAGTATACCGGGATTTACCGGAATTATGTTCTTTTAGTCTTCTATCAAGATTGGTTGTGTAACCAATATAAAACGAGTTATCAATCTGACTCTGTAATATGTAGACGTAGAAAACAGGCATAAAAAAAGGGTTAAAATGCTAACCCTTTAGCGGTGCGGACGGGACTCGAACCCGCGACCCTCGGCGTGACAGGCCGATATTCTAACCAACTGAACTACCGCACCAATATTTTTTTTCGAACTTCATCAGCGGTTCGGACGCTTTTCAGGTACAATCGGATCTGGAAGTAAACGTATTATCTGCGTTTAACGGAAGGCAAAAATACTGCTTTTGTCCTAACAAACCAAATTTTAATCTTTTTTTTAATTTATCCGGGATTTTGCAGTTGAAAAACTGCAAACAGCTCAAACGGTTTTTCCGATTGAGCGTACCCGGTAACCCCGCCGTAGAAAATCTTTATGATCCCGCAAAGCGGGAGAATATTAGATTTTATAGAGCGTTTTTTCAGTTGAGCCAACTCAACTGAAAAACATGGGTTTATTGATATACAGATCGAAAGAAGGAAAAATGCACCATTCCATATTTCCTCTCCTCCATAAATCCTTTTTCTTCTTTAAAGCTATTCTCCTTTGGGTGTTCTAAAATGAACAATCCTTCAGGGTTGAGCCACCGGCCACCTAAAATAAGGGATGGCAGGGTAGGTAAGTCAGGATGGTTATACGGAGGATCTGCAAAGATGATATCATAACCGGTCCCCGGATCCTTCTGCAGAGTTTTATACGCATCAGCATTCAGGATGTTTATTGATGTGAATCCTAACTCATCTCTGATTTTTTTTATCTGGCGAAACAGAAACCGGTCGTTTTCAATGGCTGTAATTGCCCGGCATCCTCGTGAATAAAATTCGAAACTGATACTTCCCGTACCACTGAATAAGTCCAGCACCCGGATGCCGCTAAAGGTAAACCGGTGATGTAAAATGTTGAATAACCCTTCTCTGGCCATGTCTGTGGTTGGCCGGCTTTTAATGTTCTTGGGCAAGGCAATTTTTCGTCCGCCAAATTCTCCACCAATTAGTCGCACCGGGCTAAATTAAATAGATTATAATCACAGGAATGATTTGTTTCAGTGAGTTTGTAGCTTAATAAATAGTCGTTTGATAAACGGGCTATACTCAGATTTTTAAAATAGTTATTTAAAAATGAATAGCGATCATCATTTTTCCGGATCATTCCCGTTACAGTGACTGGGGCTGAAGGGTCAACGGAACAGTTTTGCATCCCATTATACAGGTGAAATAAAATATCTTCATTAGTACGGATGCTGTAAGTATTGAAGAGCTGTATCCGGTGTCCTGTTATAATGAGTAAATGAAAGTTGTCGGTATTGATACAGGCAACGACATACGCTCCGGTTTTTGAGTTTTCAAGCGCCTGAATCAGTAGTGGTGTACAATGCTGATAATAGCTGGCATCCTGAAAATGCTTATCAATTACCAAAGTGATGGATTGGGGTATCGAGAAGATAAGGTGCGAATGGATACCGGCAATTTTATTGACTTTTAAAATGTCTTTTTCTGTCAGCGGATGAATATACGAAAACATTATTCTGACTTTATTCTCATCGAACAATGCCTCGGGTAAAAGCAGCGTGTTATCAGAGGGATAAAGAAACCGGGTGTTCTTGTATTTTAATTGCAGGTGCTCATCGCCGGAAAGTATTTCTTCTAATTGTTCGTTAATTTTTTTCGTATCAGTAATAGCCACACTCCGGTATCCGATAAATTTATTTCGTAGCAGATCATGAATGGTATAGGAGAAAAAGGTGGAGCCGAGTGAAACATACAAATTGTACATTTCACTGCTGCTGTGCTTGTCGAAGGTTTCGTCGAGTAGTATAGGTGTATCCATCGGGTAATAAACTAATATTACAAAGGTATATAATATTAAATATTGAAAAAAGCAAAAGATATCAATCTTTCAGAATAGCCAGTCAATAAGCATTTTTTCAGCGTTTGAACGGATATGCTTTGATGGTTTTGTATTCAGCCCCTTCATTTCTCAATATGCTTTCGTAGAGGTTGAACGATGTGACTTCAACGGTATCTGCGCGTGGGAATGAATAACAACCGGCAATATTCACTAATTTTTCACGATTGATTATTTTTTTGATTCGTCCAATGGTAATATGCGGAAGATAGGCGCTGGTAGAAGCAACGAATCCATACTTAGCTGTTATTGCGGTTACTGAATTATGCAGGTTTGTAATCCATGCGGCAGGATGTATGCCGGCCCAGATCACTGATGGTCGTCCGTGATGCTTAAAAAATCCGATGCCGGAAATTTTAACCAACTGATCGCCGTTATCGCTTGTAAGGCCATTAAGATCCTGCATCAGCATTTCAGCCGTTTGCTGATTGGTATCGCCTAAAAATTGTATCGTGAGATGCATATTTGTTTCCGGTACCCAGTTGATTTCTCCTTCGACGTTGTTTTTTAATTGCTCAATACATGTAAGCAGGCATCGTGGTGGTGAAATAGGTATGGCTATAAATAATCTCATAATTGTCCGTTTTCTATCAGAATTATAATTTCTTCGATCAGCCGGTCTTCACCCAGCGGGTCGTATTGTATTTTCAGATCTTCGCCAAACAGTTTGGCTAATGCCTGCCAAAAGGCGGCCGTGAATGAACCCTTCAGTTCTTTTACCAATTCGTAGGATGTGTTTCCGGTTTCGCGGTCAACCAGCTTGATAAGTAATCGTCCTTGCCGTATAGTTAAGTTTTTTATCTCTTGTTCAAACTGATTTCTGATTTTTTCTTCTATATTTTTAATGTATTTTTTCTTTTCATTTTCTGTTTTAATATCTATGAAATTTTCATTGAGTTCTTCCAGGTAACGCGCAGCTACTTTGGCATAAGGGTGTACTATTTTCAGGTCACGGATCAACCGGCGATATTTAAGATAATCGCGCTGGTTTGTAAAGGTGCGTTGGGGAAAAATAATTACCTCACGGATATTGTCAACCAGAATCGTGTCGCCATTTTCAACAATGGCCTGCAAAAAGGATTTCTCCCCCGGCTGCGCCATAAGCCCTGCCGGCAGCATTAACAGAAGAAATCTGGAGTTAATATTTTTTGCTATTCTGTTCATTCAGGAATTGAATTGTTGATTATTCCACCCCCAAGAACGATATCCTGCATATAAAACACGGCCGATTGCCCGGGAGTAATAGCATCACCGCCTGCAGGAAGCGTGACCATTACCTCTTTATCGTTAAGTGGATTAATCACAGCGGGTATTTCGCGCTGAGCCGACCGGATTTTAACGGCTGCCTCAACCGGTTCGTGAATAATATCTGTGGCGATCCAGTTCAGGTCATGTACACTAAACGATTTACGGATAAGATGCGCCGAGGTGCCAACAATGACTCTGTTCCGTATGCTGTCTATTGCAGTAACATACAAGGGCTCGCTGTAGGCCACTCCAAGCCCTTTGCGCTGACCAATCGTGTAATTCCAGAACCCCTGGTGTTCACCTAATTTTTTTCCGTCAACAAATACAATTTCGCCTTTTTGTTCGTTAATATTTAACAGGTCTTTGTAATCGCCGGCATAAAAATCCTGGCTTTCTTTTTTGTCTGCAACAGCCAAACCGGCAGACCGGGCAAGATTTTTTACTTCTTCCTTAGTCATTTCACCTAACGGAAACATAAGCTCAGATAATTGTTGTTGCGATAACCGGTATAAAAAATAGGATTGGTCTTTTTTGTTATCAAGTCCTTTTTTCAGCAGGTATCGTTTGTTTTTATTGTCAAAACCAATTCGTGCATAATGGCCGGTGGCAAATTTATCAAAAATAAGTCCCGATTTACGCGCTAAACCGGGTAAAAGAGCAAGTTTAATTTTTTGATTGCAGATAATACATGGATTTGGTGTGTTTCCGGCAAGATATTCGTGGCGGAAATTTTTCAACACTGTTTCGCGGTATTGTTCTGCGCAGCGAAAAACATGAAACGGGATACCTAATTGGCGGCAGATTTCTGCAGCCATTTCAATTTCTTCTTTCTCATCGGGCCCAAAGCAGGCGTGTTTGCCAGTAGAATAGAACGTTCCGTCCCAAATGGACATAGTGATACCCGTAACTTCATGTCCCTGGTTTACCAGCAGGTGCGCAACCATGGATGAATCAACTCCGCCGCTCATTCCAACCGCAATTTTCATATCAATGCGTAACTACCGGGTTTTGTTGGTTATTTAATATATCTTTCATTATATCATTAAGTGTATATTTCTGAAGTGTGTTATTTATTGTGCTGTACAGTTCGGTCCACAGCGGATGTACAGTGCAAGTCAATGGATTGAAATTACATGAATTCTGGTGGGTGAGGCATTCAACAGGGCTCAGACGTCCTTCGAGGGCTTCAATAATTTCGAGTACCGTGATCTGGCTTGGATCGCGTATTAGCCGGTAGCCGCCGGTTTTTCCTTTTCGGGCCGTAATGAGGCCACTGCGTTTTAAAATAGAAAAAATACTTTCAAGATACTTAATGGAAATATTTTCGGTGTTGGCGATTTCACGCACTGTTGCCGGCTTTTCTCCGTTTTCGCTGAGAATGGCCAGCCGTATCATGGCCCTGAGCCCGTATTTTGAGTAACTCGAAAGAAGCATATTTTATTTGCTGAGTTCTATCATCCGGTTAAGACAGTTCTGTGCAGCCGCCAGGATATCATCAGGTATTTCCACTTCGTAAGTATTGTTAATCAGTGATTCGTAGATATCGCTGAGACGGATCTTTTTCATGTTTATACATACACCGGGAGGCCCGATGCTGTAAAAAATGCGGTCAGCATACATTTCTTTCAGTTTCAGTAGCAATCCCTGCTCTGTTCCGATAATGAATTTTTTCGCGTTGCTTTCTTTTACCCGTTGTAGTATTCCCGATGTGCTGAATACATGATGGGCACGGTCAATCACTCCGGGTGGACATTCAGGATGAACAATGACTTCGGCGTCAGGGTGTAATTGAATGGCTTCGGTTAATAGTTTTTCCTGAAAGTTATTGTGCACATAACAATAACCTGTGGCAGAAACGATTTTTTTTTTCGTGTTTTTCTGCACATAGCCGGCCAGATTTTTGTCAGGGACAAAAATTACAGTTTGCTCTTCGAGCCGGTTAATTATTTTCACTGCTGTTGACGAGGTCACACAAACATCACAAATGGCTTTTACTTCGGCAATCGTGTTGATATAGCATACGGTTGCTGCGCCGGGATACTGTTTTTTCAGTTCCAGTAACTGGCTTCTTCCTGTCATTCTGGCCATAGGGCAGCAGGCATGCGGGTTGGGGTTAAGTACAGTTTTTCCGGGTGAAAGTATTTTAACGGTCTCAGCCATAAAACTCACACCGCAAAAAACAATGGTCTGCGCAGGATCGTTCTTCGCCCTCATACTCAAATCAAATGAGTCGCCAATATAATCGGCTACACGCTGTATATCGAGCGGCTGATAATAATGTGCAAGGATAACTGCATTTTTTTCTTTTTTCAGCCGCAGTATTTCTTCAATATAGTTATTTTTTTCTTTCATTTTCTTCTTCAAGTAACATTAGAAATTCCTGAAATAATGTTCTGGCCTCATGTTCGCAGTTACCGCAAACAGTTGATATTCCTGTTTTTTGTTGGAGTTCTTCAAATGATTTAACACCGCTATCTACTTGTTTTCTGATATCCCGGTCAGTGATATTCATGCAGGTACAAACCAGTTTGGGATCGGTTTCCAGGGTTGTTATTTGTGTGCCTTTGCGTTTATGGTAATCATCAATAGCCGCGCGCAGGGCCTGATCGCCCAGTACCGAGCAATGAATTTTATGATTGGGCAGTCCTTCCAGTTTTTCCATGATATCCTGCGGCTTGATGGCATAGGCCTGTTCGAGCGTCATACCCTTAACCATTTCAGACAACATGGATGTTGAAGCAATAGCGCTGGCGCAGCCATAGGTTTTCCATTTGCAGTCGGTAATGGTACGCTTTGTATCATCTACCTTAATAACAAGCATCATCATATCGCCGCATTTGGCATTGCCTACATATCCTTTGCCATCATCGCTGAAGGTATGCTCATCATCGAGGATATTTTTCGGATTCTGAAAGTGTTCTTTAACCGTATTTGAATAAACCCATTCCATGGTATTTTGTTTTTAACTTTTATATAATGGAGACATCACGCGTAACCGTTCGATTACCGGCGGCAGTTTTTCGAGTACATAATCAACATCTTCATCGGTGTTATTCATGCCAAAGCTGAAGCGTATGGAGCCATGGGCAATCTCTGCATCTACGCCCAGGGCAAGGATTACATGCGACGGGTCGAGCGATCCGGTAGAACAGGCCGAGCCGGTGGAGAAAGAGATGCCTTCAAAGTCGGCATATAGCAATATTGATTCTCCTTCGACATATTCGAAGGTTACATTGAGAGTATTGGGTAGCGCCTTCTCCGGATGGCCGTTGAAGCGGATATGCGGAATACGCGCTGTCAATCCGTCACGCAGCTTCTGTTTCATTTTCAGGTACCGCCGGTTATTGTCGTCCATCTCGCGGTTGGCAATTTCTATGGCTTTGCCCAGGGCTATTATGCCAATGGTGTTTTCTGTTCCTGCTCTCCGGTTGCGTTCATGGTGGCCTCCATAGATGAGAGGGCACAGACGTGTGTTTTTTCGTGAATATAAAACCCCCACGCCTTTAGGAGCATATATTTTATGACCGGAGAATGACATAAAGTCAACGCCCAGATCCCGTACATTGAAACGGATTTTACCCAGCGCCTGCACACCGTCGGTATGAAAATAAATATTATTTTCTTTTGCTATTGCGGCAATCTCTTTTATGGGTTGTATGGTGCCAATCTCGTTGTTGGCATACATGATACTGATAAGGCCTGTATTGTGTTTAATGGCTTTTCGCACTGCCTCGGGGTCAATTATACCATAGCGGTCAACCGGCACATAGGTAACCTCGAATCCACGTCGTTCGTAGCATTTGGCTGTTTGCAAAATAGAAGGGTGTTCGATAACGCTTGTGATAAGATGATTTTTGCAGCAGTCGCCGCTGCCGCATTTACCCTCGCTGCAGGTTATCTTCTCACAGTAAACACTGTTGAGTACGGTATTGTTGGCTTCGCTGCCCGATCCGGTGAATATTATCTCATCCGGCGAGCTGCCGATGAATGTCGCCAGTTTGGCTCTGGCATCTTCAATAGCACGGTAGGCATCCTGTCCGGGGCTGTGCATGCTCGATGCATTGCCATACAGTTCCATTGCCCGTATCATTGCCTCTTTTACCTCCGGATGGAGGGGTGTTGTCGCGTTGTTGTCGAGATAAACTGTTCTCATTCAATTAGTTATTTATTTTTTAAAATCCCATAGGATTAATAGGATTATAACGCAAATATAATACAATAATCCCAATTTCAATAGAAGTATCTGCAAAGAGACGAACTACTTGAATTAATTGGGTTTATCCCGATTTAGAAAAATAACCTATTAGGTGACTGATAAGGAGCATAATAAGGTATATTTTTCTTAATCGCAATGCAATAGAAAATTTTCTATTGCATAGTTTAGAATAATTGATTTGTATAACAGCCGGAATTGTAATAATTATCAGTTGAGCGAAGGGGTTTGAAGGTAGAAGTTTGAAAGTTTATAAAGTAAAAATGGGCTATTCGGTTATTCCTGTTTAAATTTTCCCAGGTCGTTGATATTTGAGTGATTGATGAAAGCGGCGCGTGATACATTTTGAGCGCATGCCCATTTAACATATACCTCAAGTGTTTTCCAGTATTCATGGTCGCGGTTGCAGTCGAAAAGCAGTAAATAGCCCATAATAATATATCCGGCCATTTCAACCATTCGGCGCGCATGAAAATCGGTATATTCGTTATTGTTCACAGCAGTAACTTTTTTTACTGCTTCGTCGTATTCATTTGTCATTTCAATGAGTACGCGGCGGTAGGTTTCGAGTTCGGGTTTAATTGTTTCGGCTTCGAATTCGCGTATACGGGAGAGGTATGCGCCAGTGGTTACACCGCGGATGGCAGCTACAACCTGCAACTGCGTTGTGCCCTCGTATATGGATGTAATTCGTGCATCGCGGTAAATACGTTCAATGGGATAATCCTTCATAAATCCCGATCCGCCATGTATTTGCAGTGAGTCGTAGGCGTTCTGGTTGCAGAATTCCGATGAGATACCTTTGGCCAGTGGAGTGAAGAGGTCGGCCAGTTTTTGATATCTTTTCATCTCCTCTTTTTCTTCTTTGGTCAGGGCGCGTTCTTCGCTGATGTGCATCAGTGTTTTGTAAATATCAACATAGCGTGCTGTTTCATAAAGCAGTGAACGCGAAGCGTCCAACTTGGCCTTGATGCTGGCAATCATTTCATAAACAGCAGGGAATTCGATAATGGCTTTGCCAAATTGTTTTCGTTCACGGGCATAAGACAGCGCCTCTCTGTAAGCGGCTTCAGACAGGCCTACCGATTGGGCGGCAATACCGAGCCGGGCTCCGTTCATGAGGGCCATAACATACTTAATAAGACCCAGCCGGCGTTCACCGCACAGTTCAGCCGGAGCATTGCGGAAAACTAATTCACACGTGGGAGAGCCCTTGATGCCCAGCTTATTTTCGATACGGCGCACGGTAACTGCCTTATGGCTCCGGTCGTAAATAAACATGGATAATCCGCGACCGTCTGTTGTTCCCTCTTCGGTTCGCGCCAATACCAGCGATATATGTCCATCGCCATTGGTGATAAACCGTTTCACGCCATTGAGAAACCACTGTTTCTTATTATCATCGTATGTGGCTTTCAGCATCACGGCTTGCAGGTCGCTTCCTGCATCGGGCTCGGTAAGGTCCATGGCCATGGTTTCGCCCTTGCATACACGCGAGAGATAAATATTTTTTTGTTCGGCGTTAGCAAATTCGTTAATAGTTTCGGCGCAATCCTGTAATCCCCAAATATTTACAAATCCGGCATCGGCGCGGGATACCAGGTCGGCAGCCATAATGTATGGAACAATAGGAAAATTAAGTCCGCCATAAACTCTGGGTAAGGTGATACCCATTAGTCCGGCTTTCAGCAGGGCATCGAGGTTTTCCTGTGTTCCGCGGGCATATTTTACATGGCCGTCAATCAGTTGTGGTCCTTCATGATCAACCGACTCGGCATTTGGCGCAATGATATCACCGCATATCTCGCCAACAATTTCAAGCACTTTATCATAACTGTCCATGGCATCCTCGAAATCGGCCGGAGCATAGTCGAATTTGCCATAATCATTGAATTTGCGTTCTTTCAGTTCAACGATATGTTTCATCAGCGGATGAGTGAGATGGAATTTGAGAACCGGATTGTCGGTATAAAAATTTGCCATAGTTATCTGTTATTTAAATGATGTTACTTTGTGTTTTCTTTGTAGAATTTAATCATTCTGGGGATCACTTCTTCAATGGGACCTGTGATCACATAATCGGCAACTTTATTAATGGGTGCATACGGGTCGTTGTTGATGGAGATAATCATGCTCGACTCCTGCATACCTGCGAGGTGCTGTATTTGTCCGGAAATACCGCAGGCAATGTAGAGTTTAGGCCGGACGGTAACACCGGTTTGGCCCACCTGACGGGAATGTTCGGCAAAGCCGGCATCAACTGCAGCACGTGATGCGCCAACTTCGGCGCCGATGAGTGATGCAAGATCGAAGAGCAGATTAAAATTTTCTTTCGAGCCCACGCCGTAACCGCCGGATACAATGATGCCTGCATTTTTAATATTAACCTTCGATTTTTCGATATGCCGTTCAATGATTGAAACCACAAAGTCGGCATCACTGACATATTTTTTCACATCCAGTTTGACGAGTTGGCCGGCATAGTCCTTTTTATAGATTTCTTTTTTCATCACTCCTTCACGAACGGTTGCCATTTGCGGCCTGCAGTCGGGATTGATGATGGTGGCCACGATGTTGCCGCCAAAGGCAGGACGTATCTGATAAAGCAGATTGGTGTAAATTTTGTTTTGTTTCTTGTCTTCATGATCGCCGATTTCGAGATTAGTGCAATCGGCAGTAAGCCCACTCTTCAGGGCTGATGAAACGCGCGGGCCCAGGTCGCGGCCGATAACCGTGGCCCCCATTAACCCGATTTGCGGTTTCTGTTCGGCAAAAAGTTTTACCGTAATAGCCGTATGTGGCAGGGTTGAATAGGGGTCGAGTCGTGGATCATCGGCAATATATACAATATCAACGCCATAGGGAAATAATTCTTTCTCAATGCCATCGAGCTTGCTGCCGATTACCAGTGCCTCGAGTTTGCAATTTAGCTGGTCGGCCAGCTTGCGTCCTTTGGTTAATAATTCAAGACTGACATCAACAATTTTGCCTTCGTCTGTCTCGCAATACACAAAAACATTATTCATGATTATGTTAGTTTATTCAGTTATTATCCTAATATGCGGTTGACAATCAGCTCCTGCATCAGTTCGTTTATGTCTTTGTCTGTATTGGCGAGCTGTTTCGATTCTTTTACCTGGAAGATGATGTTTTCAATCTTTTTTACTTTGGTGGGAGAACCAGAAAGACCAAGCTGCTCAGGGTCGCATTTAACATCATTGACATTCCATTCTTTGATGTTCAGGTATGGTTTTTCATTAAGCATGGCAATATAATCTTCGTCTTTTTCTTGTCTTTCGCTGGGCGTGGTTCCATGTTTGTATTTCATCAGAAGTTTTGCATTGCGTGGCCTGCAGGGTGCGGCTGATCCGTGAATAGTAACTACCAGAGGCATCGGGCATTCAACTATTTCAATGCCTCGTTCAAGCCGGCGGCGCACCCGTACTTTCTTTTTATTAACGGACAGGATTTCTTCCGTATAGGTGATTTGTGGAAGACCAAGTTTTTCGGCAACCTGTGGGCCTACCTGTGCGGTGTCCCCGTCAATGGCCTGGCGTCCGCAGATAATGAGGTCAAACGAACTGATTTTTTGTATAGCTGTGGCCAGAGCGTATGATGTTGCCAATGTGTCGCTGCCGGCAAAGGCCCTATCGGTAAGCAGGATGCCGTCATCGGCGCCTCTGTATAATCCTTCACGTAAAATCTCTGCTGCGCGCGAAGGACCCATCGTGAGCATGGTTATGGTTGTGCCCGGATGTTTGTCTTTTATTGCAAGGGCCTGCTCTAATGCCTGAAGATCTTCAGGATTGAATACGGCTGCCAAAGCCGCCCGATTGACTGTTCCATCGGCCTTCATGGCATCTTTTCCTACATTTCGCGTATCGGGCACCTGTTTGGCGAGAACGATAATTTTTAAACCACTCATTCTGTTGATATTTAATGTTTTTCGTAAAAAATGCATTTTAAAATTGACCGGCAAATATATAAAATTTGTTTATGCAACCGGGATTTTGCAGGCGAAAAACAGCAAATAGTTAATGCATTGAAGATGAATTACCATATCCGGTATTATGAGTTCAGTAATCAGGATTACGGTTCCGGTTCTTTTTACGAAAGTACAAGTGTTGTATTAAAACTTTATATTAATTATTTTTACCATTATGCATTTACCAGAAAAGTTGCCAATTACAGAATATTTCTGTTCACTTCAGGGTGAAGGTTCATTTAGCGGGTTGCCGGCCTGGTTTATCCGTTTGGCCGGATGCAATATCCGCTGTCAATGGTGTGATTCAAAAGAGTCCTGGATCGAAAATGAGCAGCAACGCACAGATATCCGTCAATTGATCCGTTCCATTGCAGGCCATCCTGTTTCTACAATGGTTATTACCGGCGGTGAACCGTTATGTCATAATCTTTCGGCATTGTGTACGATACTGAAAGAAAACGGATTCAGACGCCATCTTGAAACATCAGGCGCTGAGCCATTGACTGGTGAATGGGAATGGATATGCCTGTCGCCAAAAAAGCATAAATCTCCGTTGAAAGAAATGTTTCAATATGCCGATGAACTGAAAGTGATTATTTCGGGCACTGACGACTTCCAGTGGGCATTGAGCTGTGCTGAGTTGTGCGCCCGGGATTGTCAGCTCTTTGTGCAGCCCGAATGGAATAACCGGTTGGCGATTATCCCCTTGATAATTCCTTTTCTGCAGCAGAATCCGACATGGCGTCTGTCTTTGCAAATGCATAAACTTATTGATATCCCCTGATTTGTGCTGTATTCTTTTTGTATTAATAAAATAATTTGTTTCTTTAGGAGTTAATTAATGTAATCATGATGCGTCAGTTTATTTTTATTGTTTGTTTTTTTATTTTCGCTGCTGCCGGCCATGCCCAGTTTACCAGTACTTCGAAAAAGGCAGTGTCGCGTTTGCAAAGCGCGCAGGCCGCTTACAGGGCAAAAAAATACAAGGATGCCATCACTCAGGCGCAGGAGGCACTTAAAGCCGATGCGGCGTTTGTTGAACCATATCTTTTGATGGCTGCTGTATATGCCGAAACCGGTAATATCGAACGCGCGGTAGATATGTATAAGCAAGGGTTTCTTGTTAATGCGGATTTTTTTCCGAATGCTTTTTTTGATTGCGCTATGTACGAGATGCGGCTGGGCCGCTATGCCGAGGCGCGCGATCATTTCAATCAACTGATTGCATCGGCTAAAGGGAGCGAAAAACTTAAACAACAGGCAGCGATGCGTTTGCCATGGTGCGATTTTGCTGCTTATGCCATTGCTCATCCTGTGCCTTATACGCTTATTAGTTTGGGTGATAGCGTTAATTCCAGGTTTCCTGATTACTGGCCTTCATTGTCTGCCGATAAAAATACATTTATTATTACGCGCCGTTTACCGGTTGATTCGTATACCCCTTATGGCTCGTCAAATTTTCAGGAAGATTTTTATATTTCTTCGCTTAAGCCCGATAAAACATGGACCAGTGCCCGGTCTGCCGGTTTTCCGCTCAATACGCCCGATAATGAGGGCGCGCCAACTATTACTGCCGATGGTAAAAAACTGTACTTCACCGGCTGTAACCGTAACGATGGGAAGGGGATGTGTGATATTTATCTTTCGGTTAAAGCCGAGGCCGGATGGTCGAAACCACGCAATATAGGCGCTCCCGTGAATACAGCGCACAGCGAAAAACAACCCTCGGCATCGGCTGATGGCAATATGTTGTTTTTTTCGAGCAACAGGCCGGGAACTTATGGCGGACTTGATCTCTGGGTTACGCGCAAAGATGCTATGGGCAAATGGACTGAGCCGAAAAATCTCGGTCCTGTGATTAATACAACAGGAGATGATTGCGCCCCGTTTTTTCACCCCGACGGAAAGACACTATACTTTTCTTCTGAAGGACATATCGGCATGGGAGCATTTGATCTGTTTGTAACACGAATGGACTCTTCAGGTAAATGGGAAAAGCCCGAAAACCTTGGATACCCAATTAATACCACTGAACATGAAGAAGGAATTTTTATTGATTGTGAAGGTAAACGCGCATATATCGCTGTTACTAATCAAAAAGAAAAAGATGTAGATATTTTTTCGTTTGACCTGTATGATAAGATAAGGCCTGTGGCTGTTTCGTATATGAAAGGACGAGTGTATGATGCTGTGACGATGGAACCGTTGCAGGCCATGTTTGAATTAACAGATTTGAAAGAGGTTAAAACAGTATTTGCCTCGGTTGCCGACACTAAGGGTGAGTTTCTGGTAACGATACCCGCCGAGCGGGATTATGCATTAAGTGTAGAGATGAGGGGTTATCTCTTTTTTTCCGAAAACTTTACCATGTCGGGTAAAGCAACTGCTGATGAGCCCTTTTTTAAGGATGTGTCATTGCATAAAATACAGCCCGGACAGAAGATTATTCTGAAAAATATTTTTTTCGCTACCGACTCATTTAATCTTAAAGCCGAATCAAAAGCCGAGTTGCAGAAAATTGTTGGTTTGCTGAATGATAATCCTTTCATCAGCGCTGAAATATCGGGGCATACGGATAATGCCGGCAGTGATGAATATAACCTGCGATTATCTGAAAACCGTGCGCGTTCGGTAGTTGAATACCTTGTGTCGGCAGGAATTGTCAGTACCCGGCTGATTGCAAAAGGTTATGGTGAACTGCAACCCATTGCGCCTAATGAGACACCCGAAGGACGGGCTCAAAACCGGCGTACTGAACTAAAAATCATCAACCGGTAGCAATTGACTAATATTTTTAACTTTGTCCACCTAATAAAATTAAAATATGGGAATTTTAACACAAGCCGCAGGGCTTATTGCAAGTTTGTCATTACTGATTATGGCTCATGAACTGGGACATTTTCTTTTTGCACGGATATTTAAAACCAGAGTCGAAAAATTTTATCTTTTTTTTAATCCCTGGTTCACGATTTTTAAATTTCGCAAAGGTGAAACAGAGTATGGTATGGGATGGCTGCCTTTAGGTGGTTATGTGAAAATAGCAGGGATGATTGATGAGTCAATGGATACTGCTCAGTTAAACGAACCTCCAAAACCGTATGAATTCCGTTCGAAGCCGGCATGGCAGCGTTTGCTGATAATGACAGGCGGGGTGGTGGTGAATTTTCTCAGCGCCCTGCTGATCTATATCCTCCTGATGTTTTTTATGGGAAAAGAATATATTCCTGCATCAAACCTAAAATATGGCGTAATATGGGATTCGCTTGCCTTGCAGCAGGGATTGCAGAATGGCGATAAAGTGGTGAAAATAGGGGATGTAGTAATTGAGGATTATACAGAAATCAGCCGAGTGATGGTTAATGATAATCCGCGCACGATCACGGTAATCAGGGATTCTGCCGAACGGATTGTTACGCTGCCTGAAAATTTTATGGCTCAGGTGATTGATCAGCGCGCTTTACCTCTGGCCTTTCCGGCTGTACCATTTATTATTGACAGTGTGATTGCCGGTATGCCTGCACAGGAGGCAGGATTATTGAAAGATGATGTTATTGTTTCGGTTAATGGCGTTGAAACACCATGGTACACTGATGTGATAACAGCCATACAGGCCGCAAAAGGCCAGAATATTAAAGTTGTGGCCAATCGGGCCAAATGCTCCGATACGTTGTTTGTAAGCGTAACGAATGAGGGAAGGATTGGAATTGTAGCGCGACCGGCCGAAAAAATTCTTTCAACAAAAATCATACATTATGGGTTTCTTGCTTCGATTCCGGCCGGCATCAATCATGGACTGATTACTCTTCGTGATTACGTTCGCCAGTTAAAATGGGTGTTTACCAGAGAAGGAGCAAAGAATGTAGGTGGTTTTGGCGCAATTGGGAGTATGTTCCCGAAAGTGTGGGACTGGGGCATGTTTTGGGAACGGACGGCTTTTTTGTCTATCATTCTTGCGTTTATGAATATCCTGCCTATTCCTGCTTTGGATGGCGGCCATGTGTTGTTTGTATTGTTTGAGATGGTAACCGGCCGAAAACCTAATGATAAGTTTCTTGAATATGCGCAAATTGCAGGTATGATCCTTCTGTTTTCGTTGTTGCTGTTTGCTAATGGCAATGATATTTTACGGTTATTTACACGTTAGTATTCAGGAATTATTACCTTTGTTTAATTAAATCTGAAAAAAAATGGGAAAACTTGGCATTACTGAAATACTGCTTATTCTCTTTGTGGTATTATTGCTTTTTGGAGGGCGTAAAATTCCTGAATTAATGAAAGGTCTTGGCCAGGGAATACGTGAATTTAAAAAGGCATCCAAAGGAGAAACCGATGCACAGCCATCGGGTGATGTAAAAAAAACAGAATAATTAATTATTGGCTGCCGGCTTGTATTCATGCCCGCAAATATAGCTCTGGATTACTGCGGGATAATGTAAGTATTCAAGTTGGTGAATTTTTTTTGCAATGGTTTCGGGGGTATCGCTGTTATCTATGGCACAGCGCGCCTGAAACAGAATCTGTCCTTTATCATATTCTTCATTAACCAGGTGTATTGTTATACCGCTTTCTTTCTCTTTATTCAGCCAGACCTGTTCATGCACCTTCATGCCATACATTCCTTTACCGCCGTATTTGGGCAACAGGGCAGGGTGTATATTGATAATCTTGCAGGGGAATTGTTTAATTAAAATGTCAGGGATAAGCCATAAAAAACCGGCCAGAATTATATATTCGACCGAATATTCCGATAATATCTTATTGACATCACCTGATACGAATTGTTCACGGCTGAAAACTACCGACGGCAGACCGATTTTTTTTGCGCGTTCCAGGACGAATGCATCAGGGCGGTTACACAAGATAAGCACAGGCCGTATTGTTTGGCTTTGCTTAAAAAAGCAGAAAATGTTTTCGGCATTTGACCCTGATCCGGAGGCAAAAATTGCGATATTCTTCATTCGAAAATATTATTTTTTATTGCTGATATATTGCTGCAATTTAAAGAAAACATCTAAACTTGCTTGTAAAATAGCCGGACAAGGATAAAAAATAGTTAATAGAATATGTGTAAAATATTATTAATCAATAAGATTGATTAATAAACGTGAACGGTTAGTGTTTTTTTTTTGAATATTGAAAAATTTCCTATTTCTTTGCACCATTAAATTTAGTAACATTTAATAACTAAACTTTACAATTATGGCAGAGATTGCATCAAGAGTTAAAGCGATTATTGTTGATAAACTGGGAGTAGACGAAACAGAGGTTACCCCCGAAGCAAGTTTTACCAATGATCTGGGAGCGGATTCACTCGATACGGTAGAATTGATTATGGAGTTTGAAAAGGAATTTGGCATCAGTATTCCCGATGATCAGGCCGAAACCATCAAGACCGTTGGGGAAGCCATTAAATATGTTGAAGATAATTCAAAGTAATATTTGTTGAATATAAAATTGTTGCAGGCAATCCGTATTGCGGACTGCCTGCTTCTGTTTATTAACACACGAATTTAACCTGAAGCATGAAACGTGCGGTAATAACAGGCATTGGCGCCATAACACCGATTGGTAAAACAGCGGTCGAATTCTGGGAAGGATTGAAGAATGGCGTAAGTGGCGCAAACATGATTACCCGGTTTGATGCCGCAAAATTTAAAACGCGTTTTGCCTGCGAGGTAAAAAATTACGATCCGAATAACTATTTCGATAAAAAGGAGCATAAACGGCTTGATATGTATGCTCAGTTTGGTTTGATCGCTGCTGATGAGGCAGTTAAAGATGCAGGAATCAGTAGTACAAATACCAATTTTGAACGTGTTGGTGTGATTTTTGGCTCCGGTATTGGCGGATTGCAAACCTTCGAACAGGAGGTAAGTGATTATGCCCGAGGCGATGGAACTCCACGGTTTAATCCTTTTTTTATTCCTAAAATGATTTCGGATATCGCTGCCGGTCATATCTCTATGCGATATGGATTCAGAGGATTAAATTATGGCGTTGTTTCGGCCTGTGCTACATCAACCCATGCGCTTATTGATGCTTTATACCAGATCCGTCTGGGCAAGGCAGATATTATTGTTGCAGGTGGTGCTGAAGCAGCTATTACTGCTGCAGGTGTTGGCGGGTTTAATTCGGCTCAGGCCCTTTCTACACTTAATGATGAATATCTTACGGCTTCACGGCCTTTTGATAAAACGCGGGATGGTTTTGTAATGGGTGAGGGTGCCGGCGCGTTGATTATTGAAGAATATGAGCATGCCATGCGGCGGGGTGCTAAAATTTATGCCGAACTGGCCGGTGGAGCCATGACAGCTGACGCTTATCATCTTACAGCTCCGCATCCCGAAGGGTTGGGCGCATACAATGTTATGCGTTTGTGTGTTGAAGATGCCGGCCTGATGCTTACTGATGTAGATTATATAAATGTGCATGGCACAGCAACTCCGCTGGGAGATATAGCCGAATGCAAGGCAATTCTTAAGGTTTTTGGAGAATATTCCTACAAATTGTCTATCAGTTCAACCAAATCAATGACCGGACATCTGCTTGGCGCTGCCGGCGTGATTGAGGCCATAGCATCGCTTTTTGCCGTTTTAAATGGCATTATTCCTCCAACAATTAATTATAAAGAACAGGACCCGGAAATTGACAGCCGTCTCGATCTTACGGCTAATACTGCCAAAAAGCGGGAAGTGCGTGTCGCATTAAGCAATACATTCGGTTTTGGCGGACATAATGCATCGGTGATTATAAAAAAAATATAAATAACCATTCGTTGTGTTCAAACCAACGATAAAAATATTCTTCAGAAAAAAGAAAAATCAAAAATTTCTGGAGAAACTGGAAGCTATCCTAGGTTACTATCCGCGAGACGAAAAGTTGTACCGTACGGCCTTTGCTCATAAATCGGCCTTTTATAAATTAGACGACGGGCCGGTAGTGAATAACGAGCGGCTTGAATATCTTGGCGACGCTATTCTTGACGCAATTGTTGCGGAGTACCTTTTTAAACGATATATAAAGGAGGATGAGGGTTTTCTGACCAAAATGCGGTCGAAAATTGTGAAGCGTAAAAACCTCGATCAGATCGCGTTGATGCTGGGAATTCAGGATTTAATATTTTATAAAGGCATAGGAAATAATTATAAACATATTTGCGGAAATGCTTTTGAAGCTCTTGTCGGCGCAGTATATCTTGATAAGGGATATAAAAAAACCAGAAAATTTATTGTGAAACGAATTATCTCTAAATATCTTGATATTGAGGCGTTGCTGAATGAAGACAGTGATTTTAAGAGCCGGTTGATTGAGTGGGGACAAAAGGTGCGCAAAGAAATTGTTTTTGAAACAAGCGAGAAATATACCGATAAAGATAAGAATCCATATTTTGGCGCTGTTGTGTCGGTTGGCGGAAACATAATTAGTGAGGGATTGGGACGATCGAAGAAAGAAGCCGAGCAGCAAGCGGCAGAAAATGCGCTTGAAAAAATTGAAACGGATAATCTTCATTGATAATGGCTTTGCGTAAAAAGAATATTGCACAGTATATTAATTTCGAGCTTATCGGTATTTCCTCTCACCAGCATGATTTTTCATTTGTGTGGGCTGTCAATAAAAGCACCGGTTTTTCTTTTGTTAAGCAGGACGATATTTTGATCCGGTTTCCCGATACTGACAACCCCGGTTATTTTTCGCGTTTTACCTATGTTGATGAGGTTTCACAGTTGGCCTACGACCTGCTTGCTAACCGGTGTGATAATGGCTTTTTGCTTAGCGATATGACAACGATTGATTTTATTGTAAAAATTACCGGGGCGCCTGATCAACGGGATATTGAAACACTTATTGCGAAGCTGCGTGAAACCCCTTCTGTAATTGCATGCTTCCGGCTACAGGCAGAAAAAATCAGAGATATTGACCGTCTTCTTTTTTGATTATGGTTGTTTTGCAGCAGCCCCATCAGCGTTAACCTGATAATCTTTACCTTTGTTGTATTATGAGTCGCAATCTCTGCAAAGGAATCCTGTATGTTTCTGTTACGGCTGTTTTATGGAGTTTTGTGGCCATTGCTTTAAAAATAGCCATACGGGAATGCGATGCTGAAACAATAAATTGGTTCCGGTTTAGCTTTGCTTTTGTGTTGCTTGCCATCTATTATCTATTTACAGATCGTAAACGGTTGATGATAATTGTAAAACCGCCTTTCATCCTCTTTATTGCTTCTGTCGGATTAGGAATAAATTATTATGGCTATCTGATGGGTGTCCATTATACTTCCCCCAGTACAACTCAGATTGTGATACAGGTTGCGCCCGCGCTTTTTGCTTTATCCGGTTTTATTTTTTTTAATGAGAAAACCAGTATTAAGCAATTGACGGGATTTATTATTACTATTGCCGGACTTGCTATTTTTTATAACAGGCAATCACTCCATCTCTCGCATGATATTCAAAATTTTAATTCCGGTATTATCTGGACACTTATTGCTGCACTGGGCTGGACGCTGTATGCCATACTGCAGAAAAAGGCGGCATTCGATCAACCTGTGCTGCAGATGAACCTGATTATCTTTGGTTTTCCCGCTTTGTTTTTTTCTTTCTTTGCAAACTATTCTGTTTTTGCTGAAATCGGTGTTATCACATGGTTACTGCTGATTTTTCTCGGATTAAATACGCTGGTATCGTATGTGGCCCTTTCTGCCGGACTTAAATATATTGAAGCAAACAGGTCGTCGGTGATTATTACATTAAATCCTATTCTTACATTTTTAATGATGGTCGTTTTGGAAAAAATGAATACCAGAATCATTGAGGGTGAACATTTCAGTTATACAGCTCTGGCCGGCGCAGTTATGGTGATGGCAGGTTGTATTATTGTTGTTGGTTCGAAAACAGATCCGAAAAAGTGATTGTGTGTTTGGGTGGATGGTGTTTTTACTCTAGTCGTTTGCTGCAGTTTGCTTTCGGAATGGTAAAGCAGTGATCGGCTTACAGCATTATTTTTTCGTGCGAAACGGAGCAGTGTTTTTCAGAGTACTCATCAGCCAGAGTATTTTTTTTTGCCTTGCCAGCAAATAAGCAGATGGATGCTTTGGATTATATTTGCGGGGATTGGGCAATATGGCTGCAATCATGGCGGCCTCATGCCTGTTCAGTTCGGCCGATGATTTATTATAATAGTATTGTGCTGCCGGCTCAACGCCGTATATACCATTACCGGTTTCAATAATATTCATGTAAATTTCCAGTATCCGTTTCTTAGGCCAGAAAATTTCGATAAGTACGGTAAAATATGTTTCAAGCCCTTTGCGCAGATAGGTTCGTGCAGGCCACAGAAAAACATTTTTCGCTGTTTGTTGCGATATGGTGCTTGCGCCATGTTTACGTTTGCTGTGCTTATTGTGTTCTCTGGCTTTTTTGATGGCCTTAAAATCAAATCCTGAATGAGTATAGAAATGATTGTCTTCTGACGCGATCAGTGCTTTTATCATGTGAACCGACACCTTATCAATATCAATCCATTTTTTTTTGAGCCGGATTTTTTGACCATCGGCAACTTGTTCGGCGCAGCGTTTAAGCATCAGGTAAGTTACCGGAGGACGGATAAACCGGTAACATAATGTAACAAATATGGTTGAGCTAAAGAAGAAGAAAATACAATACAGAAAAAACCTGCGTGTTCGCGGCCAGAAGCTCTGCACAGTTTTCATTTCCAGAAATCGAGTTTTTGAAGTTTAACATCCTGCTCAAAAAAGATACGGGCAATAGTGGCGAAATAGTCAGTGTAATCAGATACATAGAAGATGTGGTTATTCCCTTTGGTGTTATTCAGCAGTTGTTGTTCTGTAAGGATATTTCTCAGGGCATTGGCAACAATCATTCCGGAATCAATCACATCAACAGTGAAATTAAAAAACCGGCTGATCTGGTTTTTAATGAGGGGATAGTGCGTACAACCCAGAATAAGCGCATCAATGTGATTAAAATCGTCGCGCGACAGGTATGAACGGATAATGGCATTGCTGATATCGTCATAAATAAAGCCCTCTTCAATCATGGGTACCAGCAGCGGGGTTGCCATAGCCGTAACTTTAACAGCAGGATGGACGCTGATGAGTTTACGTTGGTAGCATCCACTGTTAATGGTTCCTTTGGTACCGATAACGCCAATGCGCTTATATTTATTTGTGTCGGAAAGGAACTGAATTACGGGGTTGATGACATCCATTACAATTGCCCGGTTGCCTACCAGTTCCTGTACTGTTTCGAATGCTGCAGCAGATGCCGTATTGCAGGCAATCAGTATTACTTTACAGTGATTGGAGAGCAGAAATTCGCTGATGCGTTGAGCATAGAAATTCACCGATTCTTTTGATTTGTCGCCATAGGGCAGGTGAAAAGTATCGCCAAAATAAATCAGGTTTTCGTTTGGGAGCACGGTGCGTAAAGCATTGGCAACCGTTAGTCCTCCAACGCCTGAATCAAACAGTCCGATCGGTTGATTTGCCTGCTTTGTCATAACCTGAAAAAAACAACCCACGAACACTGATGCCGTGGGTTATGAGTTCATTGAGATCTGTTTTATTTTATTACGCCTAATTCTTTTTTAACGAGTGGCATCACGTCTATGCTTTGTTCGGAGTGAAACAGTACAACACCCGGACTGACATCGAAGAGATAGATAAAGCCGTTATCCTTACCGACTTTTTCAATGGCTTTATTCATTTTGTCGTATAATGGTTTGAACAGTTCAACCCTTTTATCCTGCAGGTCTTGTTCGGCCTTGGCCTGAAAATTCTGGATACGTTGCTGCATCTCCTGCAGTTCGGTTTCTTTTGTTTCGCGTACCAGTTTTGAGTAGGTTTCCCTGTTCGACATATAGTCTTGATATTTGTTATTCAGTTCAACCTGCATCTGGTCAAGCTGGTCTTCCAGTTCTTTGGTAAATTTTTCCATTTGTAATTTTACCGAATCACTGGCCGGAAGGGAAGAAAGCAGTTCCTGGGTGTTAATATGGCCGAATTTTAATTCTTTCTGGCCATGGCTGTAAATTGCAGAAACCATGAATAGCATAATTGCTGCAGTGCATTTTAAATAATTCATCCGAATGAGTTTTTTGTGTTAAATGGTTTGTTCTGTTTATAAAATAATTTTGGTTCAAAAGTAGCATTTTGGCCGGGAATAAAAAATTTAGTTTGCATACTAATTTTTATATCCCATTATTTCGAGTATTTCATCGCTTTTATCGTATTTAGGGTCGGTGTACAACATATTCATTCCGGCTGCAGTGTCGAAAATAACGGCAAAACCGCCCTTCTCAGCCATGTCTTTAATGGCTTTGTAGATTTCATCCTGGATGGGCTTAATGAGTTCCTGCCGTTTTTCGAACAGTTTACCTTCATTGCCGAAATAGGTTTTTTGCAGATCACGAACCTGTTTTTCTTTTTCCATTATGGTTTGCTCTTTGCGTTGTTTCATCTCATCGGTAAGGAGTACCTTTTCGGCCTGATAATCCTTGTATAGTTTTTCCACTTCAGCCCGCAGGTCTTCCACCTCCTTTTGCCATGTTTTTGATAATTCGTCAAGTTTTGTTTGTGCTGCTTTGTACGAGGGAATGTTGTTTAAGATGTAATCGGTATCTACAAAGGCATATTTCTGTGCAGATGCAAACGCACCGGCGAATGCAATTAAAACTGCTGTTAACAAGTGTTTTTTCATGGTATTGTGTTTTTTGTTTATTTATAGTTAGACGAAAAGAGAATGACAAAGTTTAATAATTGGTATTAAAATGGCTGTCCGATAACAAAGTGAAACTGGCTGCGGTTGGCTCCCGGTTGCCCGGGTATTTCATCAAATCCATAGCCCCAATCAACGCCAAGTAATCCGAACATTGGCAGCATTGCCCGCAGACCAACGCCGGCCGAGCGTTTAAAATCGTATGGATTAAAGGTAGTAAAATCGAACCAGCAATTCCCTGCCTCGACAAAAGCCAGTCCAAATACTGTTGCTGCCGGCTTAAGTACAAACGGAAAACGAAATTCAAAGGTGAATTTGTCGTAAATATTACCGGACCGGCTGTTATTTACAACCGGTGTAAGAGAGCTGTTGGCGTACCCTCTGAGCCCTATGGGTTCGATCCCGTAAATGGAGTATCCCGACAAGCCATCGCCTCCTACATCAAAGCCCTCAAAAGGAGAGGGTCCTATGTCTCTGTTGTAATACGCAAGATAGCCGAATTCTCCTTTGGTATGTAAAACAAGATTTCCTACAAGAGTGATAAACCAGGATGATTTGTATTTCCATTTATGATATTCGATCCACTTGTATTTTTCAGCATCCGATAAAACGGTGTAATCCCTTCCATTTATCAGGGAGTAGGGAGGTGTCATTTGCAGCGACAGGGTAAACTGAGATCCGGTACGCGGAAACACGGGCTGGTCGGTTGAATTGCGTCCGAGCGAGGTAGTAAAACTTAAATTATTTGAATGACCGTTGCTGTAAAGAAAATAGCCGTACCAGTCGCGCAGATTATAGTTCTGGAAACTGGCCTCATTATAAAGTGTAAAATAATCGTCGGGCCATTTCAGGCGTCTGCCAATACCAACAGATACTCCTGATATCTTCATCCATTTATTTGATTCATTCGTAAAAAAATTACTGTTATTGCGAATGGTATGATAGAATGAAACGGATAAGGAGTTTGGCTTTTTTCCACCCAGCCATGGTTCAATAAATGTAATGCTATAGGCCTGATAGTAGCGTCCGTTGGTTTGAGCGCGCAGAGCAAGTGATTGTCCGTCGCCGGAGGGTACAGGCCTCCACGCCTTACCTTTCAGCAGATTACGTGCCGAAAAATTATTGAAACGTAATCCTAGTGTACCAACAAACATCCCGGCGCCCCATCCGCCCGATAGTTCAAGCTGGTCGTTGGCTTTTTCGGTAAGATTAAAGTTCAGATCAACTGTACCGTTGGCTTGATTCGGGATGGGGGTTGGTTCGATATTCTCCGGATCAAAATGACCGAGTTGTGCCAGTTCCCGAACCGACCGGATGATGTCACGTTTGCTGAACAGATCACCGGGCCTGTTACGTAACTCACGGCGCACAACATGTTCATAGGTTTTTGTATTTCCGATTACTGCAACTTCGTCAATGCGCGCCTGCCTGCCCTCGTAAACACGCATCTCAATATCAATCGAGTCATTAATGTTGCTTACTTCAACAGGGTCAATGTTTGAAAACAGGTAGCCATTATCGAGATATAATGAGGTAACAGCATCTTCGGCGTTATAAAGCCGTTTTTCAAGCATCTCCTGATCATATAAATCGCCGCTTTTTATTCCCAGCGCTTTGGAAAGCTGCATAGTAGTGTACTTGGTATTTCCTACCCAGGTGATGTTTCTGAAATAATATTTTTGTCCTTCAAAAACTGTAATATATACAATCATTCGTTTACTTGAAATATGCCGTGTTGAGTCGGCGGTGATTCGCGCGTCACGGTAACCGCGCTTATTGTAAAAAGCAATAAGTTTTTCTTTATCAGCTTCAAATTCTTTTTCGTTGAATTTTTTTGTTCTGAAGAAATTACGGAGAGCTTTTTCTTTTGTTTTTTTCATTGAGCGTTCAACCCGCTTATCGGTGAATGCGTTGTTGCCCTCAATTTCTACCTCTTTGATTTTTACCCTTTCTTTACGATCAACAACAATAGTAAGTTTAACCTTATTGGGTGTAGCCGGGTCAATATGCTGATCAAATTCAACCGTGACATCCAGAAACCCCTTTTCGATAAAATGATTACGGATGATGTAGCGTATTTTATTCAGAAGGTCTTCGGTGACCTGTAATCCTTTTTTTATTTCAATTTTTTCAATGATGTCCTTTTCTTCCCCTTTTCGCAAACCGTTAAAGCTGAATTCGCCAAGTCGCGCTCTTTCTGTGAGATGGATAGACAGGTACGCTTTAGTTCCGATGATGCTGTCGGCAACAATTTTAACATCAGAAAACAGGCCTTGCTTCCAGTATTTTTTGATGGCTTTGGCAATATCATCTCCGGGTATTTCAATTTTTTTACCAACAGAAAGGCCTGAAAGGTTAGCCAATACATTGGTTTCCAGAAATTTGACGCCTTTAATGTGTAAGCTGGCAATTTCGTATTTAACCGGTTCAGGTATCATATCCGGTTGTTGTGCGTTGAGTGGATAAACAGCAAATAACAGCCAAAGGAGGTATTGAAGGATGGTGAAAGTTAATCGGTTCATATTCATTTTGTAAGCTTGCGGGCTTGTTTGCCGGTTTTTCCAAAACGTCGTTCCCTGCCCTGAAAGTTTATAATTGCATTAAAAAAATCATTTTTTCTGAAATCAGGCCATAAAATATCAGTGAAATAGAGTTCGGCATAAGAGATTTGCCAAAGCAGGAAATTGCTTATTCTTTGTTCGCCACCTGTACGAATTAATATCTCAGGATCAGGAATTCCGGCTGTATTCAGGTTTGCGGCAAAGGTTTGTTCGGTGATGTCGGCCGGATGAATAAGTTGTTTTTTTATATCCTGTATGGTTTTTTTTACCGCTTCAATAATCTCCCAGCGCGCGCCGTAGCTGAGTGCAACAACAAGATTAAGGCCTTTATTATTTGCTGTTGACCGGATAGCATGAGATAGTCCTTCTCTGACTTTAGGAGGCAAGCTATCGAAATCGCCAATAACCGATAAGCGGATATTGTTTTTAATTAATGTTTTCAGTTCGGTATTCATGGTTGATACCAGCAGGGACATAAGTCCTTTCACTTCGGACTTCGGCCTGCTCCAGTTTTCTTTGGAGAAGGCATACAGTGTTAGATATTTCACACCGGTCTCTGCGGCTGCCTCAATTGTTTCGCGCACAGCGATGATAGCATTTTTGTGTCCGAAAAGGCGACGGTTACCCGATTTTTCAGCCCACCGGCCATTGCCATCCATTATTACAGCAATATGGGATGGAATACGTGTTTTGTCAATTTTGTCTTTTAGTGTGGTCATTGGTCGAGATTCCAGTAAACCGGACAATTAGCTTCTGAATAAAATATTTTATAAGTGAAATATACGCAGCAAAAGGAGTACCAGTCAAAATTATGGATACCGGATTTATAGAGGTCGTTTCTCCAGTTAATAACTCCGTCAACACCATCGTTAAAGGTTTTATGATAGGTCCATTCAGTACCAATAGTAAGCCGTTTAATTAACAGGTATTTGAATCCCACGCCAATAGGTACGGTGATGTGTGGCCCTACATTGTAAGTGGCATTGGTGATTAGTGCGCAGCCGATACCGGTGGTTGTAAAAAAGCTGTAATTTTTTTTCAGTTTGGAGATATTGATATAGGGTAAAAAATTAAATTCTATTTGTGTTGAAAAATCAATTACCGATGCAGAGAAAGCGGCCTTCCGGATGGTTCGTCTGTACGCATCAGCAAAATCCATATCATTACCGCTGATATTTCCTTTGCAGATCTCCCACCGTAACAAGTAACGGGTATTGAAGGTATAATTGATCACAGCACCGTAAGCTATGCCGGGTGAATAGAAGATGCGCGATGAATTAATGTCGCCATTATAATATGATAATCCGCTCATAAGTCCAAAATCAAAACGATGCTGTGCATTAACCTGAAAGAGTGGGATAAGGAGCATGAGTAAAATAGATCCTCTGGTAGAAAGTGACATGCCGGGTTTATTTAAACAGGTCAAATTGTGGTCGTCCGCGGCGGTCGGTTTTAATACGGTAATTGAACGAAAAGGTTGTCAGGTAATAAATATCCTGCGATTCAGAGGCAGGTGTAACAAAACCGTCAAGATAATCGGTGAGTGTGAAGCGTCCGCCAAAATCAAGGACAAATTCAACTTTATTACTTAAAACATAAACTAATCCTAATCCCATAGAACCAATTATTGATGACTGTTTAAAACCGGTTGCGCGTCTGGCTACAGGTAATACTTCGAGAGGGTTGAAAAAGACCATCCCTGTACTGCCAAAAACATGAAGATTAAACTTGGAGAAGTTATTTAACATTCCTTTGCGGCTGAACAGTTTGCCCGATCCACCTTTGTTTTCCTGCATAAAGAAGATATAATTGACCTGCAGGCCGGGTTCGTTTATTTTAGTAACAAAATAACCTTTGCGGTCGGGGAATTTGCCATTAGCATCACTGGCAGAGATGCGCGTAGAAGTAAAATTAAATTTTACATCAATTTTCTCTTGCAGTTTATACAACAAGCTGGTTGTATAGCCCACTTGTGTCGTTTTTATGTCAATATCTTTTAATCCATATAAATTATTTTTATCCACCGACCCGCCTACATCGCCAAAATAATTGGCCGAGGCAAATCCAATTCCAATCCGGTAACGCTTCAGCTTCCAGCGTTGTGAGTAGCTGTTGGTTGTATGGCATATTATGATCAGAAGAATGATTAATATTTTTACTGTATATTGCATCTTAAAACAATGTTATGCAAATTTAGTAATAAAAACCAAACAGTCAACCCTTGAGTAATAAAACCATTATTTTAATGATTTTCAATATATTATTGATTTTAACTGTTAGTTTCGTTTGTCTTCACCCCAAATTAATTTATTCCGCAGGGTTGCATAGAAATTTTTTGAATTTAGTTTTATTAATTGAATCGTGAATTGGGCTGGCTTAACTGTTATTGTGCTAGTTACAGGCAGAATCACAGACCGGGAGTCAATTGTTGCAAGAAATTGTTTGTCGCGAGATTCAATTTTTATTTCAATCAGGTTATTACAAGGGACGATGAGCGGCCGGACAGTTAAGCTGTGCGGGGCAATAGGAATAATGATCAGCCCGTTTGATTGCGGATGCATAACAGGCCCTCCAACGCCGAGTGAATAGGCGGTTGAGCCGGTAGGGGTGGAGATAATCAGTCCGTCGGCCCAGTATGAATTGAGAAATTCATTATTGATGTTAACATGTATATTAATCATGCCTGATCCCTTTTTTTGAAAGGTTGCCTCGTTCAGTGCAAACGGAAAATCACCGAACGATTGGTTGCCGTCATCTGATTCAATAAGGGAACGCTGTTCTAAAGAATATTCATTGTTGTTAATTTGATCGAGGGCTTCTAAGATTTCGTTTTTTGCTATCGTTGCAAGGAAACCCATCCGGCCTGCATTAATACCGATTAGCGGAACATTACTTTTTCGTACAATGTTGACGGCTTTAAGAAATGTGCCGTCACCACCGATACTGATCATAAGGTCGCTGTCCTGTGGAAAATCTTTGTGCGAAAGGAAATGCCCTGTGATGGATGCGCTTTGTTTGCATACGGCTGGCATTTCATCAAAAAATGGCTTGTAGACAATAATCCGGTATTTATTTTTTTCGAACCACCGGAATATTTCTGTTAATTCCTGCTCAATGGCTGTTGTCTTTGTGCCGAAAATTGCCGCCTTCATCGCTGTCTAAATGTTAAGGTATTTCATTAATAAATCGTACCGTTCATTATACAGGTCTGTAAGGTCGCTCTGTTCGCTGTAAAAGGCCTTTATCTGGTAATTATAGCGTTCAAAAGCCGAAATAATAGATGTAATTTCGGTTTTGTTTACTTTAAGTGTCAGTTCAAAACGAGATGATTCATCCGATGATTTAATATATAAACTCAGGATTTTTGCATCATTTCCTTCAATAATCCGTGCGATTTCGGAGAGTGTATAGTTATTGGGAGTGAGTTCAAGAACGATGATTGCTCCCGGGTGTTTGAGGGATAAGAGATCGGCCAGATAGCCGGTGATATCATGCATGGTAATCATTCCTACATAATTGTCTTTCTCGTCAAGTACCGGAACGATGCTTAATTTAAGCCGCGAGCCAAGTTCAATCACTTCATAAATATGCTGCGATTGATAAACATAAGGCCTGGCAAACGATAGTTTGTGATTGCCAATGGGCTCCTCGGCTTCATTCAGGTCGTAAATGTCCGATTCGGAGATTAACCCCAGAAAAACATCATTATTGACAATAGGCAGATGTGAAATACGGAACACCTCCATCATATTCAGCGCCTGTTGTCCGGTGTCGGAGGTTTTCAACGGGGGAACCACATCGGTTATCATGTCTTTGGCAAGCATAGAAGCGAAATTACTAAAAATACTCTTACATTTGTGACGGGTATGACTAAACTAAGTGTAAATATAAATAAAATTGCCACGCTGCGAAATTCACGCGGAGGCAATCTGCCTGATGTTATTGGTGCAGCCGTTCATTGTGAACAGTATGGGGCGCAGGGTATCACGGTGCATCCCCGGCCTGATGAACGGCATATCCGCTATTTGGATGTGTATGAGTTAAAGAAAGTGATAACTACCGAGTTTAATATTGAGGGTTATCCATCCGAACGTTTTCTTTCTCTGGTTTCGGAAGTGAAACCCGGGCAGGTAACACTGGTGCCTGATGCGCATGATGCCGTCACATCTAACAAGGGATGGGATACGGTTCAGCATCAGGATATGCTCAAAGATATTATCGCACATTGTAAGCAGCAAGGTATCCGGGTTTCGGTGTTTATTGATCCTCTTCCGGTGATGGCCGAATATGCAGCACGGGCAGGAGCCGACCGTATTGAACTGTACACCGAGATGTATGCATCGCATTACTTCAATAATCCTTCAGAGGCAATACATGATTATGTTTCGACGGCTGAAACAGCAAAGAAATGCGGACTGGGTGTAAATGCCGGACATGACCTGAATTTGCAAAATCTGAACTATCTGATCGTCCGGATTCCCTTTATTGATGAGGTATCCATTGGTCATGCCCTTATATCCGATGCTTTGTACTACGGACTTGAGAATACGATACAAATGTACCTGCGGCAGCTTCAGCCATAATCTTTTGGCATTTAATGAGCGGCTACTGCTTTATTATTCGGGATATCCTGTTTCCTGCTTTTATGAAATATATTCCTTTAGCGAGTGATGAAAGATCAATTGATCCGGTGTTTCGGAATGTGGCTATTTTTTCACCTAAAACAGAATAAATTTCAATCGGTTGATCGGGATACAGTTTACTGATGTTTATTAATCCATCTGTTGGATTGGGAGAGATCAGCAGTTCTTTGTTTGTTACCGGCTCAATATCCGTGGCTAACTGGATGGTGATGTTCAATAAATAATTTGTTGCCGGCAGATAATATGCATTCCCGGGTTGACTTACTGTAATACGCGCTGTGCCGGTTACTCCGAGCGCTGTAAACGTACTGCCCGACAGTGTGAATGGCCCCGATATTTTACTGTAGGAAACAGGCAATCCCGATGTGGCTGTACAGGTAAGGTCGAAGGCAGGAGTGTTTGTAAATACTGTAAATGACGGACAGCTTATGCTCTGATTATATTTAATGGTAAAGGTTGCTGTGTCGTGGAGGGTAATAGAGTCAATAACCGCGGTAGCATAAACAAAATAATCTCCTCCGGTAGCAGCGGTTGTCAGCACCCCGTTTGTATCAATAATTCCGCCTCCGGATACTGACCATGTGATCTGTGGTGTTTTTTTCATATTAATTCCTGCCTGATCCTTGGCCGAAAAAGTATATGAAGTGGTGGTTGATGCATTCAGGATTATCGTTTGCGGTTCTATCACAAATGAAGAAAAGACCTGAGGATGAAATATAAGGTCGTAACAACGCAGGTCACCCCCCTTGCCATTCGGCGGGTTGTGAACCACGGCGCTGCGGAATACCAGTTTTCCGTTACTGTAACAATGGATCATAGGTACATCGTAACCGCCTGAGTTTTTATGCGGCGGCTCCCATCCACCCAGTTTTACCACATTATACGGATCGGTAGTATATTGGCTAAATGAGTTTTGATTTGTAGGTGCATGGTAGAGGTCACTACAGGTGAATAAACGGTCTTCAAAGATCATAGGAAGATCGCCGCTTGAAATTGATTCGTACAGTATGTTGCCGGTGTAGCCATGTATATATAATAATTTGCCACAAGAAGGCAAACAATAAAAAATACTGTCTTTTACAGTATACCATGGCCTGGGCCCCTGGTCCCATTCAACACTGTGATAATATGTTGTGTCAAGTTTCCAGAGTAATTGGGGACCTGAGGTTGTTATGCGCGTACCTACAATGCTCCCGCGGCCTGCAACGCTGCTGTTTACGGTATGAACAATAACATCTTTATAATTAAACATAGATGCAGGGATGTCTCCCAGTGTGTTGCCGCCAACATTGTTTACCTGCCATAAATAACTCCCATTCACCGGATCAATCAGCGACATCTGGCTGGAATTATTGGCTATCAGTACATATTTTTTGCTGCCAACCGGAACAATGGTAGGGGTGGCGCAACCGCGACGTATACCCGTTTTATGCCACAGTTCTGCGCCGTTTGCGGTATCAATGCCGTAAAGCCCCTGCTGATAGTCACCTACAATAAGTATACCGTCTGCTTCTTCCAGTCCGAAATTAAAGTTTATATCGCCCCCATTTATATTCTGAGCTGAAAGGCCAGCTGAAAGTAATCCCTGCATATAGGTTTTATTGATTCCATTTGTACTCTTCCATATCTGTGCCCCGGTTTTAGCATGGTAACAGTATAATTCACCAAGAGTGGTCAAATGAAATACTTTACCTCCGAAGGCAATAGGTGTTACAGCCCAACCGTCTCGTTTGCCCATCCAGATATTCATACCCGACTGGGGATATTGTTTTTTCCATACGGTTTTTCCACTGTCGAGTGAAATAGCAACCATCAGGTCGTCGGCACGGATACGGTAAAACTCGGGAGTTGGTGTCTCTCCATTGGCGATTGCCGTGTTGTACATTGAGAGATCATATTCGGTTCCACTGCCCCTGAAATAGGAGACATAAATTAATCCGTCGTAAATAACAGGAGAGGCGTGACCTCCGGATGAAACACCGGTGTTAGAACCATTATCTTCGGAGGTTGTAAACTTGCCTCTGCCCAAATCCTGCTCTTCGCTTGACCATAGCAGTTTTGCATAGCTCAGTTCTTCAAGCAGGTAGGTGCCCGATGGGGCGCCGGACATATTTCCATTTGGCCCTGAAAATGCCGGCCAGTCATAATCCTGAGCTAAAATATCGTAACCATAAAGTGCGATAATTGTAATGGACAGGATAAATTTTTTCATGTTTTTTTCTTCAAAATTATGGGTTTTATCTGATATAGACCATTTCAGATTATTTAAAATACGAAGCATATGTGTGCCAAAGTTGGGACAAAGAAACAATTTATTATATTTACATACATTATTCAGTTTTTTATGGATTTATATACGTTTGCTTTATATGTAGGAATACTAACCTATGCATTGATTTTACTGTCATTGTTAACCGGTTTGCGGCTGATCAGGGTAACCGTGAAGTATCATAAAATGATTGCAGTTGCTGCAATGATAGCGGCTACATTACATGCCGGTTTTTTTATTTATGTTAACTTTTTTTAAACTATAAAAATCAAATTTTATGAAATTAATATTCGTTTTATTATCAGGGATTTTTTTTGCCACAGCAGCATTCGCTCATCCTCCAAAATCAATACAGATTAAATATAGCAGGCAGGATAAACATCTATCCATAGAGGCAGTACATGCTGTAAAAAATGTTGAGGATCATTATATCAGTGAGATTATAATTACGATAAACGGAGTTGAGAAAGAGAAAATCACGTTAACAAAACAGTCGTCAACGGCTGCCGAACAATACACCTGTGCTATTGGAGAACTGAAAACCGGCGATGTTGTTAAAGTTAAAGCTACTTGCAATAAGATAGGCAGTAAAACAGCAGAAATTACGATACCATAAAACTTGATTGTGGTTTTGCCAGGATAATTTTTATTTGAATTATGGAATCGCTTTTCGCTCAATGTATTCAACAAGTTGTTGCGAGATTTGGTAAGGGTGCACCCATTGACTGGCCGCCGAGGTATTTTGATAAGCTAAGTCAGGCCATCAGTCAGCGATCGCATATAGTTATCAGCGCGCATACACTTAAACGGCTTATGGGTAGGGTAAAAATCCATGAGGAATATGATCCGCAGGATTCGACTAAGAACGCATTGGCTAAATATCTGGGATTTAATGATTGGGATCATTATATTGATTTAAAAGGGCAGATCGGGGGAGTAATTCATAAAGAAAATGAACTAAACTATACTGTTACAGGAAAAAAGTATAGGCCGGTATTTATTGTATCGCTGATACTGATAATACTTTTGTTGGCTATTGTTTACCGGTTCCGTTTTTTAGAATCCCTTTCAGAGATAGTTGTTAACAGCAGCGTTGGCCGGTATCCGCATACCGCAGTATTTAATTACAGGGCAGGTAATCATGTGGTGATGGATTTTGGTGATTTCAGAACTGAGCCCTTGAAACAAAAAGCCGGTTCAATAACCCACAGTTATCTGTTTCCGGATTATTTTCCGGCTAAACTAATAAAAAAAAACCGGGTATTGAAAACAGCATTCGTTCAGGTTTTATCCGACGGTTGGTTCGCTGATGTAACCTATCGTGATGAATTGACGCAAAAACAATTACTCTATCAGGTTAAGAATTTCCGGGATACAGTTAATGGCATTTTATTTATTCCGGCCGAAACGGTTTATGAACTCGGAATACCGCGTAAACAGGATTATTGGACAGAGTTTCGGAATATCCGCGATTTTAATACAGTGGTTGACGATTGCAGCGTCACATTTATAGTTAAAAATAATGAGCAGGACGGTGGCATCCGGTGCTTTGATTTTATTTTCAAGTTGATAGGCGAACATGGTATATGCGAGGTGCGGTTTTTACATCCCGGTTGTATCCAGTTTATTGATATGACCATTTCGGAAAAGCGTTGGAAAGGAAGCGAAACCAATCTGTCGGATTTCGGACGGCAGATAACCGGTTGGACAAGCATTGAAATGGCAATAAGGGATAAAAATGCTGTTATCTTTTTTAATAACGATACGGTATTCCAAACTTCTTATAATCAACCGGCCGGCAAGGTTAAAGGGTTGATTATGGTGTTTAAAGGCAGTGGAATGGCCGATAAGATTGAACTGCGGAATAAAGACGGAATAATCGTTTTTTCGGATAATTTCAAGGATTAAATTCTCTGTTTCGGTATATAGCGATTTTTTGTTATTTCGAAAAAAAATATTTATACTTTAACGTAACATCTTTCATTCCTTTGCGGGAATGTATTTCTTCTTTCAATAATCCGCTTTTTTTATCATAGATATATTCGATCTGCGAGGGATTCATGGTAGATGATTGTTTGATGTCGCAGCGTGTGGCGGCTAATTTTCCATTATCGAATGTTCTTCTGCAGATGCGGCTGAATTTCGGGTTTCGTTCAATAATCTTAGCCAGATTTCCGTTCAGGTCATATTCATAAACTTTAATGACGGTGGGGAATGTATCAATAGCCAGAAATACTTCCTCTCTTTTGAGCCGGTACTGTTCGTCATAAGTAAGAACATGATAGCGTACTGTTTTCCCGTTGTTCATCGGGATGGAATCAAATTCATAATATTCTGCCGAAAGAAAATTGATGTACAGCGTATCTTTGAAAGATCCATTGCTTTTCAATAAAGCGTTAAATAGGGGATTGTCTTCAATATGCACCGTCATTTTATTCAGTGTGCGTTTGATGTCATGATAGGGCACAGTAATGGAAAAGGTGTCGGTTCGTGTTTTTTCACGCTGGTGATCAAAAATTACCACCCGGTCGGTTAGCTGGTTTTGAATACTGTCGTAGCTTAATATTCTGAGTAATTCATTCTTATCGTTAATCGAATAAAATTCAATTAATCGTCCCTCTGCATCGTAGCCAATATTGAAGTTTAATGGTGATATAGTTAATGATCTTACTTTCTTCTCGGCGAATACCGGATTGTAAATATCTGGTTTGAGCTGATTTTGTGCAGAACCTGCTGCGGCTATCAATAGGATTAAGAAGAGCGTTGTTAGTTTTTTCATGGCAAGATGTAAGGTTTGTTATAACTAATTAATCTATTCCCTGAAGTACTCCATTGAATTTTCCCTGCTTTTTCAGATCCCTGTTTTCTTCAATGAAGCATTTATATCGTCCGATCAGTTGACTGCCAATCACCTGTGCTTCGATAGTAAAGTGATATCTGCCAGGTTTCACTTTGAGTGATTGGATGTCAACGATCAGGTGTCCATTAAAAAGTTGGTCGGTTACCGTAATTTTCTGGTCAACCAAAAGACCTTCCCACGGAGCATCAACAGGAAAATTTTCCTGACCGGGAAAAACTTTTTTTGTTACTGGTTTCCCGTCTTTCATAGTAATAGTGATCAATATCCGGTTAGCTTTGGGGTCGGGCCCAATCAATGCATCCTTAAAGTGCAGGTAGTATCCTTTGATGTTTTCTGTTTTGGCTTTGTGACCAATGGTACCGGTAATGATACCTTTTTGATTTGCTGCTCCCTGATAGCCGGTATAAGTGCCGGTTAAATAACCATTCTGATACAAGCAGTTAATATTATAATTGAATGCGTACGATTTTTCTTTTTTTGTGAGAGATAATGTGGCTGTTCCTGTAAAAGAATTGTCTGTTAGAACAGGGTTGGAAAAGCTGAAATCGGTTATTTCCTGACTGTAATCAGAGGGCGAGAGCCCTACGGCGCTGATGATCTTTTTATCTTTGGTACCTGCTAATATGCGCAGAATATGATTGTTCAGCAATCCCTCATGCAGGTCAATGGTAAAAACCGGATCAATAATGGTGTCGGTGTTCAATTGAAGGAGTGCGCCGGTTAACAGCGTTGAATCAGTTTGAATGCCGTTCATTGAAACAAATGCTTTGCCTGCAATTACTGTGTCAATAATTTCTGACTCCAGGCGGATGATATATTTATTTATGGTGTCATCCTGTGCGATTGAAGCATATATATTGCCTTTCAATTGGTTGTCCCGTAACGAAAGGTTAAACAGGTCGGCAGTAGCAGTCCATGTTGTATATGTTTTGCTTTTATCTGATACAAGAGAAACGAATTCGAACTGGTTATTGGTTTGGTAGAGCATTATATTGGCGCATTTCTGCCATGTTATATTTTTTTTCTGAAATACCAGGTGATCAAGATGCAGGTGATAATGTACATCCGGTGGTACCGGTAGTGACGGTTTACGGAAGCCGTGGATAACGCCGCTGCGGCCATCGGCAAGTGTGTATCGCCCTGAGAGCCGGTTGTTATTAAACCTGCCATAAAGCGTAAACCATTGTGGTTGGGTTGATGCTTTGCGGTTATTAAATATATCGGGAAAAATTTTAATGGCAGCCATTCCTGTTAATGAATCAGCCGATTGCCGGAGTGATTTATTTTGCAGTTCATGCGGAGAAATATTGAACATTGGAGCCAGGGTGATAGCACGTGAAAAAGAATGTCCGTTAAATTCAATGGTGCTGGTAAATGTAGATCCCTGCTGAAAACTATCGAGAGAGACGTATACTACTGTTTTACTTTCACTGCTAAAGGAGTGGGGCTGTTTATGTTCGTTGTTACATCCCGATAATGTAACAAGGATTATTATTCCCCATAAACAGAGGTTTTTCATTTGAGTTGTATTAATAATTAAGATTCGTTCCATTGTGTCCGGAGGTATTCCATTGATTGGCGTATTTGTTGTTCCATGTTGCTCCATTTACACTCGATGGAGATGCGGGCTGAATAATTAATATCTTTCAGGGCTCTGAAATAGGGTTTAAAATTTTCGTTGTTCGTGCCCGGAGCGGCTCTCCCTTCTTTCTCTGCTACATGACAATGGATAATCATACTTCCTGCTTTACGGATGCTTTCGGGCGACTCATTTTCTTTCATCATGTGATATACGTCTGCCAGCAGGCGAATATTGGGACGGTTGACGAGCTGAACATATTCTATCCCTTCCTCAACGGTATTGATAATGTTTGTTTCACCGCTGTTCAGTGGCTCAATAGCGATTTTTATCCGGTGACGCGCTGCATACGCGGATATTTTTGTAAATAGTTCGACTAATTGTTTTTTTGCTTTCTCTTTGTCAAAACCATCAGGAACCTTTCGTGCAGCGCCACTCCCCAGAACAATAACCTGTATTCCGGCTTTACGGGCGCGCATCATTGTGCTGTCAGCATACTGAAGAATGGCTGTATGATTGGCGTCGGGGCCGGTAGCTCTCAATGTGCCGGGAATAAAGCTGTTGGCCGTAAGCACCGGAAGCGGCGATTTACGACTCAGGGCGAGGTTTTCAAGATATCTGCTCTCATTGTCTCCGGCCATCAGAAAACGGCCGACATTTTCTTCAATGTAATTTACGCCTGCTGATTTGAGCCATGTTGCATTTTTTATTTCTGTACATACGCCCCACGAAACACCTTTCGGCAGCCGGATGGCAGTGATGGCTTGTGTTTCGTTTATTAATAGGCCGCCTGCTGCAGCAGCAGAAACCAAGCGGATAAAAGTTCTTCTGTTCTGTGTCATTTATTTGTGCTTTTGTGTTGATATGGCTTGATCTTCGGGGGCAGGCATGTGGCCGGCATGGATCAGAGGAATAATGCCGAGCAGAGCGCCCCAGGTATAGAAATGTTCACTTTTCAGTTTCGGATCATCACCGGTTCCGTTCTCTGAACTATAATTTTCTGAAATATATCCTTTACGGCTCCATTCACCGATAAACAGATGGTATGATTTTTTTGACAGTAAATTCTGCTCGTCGTCAAGGGGATAGTTTCGCAGTCCCAGATATACTAAAAAATTTAATGGAGCCCAGATACTTCCTTTCCAGTATTTTTGATGATAAAAAGAAGTGTCGTTTCGCGCAATGGATGGCAATATCCATTCACCGGCAAAGGTTAACGGGTTGTGGAAGTGTTTTTGCATCATTTGTTTTGCCTGTTCTATACTGCAGCTCCTGGCAAGCAGGGGATAAAAGAGCGTGGGCGAGAGTCGTTTGTTAAATTCGCCGGTGGTTGTGTTGCGGTTATAATAAATACCATCGGTCTCGCTCCACAATTGATTCATGGCTGTGCGCAGCCGGTTTGCGCGTTCTTTTAGTTCTTCTGCTTCAGGGTTACGACCAATCAGCAGCGCCATTTCGGCTAATGCATCGCAATCGGCAATGTACAGGGCATTTAAACCAACATCATGTAACTCCATCACCGAGGAGTCGCTGTTGAACGATGCTTGTTCGTACATCGGTGAGTCATCAATGCCCGACTCCAGCATTGCGGCTTTCAGGTCATGGTAGCGCGGATCGTTGTACGGATTTTTTGAGACGTGCGACCCCCAGCAAAGCATCCCCTTGTAATACCTGCGTTTCATCCACCAGCGGTTCCATTGCAGTAATTTATCAAATGTTTGTTCAACGATCCATGGGTCGGGATATTTTTTATAGATCTCTTTGAGCATGATGGATCCGACCGGCGGTTGTGAGCGGTCCCAGGTCATGCGACCGTTGGCTTGTGAATTATTCGGGATGAATCCTTCTTCGGTCATGTCATTGAGATGCTCAATAATATTATTAAAAGCCAGTTCTTTGCTTACCAGTGATGACAGGTATGCCCCAAAAAAATTGTCCCAACCAAAAAGTGAATAGCCACCGCGCGATACATTCCATGGCCTGCACATGGTAGTTATCACACGCCGGCGTACCGGATCATAAATTGTATTCCATGCCACACAAGTGCTTATGGCCTTGTATCCTTCAGCAAGCCCGTCGCCGCATGTTTCGGCCATACGGTTGAATTTCTCCTGGTTTTTAGCTATTATCTGTTTTATTTCTTCGAGGGTTCGCTTGTGTCCGGTGCTAAACCCAACCTCGTCTGATAAGGGCAATGGAAGATAGGGTGTTGATGTTTTAACATTGTAATAAGGACAGGTGCTGTCGGCCGGAAATACACGGATGTTGCGGCGTGGCAGTTCGGCAACCAGCATTTTTGAATTACCTGTTAATTTGCCGGCTTTATTCCATAACATACCTGCCCGGATAATGGCAAAGCTCTGGTTTTTGATTGGCTGGACAGGCGTTATTAGAGCAACCAGATCGTTCCCTTCGGTGGCAGTACGGATAAATACATCTACGTTTTGCCATTTGAGTTGAGCATTCGAGTACCATCCTTTTACCGTATTTGCGTAGGGTATTAGCTGAGCCGAATTCCATCCCTCGCCTTCGTTTATCTGGGTGCCGGCGAGATATCCGCTGCTGTTTCGCGCCTGTGAAGCAAAATCAATGGCTATCTCAAACCCTTCAGGCAACAACACCCACGACAGCGCATTTTGGGTGTTGTAGTTTCCCCATCCTGAGTGCAGTATTCTTTTTAGTTGCGCTTTCTTCTCCGCCGTTTTTTCTTTTTTTTCTCCTGTGCAAGAAATCATCAGTACCGGTAAAAACAGCAGAAATAAATATCTATTATTCATTGTTTAATGAAATCAGGGTTAAAGCAGGTAAAGATAAAAAAATATGCCCAGTATGCGATAGAAATATTATGAGCCATTTCTTAATGATTCTGAAATAATTATTCTAAACTGGGCGCCCGGTTGAAGAAGAGTGTAAATTTCTGGTTTAAGATTAGCCAGTGAATAAGTTTAAGAGAAAATTGGTTAATTTTGTTTTGTTTGCTAAAAGTAGTAAGATGTTAATATCAATACATCGGATTATCTCTTTTATACGGCCGCCGGTTCAATGGCTTGTTGCAGTGTTGATAGCCGGTGGCATAGGGATGGGATTGGTGGCTTACCTGTTTTATATATCAAAAGCGCACAGCTACCTGTCCGATTCACCAAAGACCTGTATGAATTGTCATATTATGGCGCCACAATATGCTACCTGGCAGCACAGTTCTCATCGTGAAAATGCCACATGCAATGATTGTCATGTACCGCACGACAATTTTTTTAGTACATACCGGTTTAAGGCCAGTGATGGTATGCGGCATGCAACTATTTTTACACTGAGGCGCGAGCCGCAGGTGATTTTTATCCGGGAAGAAGGTGCAAAAGTTGTACAGCAGAATTGTATTAATTGTCATCAGTCATTAATCGCCACGGTTAAATTAACGACTCAGGCGCGTCAGCACGATGCAGCTACTGACCGGTTATGCTGGGATTGTCATCGCGAAGTGCCCCATGGCCGTGTGCATAGTTTATCGAGTGTGCCGTATGCCCGTGTTCCGGTAGCTGAAAGCCCGGTTCCTAAATGGTTAAAAGAAATGTTAAAGAAATAGTTAAATTTGTTTACCTGATGAATGCTTTTATGATCAGCAAAAAAAATAAAAAGTATAACGATGAAATCAATCAATGAATATGTGCAGAAACACCCTTTTATTGGAGGAGTGATTTTTTTTGTTACAATGGCAGTTGTTTTCCTGCTGGGACTTCTTGCTTCATCAATTATTGAACGTCGCGCCGAAGCGGTTTTTGCGTATGCGCCCACGGTGAAGTACCAATCGTGGGAACCTCGCAATGAGTTGTGGGGACAGAATTATCCGCGTCAATACCAGTCGTATGTTAAAACGTCAGATACGTCGTTTAAAAGCTTTGTTGGCGGTTCAGCTATGATTGATGAACTGGAGCGTAATCCTCGGTTGGTTGTATTATGGGCAGGTTATGGTTTTGCAAAGGATTATAATCAGGGGCGCGGCCATTATTATGCTGTTACGGATGTGCGTAATACTTTGCGTACCGGAGGGGCTCCCAGTCCTATGCCAAATACCTGCTGGACATGTAAAAGTCCCGATGTCCCACGGATGATGGAAACTCTTGGTGTCGCCGGTTTTTATAAAGGTACGCTCGACCAATTAGGTCATCAGATTGTTAATCCTATTGGTTGCGCCGATTGTCACGATGCAGCAACGATGAATCTCCGTATATCACGGCCTGCCCTTATTGAGGCCTGGCAGCGCGCAGGGAAGGATATTACTCAGGCCTCCCATCAGGAGATGCGTTCGCTGGTTTGTGCACAATGCCATGTCGAGTATTATTTTAATAAGAAAGTTCATGACGGCGTACAATACCTTACTTTTCCGTGGGATAGCGGTTTATCTTGTTACGAGATGGAAAGTTATTACGACCAGATGGGTTTTTCGGACTGGATTCATCCTATCAGTAAAGCGCCTATGCTTAAAGCACAGCATCCCGATTATGAGATTTTTTCTACCGGTATACATTATGAGCGGGGTGTGTCTTGTGCCGATTGCCACATGCCATATACCAGCGAGGGCGGCCAGAAATTTACCGACCATCATATCACCAGTCCTTTGCAATATGCTTATAAATCATGTCAGGTATGTCATAGGGAAGAAACCGGCCAATTGATTAAGAATGTGTACGACAGACAGAAGAAAGTTAAAGAGACAAAGCAATTACTAGAAGATGCGCTGGTTCATGCACATATTGAGGCAGGGAAGGCATGGGAGCTTGGAGCAACAGATATAGAAATGAAAGATGTACTTCAGGATATCCGTCATGCACAATGGCGATGGGATTTTGCTGTGGCATCGCATGGCGCGTCATTTCACTCGCCGCTTGAAACTAATCGTATCATGGCCGGTGCGCTTAATATTGTACAGGATGCCCGGATTAAACTCGCTCGTTTGCTTGCTGCTAAGGGATTCAATAAACAAGTACCCTGGCCTGATATCTCGACAAAAGAGAAAGCGCAACACTTTGTGGGTCTGAACATGAAGAAATTGAATGCCGAGAAACAACAGTTTATTGAACAAACAGTTCCTGATTGGATCAGGAGAGCGGCAGAGAGAGAAAAAAAATATTTTACCACTGACCAATTCAATGAATAGTGTTTAGCAATGAGTTTTTTTGATATTTATCATTATTCATTGATTTTACATCCGACTTAATATCTTTACGCTTCATTTAAAATAGAATATTTATGAGTATGTTTTGTAATCAATGCCAGGAAACAGCCAAAAATTCTGGTTGTACTATTAAAGGAGTATGTGGAAAAAGTGATCTGACGGCTAATCTGCAGGATTTGCTGATCTATACCTGCCAGGGTTTGTCAATGGTTACAATCCATGCCCGGAAGAATGGTTTCGCTACAGGGAAAGAAAGCCGGTTTATCGTGAATAGTTTATTCATGACCATTACCAATGCCAATTTTGATGAACAGTCAATTATATCTGCTATCAATCAGGGCATCCGGTTGCGTGATGAGCTTATCTGTTCAAGTTCTTTTACTGAAACCAATGAATATACAAATTGGAAACCTGGCTCTGATACTGAACTGCATGCCAAAGCAGCGACTTCCGGGGTGCTGACTTTTGATGCCGATGAAAATATCCGTGGGCTTAAGCAATATGTACTTTACGGACTGTAGGGTGCCTGCGCGTATGCCGAGCATGCATTTAATCTTGGTAATGAGCAGCAGGATGTTTTTGATTTTATTGAAGAAACCCTGGTGTTCATCACCCGGCCGGTTACCCTTGACCAGATGCTCGAACGGGTGATGAAAACCGGCGAGTGCGGAGTTAAAGTAATGGCACTGCTCGATAAAGCCAATACTGCCGTGTATGGTAATCCTGCTGTAACAGCAGTGAATATTGGCGTTGGGAAAAATCCCGGGATATTGGTTTCAGGCCATGATCTGAAGGATTTGGAACAATTGTTAATTCAATCGGAGAACACCGGCGTGGATATTTATACCCATTCCGAGATGCTTCCTGCGCATGCCTATCCCCGGTTAAAGAAATTTAAACACCTAGTTGGCAACTATGGAAATGCATGGCACAAACAACTGGAAGAATTCGAATTGTTTAATGGCCCCATACTCTTTACTACTAATTGCATGGTGCCACCGCGTACATCAACAACATACAATCACAGAGTGTTTACTACCGGCGCAACCGGTATGCCCGGATGGAAACAGATAGATAAATATCTGCCGGATGGACAAAAAGACTTTTCAGAGATCATTACACTAGCCAAAACATGCCCGCCACCCAGCGCCATTGAACAGGGGAAAATAACTATCGGGTTTGCGCATCATCAGGTTCTAGCACTGGCTGATAAGCTGCTTGCAGCCGTCCATTCAGGTGCGATAAAAAAGATGGTCGTGATGTCGGGTTGTGATGCCCGCCAGAAAAGCCGTGAGTACTACACTGAATTTGCAAAGCAACTCCCTGCCGGCACTATTATTCTTACTTCGGGTTGTGCAAAGTATCGTTACAATAAATTAAATCTGGGCGATATTGGCGGGATACCCAGGGTGCTGGATGCCGGCCAATGCAACGACTCCTATTCATGGGCAGTAGTGGCTCTAAAGCTCAAGGAGGTGCTCAATCTCGATGATATCAATAAACTTCCCATTGTTTTTAATATTGCGTGGTACGAGCAAAAGGCAATTATTGTACATCTCGCTTTGCTCTACCTGGGATTTAAAAATACACATATCGGACCAACGCTGCCGGGTTTTTTAACACTTGACCTCTTAAAAGTAATACAGGAGAAATTTGGCGTTCAAACCATAACCACAGTATCTGACGATATAGCGGTTTTTGATCTGGTGTAATTCTTCTTTTTTTTAATCCCGATTTATGCTCATGTTACGCATTAGAAAAATGTGTAATTGATAGAACATTTGTGATCAAGCCCGGAATTGTGGGCTTGACACGATCTTGATCGTGGTTAAAATCAATAGTCAGGTGTATGTTAAGAAACTGGTGAATGTTCCTGTTGAATAGACGTGCCCGGTATATGGATTTATAGGTAGATAATCGGTTTAAAAAGCCGCCAGCAGCAAAGAGATATCCTGAGAAGGGATATCATATTTTCTTCCGATTGTTGCATTGGTAAGAATACCATTGAAGATATAAACGCCATTACGGAATCCGGCATTCTCTTTAATAAAGCGGTTATGGCCGCCCGCAGCACCCAGGTTAAGAATCAGGGGTGTGGAAACATTACTCAAAGCAATGCTTGCCGTGCGGGCTACGCGCGAAGGCATATTGGGTATGCAGTAGTGAACAATATCGTGTTTAACAAATACCGGGTTCTTGAGAGTCCTGCATTCGGATGTTTCAAAACAGCCGCCGTGGTCTGTTGCCAGGTCAACAATTACCGATCCTTTTTTCATTACCTGTACCAATTCTTCGGTAATATAAAAGCCACTGCTATCTGTATTTCGAAGGGTGCCAATTACAACATCGGCTGAGCGGAGCGCCTTTTCTATTACTCGCGGATGGAAGATAGAGGTATAAAGTTGTGATCCGAATTTTTCCTGTAACAGATTAAGACGGTGTATACTGTTATCGAATATTCTAACCGATGCGCCAAGTCCCAGCGCTGCTCTCGCGGCAAACTCGGCAGCAGTACTTGCGCCCAGAATGGTTACTTCGGTGGGTGTGATGCCAGCCAAACCACCCAGCAAAACGCCTTTTCCGTTGCCCATGCTGCTCAATAATTCGGCTGCAACAAAAATAGCGGTGATGCCGGATATTGCACTCATTGAGTGATGCACCGGAAAGGTATTGTATTCGTTCTGAATGTTCTCGGCAGCAACGGCAGTAACCTTTTTCTGGATCAGCGCCCGGATATATTCTTTTGTGCCGCCATTGAGGTGTAGCAGAGAAATAATCAGTTGATTGCCCTTCAGGTCTTCAATCTCGGGTAATTGAAGAGGCGCGATTTTGAGGATCACATCGGCCTTCATTACCTCTTTCCTGTTGTTTAAGATAAATGCGCCCCGCTCGCTGTAATCGGCATCACTGTAGTTGGCTCCTGCGCCGGTACCGCTTTCAATAAGTATCTCGTGTCCGTTGTTTACCAATAGCTCAACGGCCTCGGGTGTAAGAGGTACCCGTTTCTCTGTTTCATGGGCCTCTTTAATAATACCGATTACAATGCGCGCCTTTTTGCGACTTACTTCAAGCATCTCTTGCTGTACATTCAGCGCACTTTTTCCCATGGTGTATGGGCTGTAAGCAGGGTTGTTTTCCATAAATCCGATAAATATGACCTTTGACTAAGATTAAAGATTGATAAATATACTACAAAAAAATGATTTGAGATGTTTTTTTTTAAATTATTCGGGATAGATGATTCTTCATAGCCCGGTACCCAATAATTTCTTGCAACGCATCAGCCAGTTCGCTGAAGTAAAAGATATATCCGGCAGCGATACTATTTGCCGGCAGAGCTCTGCATCCCTCAAGGATTAGAGAGGGCTCGGTATGCATCAGGTAACGGGCAATAATCCGGATGAGCCACGCGGGAGCGGCAGGTACGGGCGGACGATGAAGGACTTTTCGTAACTCACTCATAAGTGAGGCATTAGTTACTGGTGATGGGGCGGTTGCATTGAAAACACCTGTTAAATGGCTTGTTTGGAGAATTAAACTGATTATGCCGGCAACATCCGCATGGTGAATCCAGCTTATGTATTGTTTTCCGTTTCCGGCAGCACCGCCGGCAAATATCCGGGTGATTTGCATGAGCGGTGGCAGCAGTCCGCCGTCCGGCGAAAGTACAAGTCCGCAACGGACAACAACTTTGCGTGTATGGGGCAACGGGAAATTGTTAAAGGTATCTTCCCATGTTTTGCAAACTCCGGCCAGAAAGGTGTTTCCATGATGAGTTGTTTCATCGCATGTATGATGTCCCGTATCACCATAATATCCAATGGATGAAAACTGAATGAAAATTTCAGGAGGTACGCTGCATGATGCGCAGCCAAGCAGAAGTGCTGTTGTCGGCTCTATGCGCGATGAAAGAATGGCTCTTTTATTTTTTTCGTTATGAATACAATTGATGCTTTTTCCTGTCAGGTTTATTACTGCAAATGCATTCTCAAGCCCGGAACACCATACGCCGGGTGTTTTTCCATCCCATTGAATGTATTGAAATTGTTTATCTGTTGCGGATTTTTTCCGCGACAGAATAATGATTGTATATCCTTTCAAATTCAGGTATTTTGACAAAATACGTCCGATTAATCCGTTGCCTCCGGCAAGAATAATTTTTTTTCTGTTATTCCGAAATGATTCGTTCATTATTTTCTCCGTGACTTATACTGATTCGCACAAAAGCATCGGTAAGAATATTGTCAATTATTTCAGGCCATTCAATGAAACAGTAATGGGCATTAAAAAAATATTCTTCATAACCGATATCGTAAAACTCTGTGATATTTTTTATTCTGTAACAGTCAATATGATATACTGGTCCGGCTGTGGGTGACGAATAAACATTTACGATGGCAAAGGTCGGGCTGGTTACTGTGTCGGTTACACCCAACTGCCGGCACAGGGCGCGGATGAATGTTGTTTTGCCGGCACCCATCTCACCCGATAGGGCAAATTTGCGGTATCCGGAGTAGGTATCAAGAAACTGCCGTGCTGCCTGGTCAATCTCCTTCAGCGTGGGGATAACAATTTTAGCTGTCATACTTAATCAGGTTATGAATGTGGATTCAGGACGACAATGGGAATCATCATCTCATCCAATGATATTCCGCCATGTTGAAAGGTTGATCTGTAATAATTGACAAAGTGGTTGTAATTGTTCGGATAGACAAAATAATCGTTATTTGCGGCAAAGATATAGGTGTGGCTGATGGGCCGCTCAGGCAGGTGGGCTTTGCGCACATCCCTGATTTCAAAAACCTCTTTAGGATTATAATTTAAGTTCTTTCCGGATTTAAACCGGAGGTTTGTGGTTGTTTCCCTGTCGCCAATCACTTTTACAGGATTTTCAACTTTAATCGAGCCATGATCGGTAGTAATAACTACTTTCACTTTTTCGTGTGCCAGCTTGATAAGCATCTCGCGCAGGTGCGAATGTTTGAACCACGAAAGCGTAAGCGTACGGTAGGCCGATTCGTCGTCGGCCAGTTCTTTGATCATGTCCAAATTGGTACGGGCATGAGACAACATATCCACAAAGTTGTATATCAGCACGATGAGCTGATTGTGCATCAGGTCGTTTATGTTTTTAAGTACTTTTTTTTCTGTTTTTCGGTTCAGTATTTTTTCATAATACATTTTGTATGTTTTACCGAACCGGCTTATTTGTTTAGATAAGAACTCTTCTTCATTCAGGTTTTTGCTGCCTTCGTCATCATCGTTAATCCACAACTGCGGATTCATTTTACTCATTTCAAGCGGCATGAGACCCGAGAAGAGCGCATTGCGCGCATATTGTGTAGTGCTGGGCAGGATACTGCAATACAGGTCTTCATTTTCAATAGCATAATAGTTTTTAAGCTCTGAATACAGTACGCGCCATTGATCGAGACGCAGGTTATCTATCAGGATAAAGAATACTTTGTGTCCCTGATCAAGCAGGGGAAATACCTTTGTGCGGAAGAGGTTAGGGGAGATTAACGGCTTTTCATTTGTGTTGTTGGCGTCGAACCACGAAAGGTAATTTTTCTTAATATATTTGGCAAATTCTTTATTGGCTTCGGCTTTCTGGTAATGAAATATTTCTTCCATTTCTCCTCCGGCGCTGGTTTCAAGCTCAAGTTCCCAGTAAACAAGTTTTTTATATACGGTAACCCAGTCGTTGAACGAAAGCGATTCGCTGATTTGTATCCCGATATGTGAAAATTCACTCTGATAATGGGAAGTGGTTTTCTCACTCACCAGTCGCTCCTGGTCAAGATTTTTTTTAATAGATAGTAATATCTGCTTGGGATTAACCGGCTTAATAAGGTAGTCGGCAATTTTCGAACCAATAGCTTCGTCCATGATATCTTCTTCTTCACTTTTGGTGATCATTACAACCGGAATTTCTGGACGGATATTTTTTATTCTTGATAATGTTTCAAGCCCACTAATTCCGGGCATATTCTCGTCAAGAAAAATAATATCAGGAAGATGAGTTGCAACTTGTTCAATAGCCGACTCGCCATTGGTGGCGGTGATGACTGAATAGCCCTTTTCACGCAAAAAAAGCACATGGGGGGTGAGCATGTCAATTTCATCGTCAACCCATAATATTGTTATACTTTTCATGGTTGCAGAGAAATTAATTAAAATGAATATTTTGTTTGGAAAAACAGCATGTATTTTTCGATGTTTTTATCATTTTTTAACAGCATAAAGTTCGATTCGGAGATAATAAAGATTGAATAACCGGCAGATAAATCTTTCAATGCAAGACCGCCTTCTTTGATTGCTTCGCGGTAATAGCCCGAAGCGGCTTTTTTATTGGCAAACTGCCGTACAATTACCATTTGAACATTGTCGGTGAGATTTTCGGTGTTTACATTCAAACCCAGATCATCATAAATTTCGAGGTTGAAATTGATAAAATTAAAACTGGCCTGGTTGGCTTGTGACTTCTCTGTTGTAACCAAAACAAAGTAATACCGTTCGGTTTCGTTATAGGTGTATAGCACTTCAGCTTCCTGCTTGATTTCTTCCTGCTTGATGTCTTCATGTTCAGCATCGAGATAAGCCAAAATGTCTTTGGCCTGCGAAGCGGCTTCACTACGGGGATAGGCTGCGATAAATTCTTTGAGTGCAGTCCTGAAATTTCGAACATCCTGTGTTTTCCCGATTGATAACACACGGAGGTATTCAAATTTTTGTATTAATTCGGGTTCTGTGAAACGGGTTAAGCCATAACCGACATTGGCTATTACCTGTTGGTACTGATTGTTTTTGTAAAGGTTGTAAGTTTCTTCATAATACCGGTTCGACTCACTTTGTGTCTGGGTGAGACGATCGAGGTAATTCGGGTCGTTCAGTATTTTGGCATAAATGCTTTCGGGATAACGGGTGAGAATAATATTGCGGTATTTGTCTGCTTTGGATTTATCGCTCATCTGCTCGCTGAGCTTGAACAGTTGGTAATAGGCAAATAGCGTAAAGATATCATCAGGATACCGTTTTGTCAATTCTTCGAATGTTTTTATGGCCTCATTATAATCTTTCAGGTCGTCTTTGTAAATCATACCGGCTTCGTACAGCGATGCTTTGATTCGTTCGTGGGATTCGGCCATCATGGTATCATTCAGCGGAATATTTTGAGTATAATATTCGCGGGTGCCCGGGCTAAATTCTTTTTTCTTCTTTTTTTCTTTTAGTTGTGCAGAGTCCTCGGCCAGTTCGTCAAAACCAATATCTAAAACCACTTCTTTGTTTTTCCGTCTCCAGTTGTCTTCCAGTTTGCGTTTCCCCCAGGTAGCGGCAAATTCTTTTTTTCCCAGGTTTACGGTTGCCGGATTATAGAAATACCATTTGCCTGCATTTTTCCCGCCCATTTGGTTATCAGGCATACGGGACTGAAAAAAGGCCATGTCCTGTATCCGTTGCATCTCCTGTAATTGTTCCAATCGCTGCTGTTCCTGATAGTCGGCAATTGCCTTGTCTATTATGGCATTGCGTTGCTGATCGGGCATAAGGGCTAATTTCTGTAAACTGTCCTCTGTAGCAATAGTGTTTAATGCCGTTACCAGCGAAACCATGAGCTTTGTCTTTTGATGAACGGTTTCGTAGTCGGGATATTTTTCGGTGAGGAAGCTTGAAACACTGTCATAGTAACGTCCTGCATAGGGATAATTTTTGCGGTTCAGATAGATTTCGGCAATGGCAATAAACGATGTGGTTTTTTGGATGTCATTATCAACACTTGAGGATGCCGAAAGTTTATAATATTCCAGCGCTTCATCTGTTTTTCCTTCCCGCATGGCAATGTTCGCCAGTGCATAATAGATCTGGTCTTTGTATTCGATGTTCTTGTCATCTTTAAGCATGTCTTTTAACTGCTTTTTGATTTCCTCACTTCGTCCCGAACTGGCCATATATGTAGCAGCGCGGTTAATTACCGCATTAAAGGCCATTACGTATTCCGGATTCATCTTAATTACTTTGCGATAGGCCTCCGATGCACGCGTATATTCACCCATCTGTTGATAAATCTGGCCGAGGATGAAGGTGTAACGGATGCGCCATACTTTCTTCTTTTCCTTTTTTATTGCTGTGGACAAGAATTTTTCGGCATTCAGATAATCTTTCTGTTTCAGATAATAATCGGCCTGTGTTGTGTAGTAATCAATATCAATATATTTCGAATATTTTTTTTGTGAGGATAATTTATTCAGGATTTCCAGCGCCTCTTTAAAATCATTTCTTTCGTTGTATGTACGCGCCAGCCAGATGTAGGCAGGGTATTGAATTTTCGGATCGTTTTTAAATTCATCCAGAACATGCCGGAAGGCATCCTTAGATAAGTCATAATCGTGTTTGTAAAAGTGCGCCTTGCCGATTAGCATATAGGCATCGTCAATCCATTTGTTAAACTCGTTTTTCTCGTAAAGTTCTTTTTGTCTTGGTGTAAGCGATTTCTTATTTTTAAGCCCTTTGGGTTTAACACGGATTGAATGCAGTTTAACACATTTGGTTCCTTTGGTTATGGCGCGGTCCATCTGGGATGTTACTGTTTTGGCAATATCTTCATCACCATAAACAAAGACAGGTAATATATGAGTAAAATCATCCTTGAATGACTCGTTAACCTTCAGCACACCTGCTTTAAAACTCTCCCTGCCATTAAAATAAACATTGTAATGAGCGGTAAGGTTATGAAAATTGCGGGTGACAAAAGTGTTTTTTTTTGTCGAACATGATACAATAATAATGACCAGGAACAGGTATGCAATACTATGCCGGTTCAATGCAAAGGTGATTAATGCAGGTAAATACTCAGTCCACGGAAATGACTTCCTTGACTTCGGGTATTTGTTTTTTCAGTGCTTGTTCAACACCCGATTTTAATGTCATGAGCCGGTAAGGGCAACTGCCGCATGCACCCGTTAACTGCACTTTAACAGTACCCTCGTCTGTGATTTCGCGCAATTCGATATCACCGCCATCTGCCTGAAGATAGGGCTTCAATTGTTCGATAACATTATTTACTTTTTCGGCAAATGTTTTTCTTTCTTGTTCGTTCATTGTTTTTGTTTTTAATAATTAACGTCTGAAATGGTAAAATAGTATGATTACTTACGTTGCAAAAATAGGAAAAATGGGCAGCATTTAACAGAAATGAGCAGTAATGACTTTCATTACAGATGAATACGAGGGTCCCAAAAATGTTTTTTCAGGTTTAATATTTTGTCGTCTTTAATTATTATTCCTTCATTTTCAAGTAGTTGAGCCATTACATCCTGACCGCCGAAATGATGTTTTCCGGTGAGAACTCCATTTCTGTTTACCACCCGGTGCGCCGGCACGTAATCGCTTGCAAAATGGCTGTAGTTCATTGCCCAACCAACCATACGTGCCGACTGTGCCGTACCCAGATAGGCGGCAATAGCGCCATAGCTGGTTACCCGGCCGGCAGGGATGCGTCGCACCACCTCATAGACGGACTGAAAAAAGTTCTTCCCGTCCGGACGGCTCAATGAACCGGTTTTTAGGCAACCTGAAACAGATGTACCTGATGGTTTTCCCCTGGCGGAGGTATTCTTTTTCATAAAAGGTTTGTATAGATATCAGCTCCTGTGCTACATTGGGACAGGAGTAGAGGTTATCGGTTGAAAAAACAAGCTCAAGGTGATTGTACTGAATCAAATCCAGCGTGTACTCATATAGCAGCCGGTTATCAGTTTTTAGATGAATGGCGGCATTGTCGGTAGTAAATGCACGGTAGCGGTTGAGGAAGCCGGGAGACAGGAGTCGTTTTTTTATCCTGCTCCGTTTTTCCTGCGGGTCAGGGAAAGTCAGCCAGATTTCGTTCACCTCGTCAGCCGCAAAAAAGGAGTTAATAAATTCGATGCGGGTGCGGAGAAATCCGACATTGGTAAGATTATTTATTTGTTGCTGTTTTGCTCCGTACCAGAGCCGGGCGCCTTTAATGTCGGCGCCAATAAAGAGTTTGTCGGGATTGGAACGTGCAAGTCCAATGGTGTATTCGCCTTTACCGCAACCCAATTCAAGAATCAGCGGTGCCTTCCGGTGAAAGAAATTATTTGCCCAATTGCCTTTTAGTGGATGATCGGTGAGCATGGATTCATAACATGGCTGTTGTATCAGGCATGCAAAATTTTCGTTTTCTGCAAAGCGCTCGAGTTTATTTTTGCCCACTTTTCAGTTTTTTGAATAAACAGTTTTTTCGATGCGCAAACCGGCATCGGCTACACCCGGGAGATCATCAATACGCATGGCTTGCTGTATTTCGAAACGATATATGCCTGATTTCGGAAACAATACATTACGTTTAAGCAGTAACTGATTTGTGTGTATGTCGCCCAATCCTTTGCCCAACCATTTTCCATGGGTATCGGCAATAAAAAAATTTGCCGTATCGGTTATATGGTTTCCTGCCGGTCCTTTAATAGTGGTAAAGAAAATAATGTTCATAAAAGGATAAGCGCTGGTATGTCTTAAAATAATCAGGATGTTATGTGGATGAACTGTATCGCTGATTTCAACGTCGAATCCTGCAATACTGTTTTTATTCCATTTTTGTTGATCAAAGGTTATATTTGTATGATATACCAGTGCATGATCACATGAAGCGGATAAAATAATAACCAACAGGCCGGTAAGGATAATTTTCATGATTTATTTTTTTCTGCGGCGTTTTTTTTGCTTATCGAAACGGGTTACACTTTCTTTACCGGCTGAATTTTGATAATCAAGAACTACTTCGCGTACTGGTTTTTGATCGGGTTTAAGCGTAGCGGGTTTTTTTCCTTCGCTGTTCATCCGGTAAAGTTCAGTCACCTGATCAACGCTTAACGGAATCATGTTTGCCATGCTGTTTTTATCGAACGAGTACCACATTGTACGTTTCAGGATATCTGTTTTTTTATGAAAAGCCAAACCATCAAGTGTTTCAATGGGCTTGCTGGTATCGGGAAATTTTTTAATCAGATCATAATAATGCTGCACCTCGTAGTTTAAACAGCATTTTAATTTGCTGCACTGGCCGGCGAGTTTTTGCGGATTCATGCTAAGGTCTTGATAACGGGCAGCGCCGGTGGATACCGAAACAAATCCGGTAAGCCAAGTGGTGCAGCATATCTCGCGTCCGCAGGGGCCAACACCGCCGATGCGTCCTGCTTCCTGGCGCGCGCCAATCTGTCGCATCTCAATGCGAATCTTGAATTGCTCGGCCATTATTTTAATCAGTTCCCGGAAGTCAACCCGCTCATCGGCGATATAATAAAATATGGCCTTCGTTTTATCGCCCTGAAATTCCACATCGCCTAATTTCATCTGCAAACCCAACTGCTCGATAATTTCCCGCGTTCGTACCAGCAATTCTTTTTCACGGCTTATGGCCTCACGCCATTTTATGATGTCGGACTCATTGGCTTTCCGGTATATTTTTTTATACTCCTCGGTATGGTTCTTCGGATGATATTTTTTTATCTGTTCCAGCACCAGTGGCCCGGTGAGCGTTATAATTCCAATGTCGTGTCCCGGGCTGGCTTCAACAGCAACGATATCACCCGCAGCAAGTTTCAGATTATTAACATTTTTATAAAAACCCTTGCGTGTACTTTTAAACCGGATTTCGGCAAGATCGGTTTGAGTACCGGCCGCAGGAAGGTCCTTGAGCCAGTCATGCACTTCTAGTTTAAAGCATCCGCCGCGCGGACAGATATGTGCCGAACTGTCGCCGGTTGAGTCGTGATCTTTATAGGATATGGATGGTATAATAGAATTAAGTTCTGCCATACGGGTTTGGTTTAAAATACAAAAGTAACTAATTTCGGATTAATGCCCCTATTCGCAGCGCTGTATCCATCAGAATAATTTTGTCGTAACCATTCATTTCAATCTGGTGGCAGGCCATATTTAACTCGTTGGCGATTTGAACAGCATTGCCGGGATGAATGAAGTTTGAAAATTTCATGCAGAAATCATTATATTCCGTTTGGGTAAGATAAACAATGTCGTTGCTTTTTATGTTCAGGATTAAACATTCGCGGATCATGCGTAGTCCATGATAAAAAAATCTTTTTTGTTTTTCACGGCCTTGCTTTGCCATTTCTTCAATCCACCTGACCAGTTCGGGCAACCGTTCATTGGTGACCGATTTGTAGCTTAACTGCATGTATAACTGAAATTGTTCGAAATTAAATCTGTTTTCTTCGCTCATTTTTATGATCGCTACGGCGTTGTTGAAGTTGCCGTCGGATACATGCGCTGCATTTTCGAGGAGGGCAGCATCGGCAGTAAACCGGCTTTTTAGCGCTGCGGCCATGTCGGCAGTGCTTATTTTTTGCAGCCGGACAATTTGAGTGCGTGAAAGGAGTGTGGGAATAATTGCCTCAGTATTATTCGATGCGAGAAGGAATATTGTTTTTTCAGGCGGCTCTTCGATAATTTTAAGCAGCCTGTTGGCCGAGTGATGATTCATGTTTTCGGGCAGCCAGATAATCATTACCTTATACTCCGATTCAAATGTTTTGAGGTTTACCTTTTTAATAATGACATCGCTTTCATGCTTGTTTATGATGCCTTGTTTGTTTTCGATTTCTATTTTTTCGTACCATTCAATTTCGGACAGGTAAGGATTTTCTGTCAATGCCAGGCGCCACTGATTGATAAAATCATCGCTTACCGGCTCTTTGGGCCCGGCAACGGGAAATACAAAATGCAAATCGGGATGAATCAGTTTCTGAACCTTGTTGCACGAGGGACAAAGGCCGCATGAGTCCTTATCTGTACGGTTTGTACATAGCAGGTATTGCGCATAAGCCAAAGCAAGTGCAAGATTCCCCGAACCTTCAGGCCCGAAAAATAATTGCGCATGACTAATGTGGTTTTCGGCTACAGTGCGTAAAAGAATTTCTTTAGCTTTTTTCTGTCCTATAACTTCGCGAAAGAGCATAAATTTTTGAATAAAAGATAAAAATAATAAGGATTTGATTAAAAGCCGGAAATTTTAAGATTAGTACTGATGATCTCGGTTAGAACTGATGATGAAGGCCGCGGTGCGGGCATCCTGATGATCATACCATCCCTGTCAATTAAAACAAAAAGAGGAATGGAATAGATAAAGTAATCGCGTGCAACCCGTGCATAGAAACCATCGCCTGAATATAATTGTATGCCTTTAAGACCCGTTTTCCGGTAGGTGCTGATCCATTTTTGATGTGTTTCATCAAGTGAAATACTGACTACAACCAGTCCGGAATCACGGTATTTATCTCTGATTTTATCGAGATGCGGCATTTCGTTTCTGCAAGGGGCGCACCAGGTTGCCCAAAAATCCAGATAGACCATCTTGCCTCTGAAATCAGATAATCTGACGATTTTGCCGGTTGAATCGTAACATTCAAAATCCGGCGCCGGTCGCCCCGGAACCAACCGGCTTTTTCGTTCGATTATTTTATTGATTTCTTGCTTGTATAATGTATCCGAACATTCGTTGTTGAAGTGAATGTACATGCTTTCGATCTGTGGCAGGGGAGTGGTATAAACAACGTTTTTCATGGTTTGAAAAAATAAATAGTTGCGTACTCCTTCGTCAAAAAAGAAATCGGCAATTATACGAAGCCGGATCTGATCCATGCTTAATCCTTCAAGGGACATTAAACGATCTTTGTGATAATTAACCAGATGATCAAGCATCATATTGGCAAACTGTTTACATTCGGGTATAACCAGCATTGAGGAAACAACCTGTGGCAATGTGTCAACAAACCGGTAAAATCCTGAATCATTGAATTCTTTTCCGGTCAACCGGGGAAAGTATGATGCATAATAGAATTTTTGTGATGCAACAGAATATTTTATGCGTTGTATTTCGAGAAAGATAAATTCTTTATTATGAATTTTTTTTTCAGTACAATAACGGATAAAATATTTCTGCAGGCCAAGCGACACACTATCAAGTTTACGGAGAAACAGATGGCTTTCCAGTTTAAAAATCCATTGCAGATTACTGATAATTGAGTTATTTTTCTTTATAAGGTCAACAATGGCTGTATTGTATAAGCTACCGCGCCCGCTGTATTGCCATGATCCAAGGGGATTACGGCGATCAACCGAAAAAAACAAGCTGTCGCCCGGGGTCAGATAAACAGGAAAAATAATATTATCGTCAACAATTTCGCAATGAACAGCGTAGGGAAGATCAATGGCGAAGACGAATTCATTGTTTGTAATTATTGCGGTATCACTTTTTTTTCCGTAATTAAGCACGATCCGTTTGGACGCCGGATTAAGTATTTTGCCATAAATGCGGACATTGACGTTTCCGGCCATGCAAAAAATGCCGGATAATGAAAATAAAATGATGAGAATGATTTTTTTCACGTATTGAAAAAATTTGATTTAATTAATAGTTTCAGCCATTTCAATATGTTCATCGCTGATGGGTTCTTCCCCTTTGAAACACATGAATAACCGGGCTACGGTTGCAACATCACGCTGGCAGTATTCAATAATACGTGATAATTCATGCGATTTCCAGTACACCTCTCCAACCATACTTCCATCAATATCAGATTTGGGATCAGGCAACCCGAATATCTGCGCCAGCAGGTCGAGTGAGGTGTAGTGTTTATGGTCGCCAAATTTCCATAATTCAAGTGTGTCCAGATAGGGAACTTCCCATGGTTTCCGTCCGGCCGTATTAAAAACAGGGGGAAGTGCCAGATGATTAATTAGCAGGCGCCTTGCGATATAAGGAAAATCAAACTCTTTGCCGTTGTGTGCGCAGAGAAATCCTTGTCCGCGGGATAAAAATTTATTGAGCATCTGGCAAAAATTCTGAAGTAATGCCGGCTCATCATCATCATAAAATGATTTAATGCGAAACCACCGTTTATTTTCTTTATGGAAAATCATTCCTGCCGAAATACAGACAATACGGCCAAATTCGGCATAAATGCCGGCACGTTTATATAATGTCTCCGGAGTGTCTTCTTTCTCTTTTGCCAGATACGACGCTTTTTTGTCCCATTGCTTTTTTATTCCATCGGTTAGCATACTGTATTCTGCAACAGCCGGCACAGTTTCAATATCCAGAAAGAGAACCTGTTCGGTTTTTATCGTGTCAAGCATGAGAAAATGGTTTAACGGACAAATATAGTTTTTTCCTGCTTTATTTCAAACCTGCCTTTTTGAGGCCGGTTTTCTTTGAAACAATTTTATCTTTGCAACAAGAGAAATAAATCATGGAAAACGAATTGTACCCTTTAAAGTTTAAACCAATACTTAAAGAAACTATCTGGGGCGGAGATAAACTGCACAGGATTTTAAATAAAAAGCAATCAGCCGCACCGGTTGGCGAAAGCTGGGAACTATCCGGAGTGGATGGTAATCTTTCAGTAGTTATAAATGGTTTTCTTGCGGGTAATACTATCGAGGAATTAGCCGAGGTGTACATGGGCGATCTGTTAGGCGATAAGGTTTATGATCGGTTTGGGATGTCTTTCCCGTTGCTGATAAAGTTTATTGATGCGCACGAAAAATTATCTATTCAGGTACATCCCGGTGATGATATTGCTGAACAGCGGCATGAATCGCAGGGAAAAACCGAAATGTGGTATGTTATTGAAGCAGCACCGGATGCCGAATTATTCGTGGGTTTTAAAGAAGATACACAGAAGCAGGAGTTTTTAACGCACCTTAATGCAAATACATTAGAATCAATCCTTGCAAAACACAATGTAAAGCCAGGTGATACTTTTTTTATTCCTGCCGGCACAGTACATGGTATTGGTGCGGGTATTCTGCTTGCTGAAATACAACAGTCGTCGGATATCACATACAGGATTTTTGATTATAACCGGAAAGATAAAGAAGGAAGAACCCGTCAGCTTCATACCGATCTTGCGCTGGATGTAATTAATTACAAAAAGGATGATAAATGTGTTGCCACAAAGCTGCCCGTACTGAACAAAACGGTTAATCTTGTTTCGTGCGAATATTTTTCAACCAATATTCTCCGGTTTAATCAACCGGTTGAGAAAGATTATTACGGCCTCGATTCATTTGTTATTTATATCTGTACACAAGGTTTCTGTTCTATCCGTTATAATAATCATTCTGAGAAATTTGGCATGGGTGATACTTTTCTGTTACCTGCTGTTCTTGATGAAATCAGTTTGATTCCTTCATCCGAAACAACATTGTTGGAAGTGTATCTGGATTGACTGGGTTGGTGAAATCAATTCGGTCGGGTGGTTTCTGTTTATTTAATTCTAATTAACAAAGAATAAGCCAATTACAATTATTATAATAAATGTCATAAATATTTTGGTTGTCAGGATTATTTTTACCTTTATACTTAATTAAAACCTAATTCCTATGAAAAAACATTTTTTAACATTTTTCGGTGTGTTTTATCTAGGCCTAATTACGCTGCAGGCGCAGTGGTCGGCCAATTTTACGTATAGCTCAAACATAAGCAGAGATTCATTGGTATTTACAGGGCCCTATGTTACCGATGGAACTTATTTCTGGGATTTTGGTGATGGGTCCAAAGATACTGTTATAATGATGGAATGGGCAGGACACAAATATTCAGCCCCGGGTATGTACAATGTTTGTTTAACCATTGAAGATTATATGGCTGTAAAGAAAAGTTCCTGCCAGACCGTAACTGTTCAGTCCGTTGCCGATTATGCGGGGGCTCTGATTAAGCCGGGCGATTTGAATGTCAATAATGTTGTCATCAATACGCCTAACGATTCAACCGTAGTGATTACTAATTACCTGCCGGTGAAAGGAGATACGCTGCAGTACTTTTGGGATTTCGGCGATGGTTACACTTCAAAAAAACATTCTCCAGCACACATCTACCGGAATATAATAGATGTACAACGGAAGTTCACTATAACGCTGACTATAAAAGATACGATAAATAAGCAGATTTTTTCGTATTCAACGCCGGTAACACTTGGTGTTTCTGCTTGTTCGGTTCGGTTTAATTATTTAATTACAAATGACTCGGTTCAGTTCTTTGGTGTTCAAACCGGAGGATTATCTGATATATATTGGTTTTTTGGCGATGGTACAACTGAATGGAATACATTAACGCCAAAGCATAAATACAATCCCGGTTTATATACTGTAGCCATGATTGGTGTAGATGATGTAGTTAATCCTACCTGTTTCGATTATACCTATCAGACGATTCAGCTTGGCGCTGTGAAATGTAATGCTACGTTTGATTATTTTATTGATTCAGCCACCAATACTGTTTCGTTCCGTTCAACTACTTTGGGTTATCCTTCGGGCAGATATTGGATTTTCGGTGATGGAACTGTTTCAACCCAGGCAAATCCTGTACATCAGTTCTCAAAACCCGGATCATACACTGTTATGTACACGGTGCGTGATACAGGTTGTATGGATTTTTCAAAACAAGCGATAACTATTGGTGCGATTTCCAATGATATCGCCCCCGATTTTATTTATCATGCCGACAATAGTGGCTCTCACTATGTGGCATTCCATAACCGGACAATTGGTAATGTTGACCGGTTTATCTGGAGTTTCGGTGATGGGGATACCTCTTCCCAAAAGAATCCTACTCACAGCTATTTTAAAGATGGTTACTATCGGGCATGTTTAACTGCTTTCCATGACACCATACGCTGCACGAAATGTAAATCTGTTTATTCCGTTGGCAACAGCTACAGCAGAAAATGCAATGCCGGTTTTGTTTACACAATGGATAGCGGAACAATAACCCGTGTGTCATTTTTCAATAAGTCATCCAGTTATGGAACAATGTCTTATGAGTGGGATTTTGGCAACGGGCAGGTATCAAACCTGCAGAATCCCTCCGGTATTGTGTTTACTAATCCCGGTTATTATAAAGTATCATTGAAGATTACGGATAACTATACCTGCAGAAGCACTGCTTATGCAATGATTAAAGTGCGGATGAATACAGCCGGCCTGAAAACAGCGATTGGTCGAAATGTTGGCGATTCAACGCGCGCCAAGGCGCAGGGTTATCCTGTTGATTTTGTCTCTATTTCGCATGGCGATGCAGCTAAACTAAAATGGAGTTTTGGTGATGGCTCGTTTGATACCCTTACCGAAAATCCAACACACATGTATTATCCTGCTTCTTATATACCGGAACGTGATACGTTTACTGTTTGCCTTGAAGTATGGGATCAGATTACTAATCTGTATGATAAGACATGCGAAGTGGTGAATGTTAAAAGCCCTGCTGCTGCTGTTGATGAACCGCTTGTTTCGCTCAATGACGAACTGAATATTTATCCTAACCCATTCAGTAATTTTACAACGGTGGAATATACGCTGGCTGAACCGGGTATGGTTACGGTTTCTTTATTGAAACCTGACGGGACAGTTGTTCGCGAGCTTCTTCATCAGTATAAGCCAGCCGGAACAGGCAGGTTGATGATTGAGTCGTCTGAAATAACATCCGGGCCATATCTGGTTGAATTTTCAGCAAATGATATCCGGAAGGTACGTAAAGTGTTAATCATTAAATAAAATCTGAGTATTGTATTAAGCCCTGGTTTATCGCCGGGGCTTTTTTATTAGGTATGCTTGCCCGGTTAAAACAATATATTACAGCAAATGGGCTTTGTAAACCATCAGATAAGATTCTTGTTGCCGTTAGTGGCGGTATAGATTCGATGGTTCTGATGCATTTGATGCATAATGCAGGATATGAGATTGCAGTTGCTCATTGCAATTTTCAACTGCGCGCATCGGAGTCGGATGATGATGAATTATTTGTGCAGGATCAGGCAAAAAAAATTGCAGTACCATTTTATAAACAACGGTTTAATACAGCAGAATATGCCGAAAACAACGGATTATCGGTTCAAATGGCAGCGCGCGAACTGCGATATGATTGGTTTGAAGAGGTTCGTATTCTTGCCGGCTGTGAAATTATTGCCATTGCTCATCATAACGATGATACGATTGAAACAGTACTTTTAAATATAGTCCGCGGAACAGGCATTCGCGGACTTGCAGGCATGAAACCCCGGACGCACCGGATTATACGTCCGTTACTTTTTGCCAATCGCAATGAGATTGAGCAGTATGCCTTGTTAAATGAGATACCCTGCCGGAATGATTCATCAAACGATTCGCTAAAATATAAACGAAATAAAATCAGACATAAAGTTATTCCGCTACTTTGTGAACTCAATCCGGATTTTTCCGCTACATTTTCCGAAAATATTGCTCATTTCCGGGATGCGGCTCAAATCTATTTATCTGTGGTTGAAGCAAAGCGAAAAGAGTTAATTTCTATGCGCAACGGTAAAATTTATATTTCGGTTCCAGCTTTGCAAACGCTTGAGCCGGCAGCAACATTTCTTTATGAGTTTATTCATGAATATGGATTTACATGGGCGCAGGTTAACGCAATTCTTGCATCATTAAACAGTGTATCAGGTAAACGTTTTATTAGTAAGACACACTTACTGGTAAAGGACAGGCAAGAACTCATCATTTATCGCAGAAACAACAAGATTCAAAGGTATTATATAGAAGAACATACCCGTAATATTAAAGAGCCGCTGTCCATCACATTTAAACAGGAGCAAATGGCCAATGATTTTAAAATACCTCAAAATCCGGACATCGCATGTATAGACCGGGATAAGATTAGTTTTCCTTTGATATTGAGGCAATGGATAAAAGGGGATGGATTTATCCCTTTAGGCATGACGAACAGTAAGAAACTCAGCGATTTCTTTATTGACGAAAAGATGTCGCTCGCCGATAAGCAGGATACATGGATTCTGGCTGATGGAGAAAAAATAATCTGGGTTGTAGGCCGGCGTCTCGATGACAGATATAAAATTACGCCATCAACAAAAAATCTGCTGATTGTCACTTTGAATAATCACATGTAGTTATTATTCGTTATTCAATATCTTTCCCGTCAAGAATGTTATTATAAAAAGTAAGAAAGTCGTCGTGGTTGTCTGATTCCATCCAGGCCATTGCGCTGCGGGGGTGAAAATTCATCGAGCCGGTAATCAGGTATGGGATATGATAACCCCAGGTAACTTTTTTCTGCAGGGGCAGAAAATGTTCCTGAATAACTTTAAACAGCGGGGCTAAGCGGTATTTTGGATTTTTCAGGAATGAAAGAAGAATCTCGGTATGACAGTTGCCGGCACCCCTTCCCAGTCCGAAAATTGTTGAGTCGAGCATATTGGCATTATGAATGATTGCCGAAATGGTATTCGAAAAAGCCAGTTGCATATTGTTGTGGGCATGTATGCCAATGGTTTTACCAGGCAATGCATTTTTGTATTTATTCATCAGGTCCTCGATTTGTTCACAATACATGCTCCCATAACTGTCTACCAGATAAAAGATAGGTACGCGTGATTTGGCAACATCGTTCAGCGCTTCATCCAAATCTCTTTCCATTACTTTTGATACAGCCATCAGGTTTATTGTTACTTCGTATCCTTTATCCATGCAGTGTTCTGCTAAGGCAATGGCCTTGTCCATTTGGTTAACATAACATGCTACACGAATCATGTCAAGTAAGCTTTCGGACTTAGGAGCAATGTCGTCATACTCGATCCGGCCAATATCAGCCATAGCCGAGAGTTTAATGTCTGTCATATTTTCTCCCACAATACGTCTTAAATCTTTATCGTCACAGAATTTCCAGGGGCCGTTCTCTTTGCGCGAGTAAGCTTTTTCGCTGCTTTTGTAGCCAATTTCCATATAATCAACACCCGATTCCACAAGTGCCTGGTAAACGGCCAGAACAAATTCGTCGTTAAACTGCCAGTTGTTCATCAAGCCACCATCGCGGATGGTGCAATCAATCACTTTAATTTCTTTCCTGTACATAATTATCGTTTATTGTTTATTCCTGATTGTTGGCAATTTTTAATTCTTCCCGGATAAAGTAGTCCATCATTTCGCGGTACATCTTTTCAATAACTGTGGGATCAAGACCTTTTTGTGAAGCCCACTCTCTGCGTTTCTCGATTACCGCATTATAACGATCTTTTGCAATGATACTGTCGCGGTCGTGTTTTTTATATTTAACAACTTCTTTGACAAAACCGAAGCGTTTGGAAATCAATTCGATGATTTGAGTGTCTACGTTGTCAATCTCGTGCCGGAGTTCATCCAGTGATTGACATTCTCCCGGTAGTTTCATAGCTTGTTAGCTCTAAATTTTCAAAAAAGGTAAAGATAAGCAAACCCTTGTAAAAACAAAATTATGTTATACATCCGGTATAAAGTATTTACCAGATAGGGAGACGGTTATAACTGAAAAAAACGGTCAGTTCTCTGCCAGATATTTTGCAATTTCTTCCTGTGTCGGTTTTATTGCTTTCTCGCCCGGATGCCAGTCGGCCGGACAAACTTCTCCGTTTTTTTCATAGAACTGCAATGCATCGGCAATGCGCAATGCTTCATCAATACTGCGTCCCAGAGGTAGGTCGTTTACTACCTGATGCCGTACTATACCTTCTCTGTCAATCAGGAAAAGACCGCGGTAAGCCATGGGGGTTCCTTTAAAAACAAGCTGGTTGTTGCTGTCATATGAAAATTCGCCGGCAAGTACGTCATAATTATAAGCAATAGCTTTCGAATTATCAGCCACTAAAGGGTAGGTAACGCCCGCAATACCTCCTTCGCGATTAGGCGTTTGCAGCCATTTCCAGTGCGAAAATTCCGAATCGGTGCTGCATCCGACAACAGCGATTTTCCGTTTTTCAAATTCAGCAAGTTTTTCCTGAAATGCTATGAGTTCGGTAGGGCATACAAAGGTAAAATCTGCAGGATAAAAAAAGAAAATCACATGTTTATTACCGATATACTGTTCGAGTGAAAAATCTTCAATAATCTCACTGCCATTAATTACTGCTTTTGCCCTAAATAAAGGCGCTTTTTTTCCAATTAATACTGCCATAGGTTTTTTATTTAAATTATGGTCAAATGTACGAAAACCTGACAAATCACCTATAAGATAATTATCATGTTATAAACAGGTTGTATGTTAATGATCCGGTGATTGATAAATAAAAACCGAGAGTTCAATATTTGTTATTTGTTAATAAAGAATTGATTAATAAGAGGTTGTAATTTTTTTAATATAAGGAAGGAATCTATCAAATAGTTTTTTTTTAATCATTAGAATAGTTTATCCGGATTTACTAAATTTGTCGCACTGAAAAGGTATTAATCAATAACTAATAAACACAATTATGATAAAAGTTGGGATAAATGGATTTGGGCGTATTGGCCGTTTGGCATTCCGCGCAGCACAGGAAAGAAATGACATTGAAATCGTAGGGATTAACGATCTGATTGACGTTGAGTATATGTCGTATATGCTCCGTTATGATACTATTCATGGCCGCTTTAAAGGAAAGGTAGAAGTGAAAGATGGTAAGCTCGTGGTTAATGGTAAGAGTATACGGGTTACCGCCGAAAAAGATCCGGCAAACTTGAAGTGGAACGAGGTAGGCGCTGATTATGTAATTGAATCAACGGGTTTATTTCTTGACAGGGCAAAGGCAGAGGCGCATTTGAAAGCAGGCGCTAAAAGGGTTATTCTTTCGGCTCCTTCAAAAGATGAAACACCGATGTTTGTTTTTGGCGTAAATCACAAAACATATAAAAAGGAGATGGATATTATTTCTAATGCATCCTGCACAACAAATTGTCTTGCTCCGGTAACCAAGGTATTGCATGATAAATTTGGTGTTATTGAAGGGCTTATGACAACTGTACATGCTACCACAGCAACCCAGAAAACCGTTGACGGCCCTTCGATGAAGGACTGGAGAGGCGGACGCGCAGCAGCAGGCAATATCATTCCTTCATCAACCGGCGCAGCCAAAGCAGTAACCAAGGTTATTCCTGAACTGAAAGGAAAACTCACGGGTATGGCTTTTCGTGTTCCTACGCTTAATGTTTCGGTTGTGGACCTGACTTGCAGGATTGAAAAAGGCGCTTCGTATGATGATATTTGTAATGCGATGAAAGCTGCCTCGGAAGGTGAATTGAAAGGCGTTCTCGGTTATACGAACGAAGAAGTTGTTTCGAGCGACTTTATCGGAGAATCATTAACTTCAATATTCGATGCAAAAGCCGGCATTATGCTTAACCCTAATTTTGTTAAGGTAGTTGCATGGTATGATAATGAATGGGGTTATTCTTGTAAATTGCTTGACATGCTTCTTTATATGGATACAGTTAAATAATTTCAGAGTATAGTTTTTTTGAAAGCCGGTGTTGAGCCGGCTTTTTTTATGCCGGTATTATGGATGGCGCATTGTGAGGCAGTTTTTCGATTATACGCCTTTGTTTGTAATTGTTGTTTTAACCGGAATTTTGCAGTTGAAAAACTGCAAAAAGTTCAAACGGTTTTTCCGGTTGAGCGTACCCGGTAACCCTTTGCTCGCTGCAGCTATGCAATAGCGAAAGCGATGCTTTGCTCCGCTAAAACTTTGCGAAAGCGATGCCGACGTAGAAAATCTTCCATTAGCTTAAATATCAAAGGATTGATTTAAGAGCGTTTATCATGATAAATCAGGGTTTAATCCAGCAATTTCTTCTGTCTGATTAATTCTTCGATTTTTACGCGATATGCTTGCTCATCATCCGGAATAACGGTGTTGCAGCTAAATTCGCTGCTGATGTTCCATGCGCCGGGAATGTCAATGTTTGAAACGATACATTTGTATTTTTTCAATTGTATCATCAGTGAGTCTGATGCCGGCTGTGTCAGTTGTGGTTTTACTTCAAAAACATCGTAGTGCTGGTGCAAAGTAACGGACCACACGTAGAGGAATTGCTGCAGCATCCAATCGTCGGTATGGGTTATTTTACCATCGGCAATGCTGTTGAGCGCCCATGCATCGTATGACCGGATAGCTACCAGTTTGGCCTGTGGCTTAGGCATACGTTTATTGCTCAGCCGCTGATGTTGTGTGGCGGCCTCGTCCCATGCCCGGGAATTGCCTGCAGGAAATGTGAATGAGTGTTTGCCGTAGCCCAGCCAGAGCAGAGCATCAATTCCGTGTACGAGATGTTCGTCAATCATACGGCGGATATCCGCGGGTTTTACATGTGTTGTGAGCGACGATCCGTACATGTGCGCCTGCAGCCAGGGGATCAGCAGCTTGTTGTACCGGCGGGCCAGTCCGGCATAATAACTCATATCCATGGGTATCAGGTTGGTGTAGTTGCCATTGATAACGGGGTAGGGATCAATGTTTGCAAAATCGAGTTCACGCACCAGCATTTCATTACCAGTGCCGTCGTGGTCGTTCCAGATCGAGAAAACGTTTGCACGTGTGGTGTTGCGGTAAATGAGTAATCGCGGTGCCCGTTTGCGGCATTCGTCTTTAACTATTGATGCGAGTCGTGCTGTATTGGCATGTAGCCGGTACATCCATACCGAGTATGCTGCTATACCGTAAATCTCCGGAAAACCCCAGGTGCGCGGGTACTCTGTGCCGGGGCAGTGTATTTTGAAATCTTCGATAGCTGAATGGCTATAGTCCCATAATGGGAAGTTTACCGACGGAGACGAGGGTGTGAGATGACCGGTGATATAAAAACATTCATCGCCAAACCGCATGGCCACGATATCGTTTGAAGGGAAGGAGCCATGGTTTACGCGGCTCCAGCGCTCAATGGTTTGTTGTACTTTTTTTCGCAATGCATCGGCTGTAACCTGCGAAGCGGCGCTCACGGGTGTTGAATTGAACATATACCATTTGTCGGAGGCAAAAAAGTTCCAGTATGCTGCAATGGCTATTTTATCGAGCATGGCTGTGTCATATCCTGTAAGATCGAAGCGGAGGGTATATAGTGTGCGTGATTTGATTTCGGGATGGTTATAACTGCCGGCAGGAACCGATTCGTTTTTCAATACCGTATCGCCATTTACCGGCTCAATGGCGCAGGGAATGATGGCAAGATGTTGACGTCCGTCAAATTGTTTCAGGGGAACAATAATTTCAGCTCTAAGGGGCTTGGCTATTCCCGGGTAATAGTGGCCGGTAGTTGAACCATCTTTAATGGTATAGGCAAAGTTTTGATTATATACCGGGGGCTCTATAATGATACGGTGTCTGGCAGCAGTGAAAGCGAACAGGTGGCGGTCAATGGCTTTTCCCATGTATACACCGCCAATCATTATTGCCGGTTCAGGCGTCATTCCTGCCTCGGTCACCATTTCGGCATTGGGAAGTAAATGAGAGCCGAGGGGCACAGCGAGTTTCAGGTGGTGTTTGCGGCATAACTGAAGGATTTCTTCAGCATCATTCATCAGCGTATCGGAAAATAGTTCGATGAGCCCGACATGATGATTTCGGATGTCCCTGAAATCATCGTCGTACGATTTATATTTCTGATAGGTTGTCCATGCTACGGGCAGCGAGAGGTTATCTGTTGCAATCGGTTGTTTGGTATGGTTCTGGCAGGATACAAGAATGAGTCCTGTTAATGCAAATGAGATGGTGTAATTCATGCGTTAATCAGTTATGCCATTTGAATAATCATTATTAATTTTAATTACGAGTGTTTGATAAAATATTTTATTTGTCACAAACCTGCTTGTGACAAAGAGATACGTGGTATTTTTTAAATTATTTCAGATTGTTTAGCTTATACTTCGTTTTCTGCTGATTAATTTAAGATTATTAAAAGTCGTTGAAAAAAAAGCCGCCCCATCCGGAGCGGCTGATGTTTAAAGAACATTTGATTTGTTTAAATGTCACTCTGGCTTTTCGGAAACGAATAGCCCTCTCTGTAGTTATGACGGATATATTCTGTCATGGCCTGTTTGGCTTCGATGGTAGCATATTTGGTATCGAAGTGGGGATGGCCGTCAATGACTGCGAATTTATCTGATGATACTACTTTTATTTTGTCACTATCGCTGACATTCGTAAAGGTCATGTTCTGTCCGTCCCACAGGAGTTTACGTTTGAGGTCCTGCATTCTTACCGCCAACGTACCCATCACCACCATTTCGTTGAATGGGCCGGCGAAGCTGAAGTCAGACGAAGAAGGGATGCGGGATTTTTTATCTTCTTTGCATGCGCGTACCCAGTCCATCCAGTGGTCGGATGTTACGCGTTTAAGCACTTGAGGCACTTTTGGGGGATCGTTTTCGCGTCCGAGCACAAAAGGTTCTTTCCCATAGCAACCACACATGATCTTGCCTTTGGTTCCGATAAACAGGCATCCGCCGTTGTTGTCCCTGCCCATTGTTACGCCTTCGGGTAATTCGGCCGGACGAGGGGGAAGAAGGCCTCCATCATACCAAACAACTTTTACCTGAGGCATTTTGATTTTTATTTCTTTTGAAAGATTAGTGCGTTCGAGGAAGATAAATTCGACCATTTCGGCTATTGGAGCGCTTTCAGTGTTGACCTGAGTAGAGCTGCCTTCTACCGATATGGGATAGCCCAGTTTGAGTGCTCTGTTGATGGGATCCATGATATGGCAAGCCATATCGCCGAGAGCGCCGGTGCCGAAATCCCACCATGCACGCCAATTCCAGGGGTGGT
>Ga0209381_1000206_pt1 | contig 170023 bp, 157 predicted proteins | sample DewCreD2012metaG_FD_184111 | JGI IMG/M metagenome (GOLD analysis project Ga0209381, IMG submission 184111) | Hot spring sediment bacterial and archeal communities from British Columbia, Canada, to study Microbial Dark Matter (Phase II) - Dewar... ... | reverse complement strand
TCGCGGTTCCGTCGCCCCATCGTTTTTGCACCTGCCAGGTGAGCCGCCTCCCGCACACGCGTAGCCACAAGTGCATACTATAACAGGGCTTCACAAAAGGTCCAACTTTTCTGCTGAACGATCAGGGGCCTCACTGGGGCTCGGGCGCCAGATCGTCGCCGAAGCCCACGTACTGGCTGTCGTTGGCGATGGAGAGGCGGACGGCCTCGTTGATGGCCGTGCCGACGAGGGCCTGGCCCGGCAGCGCACGGACGGTCTCGAGCTGTGCGAGCAACTCGCGGCGGCGCCGGAGGGCGTGCGAGGCGTCCAGGCCGCGCGTCTCGGCGGCGAGGCGCTGCACGTCTACGATCCCCTGGAGGAGGCTGTCGTAGCCGTAGCCGACCCACTCGATGCGGCTCGGGTCGTCGGGGTCGGTGTAGCCCTTGAAGAAGTTGGGGTTGAAGTGTTCGAAGCCGCGCGCCTGGGTGCAGAAGTAGAGGTTGCGGTCCTTGTGGTCGGCCCAGTGCTCGCCCTGGGTGCCCGTGAGTTGGAGGCCCTGGCGGGTGAGCGCCGTCTCGCCATCGGGCAGCACCCACGAGGTCTGGATGTAGAGGACGGAGCCGTCGCGCCACTCGATCACGGCCTGCACGGCGTCGAAGGCGTCCTTGCCGACGGTGGGCAGGAGCTTGCTCTGGCCGAAGGCGACCAGGCGCTTGGGGAGGAGGCCCGTGATGAAGTAGTAGGCGTCGGCGTAGTGGACGCCGATGTATTCGAAGGGCGAGCTCTGGTCGCACCAGCGGGCGAACCACTTCAGGGGCATTTCGCGGCGCTCCTCGATCCAGGCGTGGCCGCAGAGCATCTCGCCCAGCTCGCCGCTGCGGAAGCGGGTGCGGGCCGCGCGGATGGCGCGGTCGTGGCGCTTATGGTAGTCGGTGAGCACGTAGACGCCCTTCTCGCGGGCGGCATCGCCGATGGCGCGGGCCTCGGCCACCTTGAGGCACAGCGGCTTCTGCACGATGCAGTGCAGGCCGCGCTCGATGGCGGCCAGCACCACCTCGGTGTGCAGGTGGTCGGGTGTGGCCACGATCACCAGGCCGCCCTCGGGCAGAGCATCGAGCGCGTCGAGATAGGCTTCGGGGCGGCTCGCCTCGGCGTCCGTGGTCGCGGGATCGGGGAAGCCGGCGAGCGGCTCGCCCGGGAACATCTCCTGGCACGCGCGCACGGTGGCGGCCCGGCGGCTGGCCAGGCTGACGTCGGCAATCCGCCCACGCCGACGCTCCTGGAACAGCGTGGGCAGGATGACCTCCTGCGTGATCATGCCCCCGCCGACGACGACGGTGGGGAGGGGAAGGTATGATTGAGACAAGGATGCTCTCCGTCAGCGCTACAGGATGGATAGGGCCGATGGGATCGGTGGGACCCAAGAGGTCCCCGGTGTTCTGCCTGTCCTATCGGTCCTATCCGTCCTATCCACCCTCGATCGCCTCGGCCATCGCCTCGCCGAGCACCTGTGCGCCTTCGTGCACGGCCTCGGCCGTGATGCAAAGCGGCGGCGACACCTTCACCGTCGCCCCGCCGAAGCCGACGGGCGAGAAGAAAAGCAGGCCCTTCTCGACCGAGCGGCGCACGACGTCGAAGGCCAGATCGCCGTCGGGCTCCTTCGTGCCCGGCCTCACGATCATCACGCCGGCCACGAGGCCCTTGCCGTGCACGGCGCCGATGTGCCTGGGGAATCGGGCTCTGAGGCGGTTGAGCTCCGCGTGGAGCGATTCGCCCACGACGCGGGCGTTCTCGACCAGGCCCTCGCGCTCGAGGAGGTCGAGGCTCGCCAAGGCCGCGGCGCAGCACACGGGGTTGCCCGAGTGGGTGCTCGTCATCTCGCCGGGGCCGTAGAGGTCCATCACGTCCTCGCGGCCGATCACGCACCCGAGCGGCAGGCTGCTGGTGATGCCTTTGCCGCAGCAGATGAGGTCAGGCGCCACGCCGTAGTGCTCGAAGCCCCAGAAGGTGCCCGTGCGCCCGAAGGCGGCCTGCACCTCGTCGAGGATCAGCAGGATGTCGTGCTGGCGGCACCAGGCGGCCAGGGCCTGCATGTACTCGGGCGGCGCGAAGTCGGCGCCGCCGCCCTGATACGTCTCGGTGATCACGCCCGCGATGCGGTCGGGGCCGACGCCTGTGCGCTCCAACGTCCTGAGGAACAGCTCGAAGCTCACGTCTGTCGTGCGGAAGCCGTCGGGGAAGGGCACCTGGTGGAAGTCGGGGTCGAGGTTGCCGATCCACTCCTTGAGGGCCGGGATGCCGCCGATCTGCTGCGCGCCCAGCGTGCGGCCGTGGAAGGCCCTGTCGAACGACACGAGGCCGATCTTGCGCGGCCCGCCGACCCTCCGGCCATACGTACGCGCCAGCTTGATCGCGTTCTCCGTCGTCTCGGCCCCGGTGGTGAGCAGGAACACCTTGTACGCGTGGCTCGTGGGGGCGGGGCCTCCGTGCCCCGCGATTCTGCGGATGGCGGCGTTCGCCAGGTCGCTCAGTTGCTTCACCAGCCGCGCCCGCGGCTCGTTGGCGAAGCAATAGCTGTGGAGCAGGCCGTGCTGCGCCTGGGCGGCGATGGCGTCGCGGATCTCTTTGCGGCCGTGGCCCGCGTTGGTTACCAGCACGCCGCTCGACCAGTCGAGCCACATGTTGCCCCAGCGGTCGAAAACCTGGAAGCCCTCGGCCCGGTCCCACACCACGGGCGGTTGGCCCTGCATCGAGACCGGTTCGCAGTCGAGCAGCGTGTGCAGGATCGGCAGCGATTCGGGCACGGGGATCGGCGTCACGATCCGCCGATAGCGTGTTTCGACGCGGGGGACAGCCTTCGGCTCGAGGCTGTAGAGCTTGCCAGCCAAGTGCGTGCTCCCATCGGGCGCTCGGGGGTCACACGGAACGCAGGCGATCTTACCCTCCGCTTCCGGAAAATCAAGGGCCGGTGCGACTTGACAAGCGCGGCCCCGCCGGCGATAACGGCAACGGCGGGGGGAACGCGGCCGCTCAGGAGGAGTTCCGGATGCGGGATGCACGCCACTGCCCGGCGGCGTCTACGGGAAGCCCTTGATGCCATCGCGAGGCTGGCTCCACGGGGTTCTGGCAGCGGCGGTCGTGGGGCTGCTCCTCGTGCGCCTGGCGGCGATCGAGGCCGACCCGCCCGGCGGCATCGTGTCGTACAGCGGCGCGCTCATGGGCGACGAGGGCTTCTACCTCAAGGCCGCCAGGCTCTACCACGCATTCGGCGTCTGGCGGAACGAGGCCGACTCGAACTGGTATTACCTTTCGCCGCTCTACGCCGCCGTGACCACGGGCCTGGGCTTCGTGGCGCGCGACCTGCTGGCGGCCGCGCGCTATCTGTCGGTGCTGTGCTCCGTCGCCTCGGTTGCGGTCTTCTACCGCATCTGCCGGCACAGGCTCGCGGTGGGCGCGAGCCTGGCGTGCTGCCTCCTCGTCGCCGCATCGTTCGACGCCTTCGCCTACTCGCGCGTGGCCTTCGCCGAGCCGCTGGGCACGCTCCTCGGGCTGATGGCGCTGTGGCTCTGGGTGGCCTGGCGGCGCCGCCTGGCGTGGTGCGTGGCGAGCCTGGCGTGCGCTTTTCTTGCCGTGTGCACGAAGTCGAACCTGGCTTACACGCTGGGCGCCGCGCTGCTGCTCTGGGCGTGGGAGGCGTGGCGCGCATTCCGGCGGGGCGAGCGCCGGACGGCCCTGGGCATTGCCGCGGCGGGCGCCTGCGCGCTGGCCGCTGTGGCCGGGATGCGAGTGGCGCTGGCGCGCGTGGCGGTGGAGGACGCCGCCAGCCTTGACAGCGTGATGAAGACCCAGTTCCGCACGGTCTCGCTCGAGGGGGTGCTGCGCAACGAGTGGGGGCTCTTGGCGTGGCACGCGCGGCGGCCCTGGCGCCTGGCCCTCGTAGCGGGCATGGCGCCCGGCGCGCTTGCGTGGGTGGCCTGTCGTGTGCGGCGCCGGCCCGCCGCCGCACAGGCCGGCTCCGAGCCGTGGCGTCCGCTGGCCGCCCTGGGCGTCTGGGCGGGGGTGGGGCTGCTGTTCTTCGGCTGGTTCGACTACCAGCCGCCGCGTTGGGTGAGCTTCTCGGTCTATCCCGCGGCGTACGCGGCGGTGGCCAGTCTGGTTTTCACCCTGGCCGCCCGCGGCGGGCGTCGGACGGCGGCAGTGGCGGCGCTCGTGCTGGCGCACGTGGTGCTTCAGGTTCCCGCTCTTCAGCGCTATGCGTTGCGTGCCGATTCGGGGTCGCTGCTCCGCGCGATGCGCGACGTGGCACGACGCGTGGCGGACGGGGGGCGCGAGGTGCGCCTGCTCGGCAGCCTGGCGCACATGGCCGCGCTGTGCAGCCGCACGATCCGCCCGCTCTCGAGCTCGCACGACCACGAGGGCGAGTTGCCGGAGCGCCTCGCGCGTTGGCGGCCCGCCTACGTGCTCGGCTACTCGCGCGAGCTGGACCGCCTGCATCGCACGTGCTCGCACCTCGTGCAGGGCTACGAGGTGCTCGCCCGGTACACGATCATGGCGAATTACTACGAAGGCCGCGATCTGGCGCTCGTGCGCTTGGTCTACCGCGACGGCGGCCCGCCCCTTTTGCAGAGGACCCCACAGGATGGTCTTTGACAATCCGTTCGAGGCGCCAGGCGAGTGGCTCAAGGGCAACCTGCACACGCACACCACGCTCTCCGACGGGCAGCAGAGCCCGCAGGAGCGCGTCGCCGCGTACCAGGCGAGGGGCTACGACTTCCTGGCGCTGACCGACCACGACCGGCTCGCCGACCCGTCGGCCCTGGCGCCGACCCGCCTCCTGGTGCTTCGGGGCATCGAAGTGGTGTGCGCGAACCCCACAGGCGGCCCCTGGTACCACCTGGTCGGGCTGGGCCTGCCCGCCAGCTTCAGGGTGCCGCGCTCGAAGCAGATCCAGACGACCGTGGACGCCATCAACGACGCCCGCGGCCTCGCCATCATCGCCCACCCCTACTGGACCGGCCAGAACATCAAGGACCTTGAGATCGTGCAGGGGTTCGCCGCAGTGGAGGTCTTCAACACCACGTGCGAGGTGACGATAGGAAAGGGGACGTCGAGCGTGTACTGGGACGATCTGCTGTCGCAGGGCCGCCGCGTCTTCGGCCTGGCGGTGGACGACGCCCACAGTGCCACGCACGACGTGTTCCAGGGCTGGGTGATGGCGAAGTGCGCCGAGCGGTCGGTCGAGGGCGTGATGCAGGCCCTGGCCTCCGGCCGCTTCTACGCCACGTGCGGCCCGGCCATCGAGTCGGTGACTCTCGACGGCGGGCGGCTCGCCGTCCGCACATCGCCCGTCGCCTGCATCCGGTTCCTCTGCAATGGGGCGCAGGGCAGACTCGTCCGCGGCGACGACGGCTCGCCCGTGACCGCGGGCGAATTCGCGCCCAGGGGCAACGAGGTCTACGCCCGCGTGGAATGCACCGACGCCCGGGGGCGTTCGGCATGGACCAATCCCGTCTTCCTGCGCTGACGCAACAACCCGAATGGAGGCACGAAGCATGGCTTGGGCGGAACTGAGCGTGGGCCCTGGCAACGCCGACGTGTGCGGCGCCGACAACCGGGCGATCCAGACCGCGGTGGACCGAGTGGCCGCGCTCGGCGGCGGCCGGGTGATCCTGCGGCCGGGAACCTACCGCATGGAGGACGCCCTGCACCTGCGCACCGGGGTGCACGTGGAGGGCTCAGGGCGCGAAACCATCCTCCGCAAGGCCGCCGAGGTGCGCTCGGAGCTCTCGGCCGACCTCGGCTACGGGCACTACGACGTGTCGCTGGCCGAGCCCGACAAGTTCCACGTGGGCATGGGGGTGCTGATCGGCGACTCGCGATCGGGCGGCTTCTACGAGACGCAGGCCACACTCACCTGGCGCGACGGCGACCGCTTCGGCCTGAGCCACATGCTCAACCACGACTACGGGCGGTACGCGAAGGGTCGCGTGGCCTCGCTCTTCCCCATGGTCCGAGGCGAGGGCGTGCACGACGCCTCGGTGGCGAACCTGGCGGTGGACGGCAACCGCGCGCAGAACCCCGACACGCTCAACGGGTGCCGTGGCGGGGGAGTTTTCCTTATCCAATGCCGCCAGGTGACGCTGCGTGGCCTGCACGTCGCCAATGTCAACGGCGACGGGATCAGCTTCCAGCAGACCGATGGCACACGGATCGAAGACTGCACGTGCGAGGATAACACGGGCCTGGGCCTGCACCCCGGCAGCGGCTCCGTGCGGCCCGTGCTCCTGCGCTGCACGTGCCGCCGCAACGGGGCCGACGGCATCTTCTACTGCCTGCGCGTGTCGTTCTCGCTGTGCGAGGGGTGCCTGGTCGAGGACAACGGGCGGCACGGCATCTCGGTGGGCGGGCGCGACACCGACCACCTGATCCGGCGCAACACCATCCGCAACAACGGCGGCTGCGGCATCTTCTTCCGCGAGCACGACCGCGTGATGGCCGGCAACCGCTGCCGGGTGGAGGACAACGACGTGGCCGGGAACTGCCAGTCGAGCGGCGAAGCCGAGGTCCATCTTGCGGCCGCGCTGGCCGATGTGCACGTGCTCGGCAATCGAATCCAGCCCGCGACCCGGCGCATCGCGGGCATCCGGGTGGCCGAAGGCACCGAGGGCGTGGTGCTCCACGGCAACCAGATCACCGGCGATGCGGCGTCGGCGATCGTTATCGAGGGCGACCCCGCGGCCGTGCGCCTCGGCCCGCCCGAGAAGGCGCTGGCCGTCGGCCCCGACAACGCGCCGCCGGACGCCGCGCGGCATCTGCGCGCCGGTCTGTAGCGGGGCGCGACGGGCCGGAGAGGGAGAGAGTGCTCATCAGGGTTCAGCGGTCCTCAGGCGGCAGCCGTTGGAGAGCCTGGGACGGCTGCTGGAGCGCCAGCGAGGGTCACCCCATAACCTAATATGCAGCAAGGCCTTACGCTTCCCGGCACTCCCCCCACATACTCGCTCATCCCGCAGATGAGCGGGAATGGCCGGGTCGCGAGAATCGCCAATCCTCGCCCATCGGAACCCCCAGGTCCGCAAACGGCAGGCATGCCCACATCCTGCACCAGGCGAGGCGAGGCAAGATCGCCAGACCCAAAGGGCCAAGAAAGAGGCCCACGAGCTCACACGAAGCCCTGGGCCCCTCGAAAGGTGGTTCAGCTTGTCTGAGCAGCCGACCTGGGCTTACCAGGAGGGCCTGCGCGCGCCGCGGTCGCCACCGCCCCGGCGATCGCCACCCCGACCGGCGCCGCCGCTGGGACGGTCGGTGCGAGGCCGAGCCTCGTTGACGTTCAGCTTCCGGCCATCGAGGTCCTGGCCGTTGAGCGCCGCGATAGCGGCGCGGGCCTGCTCGTCCGACGGCATCTCAACGAAGCCGAAGCCGCGCGAACGCCCTGTCTCCCGGTCGGTAATGACCTGGGCCGAGGCAACCGTGCCGAAGGGCTCGAAGGCGGCCCGCAGCGCGGCGTCGTCCGTGCTGTACGACAGATTGCCGACGTAAATGTTCATCCACACACTCCACCAAAGGGACCGAACGAACTCCTGCGGCGGGCAGCCTCGGTGCGCCTCAAGCGCAGCGGGCCAGGCACCGGCGGCAGGTGGGGCCGCGTCACTCCCACACGACAGGGAATGCCCCACGCGGCCGCGAACTTCAGGGCGCAGAAGAATCCAGAGGCGATAGGCCAAACAGGTAGGGCGACCGTAACAGTTCTCTCGCTCATGTAGACCCGTTGACTCAATCGAGCGGGGATTATACCACACAGCCCTGGGGGGTGCAAGCCAAATTCGGACAACACCGCTGGAACCGCCGGACACCCACTGCGGGCGAGTCTGCCGGCACGGTCGAAGTCATCCGGAGATGCCGCGACCCGCCGAAGGTCCCCACCCCCACGCGGCGAGGAACTCCCGATCGCCGACGCCGGAAGGACCCATGATGTGGGCGAGCCACAAGTGTCGTATCAGCCAGTCCTTATGTTGTGACTTGAGACGACGCAGATGCCACCCACATGATGCGGTCCCGGAGGGGCTCTGGGGTGCTGCGTCTCTGGACGATCCTGTGTTGCGTTGGCGGCCACCGTGCGCACGCAGGCGCTGCACTTGCATTGCCGCCCGGCAATAGCCCAAGGGGATGCAGGCGCGCTCTGGCCTCTCCTGGCTTCTCGGGCACTTGACGCAGGAAATCGAGCATTGACAGGACGGCTCGCACCCTGTTCACTATCGGCTCGAGGAGTCGCAACGGCTCTGACACCGCAGACACCGCAGGAGGCATGGATTGAGCTTCGAGCGTGGGTACGACGTCGTGGTGGCGGGTGCCGGCGTGGCCGGCACGGCCGCCGCGCTGGAGGCGGCGCGATGCGGGCGGCGCGTGGCGCTGGTCGAGAAAACGATCCTCGTCGGCGGCCTGGCCACGACCGGCCTGGTGAACGTCTACCTGCCCCTGTGCAACGGCTGCGGCACGCAGGTGACGTTCGGCATCGCCGAGGAGTTCCTGCACCTGAGCGCCCGCTATGGGCCGGGCGAGGTGCCGCCCGGCTGGCGCGAGGGGCAAGGCCGCTACCTGCTCGTGTTCAACCCCGCCTCGCTCGTGCTTGCCCTCGACGAGGTCCTCAGCGAGGCGGGCGTGGACGTGTGGCTCGACACCCTGGTGTGCGCGCCCGCGATGGCGGGCGACCGGCTCGTGGGCCTGGAGGTGGAGAACAAGAGCGGAAGGGGCCTGCTCCGCGCACGGTGCGTGGTGGACGCCACCGGCGATGCCGACGTGGCGCGCCGTGCCGGCGCCGAGTGCGCGCAGGGCGAGAATTGGCTCTCGATCTGGGCGCTCCAGGCCTCGCTCGACGCGGCGCATCGGGCGGCAGAGCAGGGGAGCGGCGCGCCGCTGCTCGACGCGGTGCGCCTCGGGGGCGACGACGCCGGCCGCGGCGCGCCCCCTGGACGCGCCTGGGACGGCACGCGCGGGCGCGACGTCTCCCGCTTCGTCCTCGAGACGCGGCGAATGCTCCGCGAGCACTACCGGGCGCGCCAGGCGGAACGTGGGGCGGCTGGGCGATGCGACGTGTTTCCCCTCACCCTCCCGGCGATGGCGCAGTTCCGCACCACCCGCTGCATCGTCGGCCAGTCCACGCTGACCGATGGGCAGCACGGGCAACGGTTCCCCGACTCGGTGGGCCTGGTGGCCGACTGGCGCAAGGCGGCCCACGTGTGGGAGGTGCCCTACGGCACGCTGCTGCCGCGGCGGGTGCAGGGCCTGCTCGCCGCAGGACGCTGTATGGCTGCCGCGGGGGACGCCTGGCAGGTGATGCGGGTGATCCCGCCCGCGGCGCTCACCGGCCAGGTGGCCGGCCTCGCCGCCGCGCTCGCCGTGCGCCACGGCACGACACCCGACGGGCTCGATGCGGGCGACGTTCAACGCGCGCTGCGCGAGAAGGCGATTCCCCTGCACCTGAGCGACGTGGGACTATGACGCGGGTATTCCCCGAACGCCGTATCGTGTACAATACGGACGGAGGCGGAGGCATTGCCGGACGAACTGTTGGAGCACTGAGTTGGCCGAAAGCAAGCGGGCGCACGTCATCGCGTGTGGCGTGCTGGCGATAGACATTCGGGCGCTGGCGGCGAGGCTGGGCATCGAGGTCACCACGGAGTTCTTCGAGGGCGGCCTGCACGACCGCCCGGCCGAGCTTCGCCGCAGGCTTCAGGAGGCGATTGACGCGGCGTCGGCGCGAGGCGAAGGCTCGCGCATCGTCATCGGCTATGGCGTGTGCGGGCGCGGCACCGTAGGCCTGCGCGCGCGCGGCCTGCCGCTGGTGCTGCCCAAGGCGCACGACTGCATCGCGCTCTTCCTGGGCTCCGACGCGGCCTACCGACGCGAGTTCTGGCGCGTGCCCGGCACCTACTACATCTCGGCCGGCTGGTTCGAGGAGAAGGTGCAGCCGCGCGCGCAGCGACGCGCCAAGGGAAGGGGCGAGCGGCGCGCCGATTCGAGCGAGCTGGCCGCCAAATACGGCGACGAGAACGCCCAGGCCATCGTCGAGTTCCTCAACAGTTGGCAGAAGAACTACAAGCGGGCGGCGTTCATTGACACCGGCTCGGCCGGCCGCGCGCGCTACGCCGCTCACGCCCGGGCCATGGCGGAGGAGTTCGGCTGGCGCTACGAGGAACTGCCCGGCAACCTGGGCCTCCTCGAGAAGCTCCTCACCGCGGAGGCCACCACCGACGAGGTGCTCGTCGTGCCCCCGGGCCACGTCACCGCCTTCGACGCCGCCGAGGGCGCGCTCAAAGCCGTGCCCCTCGCCGGTGCCCCGCAGAGGGGCGGGCCGGGACGTTCCCGTGTATCCGCAGTCCACGATCCGCAGTCCGCGGCGACGGCCCGCCTCGGCCTGGGCCTTGACGCCGGCGGCACCTACACCGACGCCGTGCTCTACGACTTCGCGTCGCGGGCCGTGCTCGGCAAGAGCAAGGCCCTCACGACCAAGTGGGACCACACGGTGGGCATCGGCAACGCGCTGGCCGGGCTGGAGCCCGAGGCGCTGGAGCGGGTGGACCTCGTAGCCATCTCGACCACGCTGGCCACCAACGCCATCGTCGAGGGGCGCGGGCAGAAGGTGGGCCTCCTCCTGATGCCGCCGTACGGCCTCTTCGAGCCGTCCGACATCCCCCACGAGCCGAAGGCGGCGATCGCCGGGCGGCTGGAGATTGACGGCCGCGAACTGGAGCCGGTGGACGCCGCCGAGGTGGAGCGCCTGGCCGCGGAAATGGTGGCTCGGCACGGCGTGGGAGCCTTCGCCGTCTCGGGCTACGCCAGCACCGTGAACCCTGCCCACGAGCGCCAGGTGAAGGCGGCGGTGGCTGAGGCCACGGGCCTCACCGTCACGTGCGGTCACGAGCTGTCGGCCCTGCTCAACTTCCGCACGCGGGCCACCACGGCGGTGCTCAACGCCCGCATCATCCCGCTGCTCTGGCGGTTTCTGCGCGACGCCGAGGCGGCGCTCGCGGCCCGCGGCATCCGCGCGCCCGTGATGGTCGTGAAGGGCGACGGCACACTGCTCAGCGCCCAGGCGGCCCTCGAGCGGCCCATCGAGACCATCCTCTCCGGCCCCGCCGCCAGCGTGGCCGGCGCCTGCTACCTCACGCACTGCGACTCGGCGCTCGTGGTAGACGTGGGCGGCACCACCACCGACACCGCGGCGGTGAGCGGCGGCCGCGTGCACACCGAGCCGAGCGGGGCGCGCGTGGGCGGCTGGCAGACTCACGTGCAGGCGCTCGACATGCGCACGGTCGGCCTCGGCGGCGACAGCCTGATCGCCTGGGAACGCGGCCGGCTCTCGATTGGACCCACGCGCGTCGCGCCCATCGCCTGGCTCGCAAGCGAGCACCCCGGCACGCCGGAGGCCCTGGACTATGTCGAGGCCCGCCTCGATGACTTCGAGGGCTCGAGCCGCCCGCTCGAACTCCTGGCCCTCACGCGACGAGCGGACGGGCTGGCCGCGCGCCCCGACGAGACGCGCCTCCTGGCCTTGCTGGGCGAGCGCCCGCACTCGCTCGCTGAACTCGCCGAGCGCACCGCCTGCGCCCACGTGGACCTGCTGCCCGTCGCGCGGCTGGAGGAGCAGTACATCGTCCAGCGCTGCGCCCTCACGCCCACCGACCTCCTGCACTGCCGCGGCCTGTTCACGCGATGGGACGCCAAAGCCGCGAGACGCCTGTGCGGCCTGGTGAGCCGTCTCAGCGGCTCGACGCCCGAGGAGTTCATCGAGCGCGTCTTCGGCTCGCTCGTGAACCGCCTCGCCGTCGAACTGCTCAAGAAGGTGCTCGACGAGGAGACCGACCCCGACGCCATGGACGACTGCCCCGCGTGCCAGGCGCTGTTGCGGAATCTGCTAGGGGAGGGCGATGGCGGCTTTGCACTGCGGCTCACGCTCCACCGCCCCGTGATCGGCCTGGGCGCGCCCGTGCACCTCTTCCTGCCGCAGGCGGCCCGCCTGCTGGGCGCCGAGGCCATCATCCCGCCCCACGCCGACGTGGCCAACGCCGTCGGCGCCATCACCAGCCGCGTGGTCGTCGCCCGCCAGGCGCGCATCGAGCCGAACGCCGCCGGCGGCTACGCCGTGCACGGCGTAGCCGACACCCGCGACTTCGACCGCCTCGACGCCGCCCACGCCTACGCCGCCGGCGAACTGGAACGAGCCGTCCGCCAGCAGGCTCGCATCGCCGGCACTGCCGCCGACCGCGTGGAACTCGACGCCCATGACCGTATCTCCAGCGCCGCCGACGGCACCGAGATCTTCCTCGAGCGCATCCTTACCGCCCACGTCTCCGGCCCGCCCGACCTCGCGCGGCCGCCGCTCGCCCGCCGCGGCGAGTGACCGGCGGCTTGACCGCGAGGCGGCCCCACGCTACGATCCTCGGCCAGGAAGCACGCCTATGGACGACCGCCGCCGCCTGCCCACCCTCGCCTTCCTCCTGCTCTGGGTCGCCGCCGGCATCTACCTGGGCGCGCGCAGCCTCGAGCCCGACGAGGAAGACGCGATGGAGACCGAGGTGCCCCTGCGCCCCGGCGACCCCGACGGCGTGCCCAACTTCCGCCGCGTGACCCCCGAACTCCTCCGCGGCGCCCAGCCCTCCACCACCGGGTTCCGCATGCTGCGGGCGATGGGGGTGAAGACCATCATCAACCTGCGCCACTACCATTCCGACCGCTACATGCTCGAGAAGATCCCCGGCCTCGACTACGTGCCCATCAACATCAAGGGCTGGAGCCTCTACAACGGCCACGTCGGCCGCTTCCTCGCCGTGGTGAGCGACCCGGGCCGCACCCCCGTCTTCCTCCACTGCAACGACGGCATCGGCCGCACGGGCGTCCTGTGCGCCATGTACCGCATCCTCGTCTGCGGATGGAGCAAGGAGGACGCCCTGCGCGAACTCCACGAGGTCGGGGAGATTGACGCCAAAGTCATGCAGAAGCTCCTGGAGCACATGGACCAGCTGGATGTTGACGCGATTCGCCGCCTCGCGCGGCTGGAGGCCCGCAGCCCGTGACCCGACGCCGTTTCGCCGCCCTCGCGCTGGCCCTCGGCTGGCTCGCCTGCGGCCTCCACGCCGGATGCCGCGCCGAAGAGCCGCAAGCCAAGGACGCCCCGCGCCCCGCCGCCTGGGCCACGCCCCTCCAGAGGCCCGGCCTGCCCAACCTCCACAAGGTCTCCGACGACCTCTACCGCGGCGCACAACCCACCGCCGAGGGCATGAGCGAACTGAAGAAGATGGGCGTCAGGACCGTTGTGAACCTGCGAGCCCTGCACTCCGATCGCGACGAACTGGCCGACACCGGCCTCGCCTACGAGCACATCCCCATGAACGCCTGGAACGCCGAAACCGACGACATCGTCCGCTTCCTCCAGATCGTCACCGACAGGGCGAAGACCCCCGTCTTCGTCCACTGCCTGCACGGCGCCGACCGCACGGGCACCCTGTGCGCCGTCTACCGCGTCGTCGTGCAGAACTGGACCAAGGACCAGGCGATCCGCGAGATGAAGGAGGGCGGCTTCGGCCACCATTCGATCTTCATCAACCTGCCTCGCTTCATCCAGGACCTCGACGTCGAGGCGATCAGGAAGAAAGCAGCTCTGACGAAATGAGGAGACACGCGTGAGCAGCCTGCTCTACCGCGAAGACGCCGCCGAGGTCCGTCAGCGCCTGACCACCTGGTGGAACGGCGGCGACATCGGCCGCCCCGCGCTCCAGCTCTGGGCACCCCGCGAGAAGCCCCTCGAGGACATCCCCGCCATGCCCGAGCCGCCCGGCTGGCTCACCGGCTACTCCACCACCAACCTCGCCTACCGCGTGAACCTCTCGGCCCGCGCCTGCATCAACAACCACTACCTCGGCGAAGCCATGCCCAGCGTCGCGCCCGACCTCGCGCCCAACTGCCTCGCCCTCTACCTGGGCTGCCGCGGCGTCGAGATGCCCGGCACCGTCTGGTGCGAGCCCTGCATGGCCTCGCCCGACGACGCCCGCTTCGACTACGACCCCGACAACTTCTACTGGCAGTTCTCGCTCCGCCTCGGCCGCGAGCAGCTTCGCCTCGGCAAGGGCAAGTTCCTCCTCCAGTTCCCCGACCTCATCGAGGGCCTCGACACCCTCGCCGCCATGCGCGGCACCGAGGAACTGCTCGTGGACCTCCTCGAGCGCCCCGACTGGGTGCACCGCTGCCTCCGCCAGATCACCGACCGCTATTTCCGCTACTATGACGTCCTCTACGACCTGTTCCGCGACGAGGTCGGCGGCTCCATCTTCTGGTGCTGGGCGCCCGGCCGCATGGCCAAGTTCCAGTGCGACTTCTCCGCCATGATCTCCCCCGCCATGTTCGGCGAGTTCATGGTCCCCGTCCTCACCGAAATGACCGAGCGGGTCTCCCACTGCATGTACCACTGGGACGGCCCCGGCGCCCTCGGCCACCACGACCATCTGCTCTCGATCCCCCGGCTCCAGGTGCTTCAGTGGACGCCCGGCGACGGCCACGAGCCCGCCTGGCATCGCCGCTGGTGGCCCTACTTCCACAAGACGTTCGAGGCGGGCAAGAAGGTCTTCATCTGGTGCGACACGCCGGAGCACCTCTTCGACCTCCAGCGCGAGTTCGGCGAGAGCTTCAAGCAGTTCCTCATCAGCATGGGGGTCAAGAGCCCCGCCCAGGCAGCGCAGGTCTTGAGGCAATCCTGCGTGTGAACAGGCCTCAGCCCGCCCACCGCCCCAGCAACCCCCCCAGGGCCGCGCCGCCCAGGATGAGCCACGCGCTGTTCACCCGCCACCGCACGCCGGCCGCCAGGGCCACTGCGGCGATGGCCCACGACGTCCAACGCGTGAGCGTTTCGCCGCCCAACCTTGCTCCCACGGCCAGCATCAGGGCCACCGAAGCCACGTTCACCGAATCGAGGAACGCGGCGCTCCAGCGCGACTTGCGCAGCCGCGGCACCACGGGGCTGAGCAGGACGACGAAGACGAACGAGGGCAGGAAGACGGCGGCCGTGGCCACGGCCGCGCCCGCCCCGCCGCGCAGCACGTAGCCCACGAAGGCGGCGGTGGAGAGGAGCGGGCCGGGGGTCACTTGCCCCGCCGCGATGGCGTCGAGCAGTTGCTGTTGGGTGAGCCAGCCGAACTCACGCACCAAGCCGCCCTCGAGGAATGCCACGAGCACGTAGCCGCTGCCGTAGAGCACCGCGCCCACCTTGAGGAAGAACAGCCCCAACGCCCACAGCGACACGCCCGCCGCCGCGCCCGCCGCCGCGCCCGTGGCGAGAACGCGCGAACTGATGCCCCAGGGGACGATGGCCAGGGCCGGGGACGCCGGGGGAGGGGCGGTGCTCGCGCTCCCGTGCGCGAGCCACAGCATCCCCGCCAGGCCGCCGGCGAAGAGCAGCAGCACCTCGTTCAGCCCGGCCATCGCGCCCGCGAGCACGGCGGCGCCCACGGCGGCCAGGTGACCGCTCTTGAGCGCGGTGCGGCCGAGCCGCAACACCGCCACCAGGATGACGGCCAGCACCGCGGGCTTGGCGCCGGCCAGGAACGGCGCGACCTGGGGCAGCGCCCCATAGCGCACGTAGGCCCACGCGATCGCCGTGGTGATGAGGGCCGCCGGCACGATGAAGCTGGCCCCAGCGGCCAGGAGGCCCAGCCATCCGCAGCGCAGGTAGCCGATGTGAATCGCCATCTCGGCGGCATTCGGGCCGGGGATGAGATTCGTCGCGCCCACCAGATCGAGGAAGCGCTCGCGCGACAGCCAGCCGCGGCGTGCCACCACCTCGTCCTCCATCAGCGCGATGTGCCCCGCCGGGCCACCGAAGCTGAGCACGCTCAGCTTCAGAAACAGCCGGGCCACTTCCCACAGCGACGAGCGGACGTCGGGGTCACCGGGCATGGCGTCAGGCCTCACGGGCGTATTGCCCGAATCGCGCGAGAGGGCCGGCCAGCTCGTAATGCGAGCTCCAGCCCGTACCCGTACGGCCTGAAGGCCGCACTACGAACGCAACCCGCTGCGTCCAGGCTCCTGGGCAACAGGCCCTCACCAACTCTCCGGCCCCGGCCTCTTCTACCAGCAACGGCGTCCGCGTGTCAAATGCACGCCCGAGGCGGGGGCGGCGCTCGCGGCGGCACTTGCCCGGCCCGCCACATCCTGTATAATCGCGCGGCAGCGGACTCGTCTCCCACACGGCACCGATTCCGGAGAGGCGTGATGACTGGACTGGCGGGTTGGGACTGGGCGGTGATTGCCCTCTACTTCACCGGCATCGCGGCGGTAGCCTGGTGGTCGTCGCGGCACCAGGAGACGTCGAAGGACTATTTCCTGGCGGGCCGGAACATCGGCTGGTTCATCATCGGCGGCTCGCTCTTCGCCACGAACATCGGCTCGGAGCACATCGTGGGCCTGGCCGGCTCGGGCGCGAAGAGCGGCATGGCCATGGCCCACTACGAGCTGCACGCCTGGTGCATTCTGGTGCTGGGCTGGGTGTTCGTGCCGTTCTACTGGCGGTCCGGCATCTTCACCACGCCCGAGTTCCTCGAGAAGCGCTACAACGCGACCGTGCGCTGGATTCTCTCGGTGGTGAGCCTGGTGGCCTATGTGTTCACCAAGGTCAGTGTGACCGTTTACGCGGGCGGCGTGGTGTTCAAGACGCTCTTGCCCGAGGGCACCTTCGGCGGCCTCGACAACTTCTGGGTCGGCGCCGTCACCACGGTGGTGGCGACGGGCATCTTCACGGTCTCCGGCGGCCTGCGGGCCGTGGTGTTCACCGACACGGCCATGGCGTTCGTGCTCCTTGCCGGGTCGCTGTGCATCACGGCGATCGGCCTGTCCTCTGTGGGCGGGTGGGGCGAACTGCGGCGGCTGTGCGGCAGCGAGCACTTCAACATGTGGCGGCCGGCCAGCGACCCCAACTTCCCCTGGGCCGGGATGCTCTTCGGCGCGCCCATCGTGGGGCTGTGGTACTGGTGCACCGACCAGTACATCGTGCAGCGCACCCTGGCCGCGCGCAACCTGCAACAGGCCCGCCGCGGCACGATCTGGGGCGCCTATCTCAAGCTCACGCCCGTGTTCCTCTTCATCGTGCCGGGGATGATCGCCTATGCGCTGGCGAGGCTGGGCAAGATCGAGCTCGCCTCGCCCGACCTGGCGTTCCCCGTGCTCGTGGGCTATCTGCTGCCGACCGGGCTGAAGGGGCTCGTGGTGGCCGGGCTGCTGGCCGCGCTGATGAGTTCGCTCTCGTCGCTCTTCAACTCCGCCGCGACGCTCTTCACGGTGGACATCTACGAGAAGATCCGTCCCGGGCGTTCCGAGAAGCACCTGGTACGCGTGGGGCGCATCGCGACCACGGTGGTCGTGCTCCTCGGCATCGCCTGGATTCCTGTGATGCGCTATGTCGCGGGCGCGCTCTACGAGTATCTCCAGAGCGTGCAGGCCTACCTCGGCCCGCCGATCACGGCCGTCTTCTTCCTGGGCATCTTCGCCAAGCGCGTGAACGCGGCGGGCGCCATCGCGGGGCTGGTGGTGGGCTTCGTGCTCGGCATGGCCAAGATGGGCGCCCAGATACTGGCCGGCGTTGAGTCGCTCAGCGGCCAACTGCCCGCCTGGCTCGTGGCGTTCGGGAAGTTCAACTTCCTCTACTTCTGCCTCGTGCTGTTCGCGGTGAGTGTGGCGACCGTTGTGATCGCGAGCCTGCTCACGCGGCGGCCCGACGTGGCGAAGCTCGACGGCCTCACCTACTCGACCGTCTCGGCCGCAGGCAAGGCGGAGGATCGCCGCTCGTGGACGGCCTGGGACGTGGTGCACACCGTCATCATCCTGTCCATCATCGCGGCGGTCTACCTTTATTTCACTGGCTGAGGAGAACCCCCGTGCGTTTGCCCCTTACGGTCGTATCCCTCGGGTTCGCTTCGTGGGCCCTCGCCGGCACCCACGCCAGGCTCGTGCCCGTGAAGTTCACCGACGTGAAGATCGCCGACGCCTTCTGGGCGCCGAAGCTCGAGGTCAACCGCACCAGGTCCATCCCCCACAACCTCGACCAGTGCGAGAAGACGGGGCGGATCAACAACTTCGCCCACATCGCGGGCGAGGCGAAGGAGCCGTTCCGCGGCCACATCTTCCACGACTCCGACGTGGTGAAGGTGATGGAGGGGATGGCCCATTCGCTGGCGACACACCCCGACAGGGACCTGGAGGCACGCCTCGACCAGATCATCGGCTGGATGGCCAAAGGCCAGCGGCCCGACGGCTATCTGAACACCTGGTTCATCACGAAGGGCCTCGACAAGCGGTGGACCGACATGCACGGCGCCCACGAGATGTACTGCGCGGGCCACCTGTTCGAGGCCGCCGTCGCCCACTACGAGGCCACAGGGAAGAGGACCTTCCTCGACGTGGCCTGCAAGTATGCCGACCACATTGACAGCGTGTTCGGCCCGGGCAAGCGCCACGAGATTGACGGCCATCCCGAGATCGAGCTGGCCCTCATCAAGCTGTGGCGGGCCACGGGGGAGGAGCGCTACCTCAAGCTCGCCCAGTTCATCGTCGAGGAGCACGGCCAGGAGAAGACCCACAAGCTCTACGGCACCTACTGCCAGGACCACAAGCCCATCCGCGAGCAGGACGAGGCCGTCGGCCACTGCGTCCGCGCCATGTACTTCTACAGCGGCGTGACCGACCTCGCCATGATCACCGGCGACCAGGGCTACGTCGCCGCGCTGGAGAAGCTGTGGCAGGACGTGGTGAACCGCAAGATGTACATCACGGGCAGCATCGGCGTGCAGGGCCACGGCGAGGGCTTCGCCAAGCCTTACTTCCTTCCAAACTACGACGCCTACTGCGAGACCTGCGCCGCCATCGGCATGGTCTTCTGGAACCACCGCATGATGCTGCTCACCGGCGAGGGGCGCTTCGCCGACATCGTGGAGCGCAATCTCTGCAACGGCGTGATGTCCGCCGTCTCGCTCGACGGCACGAAGTGCTTCTACGTCAACCCGCTCGCCAGCCGCGGCAACCAGCATCGCTCGCCCTGGCACGGCTGCTCGTGCTGCCCGACCAACATGGTCCGCTTCCTCCCCGCCCTGGGCCAATATATCTACGCCGCCTCTGCCGCCGGCGATGCCGTCTATGTAGCCCAGTATATCGCCGGCTCCGGCACTGTCGCGCTCAAGGACGGCAAGGTGAAGCTCACGCAGAAGACCCGCTACCCCTGGGATGGCGGGGTGCAGATTGCCGTTGAGCCCGAAGGGGATTGGGAGTTCACTGTGGCTCTCCGCATACCCGGCTGGTGCAAGGGGGCCGGGTTGAAACTCAATGGGGAAGCCTACAGGGACTTGCTCGTCACCAAGGGCTTTGCCACCCTGACGCGCAAGTGGCAAAAGGGCGATGTCATTGAGCTTGACCTGCCTATGCCCGTCGAGCAGGTCGCGTGCGACCCGAACGTGGAGGAGAACCGCGGCCGCCTGGCCATTCAGCGCGGGCCGGTCGTCTACTGCCTCGAAGGCTGTGACCATGTTGTGGGCGGCGTGTCCCCGCGCCGCGAATCGCGGGACGGGGACGTCCCGCCCACAATACCCGTCGGCCAGATCGCGATCGCCAAGGGGGCGAAGCTGGAGGCGAAGTTCGAGCCAGACCTCCTCGGCGGAGTCGTGGTCATCAGGGGGCAGGGGCAGCGCAGCGGCTTCGAGCTGAAGGACGACGGCTCCATCGCCCAATCGTCCGGCCCCATTGACATTATGGCCATCCCCTATTTCGCCTGGGACAACCGCGAACCGGGCGAAATGGTCGTCTGGGTGCCAACCGACCTGCCCGCCGCCGCGAAGCCCGAGAACGTTACCCTCGCCGTCTTCGCCAAGGCCACCTCCTCGCACACGTGGCGTGCCGACCACATCCGCGCCCTCAACGACGCCGTGCTGCCGAAGAGCTCGATTGACCACGATGTGTTGCGCTTCACCTGGTGGGACCACAAGGGCACGACCGAGTGGGTCGCCTACGAGTTCGACCGGCCCTTGCCGCTCGCCAAGGCCGAGGTCTACTGGTTCGACGACACCGGCAAGGGCGGCTGCCGCGTCCCGAAGTCCTGGCGGCTTCTCTGGCGTGACGGGAATGACTGGAAGCCGGTCGAGGCCGCGGGGGCCTACGGCGTGGAGAAGGACAAGTTCAACGCCGTCGCCTTCAAGCCCGTCACCACCAAGGCCCTTCGCATCGAGGTCGAGCTTCAGCCCGGCTTCTCGGGCGGCATCCTGGAGTGGCGAGTGGCGAAATGAATAGCGATCAGCCGCAGAGGCACAGAGGCCACTGAGAATCCGCCGCGCTTGACGCGGGCGCAGGGAAACGGATAATACACCCGCGAAACACGCCAAACACGCGAAAACAGAAAGGGAAAGAGCCGATGAAGTTCGCCAAGTTCGCCAACCCGCCCGCCATTCTCCGTCCCGCGCCCTTCTGGGCGATCAACGACAGGATTTCGCCGGAGGAGACGGCGCGGCAGATGGCCGACATGATCGAGAAGGGCCTCTCCGGCGGCTTCTTCCACTCGCGGGCCGGCCTCACCACCGACTACCTGAGTGAGGAATGGTTCGCCTCGATGCACGCCGCCCTGGAGGTCGCGCAGCGCAGGAACGGCTACCTGTGGCTCTACGACGAGGACCTGTGGCCCTCGGGCAACGCCGGCGGCCAGGTGGCCGCGACCAAGGAAGAGTACCGCGAAGCCTATCTCGAGCCCGAGTACGTGCCCGTCGGCGAAGCCCCGCTCGAGGAGCCCAACGGCGAGCCCAAGGCGGCCTACGTCATCCACGACCGCGACGGCGCCGTCATCCGCAGCCTCGAGCGCATCCCGTTCGGTTCAGCGACCGTCGAGCGCGACAAGGAACGCCTTCTGTTCCGCCGCTTCTATGCGGGCAAGACCGGCTGGTGGTCGGGCGAGTCCTACTGCAACCTCCTCCACCCCGAGGTCACGAAGCGCTTCATCGAGCTGACCCACGACGTCTACTGCCGCCACCTCGGCGAGCAGTTCGGCAAGCGCGTGCCCGGCATCTTCACCGACGAGCCGCAGCTCTTCAGCCGCCTCAGCGGCCTGCCCTGGTACGACGGCATTCCCGCGGCCTACCAGCGACTCTGCGGGCGCGACCTCTGGGCCGACCTGCCCTATCTATTCTTCGACGGCCCCGAGGCCCGCCGCATCCGCCTCCTCGCCTATCGCACCATCCTCGGCCTCTTCTGCGCCCACTTCTCCAAGCCGATCTACGAGTGGTGCGAGAAGCACGGCATCGAGCACACCGGCCACTACAACGCCGAGGACAACTTCGCCGGCCAGCTCACCAACCACTGCGGCGGCATCACCGCCCACTACCGCTACCAGCAGCTCCCCGGCATTGACCACCTGTGCCGCCAGACCGACCCGATGCTCTTCACCGTCAAGCAGACCAGCTCTGCCGCCCGACAGCTCGGCCGCCGCGGCGTGCTCACCGAAATCTTCGGCGTCTCGCATCACACGAACACCTTCGAGGACTTCAAGTGGCTGGGCGACTACGATCTCGTGCTCGGCGCCACCTTCTTCGTCCCGCACCTCACCTGGTACTCGATGCGCGGCAAGCGCAAGCGCGACTACCCGCCCAACTGGAACTACCAGCAGACCTATTGGGAGCATCTCCGCCCGCTCAACGACTATTTCACCCGCGTCGCCGCCGTGCTCACGGCGGGCAAGCCCGAGTGCGAGGTGCTCTTCCTCCACTCGATTGACGACGCCTCGGCCAGCCTGCGCCGCACCGTCATCACGGGCAAGCGCGCCGTCCCACGCGGCGTGCCGCAGGCCGACCTCAACCGCGTGAACGAACTCGACCGCATTCTCCGCAACCTGCTGGAGGCCGCGCTCAACGCGGGCTACGACGCCGACCTCGGCGACGAAGGCTATCTCGAAGACTACGGCTCGGTGAAGGGCAGGCGACTCGTCGTCGGCAAGATGAGCTACTCGGTGGTTGTCGCGCCCGAGGCCCAGAGCTGGCGGCCCAGCACCCACCGGCTCCTCAAGCAGTTCGTCAAGGCCGGAGGCAAGCTCATCCTCACCGGCAAATGGCCCAGCGAACTCGACTGCCAGCCCGCCGCCGAAGCCTGGCAGGAACTCGCCGCCACGAGAGGCGTGCTGACCATCGCCGCCGGCACCCGCGAGCTTCAAGACGCCCTGGACAAGACCGTCCGCCAGTGCTTCCGCCTCCGCTCCAACATGGGCCGCCCCGGGCCCCACACCTACGTACAGCACCGCAAGGACGGCGCGCAGGATTTCTACTTCATCGTCAACTCCAGCCGCGAATCGCGCCAGACCTACCGCCTCACCCTCTTCGGCGCGGCGGGCAAGCCCATCGCTCTGTGGAACCCGCTGAAGGGCACGTGCGAGACGCTCGAGGGCCAGGCCGTGGGCAAGGACCTTGTGATCGAGCTGACGCTCCAGCCCGTCGGCTCCGCCATTGTGGCCGTGGGCAAGGGCGTGGCCGATGTGGGCGGCGTGTCCCCACGCCGCGACGCGGGACGGGAACGTCCCGCCCACAATTCCGTGTGCGCCTGTGGTGGCACGATCACGCCGCTCCCACCCGTGTGGAAGCACCGCCGCACGCAGGACAACGTGCTGGTCATAGACCGCCTGGCCTTCTCGCTCGATGGTGGCAAGACGTTCTCGGAGGAGGATGCGGAGTACCGCATTCGCCGCAAGATCGCCGAGCACTTCGGGACCCGCGAATCGCTCTCCTGGCAGCCCTGGGTGGCCATCCGCAAGAAGCTCTTCGACGGCAAGGGCGGGCCTATCGCCCTCCGCTACCGCTTCCACAACGCGGCGAAGAGGGTCAAGCGGGCCGCCGTGGTGATCGAAGACCTCCACGCCGGCCGGCTCACGGTCAACGGCACCCCTGTCGAGACCGCCTGCTGCGGCTGGCACTGGGACCGCGGCTTCGGGAAAATGGACATCACCAACCTGGTGAGGCCCGGCGAGAACGTGGTGGACTTCGCCTTCGACTACGCCTTCCAGAGCGAGGTCGAGCAGGCCTACATCGTCGGCGACTTCGGCACGCGCCTCCGCACCCCCTCCGAGGGCGAGCTGTGCGACGAGCCGAAGGCCCTCAGGAACGGCTCCTGGGTGGACCAGGGCTACTGCTTCTACCCAGGCAGCATGGTCTACTCCACCGAAATCACCCACCGGGCGAGGAAGGGCACCCGCACCATCCTGCGCCTCCAGAACCCCTCGGGCACCCTCTTCCTCGTGCGCGTAAACGGCCAGGAGGCGGGCAAGATCCTCTGGCGCCCCTATAACGTGGACCTCACGCCATTCCTCAAGCCCGGCAGGAACGCCCTCGAGATCGAGGTCATCTCCAGCGGCCAGAACGCCCACGGCCCGCTCCACGTGCGCCAGGGCGACTCGTATCTGTGGTTCGGCCCCAACTCCTTCGAGGACGAAAACGTGCTGAGGAAGGAGTTCAGCCTCTTCGACTACGGCCTCCTCGGCGGCGCCGAGCTGGTGCTGGTGAAGGACTGAGATGCCCAGCGACCCCATTCCCGCGCTCCTGAGGCGGGTGTCTGAGCGGAGGATTCGGCGCGACACCTTCGCCCTGTCGAAGGACCCCCTGCCGTTCCGTACCCTCAGCCACACGCTGCCGGGGCACGCGAAGTCCACCCTCGACGAGGCCGACGACTTCATTGAGGCAAGGCTGGAGTCGTGCGGCTACGCCGTCGAGCGCGAGGGCTGCCTCGTCCAGGCCTTCCGCCGCGACCTGAAGAAGAACATCCACCACCAGTACTTGACGCCCGACGCGCACGACCCGTGGCACGTCGCCTGGAACCTCTCCGCCCGCAAGGTTGGCTCGACCACGCCCGAGGAGACGATTCTGTTGATCTCCCATAAGGATTCGCAGAGCTGGATCGACTCGCCTGGGGCGAACGACAACGCCATCGGCACGGCGGTGAACCTGGAACTCGCCCGCGTGCTCGCTCGCTACCCGTCCCGGCGCTCGTTCTGGTTCCTCTTCTGCAACGAGGAGCATTGGCCGTGGACGAGTGTGACGGCGGCCCGCAACGCCCGGCTCCGCGGCGAGAAGATCATCGCCCTGTTCAACATTGACGGTCCAGGCGTCCGTAAGCCGGAGGACCGCGCGGCAGGCCGGATGACCTGCTTCTCGGTCTACTATGCCCCCGAGGCCGAGCGCCTCGCCGACCTGATGGCCGAAGCGAACCGCGAGTACTCCCTCGGCCTCATCGCCAGTCGGTACAAGGTGGACCGCCCCGGCAACGACGACGGCTCGTTCATCAAGGAGGGCTATCGGGTCGCGGTCCACAACATCGGCTCGATGCCCTACGCCGACCCGAACTACCATCTGGAGGGCGACGTTCCAGAGCGCTGCGACTTTTCCAGCGCCGCCGCCATGGCCCGGGCCACCCTCGCCGCGGCCGTGCGACTCGACCTCGGCTGGAAAATCCCGCCCTGAGCGAGTATGATCTACTCCCGTGCAACCCCTTGGTCCCCGAGGGCACCAACAAAGGAGAGCGTGCGATGACCAGATGCTGCTTGTTCTGGGCCGTGGTGTTGGGCGTAGCGGGCGCGTGGGCGTTGGCCGGCGCGCCATCCGAAGCCGAGGTGCAGGGCCTCTACGAGGGCACCTGCAAGGACGCCAAGGGCGAGGCCAAGGTCGAGGCCCGCTGCGTGGCAATGGGCAAGAACACCTACAAGCTGCTCATCCGCAACGGCATCGGGGTGACGAGCACGCCAAGGGTGGAGATGGACGGCTCGGCCGGCGCCGACGGCGTCGGCTTCGCCGCCAAAGTCGGCGACGTGATCTGGGAAGCCAAGTACGCCCCTGGCGCCATCAGCGGCAAGTTCGGCGACGGCGGCACACTCGAGCTCAAGCGGGTCCAACGCGTGTCGCCCACGATGGGCGCCAAGCCGCCGGAAGGCGCCATCGTGCTGGTCGACGGCAAGAGCTTCGACCAGGTCGTGCGGGCCAACGGCTCGCCCTGGTACGTCGGCGACAAGACCAAGGCCGGTGAGGCCGTCTGGGAGGTCGCGCTCCGCGTCGTCGCCCGGGAACCCAAGGTCTGGCCCACCAAGGAGAACCCGCTGCCCGAAGGCTGGGAACTGCTCCCCGAGCGGCGGCGGGTGGACGAGGTGCTCATCATCGGCGAAGACGGCTCCATCCAGGTGCCGCGGGGCGGGTTCAACTCGAAGCCGCAGATGGATGGCAGCTTCCAGTACCACGTGGAGTTCTGCAACCCCCTTCAGCCCGAGGCCCGTGGCCAGGGCCGCGGCAATAGCGGCTGCTACCTGCCCAACGGCGAGGAGATTCAGGTCCTCGACAGCTTCGGCATGCCCACCTACACCGGCGGCGGCTGCGGGGGCTTCTACAACTACAAGGACCCCGACTGCATGGCCGAACTCGAATACCTCAGAGGCCAGAAGGAGAACAAGTTCACCCTCGCCTCGCTGCCGCCCGGCGAGTGGCAGACCTATGACATCGAGTACCGCGTGACGAAGAAAGACGGCAAGCTCGTGGGCAGGCCGCGCGTGACCGTGCTCCACAACGGCATCAAGATCCACGACAACTTCGAACCGCGGGCCGACGCCAAGAGGGGCGGCTTCCACTGGCAAGACCACGGCAACCCCGTGCGCTACCGCAACATCTGGGTCCTGCCCCTCGCCGACAAGGCCGGCGAACTGTAGGGCGTGCACGCCTGCACAAGGAATCCCGAGGAGAACGTCGATGCATCGTGTCGCACTGGGCATGGTGGTGTGCGTTGGGTTCGCTCTCGCCGGCGCGCCCGAGGAGATCAAGGTGCAGGGCCTCTACGAAGGCTCCTGCAAGGACGCCAAGGGCGAGCACAAGATCGAGGCGCGCCTCGTCGCCCAGGGCCAACAGCTCTACAAGCTCTACATCCGCCAGGACCTCGGCGACGGCAAGCTGGCCAAGCCCGTGCTCGATGGCAAGACCGAGGGCGAGTCCGTCACCTTCCTCGGCAAGGCGGGCGAGGCCGAGTGGAAGGCGTCCTGGGCAGACGGAGCGCTCAAGGGCACCTGCGGCGAGGGCTGCACGCTGGAACTCCAGCGCGTCGAGCGCAAGTCGCCCACCCTCGGCGCCAAGCCGCCGGAGGGCGCCATCCTGCTCCTCCCCCCCGACCCCAACCAGTCCGACGAAATGACCCGTCGCAAGAGCAAGGACGGCAAGGAGCCCGAATGGAAGCTCTTCCCTGACGGCAGCGCCCTGATCCCCAAGGGCGGCATGAGCACGAAGCGGGCCTTCGAGGGCAGCCTCAAGATCCACGTGGAGTTCCTGAACCCCTTCATGCCCGCCGCCCGCGGCCAGGGCCGCGGCAACAGCGGCGTCTTCCTGCCCAACGGCGACGAGATTCAGGTGCTCGACAGCTTCGGCATGGAGACCTATCTCGGCGGCGGCTGCGGCGGCATCTACAAGTACAAGGACCCCGACACGATGGAGGAACTCCAGCTCGAGCCGGGGAAGCCGCCGTTCAAGTTCAACCTCGCGTCGCTGCCGCCGGGCCAGTGGCAGACGTATGATATCGAGTACCGCGCCGGGAAGCAGGGCGCCAAGCCGCGCGTCACCGTGTTTCAGAACGGCATCAAGATTCACGACAACTTCGAACTGAAGGGCGCCCGCCCGAAGGGCGGCCTGAGCTTCCAGGACCACGGCTGCGCCGTCCAGTACCGCAACATCTGGGTGCTGCCGCTCGCGGACGAAGCCGCCGGGAAGTAGGCGCCCTGCATTCGCGCCGCCCCTCGCGCCATAGGACCGATGGGACCGATAGGGCCGAGCATGAGCAGCCTCCAGGCCGGTGCGGCGAGGGTCAACATCACGCCCTACGTGGGGGCGTTCCTGGCAGGGTTCGGCAGCCGCGACCGCGGCTGCGAGGGCGTGCTCGACGAGCTGTTCGCCCGCGCCCTTGTGCTGGCGAACGCCGAGGCGGCCGCGGCCATCGTGTCCTGCGACCTGATCGGCCTGACGCGCGACTCGGTTGACACGATCCGCACCCAGGTCGAGGCGGTGACCGGCATCCCTGCCACCCACGTAATGCTGGCCTGCACCCACACCCACTCGGGCCCCACGATGGGCCTGCTGCGCCACCCGGGCCTCGACCTTGAGTTGGTGCACGTGATCGAGAAGAAGATCGCAGGCGCCGTGGTCCTGGCCCACCGGTCAGTGGCCGAGGCGGCGCTCGGCTCGGGGAAGGGCCGGGCGCGGATCGGCATCAACCGCCGGGAACGCAAGCCGGATGGCTCCACCTCGCTTGGCAAGAATCCCGAAGGCCCGATTGACCCCGACGTGGGGGTGCTGCGCGTGGACGGCCCGAGCGGCGAGCCCCTCGCCCTCGTGGTGAACCACGCCTGCCATCCCGTGATCCTGGGCGGCAGCAACTACCTGGTCTCCGCCGATTACCCCGGCCAGGTCGCCGCATTCGTCGAGAGCGTGTACCCCGGCGCCGTATGCCTGTACCTCAACGGCTGCTGCGGCAACGTCAACCCGACGGTGGTCGGCAGCACGTTCGAGGAGGCGCGGCGGGCGGGCATGTTCCTGGGCGCCGAGGCCGTGCAGGTCGCCGAGACGCTGCGGACCGCGCCCGAGGCGCGCCTCGCGTCGGCGGCCAGGATGGTCGAGGCCCCCCTTGCGCCGCTGCCCTCCGCGGAGGAGGCCAGGAACACGGTCGAGCAGCGCACCCGCGTGCTCGAGGAGCAATTGGCCAGGGGCGAAATCTCGCGCGCCCTCTACGATGCCGACTGGCAACGCGGCTGGGCACGCGATGTGATGGCCGAGTACAGCAAGACCGACCGCGAGCGGGCCCGCCGCCTGGAAATCCACGGCCTTCGCCTCGGCGATGCACTGCTCATCGGCACGCCAGGCGAGACGTTCGTCGAGATCGGCCTCGCCGTCAAGGCCGCCGCGCCGCTGCCCAGGACCTTCGTCGTCGCCTACGCCAACGGCAACGTCGGCTACATTCCCACGGCCAGAGCCTTCGAGGAGGGCGGCTACGAGGTCGAATCCGCCCACAAGTTCTACTACGGCGTCTACCGTTTCAAGCCCGACGTCGAGCGGCTGGTCACCGAGGCCGCCGTCGGCCTGGCCAAGGAGCTGGCCGCTGCCTGAGACACTGGCCGCCCGGATCGCGCGCCTGACCCGCGCGGGGATTGCCCGCCGCCTCTTCCCCGGCGCCGCCGCCTACGTGTCGCAGGGCGCTCGGGTGCTTGCCCACGGGACCTTCGGCTCGACGACGTACGACCCCGCCGCCTCGCGCCCGATTGGCTCGGGAGACCTCTTCGACCTGGCCTCGCTGACCAAGCTCTACACCACGGCCCTCGTGCTGCGCCTGGTCGAGAGGGGCGCGCTGCGGCTAGATGGGCGCGTCAGCGCCCACCTGCCCGAGGTGGCGGCGGACTGGACCCTGGAGGACCTGCTCGCCCATCGCACGGGGACGACCGCCGATCTGCTCGGCGAGGCGGTTCGCCAGGGCATCCGCCCGTGCGAGCCGGGCCAGGCCGATGCCCTGTGGCGCGTGATCTTCGGCTGCGGGCGCGTCGTGCCGCTGGCCCCCGGGCAGAGCCATTACAGCGACGTGGATTTCCTCCTCGCCCAGGCCGTCTGCGAGCGCGCGGCGGGGCGGGGCCTTGCCGAGCTGATGGCGGCCGAGGTGCTCGAGCCGCTCGGCCTGCGCGACACAAGGTTCTGCCCCGGCGATGTCGCGCGCTGCGTTCCTACCGAGTTAGATGACCGCTGGCGCCATCGGCTCGTGGCCGGCGAGGTGCACGACGAGATGGCCGCTACCCTCGGCGGCGTGGCCGGCCACGCGGGGCTTTTCGCCACCGCCGCGGACGTGGGGCGATTCTGCGAGACATGGCTGGACCCCGAGCGGCGAGGGCGGGCCTTCCAGCCTCACTCCGACCATTTCGGCCTGGGCTGGCGGCTGTGCGACGGCAGCTTCTTCCCCTGCCTCGCGCGCCTCGGAGCGGTGGGGCACCTGGGCTTCACGGGCACCGCGGCCTTCGTGTTTCCGCAGAGCGGGTCCGTGTTCGTGCTGCTCACCAACCGCGTGCATCCGACGCGCCACGCCGCCCCCTCCCGCCTGCCGCTGCTTGCGCAGATGGCCGAGGCCGTGGCCCTGGCCTGTGGCGTTTGACAAGAGCCGCCTCAACCGGTATTTTGCAGTGCAAGCGGTGGCCTCCCGTGCCATCATCCCCTTGCGACGTTGAGGCAGCCCGCCATGCCCAAGGCGATTTACGCAGGCAGCTTCGACCCCCCGACCAACGGGCACCTGTGGATGATCCGCACGGCCTCCGAGCTGTTCCGAGAAGTCGAGGTGGCCATCGGCGTGAACCCCGACAAGCACTACGCCTATCGCCTCGCCGATCGCCTCGCGCTCCTGCGCGCCTGCACCGAAGGCCTCAAGAACGTCCTCGTCACCTCGTTCGAGAATCAGTTCCTCGTGCACTACGCGCGCTCGGTGGGCGCCCGCTACATCCTGCGCGGCATCCGCAACGAGCGCGATTACTCGTTCGAGCGCGAGATGCGCTACATCAACACCGACCTGGCCCCCGAGATCATCACCGTGTTCCTCATGCCGCCGCGCGAGGTGGCCGACGTGAGCTCCAGCTTCGTCCGCGGCCTCATCGGCCCGAACGGCTGGCAGGAGGTCGTCAAGCGCTTCGTGCCGGAGCCCGTATACGGGTTCTTTCTGAAGAATCACGTGAAGTGACCCATCGAAGAGGATGGCTGAATGGATGATGGGATGATTGGATGGGTGTCTGACATCCATTCACCCCTCCACCCGTCCATTCAGCCGCCTTCACTTGAAAGGACGCTGACCAGGTGGACGTGATCCTCGCCAACCGCCTTCAGAAGCTTCGCCCCTACCCCTTCGCCGCGCTCCGCCGGAAGATCGCCGAGGCCCGCCAGGCCGGCAAGGAGGTGCTCAACCTGGGCATCGGCGACCCCGACCGGCCCACGCCCGACCCCGTGGTGGCCGAGTTGTGCCGCGCCGTGCGCGACGAGGCGGATGGCAATCGCCACCGCTACGGCTGCGACGTGCCCACGGCCGAGTTCCCCCAGGCGGTGAAGGACTTCTATCGCCGCCGCTTCGGCGTGGCCCTCGCCGACGACCAGATCGTTCAGACCAGCGGCAGCAAGGACGCCATTGTGCAGTTCGCCCTGGGCATCCTGAACCCCGGCGACCTGGCCATTGCGCCCGAGCCGGGCTACCCGACCTACAACATCGGCCACACCTTTGCCAGCGCCGTGACCCACTACGTGCCGCTGCGGCGCGAGAACGGCTTCCTGCCCGACCTCGACGCCATTCCCGCCGAGGTCCGCCGCCTGGCCAAAGTGATGTGGCTCAACTACCCGAACAACCCGACCACGGCGGTGTGCGATCTGTGCTTCTACCGCCGCGCCGTCGAGTTCGCGCGCAGGAACGACATCCTCCTGGCCAGCGACCTTTCGTACAGCGAGAACACCTACGACGGCTACGTGGCGCCCAGCATCCTCCAGGTCGAGGGCGCCGCCGACGTGGCGGTGGAGTTCTTCTCGCTCTCGAAGGCGTTCTGCATGACCGGCTGGCGGATCGGCATGGCCGTCGGCCACGCCGGCGCGCTCAAGGCCCTGGGGCTGGTGAAGGACAACAGCGACAACGGCACCCTGCGCGCCATCCAGTTCGCAGGGGCGAAGGCGCTCGGTCTCGCGGAGGCGCTGATCCCGGAGATCAACGCCATCTACCGCCGCCGGCGCGACCTGGTCGTCCACACCCTCAACGCGCTCGGCTGGAGCCTCGAGAAGCCCAAGGGCACCATCTACATCTGGGCCGCCGTGCCCGAGCGCTTCGGCGGCGACAGCGCGGGGTTCGCCGCCGACCTCTTCGACAAGACCGGCGTGGTGGTGACGCCGGGCGCCGTCTACGGGGAACACGGCGAGGGCTTCTTCCGCATCTCGCTCACCTATCCCGACGAGGTGCTCACGCGCGCCATGGAGCGCCTGGCCGAGCAACGCTGACGAGAGGACCGATGGCCTGGGAGATCTGGCTCATCCCGATGGGATTCGCCGTGGGCACGCTGGGCACGCTCGTGGGCGCCGGCGGCGGCTTCGTGCTCGTGCCCATCCTCATCCTGCTCTACCCCGAGCGCTCGCCCGAACTCATCACCAGCATGTCGCTCGCGGTCGTGTTCTTCAACGCCTTCTCGGGCACCTGCGCATATGCCCGGATGCGGAAGATCGACTACCGCTCAGGCCTGCTCTTCGCCGTTGCCACGATTCCGGGGGCGATTCTGGGCGCGCTCACGACCGGCCTGCTGGCCCGGCGGCTCTTCGACGGCATTTTCGGCGGGCTCCTGCTCGCCCTCGCGGTGTTCCTGATCGTGCGGCGGGCGCGCCCGACCGGCGAGGGCGACGCCCCGCGGCACAACGGGCACACCGTGCGCACCCTGGTGGATGCCGAGGGCGGCCGCTACACCTTCTCCTTCAACCCGCTCACGGGCGTTGTCCTGAGCCTGGTGGTCGGCTACATGTCGTCCGCCTTGGGCGTGGGCGGCGGAGTCATCCACGTGCCGGCGCTGATTCGCCTGTTGCACTTTCCCGCGCACATCGCCGCGGCGACCTCGCACTTCATCCTCACCTTCACGGCGATGGGCGGCACGGTGGTGCACATCGCCTCGGGGGTGTTTTCCCAGGGGGCGCTCGCCACGCTGTGCCTGGCGATGGGCGCCCTGGTAGGCGCCCAACTGGGCGCCTGGATCTCAGGGCGCGTGCACAGCTCCTGGATCGTGCGGGGCCTCGCGATCGCGCTCGGCTCGATGGGCATTCGCATCCTGCTCCTGGCTCTTTGAGGACAGTGGACATGGACATCCGCCAGATCGCCGCGCGGAATCTCAGGACACGCCTCGCCGCCAACCCCTACCCCGGCCGCGGCCTCGTACTCGGCATGGACGATGCGTCAAGGCAGCTCATCCAGGTCTACTGGATCATGGGCCGCAGCGCCAACAGCCGCAACCGCGTGTTTGAGACCGACGGCCGCCGGGTCTGGACCGAGGCGGCCGACCCCGCGAAGTGCAAGGACCCCAGCCTCATCATCTACAACGCCATGCGCGAGGTGCACTCCGGCGCATTCGTCGTCACCAACGGCGACCAGACCGACACGATCTGCGACGCCCTCGCCGCTGGGCGTACCTTCGAGCAGGCCCTCGCCACCCGCCAGTACGAGCCCGACGTCCCGAACTTCACGCCTCGCATCTCCGGCATCTTCGACCTGCGCGGCTTACCCTATGCCGCCACGCTCAGCCTGCTCCGCCGGTCCGCCTTTGGCGACGGCACCGACCGCTTCTCCTGGCGCTACGAGGAATTCGAAGGCGGCTACGGCTACTGCATCACCACCTACATGGGCGACGGCGACCCGCTGCCCCCCTTTGCGGGCGAGCCGTACCTGGTGCCTCTGACCGGCGACCTCGGCTGCATCGCGCACAGCTTCTGGAACGCCCTGAACGACGAGAACAAGGTGTCGCTCTGCGTCAAGGGCATTGACCCCGAGAGCTTCGACAGCGACGTGGTGGTCATCAACAAGAACCACAAGAAGGCATGAGGAGTACAGCCGTGAGAGCCGTTCGCGCGCTGATGTGCCTGGGCGCTCTGAGCGCGGGCGCTTGGCTTGTGGCGAGCGCGGGAGGGGCCGATGAGCGTCAGGAGGGCCGCGGCACCATCGTCCACTGCGCCTTCTTCTGGTTCAAGGACACCGCGACCCAGGGCAATATCGAGGCGATGATCCGCGGCGGAAGAGAAACGCTCGCCGCGCTGCCGTGCGTGAAGCGGTGCGACATCGGGCCGCCGCTTGCCCAGGAGCGCGGCGCGCCCGTGGACAGCTCGTACCACGTTGGATGCGTGATGGAGTTCGCAGACCCCAAGGACTACAAAGCCTATCTCGAGCACCCCGAGCACCTCAAGCTCATCGAAAAGCACAAGCCGCAGTGGCAGAAGGTTGTGGTCTACGACTTCGTGCGGCCGTGAAGGCCCGAGCCTCGCGCGGGTCGCCGACCCGCGCGAGACCGAGCCCGAAGGAGAGTGAAATGGCGACCACGGGATGGCTGAGCGCGGTGACGTTGTTCGTTGCAGCGCTGAGCACGGTCAGTGGGGCCGGCCAGGCAGAGATGCCGGTGCTGTACCAGGACGACTTTTCGGAGGCGAGCGCGCTGGCGAAGTGGGAGCCGACCGACGCGGCGCAGTGGGAGATCGGCTCCGACGGCGACAACAAGGTGCTCTCGCTCCACGAGAAGAAGTCGGCCTACAAGACCAAGTTCCGCTCGCCCTTCAGCTTCGCGCTGCTGCGCGACGTGTGCGTGGGCGACTTCGTGCTCGACCTCAAGGCGAAGTCCACCGTCAAGCCCTACGGCCATCAGGACCTGTGCTTCATCTTCGGCTACCAGGACCCCACGCATTTCTATTACGCTCACATCGCGGTGGCGGCGGACCCGAACGCGCACTCGGTGATGATCGTGAACGAGGCGCCGCGCGTGTCGCTGCTCGGCGAGCCGGGCAAGGACATTGGCGGGGCCAGCTTCCGCACCAAGGGCGTGGTGTGGGGCGAGACTTGGCACAACATCCGCATCGTGCGCAGGGTCGCCGACGGCCTCATCGAAGTCTACTTCGACGACGCGGCGGCTCCTGTGATGCGTGTTCGGGACACGACGTTCGCCTGGGGGCGTGTCGGCGTGGGCTCGTTCGACGACACGGGGAACTTCGACGACGTGACGCTTCGGGGGGTGAAGGTGGAGCCCCGGCCGCGCGAGTGAGGGGCGGCGGGAAATTTTCGGGGCTGAAATCAGCTTGACACAGAAGCCCAGCTGTGTATAATTTAGGTTTTACGCGCTAGCGTAGCTCAATCGGCAGAGCAGTGGTTTTGTAAACCACAGGTTGTGGGTTCGATTCCCACCGCTAGCTTAGGTGCGCGCGGTGGGTCGCGCATGTTGCCCCGTGACGGGGGGATACCCAAGTGGCCAAAGGGGGCAGACTGTAAATCTGCTGGCGCTGCCTTCGCAGGTTCGAATCCTGCTCCCCCCATTCTGGAGCCTGTGTCGCGCGATCTGGGGGGCCAAGGCGGGCGTAGCTCAATGGTAGAGCCCTGGCCTTCCAAGCCAGCCATGAGGGTTCGATCCCCTTCGCCCGCTCCAGGTGCTGTGGCCACGCAGGCCGCAGGATGGCTGGTGTAGCTCAGTTGGTAGAGCACCTCCTTGGTAAGGAGGAGGTCCTGGGTTCAAGTCCCAGCACCAGCTCCATCACGGGCGGTTGTCGGACAGAACAACGGCGTGCCCCGCAGCCGTGGTAGAAGCGGGCAGAAACCAAGGAGGACGGGTTCATGGCAAAAGAGGTCTTCCAGCGCACGAAGCCGCACGTCAACGTCGGCACCATCGGCCACATTGACCATGGCAAGACCACGCTGACCGCGGCCATCTTGCAGGTCCTCTCGATGCAGGGCAAGGCCAAGGCCAAGTCGTACGCCGACATCGCCAAGGGCGGCACCGTGCGGGACGCCACCAAGACGGTCACCATCGCCGTGGCGCACGTGGAGTACGAGACCGAGAACCGCCACTACGCCCACATTGACTGCCCCGGCCACCAGGACTACATCAAGAACATGATCACCGGCGCCGCCCAGATGGACGGCGCCATCCTGTGCGTGGGCGCCGACGACGGCCCCATGCCCCAGACGCGCGAGCACGTGCTGCTGGCCCGCCAGGTGGGCCTGCCCGCCCTCGTGGTGTTCCTGAACAAGGTGGACCTGGTGGACGACCCCGAGCTGCTCGACCTCGTGGAGCTGGAGCTGCGCGAGCTGCTCAGCAAGTACGAGTTCCCGGGCGACGAGATTCCCATCGTGCGCGGCAGCGCGCTCAAGGCCCTTCAGGCCACGGACGCGAAGAGCCCCGACTGCAAGTGCATCTTCGACCTGATGGCAGCGGTGGACAGCTACATTCCGACCCCCAAGCGCATGACCGACCTGCCGTTCCTGATGCCGATCGAGGACGTCTTCTCGATCAAGGGCCGCGGCACGGTGGGCACGGGCCGCGTGGAGCGCGGCATCGTGCGCGTGGGCGACGAAGTCGAGATCATCGGCCTCGCCCGCGAGACGCGCAAGAGCGTGGTCACCGGCGTCGAAATGTTCAACAAGACCCTCGACGAGGGGCAGGCCGGCGACAACGTGGGCGTGCTGCTCCGCGGCGTGGAGAAGGACGAACTCGAGCGCGGCCAGGTGCTGGCCAAGCCGGGCAGCGTGACGCCGCACACGAAGTTCGAATGCGAAGTCTACATCCTGTCGAAAGATGAAGGCGGCCGCCACACCCCGTTCTTCGCGGGCTACCGGCCGCAGTTCTACTTCCGTACGACCGACGTCACCGGCTCGGTGAAGCTCCTGGGCGGCGCCGAAATGGTGATGCCGGGCGACAGCTGCCGGCTCGAGGCCGAGCTGATCACCCCGATCGCGATGGAAGAGCAGCTCCGTTTCGCCATCCGCGAAGGCGGCCGCACGGTGGGCGCCGGCGTGGTGACGAAGATCCTGGCATAGGGGCCGCCCCGTGGCAAAGAAAGCGCTGGCGCGCGACTACGTGACCCTCGAGTGCACCGAGTGCGGCGAGCAGAACTACCGCACCAGCAAGCGCGTCAAGGGCGGCGCGGCGCGCCTCGAACTGAAGAAGTACTGCCGCAGAGAACTGCGCCACACGCTCCACAAGGAGCGGAAGAAATAGGCGTGGGCTGGAGGCCAGTAGCTCAATTTGGCAGAGCAGCGGACTCCAAATCCGCCGGCTGGGGGTTCGAGTCCCTCCTGGCCTGCCATGGCGCTCGTCGGTTGAGGCCCCCTCGGGGCCGCCGGCCCGGGGCTCGCGGGGGGCGCACCCTGTCCCGCCCTGTGCGGGTGGAGAAGCCGTGACCATGGCGATCAGCGTGTACAAGAAAGGCCAAGGCACTGCCGCGCGCGGCGCGGCGGCCGTCGCCCTGGCGCTGATGGCCGGCTGGGCCGCGCGGCAGATGTGGTATACCACGGCCGGCTGGGCCACGCCGTACCAGGTGGCGGCCACGGCCCTCGTGGCCGCGCTCTTCGGCGCGCTGCCCATCTACCTGATTCTCTTCCACCACCAGATTGCCGACCTCCTGATCGAGACGCAGCAGGAGATGCGCAAGGTGGCCTGGTCGAGCCGTGCCGAGGTGATCGGCTCGACGATCGTGGTGCTCGTAACCGTCGTGCTCCTCTCGCTGTTCATCTTCGTGACGGACTCGATTCTTCTTGCGCTGGCCGGGGTCTTCGGCGTCTACTAGCCCGCCGGCTCGGAGAAGGCAAGCTCCATGGCGAAACGGTGGTATGTGCTCCGCGTGCAGACGGCCCGCGAGGACCAGGTGCGAGAGAGCCTGGAGCGGCGGGTGAGCGCCAACGGCCTCGAGCATCTGATCTCCCGGGTGGTGGTGCCCACCGAGAAGGTCAAGGAGATCAAGCGCGGCTCGGCCACCGTGCGCGAGCGCAAGATCTACCCCGGCTACGTGATGGTGGAGATGGACTTCAACGACGAGACGCTGGCCATCCTGAACGAGACGCCGGGCGTCGGCGGGGTGCTGGGCACGGGGAACACCCCCGTGCCGATGTCGGAGCGCGACGTCGAGAAGATGCTGATGGCGGCGGAGCGGACCGAGGAGGAGCCGACCACCGAGATCAGCTTCGCCGCGGGCGACCGCGTGCGGATCAAGGAGGGGCTGTTCCAGAACTTCGACGGCGAGATCGAAGAGATCTGGCCAGAGAAGGGCCAGGTGCGCGTCATTGTGAGCATTTTGGGCCGGCCGACCCCGGTCGAGCTGGAATACTGGCAGTTGGAGAGCATCTAGGATGGCCAAGCAGGTCATCGCGAAAGTCAAGCTGCACGTTCCGGGCGGTCAGGCCACGCCAGCGCCGCCCGTGGGGCCCGCGCTCGGCCAGCACGGCGTGAACATCGGCGAGTTCGTCCGAAAGTTCAACGACCAGACCCGCAGCGCGCAGGGCATGATCACCCCGGTCGAGATCACGATCTTCCAGGACAAGTCGTTCTCCTTCATCATCAAGTCGCCGCCGGCCTCCGTGCTCCTCAAACAGGCCGCCGGCATTGTCCAGGGCTCCCCTGTGCCTAACCGCGACAAGGTGGGCAAGGTGACGCGCGCGCAGGTCGAAGAGATCGCCAAGCGGAAAATGGCCGACCTGAACGCCAGCAGCCTGGAGGCCGCCGCGCGCCAGGTGGCTGGCACCGCGCGGAGCATGGGCATCGAGATCGTAGAGAGCTAGCCGCGAGGAACCCGCCCCCATGAAGCGCAGCAAACGATACGAGGCCGCCGCCAAGACCGTGGACCGCACCAAGACGTACACGGTCGAGGAGGCCGTGGCGGCCATCAAGGCCCTCCCGGCCGCCAAGTTCGACGAAACGGTCGAGATCGTGTTCCACCTGGGCGTGGACCCCAAGAAGCCCGACCAGGCGGTGCGCGGGACCATCTCGCTGCCGAAAGGGATCGGGCGCTCGGTGCGCGTGATCGCCTTCGCCGAGGGCGAGCAGGCCGCCCTGGCCAAGGCGGCGGGCGCCGAGGAGGCCGGTGGCCAGGAGCTGGTGGACCGCGTGGCGAAGGGGTGGACGGACTTCGACGTGGCCATCGCGACGCCGGGCATGATGCGGGCGGTGGGCCGCCTGGGCCGCGTGCTCGGCCCGAAGGGCCTCATGCCCTCGCCGAAGAGCGGCACGGTGACCGACAACGTCGAGGCGGCCGTGCGCGAGTTCCGGGCCGGCAAGCTGGAGTACCGCACCGACTCGGGCGGCAACGTGGCCGCGCCCGTCGGCAAGCGCTCGTTCTCGGCCGAGGACCTGAAGGCCAACATCGAGGCGTTCATCGATCGCATTCGCCAAGTCAAGCCGGCGTCGGCGAAGGGGCGCTACATCCTGGGCGTGACCGTCACGACCACGATGGGGCCCGGCATTCGCCTGGCCGTGTCGTAATCGCCGCGAGGAGATGACCCCGCATGCCCAGTGTCGTCAACAAGCTCACGGTCGGCGAACTGACGGACCGGTTCCGCTCCCTGCGCAACGCGGTGCTCGTGGACTACACGGGCCTCGACGCCGTGCGCGCCGATGCCCTGCGCTCGAAGCTGCGCGAGCAGGGCGCCGACATGTTCGTCGTGAAGAACTCCCTGGCGTCGCAGGCGCTCAAGGGGCTGAACCTGGCGCCCGTCTCCAAGCTGCTCGTGGGGCCGACGGCCTTCGTGCTGGGCGACGACCCGGCGCAACTGGCCAAGACCCTGCGCGACTGGAGCAAGAAGGAGAAGGTGCTCTCGTGGCGCGGCGCCGTGGTGGACGGCGAGGCCGTGGGCCCCGATGGCGTCGAGGCGATCGCCTCGCTGCCGCCGGTGCAGGTGCTCCGCGCCCAGGTGGTGGGCGCCATGGCGGCCCCGCTGACGAGCTTCCTGGGCGCGCTCAACGGGATTCTGCGCAACTTCGTCGGCGTGGTGAAGGCCATCGCCGAAAAGAAAGAGGCAACGGGCTGAACGCGGGCCGCCCGGCCCGCCAGTCCGGATCGCGGAGGCAGGCAGTCCGACTGCAAAGTCAACCCGCAAGGAGGACGAACCGATGGGCGAAGCAGTGGCAACCGCCGAGCTGTCGGCCGAGGCCCAGCAGGTGGTGGAGATCGTCAAGCAGATGCCGGCCCTCCAGCTCGCGCGGCTGGTGAAGGCGCTGGAGGCCGAGTTCGGCGTCACCGCCGCGGCCCCGATGGCCATGATGGCCGCGCCGGGCGCGGCGGCCGGCCCGGCCGAGCCGGTCGAGGAGAAAACCAGCTTCGACGTGCACCTGGTGGACGCCGGGGCGCAGAAGATCCAGGTCATCAAGGTCGTGCGCGAGGTCGTGAGCGGCCTGGGCCTCAAGGAGGCCAAGGCGCTCGTGGATTCGGCCCCGAAGCCGGTCCGCGAGGGCGTCACGAAAGAAGAGGCCGAGAAGATCAAGGCCGCCTTGGAGAAGGCAGGAGCCAAGGTCGAGGTGAAGTAGGCGGGCGAGCGAAAGCGCCGTCCCCCAGGCCCCGCGCGAAGATGGCCTCCTCGCGGCCCGGGCGCAAACGGGGGGCGGCTGGGTGCGGCCCCGACGCGTTCTGGCCGACCGAGCCGCGCGGCGAAGCGGCGCGGGCGGGCCGGCCAGGCGTCCCCCTTCCTGCGAGGGAAACCGATGGAGATCCGCGATTACAGCCGGGTAGGCGACGTGCTGCCTGTGCCGAATCTGGTGGACATTCAGACTCGATCGTACCGGGAGTTCCTCCAGAAGGACACGCCGCCCCGGCAGCGGAAGCCGCATGGCCTCGAGGGCATCCTGCGCGAGACGTTCCCGATCGAGAGCTATGACGGAAGCCTGTCGCTTCAGTACCTGTACTACGAGCTGGGGCGTCCCCGCTACACGGCCGACGAGTGCCGCAAGCTGCGGCTGACCTACGGCTATCCGCTCAAGCTTCGTTGCCGGCTCGACAAGCCGCAGCCGGTGGAGGAAGACGTCTACCTGGGCGAGATCCCGGTGATGATCGGCGGCGGCGAGTTCATCATCAACGGCGCCGAGCGCGTGATCGTGTCGCAGTTGCACCGGTCGCCGGGCGTGGACTTCAGCGAGGAGGTGCACGCCAGCGGCAAGCACCTCCACGGCTGCCGCATCATCCCCGAGCGCGGGAGCTGGATCGAGGTCTCGGTGTCGAAGAAGGACGTGCTGAACGTCCGCATCGACCAGAGCGGCCGGTTCCCTGCCACCACGCTGCTGCGCGCGATGGATGAGAAGTACTCGTCGAACGCCGAGATTCTGCGCCTGTTCCACGAGACCGAGGTGATCAAGCTCGGCACCCGCGCCGCCGTGACGCGCCTGGCCAACCGGGTCGTCGTCGGGCCTCTGCTGAACACCGAGACCGGCGAGGTGATGCTCCAGAGCGGCCAGGGGATCCCTGAGAGCCTGGTCGAGACACTGGTGAGCTCGAGCCTGCGCGAGGTCGAGGTGCTGAAGGACGTGGAGGACCCGCTGATCCTGAACACCCTGGCCGAGGACCCGACCGACAGCCACGAGGCGGCGCTGCTGCGCATCTACCGGCGCCTGCACCCCGGCAGCCCGCCGCAGATTGAGAAGGCCAAGCAGTTCTTCCAAGAGAAGTTCTTCGACACCAACCGCTACCGCCTCGGCAACGTGGGGCGCTTCCGGCTCAACCGCAAGTTCGAGCAGAACGTCCCGGAAGACGACATGAAGATCCGTCCCGAGGACATCGTCAACGCTCTGCGGTACATCCTCAAGCTGCGCGCGGGCAAGGGCGAGATAGACGACATTGACCACCTGGGCAACCGCCGGGTGCGCACTATCGAGGAACTGGCCTCCGACGAGCTCCGCAAGGGTTTCCTGAAGCTCAAGCGCACTGTGCAGGAGCGCATGAGCATCAAGGACGTGGAGAACATGTCGCCCCGCTCCCTCATCAACTCGCGCACGATCTCGTCGTCCATCGAATACTTCTTCGGGCGCGGCGAGCTCTCGCAGGTTGTGGACCAGGTGAACCCGCTCTCGCAGCTCACCCACGAGCGGCGGCTGAGCGCGCTCGGCCCCGGCGGCCTCAACCGCAAGCGGGCCGGTTTCGACGTGCGCGACGTCCACACCTCCCACTACGGCCGCATCTGCCCCATCGAGACGCCCGAAGGCACCAACATCGGCCTCATCGTGTCCCTGAGCGTCTTCGCCGGAGTCGACGAATACGGATTCCTCGTCACCCCCTACCGCCGCGTGACCAAAGGCAAGCTGGCCGTGCGGCAGGACGAGAATGGGGCGACCGTGCCCGACATCGCCTACCTGCGCGCGGACGAGGAGGACGCGGTGTGCATCGCGCCGGCGGACACGCCGATGGACAAGCAAGGCCGCCTCCTCGGGGACATGGTGCTGGTGCGGCGCGGCGGCGACTTCATCTACGTGCCGCGCAACGACGTGAATTTCGTGGACATTTCGCCGAAGCAGATGGTCGGCGTGTCGGCGGCCCTCATCCCGTTCCTCGAGCACAACGACGCGAACCGCGCGCTCATGGGCTCCAACATGCAGCGCCAGGCCGTGCCGCTGCTCACCACCGAGCCGCCGCTCATCAGCACCGGCATGGAGAAGCCGGTCGCCCGCAACTCGGGCATGGTCGTCGTGGCCGAGGAGGACGGCGTGGTAACCTACGTGTCGGCCGACCGCATCGTCGTCGGCGAGCACGAGTACGCGCTGCGCAAGTTCGTCGGTCTCTCCGAGCGCACCTGCCTCAACCAGAAGCCGATCGTGCGCGTGGGCCAGAGCGTCAAGAAGGGCGAGGTCATCGCCGACGGCGCCTCCACCGCGGGCGGCGAGCTGGCCCTCGGCAAGAATGTCTTCGTGGCCTTCATGCCCTGGGACGGCTACAACTTCGAAGACGCCATCCTCGTGAGCGAAAGCCTGGTGCGCCAGGACACGTTCACCTCGATCCACATCGAGGAGTTCGAAGTCGAGATCCGCGAGACCAAGCTGGGGCGCGAGGAGTTCACACGCGACATCCCCAACGTCTCCGAGAAGGCCCTCCGCAACCTCGACGAGGAAGGCATCGTGCGGGTCGGCACGCGCGTATCGCCCGGCGACTACCTCGTTGGCAAGGTCTCCCCCAAGTCCAAGAGCGAGCTCTCGCCCGAAGAGAAGCTGCTCCTGGCCATCTTCGGGCGCGCGGGCGAGGACGTCAAGAACGACTCGCTCACCGTGCCCTCGGGCGTGGACGGCATCGTGATTGACGCCCAGAAGTTCTCGCGCCGCAGCCACCTGCCCGAAGAGCAGCGCCAGAAGGACCGCGAGGACCTCAAGAAGGAGAGCGCCGATTACAACAACCGCATCGTCGAGCGCTTCCGCCAGATGATCGGCGCGATGGAGAAGGAGCTGAGTGGCCCCGTCGTCGGCGCCCAGAGCGGCATCGCCTACTCCAGCCTCGAGGGGCGCTCCGCGCGCGAAATCCTCGAACTCGAGGAACGCTTCGACCCCGAGGACGTGCAGACCAAGTCGAAGAAGGAGCACGACGCGATCGAACGGCTGCACGAGATGTACTCGGATGAGATTGACGTGATCAAGGACGAGCGCGACCGCCGCGTGGACCAGCTCCGCCGCGGCGACGAACTGCCCACCGGCGTGCTCGAGCTGGTGAAGGTCTACGTCGCCACCAAGCGCACGCTCTCGGTCGGCGACAAGATGGCGGGCCGCCACGGCAACAAGGGCGTCATCGCCAAGATCCAGCCCGTCGAAGACATGCCGTTCCTTGAGGACGGCACGCCCGTCGAGATCGTGCTGAACCCGCTCGGCGTGCCGTCGCGTATGAACATTGGCCAGGTGCTCGAAACCCACCTGGGCTGGGCGGCCAAGACGCTCGGCTACCGCGTGGTCACGCCCGTCTTCGACGGGGTCACCGAGGAGAAGATCACCAAGTGCCTCAAGGAGGCCGGCCTGCCCGAGGACGGCAAGACCGTGCTTTACGACGGCCGCACTGGCCGGCCCTTCGACCAGAAGGTCACCGTCGGCTACCACTACATGCTCAAACTCGACCACTTGGTGGACGACAAGGTGCACGCCCGCGCCACCGGCCCCTACTCGCTCATCACCCAGCAGCCGCTCGGCGGCAAGGCTCGGTTCGGCGGCCAGCGGTTCGGCGAAATGGAAGTGTGGGCGCTCGAAGCCTACGGCGCCGCCCACATCCTCCAGGAACTCCTCACCGTCAAGAGCGACGACGTCGAGGGCCGCACCAAGATCTACGAATCCATGGTCAAGGGCGAGAACACCCTCAAGGCCGGCACCCCCGTCTCGTACGAGGTGCTGATGAACGAAATCCGCGGCCTGTGCCTCAACATGCGACTCGAAAAGCGCAAAATCTAACCGCTTGTTGTGCCGCCTTCGGGCCGTATCGTAGCTTCCTTGGCGTCCCCACGGCCTGCCGTGGGGACACTCATGTAGGCTCCGAGCGGGGGAGGTAGGTGGCTGTCCCCGCTTGTCTACCTGCCGTGAGGGCGTGAGCGAAAAAGAGCGTGAATTTGGCTTGAATGGTACTGGCGTTGCAAGTATAATAAGTCATTCAGCCCCGCGCTCCATGAGGGGTGCGTGCAAGGGGACCCTTTCTCTGTAACTCACGGGGCCCGAGCTCATGGCGACGCCTTTCTTCGAGAGCGTGAACGAAGTTGTGTCGGTGGGCATTTCGCTTGCCTCGCCGGACGAGATTCGATCGTGGTCCTACGGGGAGGTGAAGAAGCCGGAGACCATCAACTACCGCACGTACCGTGCGGAGAAGGATGGGCTGTTCTGCGAGCGGATCTTCGGCCCGGAGCGCGACTGGGAGTGCTTCTGCGGCAAGTACAAGGGCATGAAGCACAAGGGCATCATCTGCGACCGCTGCGGGGTGAAGGTGACCCACAGCCGCGAGCGGCGGCGACGCATGGGCCATATCAACCTGGCCGCGCCGGTGGCGCACATCTGGTTCTTCAAGTCCATGCCCTCGCGCATGGGCAATCTGCTGGCGATGAAGGTGAGCTCGCTGGAGAAGGTGATCTACTTCCAGGAGTACGTGGTGGTGGAGCCGGGCGGCGCCGCCGTGGAGGGGATCCAGGAACGGCAGCTCATCGGTGAAGACGAGTACCAGCGGCTGAAGGCGAAGTACGAGGACTTCGACGCCGACATGGGCGCCGAGGCCGTGCGCAAGCTGCTCCAGAAGCTGGACCTCGACGCGCTGTCGAAGGAGTTGCGCGCGGGGCTGGCGGAGACCAGCTCGCAGCAGCGCAAGAAGGAGATCGTCAAGCGGCTGAAGGTGGTGGAGGCGATCCGGGACTCCAAGAACCGCGCGGAGTGGATGATTCTGGACGTGATCCCGGTGATCCCGCCGGACCTGCGGCCGCTGGTGCTGCTGGAGAGCGGGAACTTTGCGACGAGCGACCTGAACGATCTCTACCGCCGCGTGATCAACAGGAACAACCGGCTCAAGAAGCTCCTCGACCTCCACGCGCCCGAGGTGATCATCCGCAACGAGAAGCGCATGCTCCAGCAGAGCGTGGACGCGCTGTTCGACAACGAGCGATGCAAGCATCCCGTGCTGGGGTCGTCGAACCGCCCGCTGAAGTCGCTGACCGACATGATCAAGGGCAAGCCGGGGCGCTTCCGCGAGAACCTGCTGGGCAAGCGGGTGGACTACTCGGGGCGCTCGGTGATCGTGGTGGGCCCCGAGCTGAAGCTCCACCAGTGCGGGCTGCCCAAGAAGATCGCGCTCGAGCTCTTCCAGCCGTTCATCATCCGCCGCCTCAAGGAGGCGGGGCTGGTCGATACCATCAAGAGCGCCAAGCGCATGCTCGAGCGCAAGGACGAGGAAGTCTGGGACATTCTCGACGAGGTGATCCGCGAGCATCCCGTGCTCCTCAACCGGGCGCCTACGCTGCACCGAATGGGCATCCAGGCCTTCGAGCCGATCCTGATCGAGGGCAATGCCATCCAGATTCATCCGCTGGTGTGCGAGGCGTTCAACGCGGACTTCGACGGCGACCAGATGGCGGTGCACCTGCCGCTCTCCATCGAGGCGCAGACCGAGGCGTCGCTGTTGATGATGAGCACCAACAACGTGTTCTCGCCGGCCGACGGCCGGCCCATCATCACGCCGTCGCTGGACATCGTGCTGGGCTGCTATTACCTGACGTGCCTGCGCCCCGACCCGACCCCCGACGACCAGCTCCGGCGCTTCGCCACGACCGAGGACGTGCTGGTGGCGCTCGGCTACGACGCCCTCCACTACCACAGCCGGATCCTCGTGAAGCTCCAGCGGTACGACAAGATCGTGGACCAGCACGGCCAGCTCGGCGCCTACAAGGGCGAGTACGTGCTCACGACCGCCGGCCGCGTCTTCTTCAACAGCAAGCTGCCCGACGGCCTGCCGTATTACAACCAGAGCTTCAACAAGGGCCGCCTCAACGACCTCATCGCCGATTGCCACACGAGCCTCGGCCGCGGCGCCACCCTCGGCCTGCTCGACACGATCAAGGAGCTGGGCTTCCGGCACGCCACGCTGGCCGGGCTCTCCATCTCCACGCGCGACCTGCGCATGCCGCCCAAGAAGCAAGAGATCATCGGCAGAGCCGAGAAGGAAGTGGAGCAGATTGACCGCCGCTACCGCAGCGGCGTCATCACCGACGGCGAACGCCACAACCTCGTCATCGAGCGCTGGACCCACGCCAAGGACCGTGTCACCGCCGAGCTGATGGACGAACTCCGCAACGACACCGGCGGCGGCTCCAACCTCAACCCGATCTGGGCCATGTTCGAGTCCGGCGCCCGAGGCAACACGGTTCAGATCACCCAGCTCGCCGGCATGCGCGGGCTCATGGCCAAGCCCTCTGGCAAGATCATCGAAACGCCCATCAAGTCCAACTTCCGCGAGGGCCTTCCCGTTCTCGAGTACTTCAGCTCCACGCACGGCGGCCGCAAGGGCCTGGCCGACACGGCCCTCAAGACCGCCGAATCCGGCTACCTCACGCGCAAGCTGGCCGACGTGGCCCAGAACGTGGTGGTCACCATGCTGGACTGCGGCACCGTGGCCGGCATCACCAAGAGCGTCATCTACAAGGGCGACAAGGTAGACATCCCGCTGAGCCAGCTCGTCTACGGCCGCGTGTCGCTCGAGAAAGTGCTCGACCGGCGCACGGGGAAGCCGATCGTGAGCGAGGGCGAGCTCATCACCGAGCCGATTGCCGCTGCCCTGGAGGAGATGGGCTACTCGAGCCTCCGCGTGCGCTCGCCCATGATGTGTGAGGCCCCGCACGGCGTATGCGCCAAGTGCTACGGCATGGACCTCTCCACCAACGAACTCGCCGAGGAGGGCCTGGCCGTGGGCATCATCGCCGCGCAGTCGATCGGCGAGCCTGGCACCCAGCTCACGATGCGCACCTTCCACTACGGCGGCACGGCGGCCACCGGCTTCGCCGCCCCCGAAACCCGCGCGGACTTCAAGGGCAAGATCCGCTACTACAACCTCAAGACTGTCACCGACCGCAACGGCAAGATTCTTGCCATGAACCCCACCGGCGCCCTCGTGCTGGAGGACGAGAACGGCAACGAGATTCGGCGGTACGAGGTCAAGCTGGGCGCCACCCTGAGCGTCGGCGACGGCCAGGTGGTGTCCCCGCGCACCCTTCTGGCCACCTGGGAGCCGCACTTCACCCCCATCCTCAGCGAGATGGGCGGCTTCGTCCGCTGCGAAGACATCGTCGAAGGCGAAACCGTCCGCGAGGAGGTGGACCAGCACGGCTCGCGCCGGCGCATCGTCATCGAACACAAGGGCGACCTGCATCCCCAGATCGCCATCGTGGACAAGGATGGCCGCCCCCTCGGCCTCTACTCCATTCCCGAGAAGGCCCACATCATGGTCGAGGAAGGCCAGGAGGTCCACCCCGGCGACATCCTCGCTCGCACCCCGCGCGAAATCCAGCGCGTGCAGGACATCACGGGCGGCCTGCCCCGCGTCACCGAGCTCTTCGAGGCCCGCAAGCCGCGCGACCCCGCCATCATCAGCGAGGTCTCCGGCCGCGTCAGCCTCGGCGAACGCAAGCGCGGCAAGCGCATCATCAACGTCACCAACGAAGAGACCGGCGAGGCCGTCTCCCACCTCGTCCCCCACGGCAAACACCTCACTGTGCACGACGGCGACTACGTTCGCGCCGGCGACCGCCTGGTAGACGGCCCGCTCGTGCCGCAAGACATCCTGCGCATCCGCGGCACCGAGGCCCTCATGGAATACCTCCTGCGCGAAATCCAGAGCGTCTATCGCTCCCAGAACGAAATCATCGATGATAAGCATATCGCCATCGTGGTGGGACAGATGCTCCGCAAGGTCAAAGTCGGTGACGACGTCGGCGACACCACCCTGCTCCCCGGGAGCATCGTAGACAAGTTCCGCTTCCGCCACGAGAACGAGCGCGTCATCGCCAAGGGCGGCAAGCCCGCCAGCGCCACCCCGCTCCTCCTCGGCATCACCAAGGCCGCCCTCCAGAGCGAGAGCTTCATCTCCGCCGCCTCCTTCCAGGAGACGACCAAGGTCCTCACCGAAGCCGCCCTGGCCGGCCGCACCGACTACCTCCGCGGCCTGAAGGAGAACGTCATCCTCGGCCACCTCATCCCGGCTGGCACAGGCTTCCCAAAGCACTACCTCGCCGGCATGGAGAAGAAGCAGCTTGCCCAGCCCAGCGAGCCGCCCAACGGCGGCGACAAGGGCGCCCAGACCCCGCCCCCCGGCGGCGGCGAGACCCCCGTCGAGACCACCGTCTAGCACCCGCGAAAGGAACCGCAATGCCGACCATTCAGCAGCTCATCCGTCTCGGGCGCAAGCCCGTCCGCCGCAAGAGCAAGCGCCCCGACCTCGAGGCCTGCCCCCAGAAGCGCGGCGTCTGCCTCCAGGTCACCACCCGCACCCCCAAGAAGCCCAACTCGGCCCTTCGCAAGGTCGCCCGCGTCCGCCTCTCCAACGGACGCGAGATCACCGCCTACATCCCCGGCGAAGGCCATAACCTCCACGAACACTCCATCGTCCTCGTCCGCGGCGGCCGCGTCCGCGACCTCCCCGGCGTCCGCTACCACATCGTCCGCGGCCCACTCGACGCCGCCGGCGTCAAAGAGCGCAAGCGTTCCCGCTCGAAATACGGCTGCAAGCTTCCCAAGTGAACCAGCGGAGTCCCTGAATGGCCAAGAAGTTCGAATCCACCGAACGCTTCCTCAAGCCCGACCCCAAGTACCACAGCTTCCTGGTCGGCAAGTTCATCAACTGTCTCATGCGCCAGGGCAAGAAGAGCACCGCCGAAGGCGTCTTCTACCGCGCCGCGGCCGTCATCGAAGAACGCAACCCCGGCATCGAATTCCTCAAGTTCTTCGAGACCGCCATTGCCAACGTCAAGCCCTCCGTCGAGGTCCGCTCCCGGCGCGTCGGCGGCGCCAACTACCAGGTCCCCGTGCCCGTGAGCCCCAAGCGCCAGATGGCCCTCGCCTTCCGCTGGATACTCGAAGGCGCCCGCGGCCGCAAAGGGCGGCCCATGCACCTCCGGCTCGCCGACGAGCTCTCCGACGCCCACAAGCACGAAGGCCACGCCGCCACTCAGCGCGAAAACACCCACCGCATGGCCGAGGCCAACAAGGCCTTCGCCCATTACGCCTGGTGAGCGCACACAGCCGGCTGCCGGCAGGCGAGGCACGACGAGCCTCCCAGCACCGGCCCAAACGGGTCGGGAGAGAGGCCGCGCGCCCCGCTGCTGCCGGCAACGCGGCCCGCGCGGCTTCCGAGATAACCTCTTACGCCGCAACACCCTACGCTCTCCCGACGTGCCCCATCCCATCCTGATCATCCCGCAGATGAGCGGGATTGGCCGGAGCCGCGAGAATCGCCAATCCTCGCCCATCCGCCCCAACTGTATCACCTCCCCCTCTCAAGGGTGATTCAGTTGGGGCACTGTGCGCCCGCCAGGCACCCGGCAGGGCGCTCCCCCGAGGACCCGCCAGGGCAGCAAGGGCCAAACCTCCCCGCTCCCTGCACCAGGCCGCTGGGGCCCAGATCGCCAGGCCCTGAAGAACCCGACTGGACGTCTCGTTCGGCCTCGAGCGGCACCTCCTCCGGGGGCAGGCGAAGATGCGGCTGCAAGTGAGGCTGGCGCTGGTCGTGACGCCAGCCATCGCCTTGAGCGGCATCCAATCAAGAGCAGGAGGACGCCCTCCGATGCCTGGTCCGAGCCGCCTGAGCACCGGGCGAAGCGGGCTGGAACGGGGAGGGCAGCGAGAGCCTATGGCCCTCTGCGCCCTCGCGCGGCTCTCCGGGGCATTCCGGACCCATTCTGCACCCTCTGAGGCCCGATCCCCGAGCCCACGAGACCTCCTCCCCTCGCTCCCCATATGCGCAACCGCAACAGCGCAAGTGCCTCCGGCCCTCCGGCGCTTGATTCGACGGGCGGCTGGCGGATATACTATGCAATCCGCCAGCGTGGGACTGGCGGCGCATCGCACCTTCGGCTGCATGCTACGAGTGTCACATGGCGGTTCCGCTCGAACGCAAGCGCAACATCGGCATCATCGCGCACATTGATGCCGGCAAGACGACCACGACCGAACGCATCCTCTACTACACCGGCACCGAGCATCGCCTGGGCAACGTGGACGATGGGACGACGGTGACCGACTGGATGGAGGAGGAGCGCAAACGCGGCATCACCATCACCGCGGCCGCGGTCACCTGCCCCTGGCGCGACTGCGAGATCAACCTCATTGACACCCCCGGCCACGTGGACTTCACGGCCGAGGTCGAGCGCTCGCTCCGCGTGCTCGACGGCGCCATCGTGGTGCTCGACGCCGTGGCCGGCGTCCAGGCCCAGAGCGAGACCGTCTGGCGCCAGGCCGACCACTATCGTGTGCCGCGCCTGGTCTTCGTGAACAAGATGGACCGCCCGGGCGCCGACTTCGAGAAGTGCCACGGCATGATCCGCAGCCGCCTGGGCGCCACCCCGCTCGCCATCCAGATGCCCCTGGGCGCCGGGCAGGACTTCGTGGGGGCCGTGGACCTCCTCAGCCTGGTTGCACGCACCTACGATCCGGGCAGCGACGGCTCGCAATACACCGACGGCCCCGTGCCGTCCGAGGCGCACGACCTGGCCCAGCTCCACCGCGAGGAGATGGTGCACCTGCTCGCCGAGCACTCCGACGCCCTGATGGAGAAGTACCTGGAGGACCAGCCGATCACCGAGGACGACCTGCGCGCCGCCATCCGCGAGGCCACGCTCGCCGGCCGCCTCGTGCCCGTCCTGTGCGGCTCCGCGCTCCGCAACACCGGCGTCCAGCGCCTCCTCGACGCCGTGTGCGACTACCTCCCCTCGCCGCTCGACGTGCCGCCCGTGCGGGGCGTGCACCCCAAGACCGAACAGCCCATCGAACGACAGGCGAGCGAGAAAGGCCACTTCCTAGCCCTCCTGTTCAAGATCGCGTCCGACGAGCACGGCGACATCTTCTACCTGCGCCTGTACGCCGGCAAGCTCACGGCCCGCCAGCAGGTCTTCAACCCGCGCACCGAGGCCCGGGAGCGGGTGACCACGCTCTTCCGCATGTACGCCAACGCGCGCACCACGATTGACGAGGCCGTGGCCGGCGACATCGTGGCCGTCTCCGGCCTGCGCAACTCCAGCACCGGCGACACCCTGTGCGACCCGCGCCACGTGGTGGTGCTCGAGCGCATGAGTTTCCCCGACACCGTCATCTCCATGGCCATCGAGCCCAAAACCAGCGCCGAGCGCGCGCGCCTCGACAGCGTGCTCGCGCGCCTCGAACGCGAGGACCCCACCTTCCGCCGCCGCGTGGACCCCGAAACCGGGCAGACCATCGTCTCCGGCATGGGCGAACTGCATCTCGAGGTGCTCAAGCACAGGATGCTCAGCGACTTCCACGTCGCGGCCAACGTGGGCAAGCCGCGCGTCTCGTACAGGGAGACCATCACCCAAGCCGCCGAGGCCGAGGCCGACTACGTGCAGCCGATGGGCAGCCGCCCCCAGTTTGCCCGCGTGAAGGTGCGCCTGGAGCCCGTGCCCAGCGTGCCCAACGTCGAGGTGTGGCTCCAGGTGAGCGAGGAGGAGATTCCGCGAGCCTTCCACGCCGCCGTCAAGGACGGCATCGAGAGCAGCTCGAGCTCTGGCGTCCTCGCCGGCTACCCGATGGTCGGCGTGCGCGCGAAGGTCATCGGCGGCTCGGCGCACGTCACCGACTCCACCGAAGGCGCATTGGCCGCGGCCGCGGCGCGCGCCTTCCGCTTGGCCGCCGAACAGGCCGGCCTGGTGCTCCTCGAGCCCTGGATGCGCTTCGAGGTGATCACGCCCGAAGCCCATCTGGGCGACGTGCTGGCCGACCTCAACGCCCGGCGCGCGCAGATCGCCGAGCAGCACTTGCAGGGGGGAGTTCACGTAATCGCGGGCAAAGTGCCGCTTTCAGAGATGTTCGGCTATGCCACGGCCCTGCGGTCGCTCACCCAGGGCCGGGCCATGTTCACCATGGAGCCCGTAGCCTACCTGCCCGTGCCCGGCGACGTGGCGCGCAAGATGATGATCTAACGCGGCCCTCCGGCTCCGTCGTCAACCCCAGCCCCGTGCCGACACCCGGAGGCCGCCTGGAGGGGCGGTGCCGCGAGCCGCCGCCCGGAGCCTGGCGCGCGGGGCGGGACCCTGCCTCGAAGACAGAGGCGGCGGCGGCCGGCAATCCTGCGGAATGATCGCTTCGGGATGATTTTTGCGCTTGACACGCCCAGCGAATCTGCGTATAATCTGAGCTTCTGGCACTAATGCGCGACCAGGCAGCATGCCTTCGAGCCGCCCTGAGGATAACGCGATGGCTGAGCAACGTGTGCGGATCCGGATGGAAGCCTATGACCACCAGGTGCTCGACGACTCCGCGCGCGAGATCGTAGAGGCCGTCAAGCGCAGCGGGGCACGCGTCTACGGGCCGATCCCGCTGCCGACCAAGATCGAGCGCTACACCGTGCTGCGCTCGCCCCACGTGGACAAGAAGTCGCGCGAGCAGTTCGAGATTCGCACGCACAAGCGGATCATAGACATCGAGGAGCCGACGGCGCAGACGGTGGACGCCCTCCACCGCCTCGTGATGCCGGCCGGCGTTGACATCAAGATCAAGGCGTAACCGCACATGGTTCCCGGACTCCTCGGCAAGAAGCTCGGCATGACGCAACTGTGGGACAAGGACGAGGTTGCGCGCGCCGCCACCGTGCTGGAACTGGGGCCCTGCGTCGTGCTCCAGGTGAAGACCCCCGAGCGCGACGGCTACTCGGCCCTCCAGCTCGGGTTCGAAACGAAGAAGACCCGCCGCAAGCACGGCAAGGGCGAGCGCCGCAAGGCCATCGAACGCCGCGGCGCCAACCGCGCCGAGATCGGCCACGCCCGCGCCGCCGGCGCCACCCCTCGGCGCTTCGTGCGCGAGGTGCCCGTCGAGCCCGGCCACAGCTACAAGCCCGGCCAGGAACTCACCGTGGAGATGTTCGCCGGCGTGACCCACGTGGACATCGTGGGGACCAGCAAGGGCAAAGGCTTCCAGGGCACCGTCAAGCGGCACCACTTCAGCCGCGGCCCGGTCACGCATGGCTCGATGAACGTCCGGCAGCCTGGGTCCATCGGCTCGTCGGCCGCCCCGTCGCGCGTCATCCCAGGGCGCCGAATGGCCGGCCACATGGGCCACCGGCGCCAGACCGAGCAGAACCTCCGCGTGCTCGGCTCCGACCCCCAGCGCAATCTTCTCATCGTCTGCGGCGCCGTGCCCGGCGCGGCCGACGGATACGTCATCGTCACGCCCGCCCAGCGGCTGGCCAGCAAGAAGAGCCAGGCCCATCGGGCCCTGAGCCTGATGAAGACCAGGACGGAGACATGATCGAACTGCTGATCCGCAACCGCGAAGGCCAGGTCGTTGGCCGAATGGAGATTGACGAGGCCGACTTCGGCGGCACCGTGCGCCCGGAACTCCTCCGCGACGTCGTCCGCATGTACGAAGCCGCCCAGCGCGTGGGCACCCACTCCACGTTGCGGCGTGGCGAGGTGAAGGGCTCCGGCACCAAGCCCTGGCGCCAGAAGGGCACGGGTCGCGCCCGCGCGGGATGCAAGCGCTCGCCCCTCTGGCGAGGCGGCGGCATCGTCTTTGGGCCCCACCCGCGCGAGTACCGCTTTGCCATGCCGCGCAAGGCCGTGCTGGGCGCCACCCGCTCTGCCTACCTGGCCAAGTTCCAGGACGGCGAGACCGTGGTGGTGGACGCCCTCGAGGCGGCGCAGCCGCGGACCAAGGAGATGGCCGCCGCCCTGAGCAACCTGGGCGTCGCACGCGGGTGCCTCATCGCCATCGAGAAACACGACGTGAACCTGTGGAAATCCGCCCGGAACCTGCCGGGCGTTTTCATGAAAGCCGTGGCCGAAGTCAACGCCTACGACCTGCTTCGCCACCGGCAACTCGTGATCACCCAGCGGGCCCTCGAGAGCCTGGTCGCCCGAATGCGGCAGGCCCGGCGGCCCGCCATCGAGCAGCCCGTCGCCGGGGCCGCCCCGGCCGCCGGGGTGCAGGACTAGGTGTTGCCATGCGCGACCCCCGGCAGATCGTGCTGCGGCCGCTCCTGAACGAGAAGGGCGAACTCCTGAAACAGAGGGTGCGCGCCTACCCGTTCGAGGTCGCCGTCAGCGCCACCAAGATTGAGATCCGCAACGCCATCGAGCAGATCTTCGACAACGTCAAGGTTGTCGCCGTCCGCACGATGATGCGCAAGGGCAAGATGCGCCGCCTCCGTTACAAGACGGGGCGCACGCGCCACTGGAAGCGCGCGCTCGTGTTCCTCTCGCCCGACAGCACCATCGACATGTAGGCTCCGACAGGACACCCGTATGGCCATCCGACAACGCAAGCCCACGACCCCGAGCCAGCGGCACACGGCGCTCGACGACTTCGCCGACGTGACGCGGCATCGCCCCGAGCCCGCGCTCCTCGAGCCGATCAAGAAGAGCGGCGGCCGCAACAACTACGGCCGGGTGACCGCGCGCCGGCAGGGCGGCGGCAACAAGCGCCGTTTCCGCACCATTGACTTCCGCCGCGACAAGGACGGCGTGCCGGCGAAAGTGGCCGCCATCGAGTACGACCCCAACCGCACGGCGCGCATCGCGCTCTTGCACTACGCCGACGGCGAGAAGCGCTACATCCTCGCTCCGCGCGGCCTCGGGGTCGGCCAGAAGGTCGAGTCGGGCGAGAAAGTCGAGCCCAACACCGGCAACTGCATGCCGCTGGCCAACATCCCCAGCGGCCTGCCGATCCACAATATCGAGGTCCGGCCCGGCCGTGGCGCCAAGCTCGTCCGTTCGGCGGGCCTCGGCGCCACCATCTCGGCCAAGGAGGGCGACTACGCCCACATCATCCTCCCCTCGGGCGAGGTGCGCAAGGTTCACATCCGCTGCCGCGCCACGATCGGCCAGGTAAGCAACCTGGAGCACAGCTCGATCTCGCTCGGCAAGGCCGGCCGCCACCGTTGGCTGGGCTTCCGACCCTGCCCGCGCGGCGTAGCCCAGAACCCCGTGTCGCACCCGATGGGCGGCGGCGAAGGCCGGTCCTCGGGCGGGCGCCACCCCTGTTCGCCCTGGGGCAAGTTGTCCAAGGGCGGCAAGACCCGCAAGCGGCGCAATCCGACCAGCTCCATGATCATCCGTCGCCGGCAGAAAAAGTCGCGACGTTAGGTAGGGGAATGCGGCCGTGTCCCGTTCGATTCGCAAAGGCCCGAACATCAACACCAAACTTCTGGCCAAGGTGATGGCTCAGAAGCAGCAAGGGGGCGGCGAGCCGCTCCGCACCTGGGCGCGCTCCTGCACCATCGTGCCGGAGTTCGTCGGCCACACGTTCCTCGTCCACAACGGCAAGAACTTCCTTCGCATCTTCGTGACCGAGAACATGGTGGGGCATAAGCTCGGCGAGTTCTCGCCCACGCGCACCTTCCGCGGTCACGGCGGGCGGAAGAAATAACAGAGTTCAGAGGAAGACATGGACTTCAGGGCCACTTGGAAATTCGCGCGGATCGCCCCAACCAAGGTCCGCCCGCTCGCCCGGCTCGTGAAAGACATGCCGCTGAACCAGGCTCTGACCGTACTGCGCCTCGAGAAGCGCCGGGGAGCGGCACTGTTGCACAAGGTCCTGCGCGCGGCGTGGGCCAACGCCCAGGAGAAGGACCCGGCCAACGACGAGGAGTCCTTCTTCATCAAGAGCGCCGTGGTGAACACTGGCCCGCGGCTGCGCCGCATGCGGGCACGCAGCATGGGCCGCGCCAACATCATCCTGCGCCGGTATGCGCACATCACCGTGGTCCTCAGCGACTCGCAGGAAACAGAGAGGTAGGCCAAAAGGGCATGGGACATAAGACACATCCCATCGGGTTCCGCATCGGCATCACCGAGGACTGGCGCTCGCGCTGGTGCGCCGACAAGGCGGACTTCGGGAAATACGTCGTCCAGGACGAGCTCGTGCGGCGCCACGTGAAGTCGGCCTATCACTTCGCCGGCATCCCGCGGGTGGACATCGAGCGCACCCGCGAGCAGCTCAAGGTCATCCTCTACACCGCGCGGCCCGGCATCGTGATCGGCCGCAAGGGCAGCGAGATTGACAAACTGAAGGACGACCTCCAGGCCATGGCCGGCCGCGAGGTGCAGATCAAGATCGAGGAGATCACCAGGCCCGAGTTCGAGGCCCAGCTCGTGGCCGAGAGCATCGTCGAGCAACTCGAGAAGCGCACGCCCTTCCGCCGCGTGATGAAGCGGGCCGCCGAAACGGCCATGCAGGCAGGCGCCAAGGGCATCAAGATACAGGCGGGCGGGCGCCTCGGCGGCGCCGAGATCGCCCGCAGCGAGCGCGTCGTGATTGGGTCCGTGCCCCTGCACACCCTGCGGGCCGACATCAGCTACGGCTTCGCCGAGTGCAAGACCAACTACGGCCGCATCGGAGTCAAAGTGTGGATCTACAGGGGGCCGAAGCCCCTGAAGGAGAAGCGCAGTGCCGCTCATGCCGAAGCGGGTCAAGTACCGCAAGAGCCAGCGGGGACGCGTTAGAGGCGAGGCGAGCCGAGGCAACTTCGTAGCCTTCGGCGAATACGGCCTCCAGGCCCTCGAGCCGGCGTGGCTCACCGCCCGCCAGATCGAGGCTGCGCGCGTCGCCGCGACCCACTTCCTCCACCGGGAAGGCAAGCTGTTCATGCGCATCTTCCCCACCAAGCCCGTCTCGGCCAAGCCGCTCGAGACCCGCATGGGCAAGGGGAAGGGCGAGACGGAATACTGGGCCGCCGTGATCAAGCCCGGCATGGTGCTCTACGAGCTCGGCGGCGTGCCCGAGGACGTGGCGAAGCAGGCCTTCAACCGCGCCGCCCGCAAGCTCCCCGTGCGCACGCGATTCGTACTTCGGAGGCACAGGGTATGAAGCTCAGCGAGCTGCGCCGCCTGACCGACCAGGAGCTCCTGCGCGAGAGCGACGACCGGATGAAGGAGCTCTTCAACCTCCGCTACCAGGCCGGCACCGAGCAACTCGAGAACCCCGCGCTCATGCGCGAGACGCGGCGTGAGATCGCCCGGATCAAGACCATCCTGCGCGAGCGTGAGCTGGAGAAGACAGAGTGAACCGCACCCAACCCAAGACCGTCATCGGCCGGGTCACCAGCGACAGGATGCAGAAGACCATCACCGTCGAAGCCGAGCGGCGGGTCATGCACCCCCGCTTCCGCAAGTACGTGCGGGCCATCACGCGCTACAAGGCCCACGACGAGGCCAACGACGCGCACGTGGGCGACAAGGTGCGCATCATGCAGACCCGGCCCCTGAGCAAGACGAAGAACTGGCGGCTGGTCGAGATCGTCGAGCGGGCCCGTGGAGTGGAACAGCCATGATCCAGATGCGAACGATCCTCGACGTGGCCGACAACACCGGGGCCAAAGTCGTCTCCTGCATCAAGGTCCTCGGCGGCTCCAAGCACCGGTACGCCAATATCGGCGACATCGTCGTCTGCAGCGTCAAGAAGGCCATCCCCGCCGGCACCGTCAAAGAGCACGAGGTCGTCCGCGGCGTCATCGTCCGCTCGAAGCGCGGCCTGCGCCGCGAAGACGGGTCCTACGTGAAGTTCGACCGCAACGCCGTTGTGCTGATTGATAACGAGCGGAACCCGCGCGGCACCCGCATCTTCGGGGCCGTGGCGCGCGAGCTCCGCCAGAAGAATTTCATGAAGATCATCTCACTCGCCGCCGAGGTGGTCTAGCCGCAGGAGCCTTGTTCCGTGGTCATCCGCAAGAACGACACTGTCGTGCTCATCAAAGACATCACCTCGTGCCGCAACGCCGAGGGCACCCCCGTCGTCGAAAAGGGCGAGCGGACCAAGGTGCTGGCGGCCATGCCGAAAAAGAACAAAGTCATCCTGCAGAACACCAACAACCGCTGGCGGCACGTGCGGCCGGGCGGCAGCAACCCTCGCGGTGGGCGCGTCCAGAAAGAGGCGGCCGTGGACGCCTCGAACGTGCTCCTGTACTGCGACAAGTGCAACGCCGGCGTGCGCGTGCGCTTCAAGCAGGCCGAGGGCAAGAAAGTGCGCGTGTGCGCAAAGTGCAGCAACGTCATCCCCGTGGTGCTCTGAGACAAATGGCCAGACTCCTCGAACGCTGGAAAACCGAAATCGTCCCCGCGATGATGCAGCGGTTCGGCTACAAGAACCGCCTGGCCGTCCCGCGGCTCGCCAAGGTGGTCCTCAACATCGGCATCGGCAACAGCCATGAGGACAAGACCCGCCTCGAGCAGGGGCAGCGCGACCTCGCCGCCATCACCGGCCAGAAGCCCGCCGTGCGGTGCGCCCGCAAGAGCGTCGCCGCCTTCAAGATTCGCGAAGGCGTCCAGGTCGGCCTCAAGGTCACCCTCCGAGGCCCCAGGATGTACGAGTTCCTCGACCGCCTGATCTCCGTCGCCATCCCCCGTCTGCGCGACTTCCGCGGCCTCTCCACGTCCTCCTTCGACGGGCGCGGCTGCTACTCCTTCGGCATCGGCGAACAGCTCGTCTTCCCCGAGGTCAAGGTGGACGACGTCCAGGTGGTCCAGGGCATGGACATCACGGTGTGCACCACGGCGCGAACCGACGAAGAGGCGTCGGCCCTGCTGACGCTCCTGGGCATGCCGTTCAGCAAGAGCTAGAGAGGCATACATGGCTCGCAAGGCCGCCATCAACAAGTGCAAGCGAGTTCCCAAGTTCTCGACCCGGAAAGTCATCCGTTGCGAGCTCTGCGGGCGCGACCGCGGCAACTACCGCAAATTCCACATCTGCCGCATCTGCTTTCGCACCCTCGCATTGAAAGGTCACATCCCCGGCGTCCGCAAGGCGAGCTGGTAGCCGCCCAGGCCCGGGGCCAGTGGGGCAGATACTGACCATGGTGAACGACCCGATTGCTGACATGCTGACCCGCCTCCGCAACGCGCTCACGGCCCGCAAGGCCGAGGTGGACGTGCCCTGCACGAAGGTCAACCTCGGCATTGCCCGCGTCCTCCGAGACGAAGGCTACATCCAGGACTTCAAGACCCTGGACGTGGCGCCGGCGCGCATGATCCGTGCCTACCTCAAGTACGGCCCGGACGGCGAGAAGGTGATCACCCGCATTCGCCGCGAGAGCAGGCTCAGCCGGCGCGTCTACCACGGCGTCAAGGAGATCCCGCGCGTACAGAACGGCCTGGGCATCGCCATCCTCACCACCTCGAAGGGCGTGATGAGCGACCGCGAGTGCCGCCGCAACCGCGTGGGCGGCGAACTCCTCTGCACCGTGGAATGACCTGTACGAAGCTACGGAGGCGACCTCATGTCGCGTATTGGCAGACAACCCGTGCCCTTGATCAGCGGCGCCAAGGCCACGCTTGGCGAAGGCAAGATCATCGTCAGCGGACCGCTCGGGCAGCTCGAACAGGCCATTGACCCGCGCCTGCGCGTCACGATTGACGCCCAGAAGAACGCCGTGCGCGTCGAGCGCACCGCCGACGACCGCGAGACGCGCGCCCTCCACGGCCTCCTGCGCAACGTCATCGCCAACATGGTCGTTGGCGTCACGCGCGGCTACCTGAAGACCCTGCAAGTCGTCGGCATCGGCTACACCGCCAAGCTTCAGGATGGCCAGCTCGTCCTCCAGGTCGGCCTGGCCAACGACCTCCACGTCCCCGTGCCCGAGGGCATCAAAGTGGACCCGCCCGAGACCGGCAACGTCTTCGTCTCCGGCGTCGGCAGCGTCCCGTGCGCCATCGTGCGGGTCCGCGGCCTCGACAAGCAGAAGGTCGGCGACTTCGCCGCCATGATTCACCGCCTGCGGCCGCCCGAGCCGTACCGCGGCAAAGGCATCCGCTACGAAGGCGAAGAGATCCGGCGTAAGGCTGGCAAAGCCTTCGCCGCCCAGGAGTGATCGAGCGTGAGGGTCAACACCCAGAAGAGCGTCCTTCGCGCACGCCGCCATCGCCGCGTGCGGCGCAAAGTGAGTGGAACCGCCGAGCGTCCCCGCCTCTGTGTCAGGCGGAGCCTGCTCCACATCTACGCGCAGCTGGTTGACGACACCACAGGGCGCACCCTCGTGGCCGCGTCCACACTGAGCCCCGAGGTCCGCGAGGCCTGCCGCGGCGTCAAGAAGGTCGCCGCCGCGGCCGCCATCGGCAAGGAGCTGGCCCGCAAGGCCCTCGCGGCCGGCGTGAGCAAGGTGGCGTTCGACCGCAGCGGCTACAGATACCACGGCCGAGTCCGCGCCCTGGCCGAAGGAGCGCGGGAAGGCGGGCTCCAATTCTGAAACGTCCGCCAGCGGGCACCAGGAGGTAGATGGCCTTGCCAAGCATCGAGAAAGAACCAGGCGCCAGCCACGAACTCATCGAGAACGTCGTCAAGATCTTCCGAAGCTCCTCCGTCGTCAAGGGCGGGCGCCGCTTCAGCTTCGCCGCGCTCGTCGTCGTGGGCGATGGCCGAGGACGCGTGGGCTACGGCTACGGCAAGGCCAACGAAGTGCCCAACGCGGTGGACAAGGCCATGTCCGGCGCCCGGGCCTCCCTGCGGAGTGTTTCGCTGGCAGGCGACACCCTGCCGCACACGGTCACGGGCCGCTTCGGCTCGACCAAGGTGCTGCTCCGCCCCGCCGCCCCGGGCACAGGCGTCATCGCCGGCGCGGGCGTGCGAGCGGTCGTCGAGGCCGCCGGCGTCCGGAACGTGCTCTCCAAAGTCTTCGGCTCCAGGAACCTCAAGAACGTGGTCAAGGCGACGATGGACGCTCTCGAACAGTTGCGCACGCGAGCTGAAGTCGAGCGCCTGCGTGGGGTGACGATCGAATGAACCTCAATGACGTCAAGAGTATCCCGACCGGCCGCAAGCGCGTCAAGCGCGTGGGTCGTGGCGAGAGTTCGGGCAGTGGCAAGACCTCGGGGCGGGGCACCTCGGGCCAGCGTTCGCGCTCCGGCCGCAAGGGGCATGGCATCTACGAGGGCGGCCAGATGCCCCTCTTCCGCCGCCTGCCCAAGCGCGGATTCAACAACATCGTGTTCGCACGCCGCTACGCCGTCGTCAACGTCGGCGACCTCAACGGCTTCGGCGACGGCCAGGAAGTCGACCCGGCCGCCCTGGTCCGGGCCGGCCTGATCACGCGCGTGCTCGACGGGGTGAAGATTCTCGCTCACGGAGATCTCCAGCGCAAACTTACGGTGAAAGCCCACCGCTTCAGCGGCGCGGCCCTGGAGAAGATCCAGGCCGCCGGCGGCGAGGCCGTGGTGCTCTGAGGAGGATCGCCCGGGGCGGCGCGATGCTACGCACTTTCGCCAACATCTTCCGAGTGGCCGACCTTCGCAAGAAGGTGTTGGTCACCCTGTTCATGATCGTGGTGTTCCGCCTCGGCACCTACGTGCCGCTGCCCGGCATCAACACGGCGGCGGTAACACAGGTCGTCGACAAGTTCCGCGAGGGCGGCCGGAGCGCCGCCGGCCGCGCTCTGAGCCTCATTGACCTCTTCACGGGCGGCGCCCTGGGGCGGTGCACGGTCTTCGCCCTGGGCATCATGCCCTACATCAGCGCCTCCATCATCTTCCAGCTCCTCACCACGGTCATCAAGCCCCTCGAGGAGCTCCAGCGCGAGGGCGAGGCCGGCCGCAAGAAGATCAACCAGTACACCCGCTATGCCACCGTCGTCCTGTGCATGGTCCAATCGTTCTTCATGTCCTCCTGGATCGAGGGCCGGCCCTTCGAGGTCCAGCTCGTCACCCCGGGCATGCAGGCCGGGCCCTGGTTCGAAATCTCCACGATGCTCGCGCTCACCGCGGGAAGCGTGTTTCTCATGTGGCTGGGCGAAACCCTCACCGAGCACGGCATCGGCAACGGCATCTCCGTGCTCATCATGGCGGGCATCGTGGACCGCATGCCGACCGCCGCCCAGCAGCTCTGGAACAGGGTGGACTGGAGCCGGCCCTTCACCCCCGAGGCAGGTCGGATGAACGTCATCATGCTCGTCTTCTTCATCGCCATCTACCTCGGCGTGGTGGTGGGGGTGGTCATGATCACCCAGGGCCAGCGGCGCGTCACCGTGCAGCAGGCCAAGCACACGCGCGGCCACCGCGTCTACGGCGGCCAGCGCCACTACATGCCCCTGCGCGTCGGGCAGGCCGGCGTGATCCCCATCATCTTCGCCCAGTCGCTGCTCACCTTCCCCAACATCATCTTTGGCTCCCTGAGCGCCCGATGGCCCTCCTTTGGCTTCATCGCCGCTGCGTTCCAGGTGGGCTCCTTCACCTACACCTTCGTCTACATCCTGCTCATCGTCTTCTTCTGCTACTTCTGGACTGCGGTGGTCTTCAACCCGCTCAAGATGGCCGAGGAGATGAAGAACTACGGCCACTTCGTGCCGGGCATCCGCCCGGGCAAGATGACCGCGCAGTACCTCGAGCGCCTCATGACCCGCATCACCCTGGCCGGCTCCGCCTTCCTGGCGTTCATCGCCGTCCTGCCCCAACTCATCCACAGCAGCCTCGACGTCGGGGCCAACGTCGCTTACCTCTACGGCGGCACCAGCCTCCTCATCATCGTAGGCGTGGCCCTCGAAATCGTCCAGAAAATCGAATCGCACCTTCTCATGCGCCACTACGAGGGCTTCATGAAGAAGGGGCGCATCCACGGCAGGAGTTCCTGGTGAGACTCGTCTTCCTGGGCCCCCCCGGCGCCGGCAAAGGCACCCAGGCCGTACAGCAAGCCGAGCAGCGCGGCCTTCGCTACATCGCAACAGGCGACGAGTTGCGCAAAGCCATCGCCGCAGGGACCCCCCTCGGCCTTCAGGCCAAGGCCTACACGTCCACGGGACGATTGGTGCCGGACGAAGTTATCATCGGCCTGGCTCGGGAACTGCTCGAGGAGCCCGGGGGGGACGCTGGGGTCATCTTCGACGGGTTTCCCCGCACGACCGGGCAGGCGGAGGCCCTCGACGCGCTCCTGCGCGAGCGGGGCGAGGCCCTTGACGCGGTCCTGTACTTCGACGTCTCGAGCGACGCAGTGGTGAGGCGGCTGTCGGGGCGGCGCGTCTGCCGCCAGTGCGGGGCAACGTTCCACGTCGAGAGCCTGCCCTCCAAGCGCGGGGACATGTGCGACCGCTGCGGGGGCGAACTCTACCAGCGCGAGGACGACCGCCCCGAGACCGTGAGCCGCCGCCTGCAGGTCTACCAGGAGCAGACGGCTGCGCTGTTGGACTACTATCGGGCGCAGGGCCTCCTGGTGCGGCTCCAGGCCGACCGCAGCATCGCTGAGGTGCGAGCGGCGGTCAATGCGGCCATTGACACTGCGGCGCGCCGCAACGCCCCAGAGGCCGCAGGAACCGGGCAGGGCAGGGCTTGATCACACTGAAGTCCGAGCGCGAACTGGAGAAGATCCGGACCGCCTGTCGTATAGTCGCCGACGTGCTCGAGTTGGTGCGCTCCCTGGCTCGGCCAGGGGTGACGACCGCGTACCTTGACAAAGAGGCCGAAAAACGCATAATAGAATGCGGAGCTGAGCCTGCGTTCAAGGGCCACGGGGCCTCTGGCCGACGGCCCGGCTTCCCGGCCAGCTTGTGCACGTCGGTGAATGAGGAAGTCGTGCACGGCATCCCCTGCGAGCGTGTTTTGCTCGACGGGGATCTGCTGAGCGTAGACGTGGGTGCGCGCTGCGCGGGCTATTACGGCGACGGCGCTGTCACGCTGCCGATCGGTCGGGTGGCACCCGCGGCGCAGCACTTGATGGACGTTTGCCTGGAGGCCCTGCACCGGGGCATCCAGGCCGCCGGCCCGGGCCGGCGCCTTGCCGACATCAGCCGCAGCGTGCAACGGCACGTCGAGGCGCACGGCTTCTCGGTGGTGCGCGACCTGGTCGGTCACGGCATCGGCTCGAGCCTGTGGGAAGAGCCGCAAGTGCCGAACTTTTACAACCCGAGCCTGCACGACATCGTGTTGCGGCCGGGCATGGTGCTGGCGATTGAGCCGATGATCAACGCCGGCAAGTGGCAGGTGAAAACGTTGGCGAACCGTTGGACGGTGGTGAGTGCCGACGGCTCGCTCTCGGCCCATTTCGAGCACACCGTGTGCATCACCGCGAGCGGCGTGGAAGTGATGACGACGCCCCCTCGCCAGAAGGGCTAGGCCAGCAAATGGGCAAAGAGCAAGGGATTCGGGTGGACGCCACCGTGAGAGAATCGCTCCCGAACGCCGTGTTCCGGGTGCAACTGGAGAACGGTCATATCGTGACCGCGCACGTCTCCGGCAAGATGCGGATGCACTTCATCCGCATCCTTCCAGGTGACCGTGTGACCGTGGAACTGTCGCCCTACGACCTCAGCAAGGGGCGGATTGTGTACCGCGAATAGCCGCCCGGTGCGGCGCGGAAGGATGGACGACCCATGAAAGTGCGTTCCTCGATTCGACGGGTGTGCGAGAACTGCAAGCTCGTGCGGCGCCGCGGCGTCGTGCGCGTGCTATGCACGAACCCGCGCCACAAGCAGCGCCAGGGCTGAGCGCCCCGCGAGGCCGCATCACGAAAGGAAGCTCGAGCATGCCGCGAGTCGCTGGCGTAGACATTCCCGCAAACAAACGCAGCGTGGTTGCGTTGACCTACATCTACGGGATCGGGCCGACCTCGGCGAAGCGCATCCTTCAGCAGGCCGGCATAGACGAGAACGTGCGCGCTAAGGACCTCTCGGAAGACGAACTGTCGCGCATCGCCTCGATTGTGGACAAGAACTACATGGTCGAAGGCGAGCTTCGCCGCCTCCTCTCGCAGAACATCTCGCGGCTGCGCGAGATCGGGTGCTACCGCGGCCTGCGGCATCGCCTGGGCCTCCCCGTACGGGGCCAGCGCACGCGCACCAACGCGCGCACGCGCAAGGGGCCTCGCAAGACCGTGGCCGGCAAGAAGAGCGTCAAGGAACAGCGCGGCTGAGCCGTCAGCACAGGAGCACGCATGGGCAAGACCGCAACCCCGACCAAGGGCCCCAAGGCGACACGGAGGCGCGTCCGGCGCACCGTCTCGCTCGGGGTCGCTCACATCCAGGCCTCGTTCAACAACACAGTGGTCACCATCACCGACCTCAACGGCGATGCGCTCTGCTGGGCCTCGTCCGGCAGCATCGGCTTCAAGGGCTCGCGCAAGAGCACCCCCTTTGCCGCCCAACGGGCCGCCGAGAGCGTGGCCCAGCAGGCCCAGAAGCTCGGTGTACGAGCCGTCGAGGTCCGAGTCAAAGGGCCGGGCTCCGGCCGCGAATCCGCCATCCGCGCGCTCCAGGCCGCTGGCCTGGAGATCAAGTCCATCGAGGACGTCACCCCCCTGCCTCACAATGGCTGCCGCCCGCGCAAGAAGCGGCGTGTATGAGTGAGGGAGCTTGAGAGGAGTTCCAGCCGTTGGGTAGAGATGCCGGTCCAAAGTGCAGGCTCTGTCGTCGGGAAGGCATGAAGCTGTTCCTCAAGGGGCCGCGGTGCGAGAGCGCCAAGTGCGCCGTCAGCCGCCGCGACTACCCGCCCGGAATGCATGCGTGGCGCCGCGCCAAGTTCTCCGCCTACGGGGCCCAGCTCCGCGAGAAGCAGAAGCTAAAGAGATTCTACGGGATCCTGGAGCGCCAGTTCCGGCGCTACTTCGCCGAAGCCGAGCGGCAGGCGGGGAACACGGGCGAGAATCTGTTGCTCGCCCTCGAGCGCCGGCTCGACAACGTGCTTCACCAGCTTGGGCTGGCCTCTTCTCGCGCCCAAGCGCGGCAACTGATCACCCACGGGCACATCGAGGTGAACGGGGCCGGCATCACGTCGCCCTCGCACCCTGTCCGGCCCGGCGACGTGATTGCGCCCCGGCGCAGCGAGGCGACCACCAAACTCATTGCGCAGGCGCGCGAGGCCGCGAAAGGCCGAGCCGTGCCCAGCTGGCTCGAAGTTACCGAGGAACCGCTGCAAGGGCGGGTGATCAACCTGCCTAACCGCGAAGAAGTTGGCATCGAGGTCAGGGAACAGCTCATCGTCGAGTTGTGCTCTAAGTAGCCTGAGGGACGAACGGTTCCGGATCCAGAACCCGGCCGCAACGCCGTGAACGGCGGCCCCCGCCGGGAGGAGAAACGAATGCGAATCCGCTGGCGAGGTTTCGAGCTCCCGACCCGCGTCGTGTGTGAACGCGAGTCGTTGACCGGCTCGTACGGCAAGTTCATCGCCGAGCCCTTCGAGCGGGGCTTCGGCACCACCATAGGCAACAGCCTGCGGCGCGTCCTCCTCTCGTCCATCGAGGGCGCGGCCGTGACCTCGGTGCGCATCGAGGGCGTGCAGCACCAGTACTCCACCATCGCGGGCGTGGTGGAGGACGTCACCGACATCATCCTCAACGTCAAGCAGATCCGCCTCCGCCTTCTCTCCGAGGGACCCAAGGTCCTGAAGATTGAGCGGCGCACGCGAGGCGAAGTCACGGCGGCCGATATCCAGGCTGACCCGGACGTCGAGATCGTGAACCCAGAGCTTCACATTGCCACCCTCAACGAGGACGTTCCGTTCATCGTGGAGATGGGGGCACGCCGGGGCAGGGGCTACGCGACCGCTGAAGAGAACACCAAGCCTGAGCAGGAGATCGGGGTCATCCCCGTCGATTCCCTCTTCTCCCCCGTGCGCCGCGTGAACTACAGGGCAGAGAACACCCGTGTCGGCCAGAAGACGAACTATGACCGCCTGACCGTCGAGATCTGGACCGATGGCACGGTGAGCCCTGAGATTGGCCTGGTGGAGGCGTCGAGAATCCTCCGCAAGCACCTCGACCCGTTCATCCTGTACTTCGAGATCGGGCGCGAATTGCCGGCCGAGAAGGCCGAGAAGACAGCCAAGCGCCGGGAGCCCCGGCAGATCTCCGACGAACTCACCCGCCGACTCGCCATGACCATTGAAGAACTCGACCTGTCTGTGCGCGCACAGAACTGCCTCGAATCCGAGAACATACAGACCGTGCGCGACCTCATCGTGAGGACCGAGGCCCAGCTCCTGGCCGTGCGGAACCTGGGCAAGACCTCGTTGCAGGACATCAAGAACAAACTCGCCAATCTGGGCCTGTCGCTCGGCATGAGCATTGACGCTCTCCCGGCCGCCGAAGGCGAGGCAGCGCGAAGCGAGAGCTGACCATGAGACACCGAAAGGGCGGAAGGAAACTCAGCCGCACTGACGCGCACCGCAAGGCCATGCTGCGCAACCTCGTCAACAGCCTGCTGTCGGCCGAGACGAAAGACGGCATGCCGTCCCGCGTGACCACCACGGTGCCGAAGGCCAAGGAAGCTCGGCGCGTGGCCGAGCGCGCCATCACGCTGGGCAAGAAGGGCACCCTCCACGCCCGGAGGCAGGCCCTCGAACTCCTGGCGAACAAGCGCGTCGTGAAGCGGCTATTCGAGAACGTGGCGCCCCTGTACGCTGCCCGCAGCGGCGGTTACACGCGCATCGTGCGGCTCTCGAAGCATAGAGTCGGCGACGCATCGCCCCTGTGCTACCTGGAACTCGTCGCGGAAGCCGTGGGTGGGGCGCAGAAGGCTGCCGAGCCCGTGGCGCCCACGGTCACGACGGTCGCCGGCGAGGAATCTGGCGCCGCGAAGCAGTAGAGAGGGAGCCCCAGGACGGCAGCGCGGGGCTGTGCGAAGCGCCCGTCCTGCCTGAGCGGCTCCGTTGGGCGATTAGCTCAGTTGGCTAGAGCGTTAGCTCGACAAGCTAAAGGTCACTGGTTCGAGCCCAGTATCGCCCACCACACGAGGCCGGCCGGCAGTTGCCGCGCCGGCCATTCGCCATGTGGATAGGAATGCCTCGTATGGGCGGTACGCTAGCCGATCCCAAGAACCACGCGACCCCGGCGCCCATCGAGGTGCTCCGTCACACAACGGCGCACGTCATGGCGCACGCGGTCATGCGCCTCTTCCCAGGCACGAAGCTGGACATCGGGCCGGCCATCGCCGATGGCTTCTACTATGACTTCGAGCTTCCGCGCCCGCTGTCGGACGCCGATCTGGCTGGCATAGAGGCCGAGATGAAGCGGATCATCGAGGCCGACATCCCGCTCGTCCGCGTCGAGTTGCCCCGCGAAGAGGCAATTCGCCGGATGGCCGCGGCCCAGCAACCCTACAAGGTCGAGCGTCTCCGAGAGATGCCCGACAGCACCGTAAGCTTCTACGAGCAAGGGGACTTCGCCGACCTATGCCGCGGCCCGCACCTGCGCAGCACGGGCGCCATAGGCGCCTTCAAGCTGCTGAGCGTCGCCGGCGCCTACTGGCGTGGCGATGAGCATAACCCCATGCTCACGCGACTCTACGGCACCGCGTTCCCCACTCGCGCCGAGCTCGACGAGCATCTGCGCCTCCTTGAAGAGGCCAAGCGGCGCGACCACCGGAAGCTGGGCAGGGAACTTGATCTCTTCAGCTTCCACGACGAGGGCCCCGGCTTTCCGCTCTTCCACCCCAGGGGGATGATCCTGTGGAATGAGCTCATGGGATTCTGGAACCAGCTCCACGCCCAGCACGGTTATGTGCAACTGCGCACCCCGATCCTCTTACGAAAAGCCTGCTGGGAGCAGTCGGGCCACTGGGACCACTACCGCGACAAGATGTACGCGACGGAGATTGACAACGAAGAGTATGCCATCAAGCCCATGAACTGCGTGGGCTCGATGCTCTACTATCGCAGCAGGCTTCACAGCTACCGCGAGTTCCCGCTCCGCGTGGCCGAGGTGGGCATCGTCCACCGGCACGAGAAGTCCGGCGAACTTCACGGCCTCCTGAGGGTCCGCCAGTTCACCCAGGACGACGCTCACATCTTCATGACCCCGGAGCAGATCCCGGCCGAGGTGCTGGGCGTCATGAACCTGGTGGACACCGTCTACGCCACCTTCGGCCTGCCCTACCACCTCGAGCTCTCGACCCGGCCGGCGAAATCCATCGGCAGCGACGAGGCCTGGGAAGCGGCCACGAACGGCCTGCGGGCGGCCCTCGACGCCAAGGGCTTGCCCTACAAGATCAATGAGGGCGATGGCGCGTTCTACGGGCCGAAGATCGATTTCCACGTGCGCGATGCCTTGAACCGCACGTGGCAATGCGCGACGATCCAGCTCGACTTCGCCATGCCCGAGCAGTTTGACCTGACCTACGTGGGCGCCGACAATCAGCGGCACCGGCCCGTGATGATCCACCGCGTCGTCTATGGCGCGATCGAGCGGTTCATCGCCGTGCTGATCGAGCACTTCGCCGGGTCATTCCCCCTCTGGCTGGCGCCGGAACAGGTGCGCATCGCCCCCATCTCCGAGGGCCAAGCCGAGGGGGCGGCCCGCGTGCAGCAAGTGCTCGCCGAGGCGGGCGTCCGGGCCACGGTGGACGCCCGTAGCGAGAAGGTCGGCCACAAGATCCGCGAGGCGACGATCGAGAAGATCCCCTACGTGCTGGTGATCGGTGCCCGTGAGGTCGAGGCCGGCACCGTGGCGGTGCGGAAGCGTGGCGAGGGGGACCTCGGTGCGTGCCCTCTCGACACGTTTGTGGAGCGCGTGCGTCGGGAAATCGCACTCAAGGCCCGATAGGAGGTGGTGTCACAATTTCCCAGGATGCCAAGATCAACGAGCAGATTCGCAGCCTGCAGGTGCGCCTCATCGGCCTGGAAGGCGAGCAGCTGGGCATCAAGTCGCTGGGCGACGCGCTGGGCATCGCGCGCGAGGCAGGGGTGGACCTGGTCGAGGTCGCCCCGCAGGCGAAGCCGCCCGTCTGCAAGCTGATGGACTACGGCAAGTTCAAGTACCGGCAGAGGAAGCGCGCCCATCAGGCCAAGGCCCAGCACCACAGGGTGCACACGAAGGAGATTCGCCTGCACCCGAAGACGAGCGACCACGACCTGGAGGTGAAAGCCCGGCATGCTCGCAGGCTGCTCAGCCTGGGCGACAAGATCCAGGTCAACGTCTTCTTCAAGGGCCGCGAAATGGCCCACCGGGAGCTTGGCCACGAGGTGCTCACGAAGTTCGCCGCCCAGCTTGCCGAAGTCGTCAAGGTCGAGCAAGAGGCCCGGCTCGAGGGGCGGCGGATGACGATGATGCTCGTGCCGAAGTAGACGGTCGGGCGATTCACCCGTTTGGTGGTCGCGGCAGGCTCTGCCACCGCGGCAGAGCTGCATCGCGTCGCCAGTCGTCCATGCCCAGTATGGGGAACAGTGCCATGCCCAAGCTCAAGTCGCACAAGGGCCTCAAGGCCCGAATGCGTGTCACTCGAAGAGGGAAAATCGTCCGTCGCAAAAGCGGCAAGAGCCACCTGATGAGCTCGAAGAACGCCAAGCGGCGCCGGAGCCTGAGCCGCCCAACCGGTGTGGATGGGAGGATCGGAAAGACCCTCATCCGTGCCCTTACGGGCGGCTAGAGCCACCCAGGAGACCCGACCATGCCCAGAGCTACACGGTCGCCGGCGCGGCGCCGGCGGCACAAGCGATTTCTGAAAGCCGCCAGCGGGTACTGGGGCGCGCGATCGCGCCTGTACCGCATCGCCAAGCAGGCCGTCACACGTTCCCTGGTCTACGCCTACCGCGATCGCCGTACCCGCAAGCGCGACTTCCGCGCCTTGTGGATCACGCGAGTGAACGCGGCATGCCGCCAGCGGGGCATTGCCTACAACCGTTTCATCCACGCATTAGGCAAGGCAGGGGTTGTGTTGAACCGGAAGATGCTCGCTGAGATCGCCATTGCCGACCCCGCCGGCTTCGACCGCCTGGTGGCGCTGGCGCGCGGCGAAGCAGGCTGAGCCGCGTTCGAGGGGGTGCCCCTTGCGCGAAGCGCTGCAGAGAGTGCGCGCCGAGGCCCTTGCCCGGGTGCAGGCAGCCGAGTCGCTCGAGGAACTCGAGCGGGCGCGCATGGCCTGCCTCGGGCGTAGTGGCGCCCTCAAAGCGCTGCTCCAGGGTCTGGCGCAACTCCCTGTCGAGGAACGGCCTGCCATCGGCCGGCTGGCCAACGAGGTGAAGGCGACGGTCCAGGACGCCATCGCCGCCCGCCAGCAGGAGCTTGCGCGGAAGGCCACACGGGCGACCGAAGCCCTGCTCGACATCACCCTCCCAGGCCAGCGGAGGCCTATGGGGCATGAGCACCCGCTGCGCCTGGTCGAGGCCGAGCTCCGCGAGATCTTCGCCCGCCTGGGCTTCGAGGCCGTTGAGGGGCCTGAGGTTGAGCTCGAGTACTACAACTTCGACGCCCTCAACATCCCGGCCGAGCACCCGTCGCACGACAGCTTCGACACCTTCTACATTCAGGGCGACGTCCTCCTGCGCTCCCACACGTCCCCCGTGCAGGTTCGCGTCATGGAGCAGCGGCGTCCCCCCGTGCGAGTCGTGGTGCCGGGCAGGGTATACCGCCCGGACACAGCCGACGCCACTCATTCGCCTGTCTTCCACCAGATCGAGGGGCTCGCCGTTGGCGAGGGCGTGACCTTTGCCGACCTGAAGGCCGTGCTCACGATGGCCATGCGCGAGTTGTTCGGCCCGCGCACCGAAACCCGCTTTCGGCCGTCCTTCTTTCCCTTCACGGAGCCGAGCGCAGAAGTAGACGTGTGCTGCGAACTCGGCGGCGAGCGCCGCTGGCTCGAGTTGCTGGGAGCGGGCATGGTGCACCCCAGAGTGCTCGAGGCGGTGGGCTACGATGCCGAGCGCTACACGGGCTTCGCATTCGGCATGGGGATCGACCGTGTGGCCCTGCTGAAGTATGGCATCCCCGACATCCGCCTTCTTCTGGAAAACGACGTGCGGTTCCTCGAGCAGTTCTGACGCCGGCGGGCGGCTGCCCGAGGCTCCGGCGAGGACGGTTCACGACCCGTCGCACATCAGGTGACGAGAGGCCATGCTCGACTGCCGCCGCGAAACCCTGCCCAACGGCCTGAGGGTGATCTACGTGCGGATGCCGAGCTTTCACTCGGCCATCGCCATCGCCTATCTCCGCATGGGGCCCCGCTTCGAGACGCCGGAGCAGAATGGCCTGTCGCACTTCGTCGAGCACGTGCTCTTCAAGGGCACCCGGCGTTTCCCCGATCCCGCCGCCGTGTCGCGCGAGATGGACGCCTACGGCATCGAGCTCAACGGGGCCACGATGCCTGAGTACACCGAGATCGTGGCGGGCAGTCACGCGCGTCACTTCCGCCACGCGTTGGAGCTCCTCGCCGAGATCCTGCTTCACCCGCGTTTCGCGCCGGAGCACATGGAGGTCGAGCGGCGGGTGGTGCTGGAGGAAATGAGCCAGTACCGCGACATGGCGGGCGAGGGTGCAAGCATAGACGAGTTGTGCAATGAGCTCATGTGGCCGCACGAGGGCTACAGGTTCAGTTGCCTCGGTGCCGAGGACCGGGTGGCCCGGTTCACGCGCGAGGACGTGGAGGCGCACTATCGCCGCTTCCTGACCGCCGGGAACGTGGTGCTCTGCGTGGCCGGCAACTTCTCCGAGCGCGACGTGGCCGACGCCCTCGGGCCGGTGTTCGATGGCCTGCGCACTGGCGAGACGGCCGTTTGTCGCGAGCTCAACGGCCCGCAGGCGAGCGCCCGCCGCCTGTTCCGCTCCGCCCCGACCCAGTTGACGCACGTGAAGCTGTGCCACAAGGCCTGCTCGTACCACGACCCACAGGTGTACCCCATCCTGCTCATCAGCGACATCCTGGGCGGCGGTGTCACCTCGCGCCTCTTCGCCCGGCTGCGCGAGCGCGAGGGGCTGGTCTACGATATCTCCTCCGGCACCACGCTCTTTGCCGACTGCGGCTGGGTGGATGTGGCGACGACGACCCATCGCCGGAAGCTGGCCGACACGGTCGAGGCGACGCTCGAGGAGATCCGCCGCCTGGCCGACGAGGGGGTGGCCGAGAGCCAGCTCGAGTGCGTCAAGGAGCGAGTCGCCTGTGGTATGGAGATTCTTGAGGACAGCCCTGCCGATGCAGCAGAGTGGCTCGGCGCCCGGGAAGTGCTCCTCGCCCCCGCGAAGCCCGTCACGCCGACCGACGAGGCCGAACGCCTCAAGGCCGTGACGGCCGACGACATCCGCCGCGTAGCGCAACAGGTCTTCCAGCCGTCGCGGCGAAGCCTGGTGGTCGTGGGGCCAACTTCCTGGATCCAGCGGCGACGCATTGGGCGGGCAGTCGCCCGATGAAGCGGCACAGCCGACGCTGCACAGCGAGGCCCTCGGGCTGAGGTCAAGGCGCGATGGCGAGATCCCGACGAATCGAGTGGTTCCTGGCAGAGCATGTGGGCATACGTGTGTGGGCGATCGTGTGCCGCTCGCTGCGCCTCAAGGTGTACGACGATGAACACTTGGAGGACCTCGAGAAGGAGAGCGGCGCCATCGCTTTCGCCTCGTGGCACTATGAGATGCTGCCTACCTTGTACCACCATCGGCACTGCAACGGGTGTACCTTCACGGGCGAGCACGGCGATGCCGAGATGGTGGCGCGCGCCGTGCGGCACCTCGGCTACACACCGATCCGAGGCTCGACCACGCACGGCGGGGTGCGAGGGCTGATTGACCTGGTCCACGCGATGCGGAGCGGGCTGAGTCTCGGCTTCACACCCGACGGCCCGCGTGGCCCGCGCTGCGTCGCTCAGGTGGGCATCGCCATTCTCTCGCAGAAGAGCGGCTGCCCGGTGGTGCCCATGGGCTTCGCGTCGGAATGGTTCTGGCAGTTCCGGTCGTGGGACCGCATGCGCATACCCAAGCCGGGGTCGCGAGCCGTGCTGTGCTACGGCGAGGGCATTCAGGTACCGCCCAAGCTGACACAGGCGACGTTGGAGGTCTGGCGCAAGCGGATCGAGGATGCCATCACGCACGTGAGCCGCCGAGCCGAGCTCCTGCTGGGGCTGCCCCCCGAGCGCAGCGCATTCGCCGGTTGAGCGGAGGAGCGCCGTGGCCAAGGTTGCAATCGTGCGATGCGAGGACTACGAACCGCAGCGCGTGGAAGATGCGGTGCGCCGGGCGCTGGACCTCATCGGCGGCCTCGGCCCGATCGTGAAGCGCGGCCAGCGCGTGCTGCTCAAGCCCAACCTGCTACGAGCGGCGCCGCCCGAGCGCGCCGTCACGACGCATCCGGCCATCATCCGCTCGATGGTGGCGGCGGTGTGCGAGGCTGGGGCGCAAGTCTGGGTGGGCGACTCCCCAGGGGGCATCCAGTGGAACGTGACAGACAAGGTGCTGGCCGAGACCGAAATCGGCCCCGCCGCCCTCGAAGCAGGGGCGGAGATCAGGGACTTCGACTCGGGTGGCACGGAGGCGATTGAGTGTCCGGACGCGGCGGTGCTCAAGAAGTTCGCCCTGGCCCGCGCGGTGCGCGAGGCGGACGTGGTGCTGTCGCTCGCGAAGCTGAAAACGCACTGCCAGACGCTCTACTCGGGCGCCGTGAAGAACCTCCTCGGCTGCCTGCCCGGGGGCGGCAAGATTCGCGTGCACCAGCTCGCCCCCAAGTCGCGCCAGCTCTGGGCCGCGTTCCTGGACATCTACGCGGTGGTGCGCCCACGCCTGGCGCTGATTGACGGCATCCTGGCGATGGAGGGGGAGGGGCCCAGCCACGGCAAGGTGCGCCCTCTGGGCCTGCTCATCGCCAGCGAGGACAGCGTGGCTGCCGACGCAGTGGCGTGCCGGATTATCGGCTACCCGCCGCGCGCGGTGAAGCTCTTCGAGCAGGCCGAGGAACGCGGCCTCGGCGTCGGCGATCTACGGCGGATCGATGTCGTCGGCCTGCCCATCGAGGAGGCCGCCGTGCGCGACTTCGTGCGCCCGTCGAACTTCGCGTTCGAGGTGATCCCTGGCTTCCTGATGAAGCTCATCGGGCGTGGCGTGTCGGTCAAGCCCGAGATCGTGCAAGAGCTGTGCAAGAAGTGCGGCATGTGCCAGCGAAGCTGTCCCGCCGATGCTATTGACCGGCACCAGGGCCTGGTGATTGACTCCGAGAGATGCGTGCGCTGCTTCTGCTGCCACGAGCTATGCCCGCACGACGCCATCGCGCTCAAGCGGGCGTGGTTCATCCGCCTCTACGACTACATGCGGCACCAGCGCAAGAAGCGCAAGCAGGCCAAACAACCGGGAGCGTCGGAATGAGCGACATCGTCCAGCGGCTGATGGGGTTGGCGGGCCTGGGCGTGCTGCTCGGGCTCGCGTGGCTTCTGTCGTCCAACCGCCGCCGGTTCCCGGTCCGCGTCGTGGTGTGGGGCCTGGGGCTGCAACTGGCCTTCGCGCTCCTCATCCTCAAGACCAGTGCCGGGCAGGCGGTGTTCGGCTGGGCCAACGACGCCTTCGCGCGCCTGATCGGCTTTGCCGACGATGGCGCGCGCTTTGTCGTGGGCGACTGGAGCGTGCCCGTGCAGGCGACCGATGCGGTGACGGGCAAGCCGCACGCCATCGGCTTCCTCCTGGCCTTCAAGGTCCTGCCGGTCATCATCTTCTTCGCGGCGCTGATGAGCATCCTGTACCACCTGGGCGTGATGCAGAAGGTGGTGGCGGGCATGGCGTGGCTGATGAAACGCTGCCTGCGCGTGAGCGGGGCCGAATCGCTCGTGGCCGCCACCGAGGTGTTCGTGGGCATGACCGAGGCGCCCCTGGCCATACGCCCCTATCTTGCCCGCCTCACCGAATCCGAGCTGATGGCTGTGATGGTCTGCGGCCTGGCGAACATCGCGGGCAGCGTGCTGGCCCTCTACGTGAGCTTCGGCATCAACGCCGGCCATCTGCTGTGCGCGAGCGTCATGTCGGCCCCCGCCGCCCTGATGATCGCGAAAATCATGATTCCCGAGACGGCCCAGCCCGACACCGCCGGCACCGTGCGCATCCCCTACGAGCGCACCACGAACAACGTCATTGACGCCGCCGCCGTGGGGGCGACCGACGGTTTGAAGCTTGCGCTCAACGTGGCCACCATGCTCATCGCGTTCGTCGCCCTGCTGGCGCTGGTCAACTTCCTTCTGACGGGCGTGCACGACGGACTGTTGCGGTGGGTTGGGTGGGGCGGGTTCCCCGCGAGGCTCGAGGAGATCTTCGGCTGGCTCTTCAGGCCGCTGGCGTTCGTGATGGGGGTGCCGTGGGGCGAATCGGGGGCCGTCGGCTCGCTCATGGGCGTGAAGATTGGCCTCAACGAGTTGATCGCCTACCAGAAGCTCGCGGGAATGCACGCGCAGCTCTCCGAGCGCTCGTTCACCATTGCCACGTATGCCCTGTGCGGCTTCGCCAATTTCGGGTCGCTGGCCATTCAGATTGGCGGCGTGAGCGCCCTGGTGCCCGAGCGGCGGCAGGACCTCTCGCGCCTGAGCCTGCGCGCCCTGGCCGGCGGCACCCTCGCCACCTTCATGACCGCGACAATCGCCGGCATTCTGATCTGAGAACCCCAGTGGGCGACAGGGAAACCGGGAGGCAACCCCTCTTGGAAGTGGTGCTTCCTCCCGAAGCCCTTCCTTCCTGAGAACTTCTGTGATGGACCGTGGCAGGGGCCCGCTACACGGTGCGGAGGAGGGCGAGGACCTCGTCGGCGGCGCGGCCGGGGGCGCCCGGCTCACCTAGGCGGGGACGAACCTCGGCGGCGAGCTCCTGGGCGATCCCGGGCAGGCGGCCTTCGCGGATCAGGCCGAGCGCGACGCGCGCGATGCTCTTCGGGGTGGCCTTGGTCTGGAGGAGTTCAGGCACGATCTCGCGGCCGGCGACCAGGTTGGCGAGCGAGATGTGGCGCACGCCTCGCACGAGCAGCCAGGCAAGGAAGGCGGTAAAGGGGGCGACCTTGTAGATGACGATCATGGGGGTGCCGATGATGCCGGCCTCGAGGGTGGCGGTGCCGGAGGCGATGAGGAGGAGGTCGGAGGCGGCCATGAGTTCGCGGGCCTTGCCGGGGAAGATGTGGAGGGGTAGGCCGGTGCGACTGGGCCAGGTGTTGTATTCGTCAGGCGAGAGCGATGGGGCAGGGGCGGTGGCGACGGTGATGTCGCCGAGTTCGGCGGCGATGCGCTCGGCGGCTCCGAGCATGGCGGGCAGGAGAGGGCGGATCTCGCTCTTGCGGCTGCCGGGCAGCAGGCCGAGGATGAACCTGTCGGCGGGCAGCCCCAGATCGGCGGCGAAGCGGCGGTCCTGGCGATAGGAGGCCAGGCTGTCGAGGAGTGGGTGGCCGACAAAGGTGGCCTCGACGCCGTGGCGGGCGTAGAAGGCGGGCTCGAAGGGGAGAATGACGAGGCGCTTGTCGGTGTAGCGGCGGATCTTCTTCACGCGGCTCTCGTGCCAGGCCCAGATCTGGGGGCAGATGTAGTAGACGACGCGGACGCCGCGCTCGTGCGCCCAGCGTGCGAAGCGGAGGTTGAAGGCGGGGTAGTCAATGAGCACGACGGCGTCGGGGCGGCGCCGCTCGAGTTCGGCGACCATGGCGAGGAAGACGCGGTTGATGCGGCGGAGGATGCCGAGCACCTCGGTGATGCCCACGGCGGCGAGGGCAGTGACGTCGTGGATGACTTCGACGCCCGCCTCACGCATCCAGTGGCCGCCCATGCCGGCCAGGGTGATGTCGGGCTGTCGGTCGCGGAGGGCGCGGGCGAGCTTGGCTCCGTGGTAGTCGCCCGAGGTCTCGCCGGCGAGGATGAAGAGCGAGTGGCTCATTGGGGCACGTGGCGGTCCCGGTTGGCCCGGATGCTGTCGAGGATGCGCCAGGCGAGTTCAAGTGCCCGGCGGGCGTCAGCCCCTGAACAGGCGGGGCGGGCGCCGGTGGCGACGCAGTGGAGGAAGGCCACGAGTTCCTGCTCGAGCGCGTCGTGGAGGCTCAGTGGGATTTCCTCGACGGTGATCAGCTTGTCATAGACGAATGCCTTGGCGTCGGCGATGGTGGTGGGGTCAATGGTGGCTGGGTCGGGGGCGTCGGGCCGCTTGCGGAAGAGCAGCGCCCGCCGCTCGCCGTAGTTGACGGAGAGATAGGAATCGCGCTGGATGATGCGGAGTTTTCGGACGGCGCGGGTGGCGACGCGGCTCGCCGTGAGGTTGGCGACGCAGCCGTTGGCGAAGGTGAGGCGGGCGTTCGCGATGTCCTCGTGGCGCGAGAGGGCCTGGACGCCGACAGCATCGAGGGCCGTGATGGCCGAGGGGATGAGGTCGAGCAGGATGTCGAGGTCGTGGATCATGAGGTCGAGCACGACGCCGATGTCCATCGAGCGGAAGGTGAAGGGGCTGATGCGGTCGCATTCGACGTAGAGGGGGTCCTTGAGGTAGCCCTTGGCCGCAATGAGGGCGGGGTTGAAGCGCTCGACGTGCCCGACCTGAATGGTGGCGCCGCGGCGCTCGGCGAGGGCGAGTAGTTCGTCGGCCTCAGGCAGCGTGCGGGTGAAGGGCTTCTCAATGAGGACGGCGCGGCCGCGATCAAGGAAGTCGCGCGCCACGGCGAAGTGGCCCGCTGTGGGCACGGCGATGCTGGCGGCGTCCACCTGCTCGATGAGGTCGCGGTAGTCAGCCAGAGCGCTCACGCCGTAGGTGGCGGCGAGACGCTGGGCGCGCTCTAGCGCCACGTCGGCAATGCCTACGAGTTCCGCCTGGGGCAGGCCTGCGTAGAGGCGGGCGTGATGGCGTCCGAGATGGCCGGCGCCGACGACGGCAACACGAACGGGTTGGGTCATGGTCGGTTCCTGTGTGGCGGCGGTGCTGGCATCAGGCTTTCTGGCGCAGCGCCTCGCGCGCCCGGCCCTGACGCCCCGCGTGCATTCTGCGCAGGAACTCGATGAGGTAACGGACCTCGGCGGTGAGCGGCTCGGTGGCGGCGAGCAGTTGGTCTACGGCCTGGGCCGCGGTGAGGTGTGAGCGGTAGATGAGGCGCTGGGCCTCCTTGAGAACCTCGATGGCCGCCGTGGCGAAGCCGCGCCGCTTCAGGCCGATGGTGTTGACGCCACGGACCTTGGCAGGGCTGCCCTCGGTGATCATATACGGAGGGCAGTCATGCACGATGCGCGAGCCGCCGCCGATGAACGAGTGCGTGCCCACCGTGACAAACTGGTGCAAACCCACCATGCCACCGAACCACGCCTTGTCCTCGATCTTGCAGTGCCCGCTCAGGCCCACGTAGTTGGCCATAACGATGTCATTGCCGACCTCGCAGTCGTGGGCGACATGGCAGTAGGCCATCAGGAAGTTCCTCGAGCCCACGCGCGTCACCCAGTCCTGCTTGGTTGAGGCGGCGTTGATGGTGACGTATTCGCGCAGCGTGTTGTCGTCGCCGATCTCCACGCGGGTGGGCTCGCCGCGGTGGCCGAGGTCCTGGGGCCAGGTGCCAATCACGGCGTAAGGGCCGATGATGTTGCGGGCGCCCAGGGTCGTGTGGCCCGTGATGATGGTGCCCGTCTTCAACACCACGCCGGGCCCGACGCGCACGTTCTCGTCCACGGTCACGCAGGGACCCACGACGACGTCGTCGGCGAGTTCGGCCTTCGGGTGCACGAGCGCGGTTGGGTGAATCTGTGGGGGCATGCGGGCCTCAGGGGTGAGGGGGTAGTTCGACGAGGCTCTCGCGGAGCTTGGCGATGAGCTGGAAGTTCTGTGCGTGCCCCGTGCGCTCGGCCACCAGCCGCAGGTTGAGGCCGCTCCCCAGGAGGCGCAGATCCCCCAGCAGGTCTACAACCTTGTGGCGTGCAAACTCGTCGGGGAAACGGAGCTGGCCATAGACGGGGGTGCCGTCGTCACGCAGGACCAGAGTGTTCTCCAGGGACGCCCCACGGCCGAGGCCGCTGGCAAGCAGCGCCGGCGCCTCGCGCTGGAAGACAAACGTGCGCGCGGGCGCCAGTTCACTGAGGAAGGTGGCGGGGCTCAGGCGGATCTCGAAGTGCTGAGAGGGCAAGGACATGTGAGGGTATTCGAGCGTGTAGGAGACGGTGATGCCCCCGGTGCCCGGGAGCGCCGTGAGCGTGCTGCCCTCATCGGCGACCGTGACCGGCTCGCGCACCGTGCGACAGGTGCGCGGCTGCTCCTGCTCCACGATGCCAGCGTCGCTGAGCAGCTTGGCGAAGGTGCGGGCGCTCCCGTCGCAGGCGGGGAGTTCCGGCCCCTTGATCTCGATGGTGAGGTTATCTATGTCCAGACCGCTGACGGCGGCCAGTACGTGCTCGGTCATCTGCACCTCAGCCTCGCCTTGGCGGAGCACCGTGCGGCGCAACCTGGGCACGACGTGCTGCGGGTCCGCGGCGATGTGGGGCGAGCCCGGCAAGTCGGCGCGGACGAAGACTACACCGGCGCCCGGAGTGCCGGGCATGAGGCGCAAGGTGACCTCGCGGCCGACGTTCACCCCGACGCCCGTGAACTCAACGGGCTTCTGAATCGTCCTCTGCAGTGGCTTCAAGGTGTGCGACTTTCTCCGTGAGCTGGTCCACGGTGGCTGAGAGTTGGCGGATACGCTGCACGAGCTCCGGGAGCTTCTGATGCAGCACGAGGCAGAGGCGCTCCTTTTCGATATCCTGGGCGGGGGACCCGAGCACCACGCGGCCCGCAGGCACATCCCGCATCACGCCTGCACGGGCTCCCACAACGACCCCGCTGCCCAATTCGATATGGCCGGCCAGGCCGGCTTGAGCGGCAACGGTCACGTGGTGCCCAAGCACGGCACTGCCCGCGATGCCGCACTGCCCCACGAGCAGACAGTGCTCGCCCACCATTACATTGTGCGCCACCATCACGAGATTGTCAACTTTGGTTCCCGCTCCGACCACGGTGCGGCCGTAGCGGGCGCGGTCCACGGTGGAGTTGGCGCCGATCTCCACGTCGTCGCCGATCTCGGCGATGCCGCGCTGGGGGATCTTGCGGTGAACGCCGTCCCGCGTCTCATACCCGTACCCGTCCGCGCCGATGACTACTCCGCTGTGCAGAATCACGCGGTCGCCCACGACGCAGCGATCGCACACGGCCACGTGGGGGTGCAGCACGCAGTGGGCCCCGATGCGCGCCCTGCGGCCGACGAACACCAGGGGCCGCAGGACTGTGCCGGCGCCAATCTGCGCTCCGGCCTCGACGACGCAGTGCGCCTGGATACTCACGCCTGCGCCAACTTCGGCGTCTGGCGCCACGATGGCCGTAGGGTGGATCCCCGGTTCGACCGGCTCGGGAACGGGCGAGAAGTGGTCGGCGATCTGCTCGAAGGCCTGGGCAGGCTGCGCGGCGACCAGGAGGGGCAGGGGGGTGGCTGTGGGATCGAATGCGGCGCCCACGACCAGCGCCGAGGCGGCCGTCCGCGCGACGAGGCGCGCATGGCGCGCGTCGGCCACGAGCGCGATCTCCCCGAGCCGCGCGTTGTGGAGACCTGCAACGCCGTGGATCTCGGTGTCGGGACTTCCCCGGAGGGTGCTTTGTGTGAGGGCGGCGAGGGTGGCTAGCGTGGCGGCCACGGCGGGAGTCTCCTGTGCGGGCGGCGGCTAGTTGCCGGAGTCCTTGGGCTTCTGCCTTTCTTCTCTGGCCCCGGCATCGGGCTTCGCAGGCGGCTTCGAGGGATGCAGGCGCTCCCTCTCTGCCTTCGCACTCTGGTACCGGCTGTTCAGGCGCTTGATGATGGCATCGGTGAAGTCCAGCGCCGGGTTGCTGAACAGTACGTTCTGGCCGTCAATCCGGCGGTTGAGCTCCATGTAGCGCGTGCGCGGACGCAGGGTTTGATCCAAATCGCCCACGTCCGTGTCCCGGGTTCTGAGGACGATGTCGTAGCCCGCCTCGCGTGCGTAGGCTTGGACCTCATCGCGGATCTTCTTGTAGATGCCGAGCGTGAAGTCGTAGAGCTTGTTATAGAGATGGTCCTCGGTGGCGTCGCGGTAGCTGCGGAATTCACGCGAGGTCTCCTCGAGGAGCTTGTCGTTGGACTTGGCCTCGTCGCTCTCGGGCCGCAGGAGCTTGCCCTTCTCCTCCAGCTCGCGGACTCGGTCGCCCAGCTCACGGAGGCGCGCGGTGCGCTTCTCCTCCACCTGGCGCAGCTCGGCGTTCATGTCCACCTTCTCCTCGAGTTCATCGAAGACGCGCACGATGTCCACGGCGCCGATCCGCAGGACACGGCCGTGGCCGGCCGCCGCCAGCGCGGCAAGCTGCTGCTTGATCTGTTCAATCTCCTTGCGCAGCAGGTGGTCGTCGGGCTCGGCGGCAAGGCCGAAGCCGGTGGCGAGAGCCAGGATGGCGAGTGCCGGCGTGAAGAAGCGCATGGGACCTCCTGAACGGTTCCCTGGCTCAGCGGCCGACGCTGAGGGAGAAGTAGAGGAATTCAGTGTCATCGTCGCTCTGCTTGATGAGCGGGGCAGAAAAGTCCACGCTGATCGGCACGCTGGAGAGTGCGGGGACCAGGATGCGGAAGCCGAAGCCGACAGCCAGGCGCGGGTCGCCAAAGAGCGTGAAGTCCTTGGTGACGGTGCCTGCGTCGGTGAAGAAGACGCCATAGAAGTTCGGCGGGGCGATGGGATAGCGGTACTCGGCGCTGACCAAGGCGCGGTACTTGCCGCCGATCGGCTCGTCGTTGTCGTGGGGTGAGGCCCCGCGATAGGCGAAGCCGCGCAGGTTCTGGCCGCCCGCGTACAGGCGCTCATAGATGGGGAACGAGCCGATCTCATAGTCCATCCGGCCGCGCAGGGAGATCACCCGCTCGTAGCCCTTGGGATGCGTTCCCAGGGTCCAAAACTTGGTGCCGCCGCCGCCGAGGGTGACGCCGTGCGGCACGACGAGCTCGCTGCCGATCTCCCACTCGTAGCCCTTGGTGGGAAAAGTCGGCCGGTCGGTCCGGTCGCGGCGAACAGTGACGCCCGCGCCGAACACGGGGTGGGAGCCTTTCTCGTCTTTCGCATCGTCGGGCGGGTCTTCGTCGGGGTCGAAGTCGTCGTCCTCGTCGTGGAGAGAGACGTTGACGGCCTCCAGGCGGGCATGGAAGGTGACGTCGCTATCGGGGTCGCCCTTGTACTTGCGGAGGCCGCGGTAGACGCGCACGCCGGTGCGCGACTCGTCCCACGTGCCCTGGTCGCGTGTCCTGTGGTAGATGCTCCAGCCGAAGCTCTGGGGGCCTGCCAGGCCCTCGGGGTCGCGGGCGTCGGGGCCGCCGCGGCGCCAGTAAGGGTTGTCATAGGCGAGGGCATAGTTGCTGTAGACGGTGCCGGGCATGAGCGACACGCGGAGCGTCTGGCCGGCCCCGACGTAGGCGTTGCCGCTCCACAGGTCGCTCCAGCTCTTCGGGCTGTCGCGCCAGTCGAAGTTGCGCTGGACGACCTCGATGGTGCCGACGATGCCGTTGGTGGATGAGGCGCCGATGCCGAAGCGGAAGACGCCGGTGCGCCCTTCGGTGACCTCTACCAGGATGTCGCGCTCGCCGGGGGCCGGCGGGTCGGCGGGCACAAGCTTCATCGTCACGGTGTCGAAGAACTGGAGGCGCTCGATGCCGCGCTGGCTCCGTTCGAGGCCCTCGATGCTGTAGAGCATGCCGGGCTCCAGCTCCATCTCGCGCAGGATCACGTCGCGGCGGGTGCGTGGGTGGCCGCGCGTTCGGATGGTGTTGATGCGCACGAGCTCGCCCTCGTCGAGGGTGAGCACTACGTCGAAGGCGTCGCCCGCTGCGTTGAGCTGCCGCGTGTGGGAGACGGCGATGTCGGGGCATCCGTTCTCGTGGTAGAGGCGCTCGATGATCGCGCGCGATTCGAGCAGCTTCTGGTCCGAGTAGATCTCGGCCTGCTTCAGGGGGATGGCCGCCAGCAGCGTGTCCTGGCCGAATCTCGTGGCGCCCTTGATCTCCACGGTGCCCACGGGGAACTGTTGCCCTTCATCCACGAGGATCGTTAGCTCGACCCGGTTGCCCTGCGGCCCGAGGAACCGCCGCCGGTACGTGACCTTGGCGTTGGGGAAGCCCTTGTAGCGGCAGTAGTCCTCCAGTCGCACGATGTCCTCCTCGAACACCTTGTCGCAGTAGCGGCGGCTGGTGAAGAAGGTGTCGCGCTGGGTCTGCATCTGGGCGCGCAGCTCGCGGGTGCGAATCGAGCGGTTGCCTTGGAACCGCAGCCACCAGACCTGGTACTTTGGGCCCAGGTTGACCTTGAACAGGATGTCAACCTGGTTGGTGTTGGGGACGAGCGTCGTCTCCGACACGACGGTGACGGCCCGGTAGCCCTGTTGCTGGCAGTAGGCGCGGATGCGCTCTTTGTCGCCGCGGTAGCGCTGATCCTCGGGCTGTTGCAGCACGGCAGCGGACACAGGGTCGTTTGGGCGGCTGACGATCTCGTCCTTCATCTTGGCTCCCCAGTCGCGTCCTGCGCCCCGGATGTCAATCCTGCGGACGCGGGGGCCCTCGCTGATGTCTATGACGATGCGCACGCCGCCGGGCACCGTGACGAGCTGGTAGGTGGCCATGTGGCCGGCCCGGAAGAGGGCCAGGAGGTCATCGTTCAAACGGTTGTGGTCGAGAGGCATGCCGACCTTGGTCCGCATGATATCCGTGATCGTCGCCGCGTCGCCGGTGTAGCCGCGCACGGCGATCTCGCGCACGATGACCTGCTCGGCCGCGGCGGGCCGTGCCGCCAGCCACAAGAGCGCGAGCGCCAGCAGGGTCCAGCGGCGGGTAAGGCATCGAAGCTGGTCGTTCATTCGGCCGCCTTACGAAGTGGGGAGCCGCCCGTTGCTCGCCCAGGGCGCGCCAGACTCCCGAGTCTCAGAAGTGAGGCTGATCCTGCTGCGACCGGTCTTCGAAACGCAAGTAGTTCTTGAGGAAGGTCACCGTGACCGTCCCCGTGGGGCCGTTGCGCTGCTTGGCGACGATGAGGTCCGCCTCGCCCGGGCGAGCGCCCGGGTTGTAGGGCTCCTCGCGATAGAGGAGGATCACGAGATCGGCGTCCTGCTCCAGCGAGCCGCTCTCGCGGAGGTCCGACATTCGGGGGACGTGCCCGTCGCGCGCTTCCGTGGCGCGGTTGAGCTGCGAGAGCGCGATGACTGGCACGTTGAGCTCGCGCGCCAGGGCTTTCATGCCGCGCGAGATGATGCTGATCTCCTGCTGGCGGTTCTCGGCTTGGCGTTCCTCCATGAGCTGAAGGTAGTCCACCACGATAAGCGACAGCCGTGGCTCGGTCAGCATCAGGCGGCGCGCCCGGGTGCGGAGGTCGCGCAGCGAGAGCCCGGGGGTGTCGTCTATGTAGATCGGGGCCTCGTAGAGGTCCCCAGCCTTCATGGTGAGGGCGTTGATCTCCTCGCGGGGCAGAAGGCCGCGGCGCAGCCTGTGCGCGTCCACGCGCGCATAGCCGCACAGGATGTTGCGTGCGATGACGGGCTTGGACATTTCCAGCGAGAAGATCAGCACGGGCTTGGCCTCGGCCTTGTTGGGCCGCGGCCAGCCGCCGAGGGCCACGCGCATGGCAATGTTGAGGGCGAAGGTAGTCTTGCCCATCGAGGGGCGGCCGGCCACGATGATGAGGTCGGAACGCTGAAGGCCGCAGGTGAGATCGTCGAGGTCGTTGAAGAACGTGCGCAGGCCCGTGATGCGGCTCTCGCGGATGTTCTCGATGTCGTCGAAGATGGACTGGAGGACGTCGCGCACGGCGACCGGCTCGTTGGAGCGGTCGCCCTGGGTGACGGCGAAGACTTCGGCCTGGGCCCTGTCGAGCAGGGAGTCCGTGGGCACCGTGCCGTCGTAAGAGTCGCGCGCGATCTCGGTGCAGGCGTGGATGAGCCTGCGGCGCACCGAGGCCTGCCGCACGATGCCCGCGTAGTACTCGGCATTGGCGGCCGAGGGCACTTTCTCGAGCAACGAGACGAGGTAGGCCGCGCCCCCCACGCGGTCCAGCGCGTCCCGGTGGCGCAGGGCCTCGGTGAGCAGCACGAGGTCCACCGGCTTGCCCTGGTCGAAGAGCTCCACGATCGCGTCGTAGATCGCCTGGTGGTCGCGCGAGTAGAAGTCGCCGCGCTCCAGGATCTGCGCCACCTCGGGAATGGTCTGATTGTCGATCAGCAGAGAGCCCAGGACTGCGATCTCGGCGTCCGGGTTCTGCGGAGGGACGCGGTCCTTCGTTGGTGCGACGGGCTCGGCCATGGCCGTTCAGTCTGCCACTACCCAGATGCGGGTCGCGGCGACCACATCCGGGGCGAGCTGGATTTCGATGGCGTAGACGCCGGTTTCCTTGATCGGGTGTTCGAGGCGCACGGCGTCTTCGGGCACCTCGAAGCCTTCCTGGCGCAGGGCGGCGACGATCTGGGCGGCGCCGACCGAGCCGAAGAGCGTGCCCGTCTCGGTGGCCTGCGCGGCGATGGTGCACGAGACCGACTCGAGCCGCTTGCCTGCCTCGACGATGGCCTGGTGCTGCTTCTCGGCCTCGCGCTGGGCGCGGCGCTTTTCGGCCTCGAGGCGCTGCAGGTTGTCGGCGGTGACCGGGGTGGCGATCTTGCGCGGGAACAGGTAGTTGCGGGCGAAGCCCGTGCTTACGTTGACGACTTCGCCTGCCTTGCCGAGGGTTTCGTGGTCCTTGCGCAGCAGAATCTGCATCGGTTCGCTCCGGAGCTCTGACGGGGGGCGGTCTCAGCGCGCAACATAGGGCATCAGGGCCAGGAACCGCGCCCGCTTGATGGCGACCCGGGCCATGTGCTGGCACTTGGCGCAGTTGCCCGAGCGCTTGCGGGAGAAGAGCTTGCCCTGACTTGTCACCAGCTTCTGCAGGACGCCCACGTCCTTGTAATCGAGCTGGGTGATCCCCTCTCGGCAGAAGCGGCAACGGGACTTTTCGCGTGGACGGCGGAACTTGCGTTTGGCCATAGGGTCTTGGGCTCCTGGCTAGAATGGCACATCGTCAAAGGGCTCCGCCTCGTCGGCGGAGGGCCCGGGGGCCTGAACAGACGGGCCGCGGCTGGGCGGGGCCTCGTCGGGTGGCGGCCCCCCCGACCCCCGCGCGCCGCCGCGTGGGCTCACGAACTGGAAGTTCTCGAGGATAACGCGGAGCTTGGAACGCCGCTGACCGTCCTGGCTGGTCCACTCGTCGAGCGAGAGGCGGCCCTCGATGAAGATCGGCTGGCCCTTGGTCACGTATTCGTTGATCACCTCGGCCTGGCGGCCCCAGGCCGTGACGTCCACGAAGGTCGTGCTGTCGCGACGCTCGCCCTCGGGCGTGCGCGTGCGGCGGTTGATGGCGAGGCGGAGGTCGGCCACCGCTTGCCCGCCGGGCGTGTAGCGCAGCTCGGGGTCGCGCGTGAGGTTGCCCATCAGGATGACCTTGTTGAAGTTTGGCATGAGCGGGCCTCGCTAATCGGCGTCCGTGTCGCTGCCTCGGCGGCGGCCGTCGTGGGAATCGGAGTCGCCCTCGCTCGGCGACGCGTCGCCGAACGGGCCGCCGGGCCTGTCCGGGGAGTCCACTGCGGGACGCTCGGGTGCAGGCGGCTTGCCGAGCGACTGGATCGGCTCGCCCGGCTCGCCGGGGCGCAGGGCGAGCAGGCCGGCTTTGTGGAGCTTCTCGTTCTGCTCGTCGCGCAGGATGAGCACGCGCAGGATCGTGTCGTTGAGGCTGCAATCGCGTTCGATGCCCACCAGGCCCTCGGGGCTGGCGGAAAAGCGGGTGAGGAAGTACACGGCGCGATTGCGGCCGGCGATGGGGTAACACAGCCGACGCTCGTCCCACTTCTCGGCGACGAAGACCTCCGCGTGGTTCTTCTCGAGGATGCTTCGGGCTTCGCGAGCGGCGGCCTGGGGGTTGTCGTTCCATCGGGCGTCGTCAATCAGAAACATGCCTTCGTAAAGTCTCAAAAGGGCGACCTCCTAATGGTCATCGGTTCAGTTCAGCTAGGGCCGCGTCAAGGCCCTCGCGGAGCCACGTGTCCACGATTCGTGCGCCTGCTGCCATGGCCTCGGCCATCACGGGCTCCTCGGCAGGCTCGAGGCGGCCGAGCACGTGGGCCACATTGTCGGTTCCACGCCCGATGCCGATGCGCAGCCGGGCGAACTCGTCGGTGCCCAGGCACTCGATGATTGACTGGAGGCCCTTGTGGCCTCCGGCCGAGCCCTGGCGCCGCAGCCGCAGCTTGCCGAGGTCCAGGTTGAGGTCGTCGCAGACGACCAGTAGGTCCTCGATCGGGCAGTGGTACCACCGAAGCAGGGGGGCCACACAGCTCCCCGTCAGGTTCACATAGGTCTGCGGCTGGACCAGCAGGGCCTGCCGGGTTCCAAACATGCCCTCGCCTACGAGGGCATCGAAGCGCCGGCGGCTCAGGCTGATCCCGTGCTCGGCGGCCACCAGGCCAATGACTCGGAAGCCCAGGTTATGCCGCGTGTGTTCGTAGCGTTTGCCCGGGTTTCCGATGCCGACGGCGATCTTCATCGGCTGGCGCTACTCCTCGCTCTCCTCGGCCTCGCCCTCCTCGGCGGCGCGACGGCCGATCAGCTCGGGCTCAGCGGGCTGCTCGGCGGCCTCGGCCGGGGCGGCTTCCTTCTCGGCGGCCGGCGCGTGCACGATGGCTACCGGGGTCTCGGGGTCGAGGACGAACTCCACTCCTGCGGGCGGCGTGATGTCGCGCACGGCGAGGATCTGGCCAATATCCAGGTTCGCCACTTCCACGCGGATCCGCTCGGGGATATCGCCTGGGAGGCAGTTCACTTCGATGTCCTGCACCACGTGCTCCAGGGTGCCCCCCGCCACCACGCCCTTGGCGAGGCCGTGCAGGGTCACTGGCACCCGCACGGTCACCTTCTCGTTCATGTCCACGCGGGCCAGGTCCACGTGCAGGAGATGATCGCCCATCGCATCGTACTGGATGTCCTTGAGCAGCGCTGTCTCCGCGACGCCGCCGACCTCCAAGTTGACCATGCGCATGCCCGTATGGAGCAGGTGCTCGACTTCCTTGAGGGGGGCGCTCAGATGCACGGTGTCGCGTCGATGGCCGTAGAGCACGAGGGGCACCTGCCCCTCGCGCCGCAGGCGCCGGACGGCGCGGGTTCCGAGGTTATCTCGCTTCGAGGCGTGCAGGGTCGTCGTTTGCATGCAGAACTCCAGGCTCCGGCTAGTGGAACAGCGAACTGACGGATTCGTTGTAGTGGATGCGCTTGATGGCCTCGCCCAGCAGGCCCGCCACCGACACCACGGTCACCGGCAGGTTCTTGGCGGCCTCTTGGAGCGGGATGGTATCGGTGACGACGAGGCGGTCAATGGGGGCCGCGCTCAGGCGCGCGATGGCCGGGCCGCATAGCACGGGGTGGGTGGCAGCCACCTGCACCGATCTGGCGCCGTGCTGGCGGAGCAGCTTGGCCGCGGCGCACACCGAGCCGCCCGTGGCGATGATGTCGTCTATCATCAGCACGTTCTTGTTCTCCACCGTGCCGATGAGGAAGCCGGGCTCGGTCTGGTCGGGGCTGATGCGGCGCTTCTCGACTACGGCGAGGTCGGCCCCCAGCCGCTCGGCGAAGGGCAGCGCCAGCTTCACCGAGCCCACGTCGGGGCTCACCACCACGAGGTCGGGCAGCTTCGGGTCGAGGAACGAGCGCGCGAGCACGGCCGACGCGCTCAAGTGGTCCACCGGAATGTCGAAGAAGCCCTGGATCTGCGAGGCATGCAGGTCGAGTGCCAGGCAGCGGTTGGCGCCCGCCGTCGTGAGCAGGTTAGCCACCAGCTTCGCCGTGATCGGCACGCGCCCCTCGTCCTTGCGGTCCTTGCGGGCATAGCCGTAGTAGGGCAGCACCGCCGTGATGCGGTCGGCCGACGCGCGCTTCAGGCAATCCATCAGGAGCAACAGCTCCATCAGGCTCTTGTTCACCGGGTGACAGGTAGGCTGCACCACGAACGTGTCGGCCCCCCGCACGTCATCGTAGATCTTGACGTCCAGTTCGCCGTCGGGGAATTCCTTGACGGCGGCATTGCCGAGGGGCAGATCGAGGTAATCGCAGATGGCCCTCGCCAACGCCGGGTGCGCGTTGCCGCAGAAGACGAGCATTCTTCGGTTGTGCATGGTGCCGCACGTGGCCTGAAATGGTACAGGGACTCGCCCTTGCGGGAAAACTCCAAGTCCCTAATTATACGAAATCCCCCCATCAAGTCAAGGAAAAACACGGGCTTCAGCCCCCGTGCGCCCCATAGGCCGAGGCGGGCGACGCTACACCTACGAGTCATCGGCAGCCGCTTCTGACCAGATGCCAGCCGGCCTCTGGTTCCGCAAGTGTACCAGTTCCGTGCCCGACACCCCGACGCTGAGCTCGGGGTCAATCCGGTCGCGCGTCCAGTACTCCACGTGGCTGTCGAAGAAGAGCACTGCCATCCCCTGGCCGCCGTGGTTGGGCGTGCCCTCGGTATCGCCGCTGGCCATCACCTCGTTCGGCGGGAAGTCGTCGCGGATGGGGAGCTTGGAGGTGGCATAGCCTGCCCCCTTGCCGAGCTTCGAGGCCAGGCAAATGCCCACGCTCCTATCGCCCATTGCGGCGTAGCTCACGGTCTGCGAGCCGAACAGGCCGGGCACCGCGCGGTCAGTGCCGAGGTCGCGCCCATCGTGGTTCGTATCCCCGGAGGAGGGGCAGAGGAAGCAGTTCGGGTCCGGGTGGATGCGCAGCCAGTAGTTGGTGGCGAACCATTCGGCGCCGGTGAAGCCGTCGGCCCTCAGCCCTCGGCCCATCGGCCAGGGATAGAACCTGTTGCCCCCGCACTCGTTCAGATACGTGGCCATGCCCATGGCAAGGGAATTGAGGTTGTTGCGGCAGCGTGTCCACCTCGACTTCTCGCGGCCGACTGTCAGCGCGTAGATCAGCGTTGCCAGCGCTATGGCCAGCACCAGCGTGACGACGAGCGTTCCCGTCAGCGTCATCGCGTTCCTTCGTCGCATCTCGGCCCTCCTCTTCCAAACATCACCGCCCCCTCAGGAACGCGACACGCAGGCCGGCCTTGACCTTGGTTGCCAGCTCGCGCCAGGAGCGGCACTTGAGGAGCTGGCGCAGGATGTAGCGAGGCCGAACGTAGAAGCTCTTGTAGGCAGCAACGAGGAGTTCCTCGAGCCGCTCGCGGCCAAGCTCCTTCGTCCAGTAGAGGGGCTGGAAGCCCTCCTTGGGCTCGCGGGCGAAATCGAGCCAGTGGTCGCTGGCGTAGACGCCTTGCTCCAATGCCTGGCGGTAGATTTCGGTGCCAGGGAAGGGGGTGAGGATGGTGATGTGCACGACGTCGGGGTCGACTTCGCGGGCGAGGCGGAAGGTCTGGCGAACGTCGGCCTCGGTCTGGCCGGGGATGCCGATCATGAAGTAGGCGAGGGTGGAGATGCCGGCCCGCTTGGTGAGGCGGAATGCCTTGCGGACTTCCTCGACGGTGATGCCCTTGTTGAGGACTTGCATGAAATGGTCGTCGCCGGCCTCGACGCCGTAGTGGATGCGCTCGCAGCCGGCGGCGCGGAGGGCCTTCAGCAGTTCCTCGTCCACCGTGTCCACGCGGGCGCGGATGTCCCAGCCGATGTCGAGTCCGCGACGCTGGATTTCCGCGCAGATGTCGAGCACCCGCTGGCGGCGGACCGTGAAGGTGTCGTCGTAGATGAGGAACTCCTGGATGCCCATCTCGACGCAGCCCTGCATCTCGTCCACGACGTATCTCGGCGAGTGGGCGCGGAACTTCTTGCCGAGGTGCGGGCGGTCGCAGAAGGTGCAGCGATAGGGGCAGCCGCGGCTGGTGAACATGGTGGTGATCGGCTGGCGGCGGGCGAGGACCGACGAGTAGCGGCGGAAGGGCACCAGGTCGCGGGCGGGGAAGGGAAGTGAATCGAGGTCTTCGATGAGATTGGGGGCTTCGTTGACGACGATTCCAGATTCCAGATCATCGATTCCAGATTGAGATCTGCCATTTGGAATCCGGCATCTGGAATGCGCGCGGTAGGCGAGGCCGGGGACCTCGCCCCATCGCTCTGGCTCATTCAGCCGGTCCGCCAGGGCGACAATGCTGTGTTCGCCCTCGCCCAGGATGGCGAAGTCCACGCCGGGGAGGGACACGGTCTCGCGCGGGTAGAGGTGGACGTGTGGCCCGCCGAGGACGATGCGAGCCTGAGGTGCCGATTTGCGGATGACCTCGATGGTGCGCATCACGTCGAGGAGGGTGAAGGTCATGGCCGTGATGCCCACGAGGTCGGGGGCCTCGCCGACCACGTGCTCGGCCAGCTTGTCGTAGGTGAGCCCCTCGGCCTGCGCGTCAATGACGCACACCGAGTGGTCGGAGCGCTCTTCGAGCATGGCGGCGAGGTAGAGGAGGCCGAGGGGCGGATTGTGGCCGCGCGCCTCGTCGAGGAACTTCGGGTTGTTCCCCACGAGGGTCTGCTCGGCGGGCGGGTTGATGAGGAGCACCTTGGCCATGCACAGCCTCCCGGGGGCTCACGACTCGGGAACCAGGGCGCTGTAGACCTGGCGCACGATGGCTGCGTGGCGCCAGAGGGGGAACTCGGTGGTGACGCGCGCGAGCGCGGCCTTTGCGAGCGCGGCGGCAAGTTGGATGTCGCTGAGCAAGCGGCCTGTGGCCGCGGCCAGGGCCTCCGGGTCGCTGGGCGGCACGAGGAGGGCCTCGTGCCCGTCCCGTGCGATGTCGGGCACGCCGCCCGCGGCCGTCGCCACGATGGGGCGCGAGGCGGCCATGGCCTCCAGCAGCACGATTCCGAACGGCTCCTCCTGGGAGGGGAGGACGAAGAGGTCGAGGGCGTTCATCACGGCGGGCACGTCGTGGCGGAAGCCGGTGAAAATCACCCGCTCAGCAATGCCCAGTTCGGCGGCGAGGGCGTGGAGGCGCTTGCGAAAGGCCGCGTCGGCGGCGGCCTCGGCGCGGCTGGACACGCAGTCGCCGACGACGAGGAAGCGCGCCTTGGGGTGGCGGCCGGCCAGGAGAGCCGCGGCGCGCAGGAAATCGTCTTGGCCCTTCCAGGGTGTGATTCTGCCCACGGTGCCGACGAGGCGCGTCTCGGGGGCGATGCCCAGTTCGCGGCGGAGCGCGCGGCCGGCCTCGCGGTCGGCGTAGGGCGCCGGCTCGATGCCCTCGGGCACGAGGGCGATCTTCGCGTCCACCTGGGGGAACTGGCGGCGGAAGGGCGCCGCGATGCTCTCGGACACGCACAGGAGGCGGTCGCAGTGGCGCACGAGCCAGGCGCCGATGCGGCCGAAGTTGTTCACGGGATTCCGCACGTGCCACACGCAGCGCGCCCTCGCCAGCCGTGCGGCCGGGATGGCATGCACGGCGAGCGTGTTCTTGTTGATGTGGACCAGTTGAATCCTGCGGCGGCGAATGAGCCACGCAAGGCGAATGACCCCGTGGACGAAGCGGAGTGCATATAGCAGCAGCTTGAGGGGATTCCGCGTGCGAGCGATCAGCCCGAGGCGCGAGACCACGACGGCCACACGGGCGTTGCGGAGCAGGGTGGCGAATCGTCCCTCCTCGAAGAGGAGCGCGTGGAGGGCGTAGCGGGTGGGGTCGAGATGCTCGACGAGCGACAGCAGGCTCCGCTCGGCCCCGCCCAGCTCGCCGCCGGTGTCGGACACGTAGAGCACGCGGAGCGGGAGGCTAGAGACGCGCGGGGTTGGGACGGGGGCGCCCTGTGCCTTCATCCGGCATCGCCTGCCTTTGTGTGGAGGTGCGCCACCAGTTCTTCCAGCCCCTTGGCCGTGCGGTCCCAGGGGAAGTGCTCCACGGCGTAGGCGCGGCAGCGATCGCGGAAGCCGGGCTCGTGGATCACGTCGAGGCCGGGCCCGAGGAGGGCCTCGGCGATGGCCGCGGGGTCGGTGCCCGACATCAGGAGGCGCGGGTCGAGCGGGGCGAGGATTTCGGGCGCCGCGCAGCGCGGGGTGGCGAGCACCGGGGTGCCGCAGGCCAGGGCCTCGGTGGTCACGAGGCCGAAGGCCTCGAGGGTCAGCGAGGGCAGCAGGAAGAGGTCGGCGGCCTGGAGGTGCCGAGGGAGGTCGTCCGGAGGCAATAGCCCCACGAAGTCCACGTGCCCGCCGGCCGTCTTCGCCAGGTCCTTCAACAGGGGGCCCAGCGGTCCGACGCCCCCGATGACCAGGCGGAGGTCGGGGCGCCGAGCGGCAGCCAGGCCGAAGCCGCGAATGAGCTCCCCGATGCCCATGCGCGGCACGAGGCGCCGCACGCACAGCAGCACGTGCTCGTCGGGCGCCCAGCCGAGGCGCGCGCGGACGGCCTGGCGGTCGTCGGCGGGGCGGAATCGAGAGGCGTCCACGCCCAGCGGAATGATGCAGGCGTGCTGGGTGGCAACGCCCGGGAACGCGTCGGCCAGGAGGCTGCGCGAGTACTCGCTGGGGCACACCACGGCGTCGGCCGCCTCGATGGCAGCCCGTTGCCCGAGGGCCCGCCGATGCGCGGTCCAGGCGCCCGAGAGCAGGAGCGCCTGCCGCCGCCAGCCGCGGACGCCCGGCGGCAGCAGGCCCCGCACGGCGTTACGGTGCTCCTCGGCCAGCGGGGCGTAGAAGCAGTAGGCGGCGACGGCTCGGGCCCGTGCGCGGGACCGCAGCGCGCCGTAAGCTGTGACGATGGGCTGTAGGAGCAGCAGATCATAGGGCTCGTGGCTCAGGTGATCGTCCAGGTAGCGGCGAGCGGCGTTCGCGTTGGCGCGCTCGTAGAGCAGGCGCCCGAAGGGCCGGGGAGGAACGCGCTCGTCGAAGCGGAAGACGCGCAGCCCGGCAATCTCCTCCTGTGGCGGCCACTCGGGGCGTTTGCGCATCGTCAGCACGTCCACCCGATGGCCGCGACGGACCAGCGCGGCGCCCGACTCGAATGCCGCGTGTTCGGCGCCGCCGATGAGCGGGTGGAAGTTGTCTATGGCGATGAGGACGTGCAGTGATTCAGTCATTGCTCGGGGCCTCGCCGGGAGAGCCGTGAGCGTCGCCCAGTGTGTGCCGCCGCAGCGCGCGCAGGTCGGCGAGCGTCTGGCGTCCGTCGAGGGCCAGGAGAGCGGCTGCATAGGCGAGGCCGATGGCGGCGAGCTTGGCCACGCCGGAGGCCAGCCCCGTTCCGAGGGCGCCCCAGGCTTCGACGGCCAGGGCGGCGGCCGCCGCGGCCGCGAGGCCCACCAGCGGGCACAGGAGCATGTGGGCATAGGCGATGTCCACCACGCCCGGCAGGAAGCGCGCATACCAGAGCGTTAGGCCACCCAGCACGACCAGGCCCACGCTCGCGGCGGCGCCCTCGGCCCCCCAGCGCCAGGTGAAGAGCGGGCAAAGGATCAGCAGCGCGAGCGCCTGGCCCACGAGCGTGTGCCCGCAGGTTCTTGGCCTCCCGACCGCGGTGAGCAGGCCGCCCGCATCGTCCGTCAGCGGCCTCAGGATCGCGTAGAGGAGGAGCCACCGAACCAGGGGGGTCATGGGCAGCCACCGCTCCAGCCGGGCGACCACCAGGAAATCGGGCAACGCCAGCGCCAGCCCGAGCGCGAGCGGCCCGGCCAGCCGAAGCGTGGCGCCCGACATGATGCGAAACGCCTCGGACAACTGCGCCCGGTCGCCCTGCAAGCGAGCATACAGCGGGAAGGATACCCGCGTCAACACCCCGGTCACGAAGGCGAGGGGCAACAGGGCGAGCCAGTAGGCGCGATCGTAGTAGCCGAGGGTCGCCTTGCCGCGAAGCTGGCCGACCACTAGGTCGTCGTACTTCAGCACCCACGCCGTCGCCAGGCTGCCGAACCACAGCGGCAGCGCGAAGCGCAACAGCCAGCGCGCATCCTGCGCGTGGAAGCCGACGCGGAGCGGCTCCACCACGCCGAGGCACGCGAGGGCGACCACGCGCGCGGTGGAGTAGACCACGCGCTGGGACACCAGCGCCCAGAGGCCCTCACCCAGGGCCGCCAGGCTAACGGCGGTCCCCGTCGCCACGATCACGCTGGCCACGTCAGCGACCATCACCCGCCCGAAACGCATGGCCCTGGCCAGCCGGGCAGCCTGAACGTCGCTCACCGCGTCGCACAGCGCCGCGACGGCCAGCGCGCCGAGCACGCCGAACCGGGTCCGCTGCGACAGCGCCTCGCGGAAGGCCAGCGACCCGATGCCCAGAATGCCCAGCACGCCCAGCAGCATCGCCACGCGCAGCACGAGGAACGTCCCGAACGTCTCATCCACCCGCTCCTGGCGATGGATGGCGGCCTGGGCGAAGCCCCAGTTGCTTGCGGCATCGCAGATGGCCATCAGCGAGGCCGCATAGGCCACGATCCCGAAGTCTTCGACGCCCACTCTGTACATCAGGTACAGGCTGCCGACGAGGCCGATGACGCGCGAGGCCGTGTTGCCGGCGAACACGGCGAGGGTTCCCCGCACGGCTTGCCGGCTGAGGTCGGTCATCGAAGGACGCTTTCGTAGATGGCCACGAGATCGGCGCCGTGGCGCTCCCAGGGAAACTGCTCGGCCCGCAGGCGGGCCGCTGCGCCCATCGCCGCGCGTTCGGCCGGGTGATCGTGCAGCCACTGAAGCCTGTCGGCGATCGAGTCGGGCGATCGAATCGGTACCACGAAGCCGTGCACGCCATCCTCGACGGCATCCTTGGAGCCCGTGTTCTCCGACACGACGACTGGCCGGCCGCTGGCCATCGCCTCGAGGACGGCGAGGGGGAAGCCGTCCTCGATGGCCGGGAGGACCAGGACCGATGCCCCCGCGTAGGCTGCGGGCATGTCGTGGCCGAAGCCCGGCGTCTCGAACGTGCAGCGGCGGCGGAGCGCCTCGACGCGCGACGCAATCGCCGGCTCCACCCCTCCGAGGAGCACGAGGCGGCTGTCGGTTAGCCTCAGCCGCGCCCAGGCCTCCAACAGGTCGAGGACGCCCTTGCGAAGCCCGATCTCGCCGACGAAGAGCACCGTGAAGCCCTCAGGCTCGGGCCGCGGGGCGAAGCGCGACAGGTCAACACCGTACGGGCTCACCAGCAGTTTGCGTTCGGCCACGCCCGCCTCCGCGAAGCTCTGGCGGCAGAAGGAGCTGGGCACGTGAACGAAGTCCGCCGCCTCGTACTCTGCCACGCACCGCTCGACCAGCCGCCGCACCGCTTGGGGCGGGCGGAGGCCGAAACGGGCGTGCTCGTCCTCCAGGAGGCGCGCCTGCGCGGCAGCGTGGGCCGAGCCGCGCTCGATGAAGGTCAGCGCCCCGCGCTCCTTCGCCCGTGGCAGGCTCGCCAGGCAGTGCGAGTTCCAGCCGTGGAAGACGTCGAACGCCTCGGGCAGTCGCCTGGCGGCCCGGCGGTCGAACGAGGCATCCTTCCATCGCCAGTACGTGTGCACGGGCAGCCGCAGACAGCGGCGGGAGGGGAACCAGAACCACTGAATGAGGTGGGCGGGGATGTCGTTGGGCTCATAGCCGAGGCAGAAGAGGCGGGTGAGGTGCCCGGCTCGCCAGATGCCCCGGGCGGCGTGGTAAGCGGTGTTCCCGATGCCGCCGCCGGCGAGTCGTGAGCCGATGGAGTAGACGACGCGCATGCCTGCCCCTCTGGCCAGAGCGAACGCCCTTGGCACCGAGGGCAGTGTAGCGGGCGGCCGGAGCACTGTCAAGCGACCTCGGCGTCGGGGGTCATTCTTGCAGGTAGGCCTGCCGGCGCAGAATCCCGCAGTAAGCCTCGCAGCGGGCCAACGTAGTCGCGGGCGGCTTCCGATACGATCCCTGACACGAGGCGCCTTCTTTTCTGCTGGTAGGCTTGCTTCGCACAGGTCCAGGGTTTGGTTACCCTGGGAGTTGCCTCGTTCTTCTTCCACCTGTTATGGGACGCTTCCGACCTGGAGGGGCGCCGACCCAACTGCGCATAGACACGCTTCTGCCCAGGCCCTTTGTCCACCGCGCTCTGCAAGACCATGCGTTGGTCGTGCAAGTCACGGCCCACCGGGATGTGCTCAGCCACGGCCAGTCCTCCTGCGAGGGTGGCAGGAAAACATCACGCTAACGACCCCTCTGCTGCCCAACCCCGTCCGAGGCAACTTGCCTCTTCTTGTTCTTGCTTCATTGTAACTGAAGGGGCGAGACAGGGGGCACGTGGGAGGTCATTTCGCCCTCTCAGGGTTGGTCCCGGGGCGGCTTCAGGTTCCAGGGCTTCGTCCTGGGCTGTCCCATTGACGCCCTTGCAGGGCTACAGGCTGCCAAACGCGGAAACCGGCGGCGTGTCAGGGGAGGGCTACGGCATCATCGGATCACCCCCAAGTCAGCGAGTAGCCTCTTGAATTCCTCGGCGTTGACGGCCGCATGGCCCGCATGGCAGTTGTTGAAGAAGATGTAAACGTTTCCAGCCTCGGATGCGAGGTGGCGGACCTTGGGGAGCCATTCCTCGAGTTCGTCGCGGCGGTAGAGGTAGTTGTAGCGCTCCTTGCCGCCGCCCTCGTACCACTTGCCGGCATCGCGGCTGTGGAAGCGGAGATAGGCCACGGGGGCCGTGGCGACGGCCACGCGCGGCATCAGGCCCGGCAGCGCGGGCTCGTCCACGCAGCAGAAGCCCAGCCGGTTGGCCCGCAGGAAGCGGAAGACGGCCTGGTTCGCCCACTGGGCGTTGCGGAACTCGACGACGAGGGGGTCCTGGGGAAAATCCTCGGCCAGCGTGGCAAGATAGGCGCGGTTGCGCTCGGTGTTGCGGAACGAGTAGGGGAACTGGCACAGCACGCCCGCCAGGCGGCCCGCCTCGCGCGCCGGCGCCATCGCCTCGTTGAACGCGGCGGCCACGCTACGGTCCTGCTGGTGTGTGGTGGCCTCGTTGGCCTTCACCCAGAAGGTGAAGCCGGGCGGCGTCTTCTTCACCATCGTCTCGATGGTGCGGAAGCTGGGCATGCGGTAGTACGTGAAGTTCAGCTCGACCGTACTGAAATGCTCAGCATAGTACTCCAACTCGCCGCCCTTCGGCAGCGAGTCGGGGTAGAAGGCGCCCTTCCAGTCGGAATACTGATAGCCCGAGGTGCCGACGGCGATCACGGGTGGCATCCTCCAGGGGGATGCGAGGGACGCAGGCGCACCCCCATTATAGCGCGTCCCTCTCGATGGCACACTCGGCGTCATCGGCTCTGAGGGTCGAGCGCATCACGGAGGCCATCTCCGAGGAAGTTGAGGGCCAGCAGCGTGAGCGAGAAGGTGACGCCCGGGAACACCATGAGCCAGGGGCAGACCTCCATCGAGCGCGCGCCCTCGGCCATGAGGGTGCCCCAACTGGGCATCGGGTGCTCCACGCCCAGGCCCAGGAAGCTCAGGAACGCCTCTTGAAGCATCACGGCGGGGACGTTGAGTGTGGCGTAGACGATGACGATGCCGAGGAGGTTGGGCACGATGTGGCGGAAGATCAGGCGGAGCGGTCCCGCGCCCAGCGCGCGGGCCGCCTCGACAAACTCGCGTTCCTTCAGCGACATCACCTGCCCCCGCACGATGCGCGCCGTGGTGAGCCACTGCACCGCGCCCAGCGCGATGAAGAGATTCAGCAGGCTCCGACCCGCGACCATCACGATCAGGATGACCAGGAACATGAAAGGCAGGCCGTAGAGGACGTCCACGAAGCGCATCATCAGGTTATCGGTGCGCCCGCCCACGTAGCCGGCGATGGCGCCGTACGCGACGCCGATAACCAGGCTGACCAGGGTGGCCACAACGCCAACTGCCAGCGACACCCGCGCGCCGTAGAGGAGGCGCGACAGGAGGTCGCGGCCCAGGGCATCGGTGCCCAGCCAATGGCCTGCCGACGGAGGCTTGAGGGCCTCGGGCAAATCCACGGCGTCGTAGGGGCGCGGCGCCAGCAGCGGAGCGCAGAGGGCGAGAAGCCCGAGCGCGAGAAGGAAGAGCGCGCTGGCGGCGGCCAGCCGGTTGGCCAGCAGGCGCCGCAACGCCAGCCGCCCCGGGGACATCCCCTCGTAGGATGCCGAGCGATCATCGTTGTGGGCCGGCACGCGGGGGCTCATCCGGGGCGAATCCTCGGGTCAAGCAGGGCCTGGGACACATCCGCCACGAGGTTCAGCCCGACGAGCAGCGTGCTGTAAACGAGCACGGTGCCGAGTGCGAGGGTGTAGTCGCGGTCGGTCGCGGCGTTGATGAAGTGGGCGCCCATGCCCGGAATCGCGAAGACCTGCTCGATGACGAACGAGCCGGTGAGGATGCTGGCTGTTGCCGGCCCGAGATAGGAGACCAGCGGCGCAAGCCCCAGCCGCAGCGCGTGGCGGCGCACCACGGCCGCCTCTGAGAGGCCCTTGGCCCGAGCCGTGCGGATGAAGTCCTGCCGCAGCACCTCGAGCATGCCGCCGCGCGTCAGGCGCGCGATGCGGGCCGCGTAGGCCAGGCCGAGAGCCGTTGCGGGGAGCACCAGGTGGCCGAGTGTGCCCCAGCCCGACGTGGGAAACCAGTGGAGCGTGAGCGCGAAGAGGCTCACGAGCAGCGGGGCGAGAACCATGCTCGGGATGGAAACGCCGATCATCACGAGCCCCATGGCCGCGTGGTCGCGAATCGTGTTGTGGTGGAGCGCCGCGTAGACCCCTGCCAGGCCGCCGACGAGGAGCGCGATGAGCAGCGCCGTGCCGCCCAAGAGCGCCGACTTCGGGAAACCCGCGGCCAGAATGCTGTTCACCGAGGCATCGGGCCGCCGAAGCGAAGGCCCCAGGTCTCCGCGAAGAAGTTTGCCCACATAGCGCAGGCATTGGACCGCGATCGGGTCGTTGAGGCCGTAGCTTGCTTCGAGACGCTCGCGAATCCTGGGGTCGAGCGGCTTCTCCTGGTCGAACGGCCCGCCGGGCACGGCGCGCATCAGCACGAACGACAGCACAACGATGGCCAGAAGCGTAACGGCGGAGGCAAAGAGGCGTCGAAGCACGAAGGCGAGCATGGGGTCAATCCGCCGCGACGTATACGTATTGATAGGGATGGAAATTGCGCCAGTTGTCGTAGACGCCTCGCACCCTGGGGTGGACGACGTAGGCGTTGACGTAGAAGTAGAGCGGCAGGATGGGCATTTCGTCGCAGACCAGAATCCGCTCGGCCTCGCGGAGGAGGGCCATTCGGCGAATCGGGTCCGTCTCGCGTGCGGCAAGAGCCAACTGCTCATCGTACCCCGCGTGGCTCCAGCCCGTGCGGTTGTTGCCGCTGCCGGTTGCGAAGCAGTCGAGGAAGCTGCTCGGGTCGGCATAGTCGGCGACCCAGGACGAGCGGGCGATGTCGTAGTCTCGATTCTGCATCGAGGTCTGGTAGACGCCCCACTCCTGATTGGTCAGGGCGATGTGGATGCCGAGTTCCGCCTTCCACATGTGCTGGATGGCCTCGGCGATCTGCTGGTGCGAGCCGCTGGAGTTGTAGAGGAGCGCGAGACGCGGGAAGCCACGCCCGCCCGGATAGCCCGCGTCGGCGAGCAGGCGGCGGGCATGTTCCGGGTGGTAGGCGGGGCCTTCCGGCGGCGTGTAGCCCGGCAAGATGGGGGGCACGAAGCTGCGGGCGGGCCGCTGGCCGGCTCGGAGGAGATAGCGGGCGATGCTCTCCTTGTCCACGGCCAGGTTGAGCGCCTGACGCACGCGGCGGTCGTCAAGCGGCGGGCGGCCGACGTTGAAGCGAAAGAAATACGTGTTCAGTTGGGGCGCATAGCGGAACCCGGGCAGGCGCGCGGCCGCGGCCACCTTCTCGCCGGGCAGCTCGCGAATCCAGTCGAGCTCGCTGTTCAGGCACTTCTTGAGCGCCGTCTCGGCATCGCTGATGGCCAGCACGTCGATCTCTTCGATCGCCGCGCGGCCGGCATCCCAGTAGTGCGGGTTCCGTCTGAGAAGGATGCGCTCGAATGGGCGCCATTCGGCGAGGATGAAGGGCCCGTTGGACACCAGAGAGCCGGGACGCGTCCACCGCTCCTGATGGGCCTCCACGGAACCCCGTGGCACGGGCGCGAAGGTGGCAAACGCCAGAAGCTCGAGGAGATACGGAGTCGGGGCCTCCAGCCGCACCTCGAGTGTCCGTTCGTCGAGAGCCCGGAACCCGGGCGGCCCCGAACCCGGGCGCGCGCCCTCGATGCAGTATAGGAGCGAAGCGTACTTCGCTTGCGTGGCGGGGTCGAGCACCCGCTGCCACGACCAGACGAAGTCGGCCGCAGTCAGCGGCCCGCCATTGCTCCAGCGCGCAGGGCGAAGGTGGAACACATAGCGGCGGCCGTCGGGTGAAACGTCCCAGCTCTCGGCCACGCCGGGGACCGGGCGCAACGTCCTGGGATGGAGCGACGTGAGTCCCTCGAACAGCGCGAGCGCAACGTTGAGTTCGTGCAGGCCGGTCATCTTGGCGGGGTCGAGCGTAGCGGGCTCGGCGCTGTTGTTGAGGCGCAGTACCTGGCGAGAGGCGAGACGGCCCGAGGGAGGTGGCGGCAACGGCTCGTCGGGCGCGAGCGCTGGCACCTCATACGGGGGCAGGGGAGGAGGGGCCTCGCGGCTTCGCGCCAGGAGCACCATGGCCCAGCCGCCCAGCAACGCCAGAACGGCGATGGCCATGAAGGTTCCAAGCGCGCGGTTGGGCATCTGTCTTCGCAATGCCTCGGCCCCCGTAGTCTGTTTGACAGCAGCCTCGTGGGTTCGTATAATACAGCATCATTCGCGAAGGTCAAACGCTTGTAACCAGCACTAGGGACGTAGATGAAGATCAAGCAACGCGAGAGCACGCTGCACCGGGTCCGTCAGAAGGGCTTTCGCGCGCGCATGAAGACGCGCGGCGGCCGCAAGATCCTCAGCAGGCGTCGCCGCAAGGGCTGCAAGCGCCTGGCGCCGACGCGACGCGACTAGGAGCCTGTCCAGGAATCCCCGCGGGCTGCGTCGCGGGCGTCAACGGGCTGGAGGCGAGGCGCGGCGAGGCAGGCGATGCCGCGGCGCGCATTGTTGGCTCCACTCAGGGCCTTGGAGCCGCAACGGGGCAGACGGCCCGCTGCCGCTGCAACCTGAAGGGGCGCCTCGACTTCAGGCCGCTCGTGGCGTCGCTTGTCGTCAACGATGCTCTCCGTTGCATGGCCTCCTCCCCGCTCCTTGCGGGCGGCCCGTGTCGTGGGTGTCGCAGCCTCACGCGGCTTCCTGGACAGGCTCCTAGGCCGTGCGCGTTCTAGTCACTGCTGACCTGCACTACGAGTTTCCCGAATACCGTGAGCGGGTGAACGCTCTGGCCGCGGAGATGTGCCGCGCCGGGGGCGACGTGCTGGCCCTGGCCGGCGACACCTTCGCCCACGACCTCTCGCTGTTCGAGCGTTGCCTGCGCCTGTTCGAGCCATTCCGCGGCGAGCGCCTCCTGGTCGCCGGGAACCACGATCTATGGACCCGCCAGGGCGACTCCTTTGCCCTCTACGACCGGCTCCTTCCCGAGGTGGCTCGCGCGTGCGGTTTTCACGATCTCGACGCCAGGCCGATCGTGCTCGGCGACGTAGCCTTTGTGGGCACCATCGGCTGGTACGACTACTCGTTTCGCGACGACAGCATCGGCGTGCCGCTGCGCTTCTACGAACACAAGGTGGCTCCAGGCTACGCCCTGCACGATCCCGCCTTCAGCCGCCTGCTTGCCGACACGGGCGACATCGCCCCCGCCGGTCTGCGGGCCAACTCGCGCTGGATGGACGGCTCGATGATCCGCTGGAGCCTCACCGACCCCGCCTTCAATCAGATCACCCTCGAGCGGCTCGCGGCTCAGCTCGCAGCGGTTGAGGCCCGGGCGCGCACCGTCGTGGCCGTCACGCACCACATCCCGTTCCCCGAGATGCTCAAGCGCAAGCACGACCCAACCTGGGCCTTCGGCAACGCGTTCATGGGCAGTGTGGGCCTGGGGCAGGCACTCCTGCGTTGCCCGAAGGTGCGGCACGCCGTGTGCGGGCACAGCCACGCGCCTGACAGGCGCGCCGTCGGGGCCGTGCATGCCATCAACGTCGGCTGCACGTACCGCATGAAACGCTTCGAGGTTCTGGATGTGTAGCCCGTGGGCTGGGCAGGTGGCCGCCACGCGCCGGCGGCTCAGAACTCCATGCCCTTCTTGCGCACCTTCTCGACCTCGTCCGCCAGGATCTTCTGCCAGCGCGTGAGCCAGTCGTACTGGTTCAGCTCGAGGATCTCCGCCCGCTTCTTCTCGTCGAGGCCGTCGCCCAGGCCCCAGGCCACGGCTCGCTCCTTCAGCGTCGTGTCGAGACCGCTGGCCGCCTCGTTGAGGCGGCGAATGAGCGTCTCCATCTCGCTCTTGTAGGGGCCCCAGTCGCGGGCCGCGAGCTTCTCGGCATGGCTCCGGCACTTCGTGATCAGGGCAAAGATCGGCTTGGCCATCGCCTTGGTGTGGCCCGCGATGGCATCCCTGAAGCCCTTGTCGAGGTCCGCCACCAGGTTGGCCATGAGTTTGGCGTTGCTCAGCTCGGCCTTGACGGGCGCCTTGGTGGGCTCGAGCGGGCGCGGGCCGTGAATGACCTTGACCCCGGGCGTCGTCGAGGTCGTTGGGGCCGAGGGCTCGGGAGGCAGAGGCTGTTGGAGGACGACAGGGCGGCGTGGGGGCGGCAGCTCCTCGCGTCGGTTCGCGACGATCAGGATGGCGACAAGAATGGCGAGGCCGAGGCCGCCGGCCACCCAGAACCCGATCGCCATGTCTCGGCGCGTTCTCCCTGGACGGTAGTGTGCATGCGGCTCCTGCTCGGCGCCCTGGGCCCGCGGCTTGTGAGGATGCGGCTTGCTGACGGGTGGCGGCGCGCTGAAGGCCCCCTGGAACTCGGGCATTTCGCCCAGGGGCTGCCAGTCCTTCATGCCTTCGCGCCACCCGAGGGTATGCGCGTCCAGGCGGCCCGTCTTGACCTGTTCGACCACGGTGTCGGCTGTGTGCGGCCCGTCGTTCCGCCCGTCCACATGCACGTACCAGACGCGGTTCGGGGTGGTTGCAGGCGGCGGCCCTCCGGTGGGCGTTGGCGGCGTCGCCAGCGCCTTGGGGGCCAGGAAAGCTTTCTTGCAGGCGGGGCAGTCCACCCGCTTGCCGGCGGCCTGCTCGCTGACTTTCATGACCTGCCCGCAGTGCGGGCATTTGATGGATCGAGCCATGTGCTCACCCCGGTCAGCGCTCCCCACTCCGGGGATTCTACCGACTGCCAGCGCGGATGTCAAGGCGAACTGGGGAGTTGCGGCTCTATTGCGGTTTCGCCTGGGTTGGCGGCGGGCGGTGCCAGAGCGACCTCCAGTATGACCGCTCGATCGCGTAGGGGTCGAGGGGCGCGTCCGCGGGCAGGTCGTGGGGGAGGATGCCGTAGCGCTTCATCTCGCGCACCCAGGCCGGGTGGGGGATAAAGCCGGGCATGTCGAACCGCTTGATGGTGTCGAGGTGCGCCTTCGCCTCGCGGATGGCGGTGAGGAGCTTCTGGTAGTCGGCATCCTCGACATTGGCGAACACGGCCAGTGCCGCGCCCGTCGGGTCATCGGCTCCTCCAGGCTTCTTGCAGACGCCGTAGCCGCCGGCGTTGGCGGCGAGCGGGGCGAGGAGGAGGAGCGACTTCTCCGGGCGGCTGAGGTTGTACAGGATGTGCCGCGAGAAGCGCAGCTTCGGGCTGTCGTAGCGGATTTCCCAGGGCGGCATGCCCATGTTGTCGCTCGGGGAGGAGGGGAGGGCAAGGCTCCCCTGGTGGCAGCCCGCGCATCGCTGGGCGAGGACGGCGGCCGCTGCCTTCATGCTCGGCCATCGGGTGTCGGAGCGGTCGAGGCTGTTCTGGGCATAGCCGCCGATCATGCCGGTGCCGAGCGCGGCGTAGGTACCGGGGTAGGGCGCGCCCGTTTCGATCCACAGGCGCACGATCTTCTGCTCGTGGGGAGAAAGCTCCACGCCGTGGTGCCTCGTGAGGATCTTCTTCATCAAGGGGCTGGCCGAGCTGCCCAGGGTGCGCGGCGGGTAGTTGCTCTGCGGTCGGTTGCGCCCGTCGGCGAACTGCTGGAGGGCGCTGAGGATGAAGTAGCTGTGGGAGAACATCGGGCCGCGGTCGCCCGTGAGGATGACGCCGCCCGAGCGGGGGCCGCCCGCCCCGGTCTTCTCGTAGCCGTGGCACTTGGCGCAGCGCTTGTCGAGAATCGGTTGGATGTCGCGAGGGAAGTCCAGCACGTCGGGCGCGCCGGCGATCGGTTCGATCTGGCTCGGCGGGCGCTTGATGGCGAGCAGGTTGGCCGGGGGCGGGGCCTCGGTGCGGTTCTCGTGGCAGCCCAGGCAACTGGTCGTTTCGCCCGGCATTACCGTGAGGAAGCTCTGCATGCGCTTGACCGACAGGTCGTTGGCGTCGAGGGCGACGAAGAAGAGGCTGCGGAGGGCGGGCAGCTCCATGTAGGCCGAGCCGTCGGCCTCGACGGGCACGGTGCCGAGCACGCGCTCGAGGGTGAACGTGCCGCCGTAGCTCAGCGGCTCCATGCCGCCCGTGAAGTTGATCGGCTTGGGCAGCGTCTCGAGCACGAGCAGCTTCTTGATCTCGCCGGGCTGCACACCCGCCATATTCCTCCCGAGGTGGACATTCACCAGCGCCAGCCGGCCCGTGAGGCGCTCGGGATGCGCCCTGGGCGCGATGACCCTCTCGCGCGGCCGGGGCGCCAGCGGGCGCGGCTCGTGGCACTCGAGGCCCGCCTTGCGGTCAGGGTCGGGCAGGGAGTAGGCGGGGGCCGTCTGGCCCCGGCCGTTCATCAGCAGAATCTCGTGTCGGCTCGCGACCAGCAGGCAATCCTCGGTGAAGGCGTAGGGGTCGCGGAAGTGCGCGCCGCGGCTCACGGCTCGGGCGAATGGCCGCGCGTCCGGCCCCGAGGCGGGGTCCACAATGGTCACCACGCCGTCGTGCTCGTTCTGGCCGTGGCCGGGGGAGAACGACGCGACGATCTTCTGCGTGCCGGGGATCGGCTTGGCGTCTATCATCGTGGTGCCGCCGTGCTGGTTGCCGTAGTAGACCATCTGGCCGGTGCCGTCGGGGTTGGCGAACCACAGGTGGTGATAGTGCACCTGGCTGCGGTCCACGTACTCCCAGCGGGTGTAGAGGATGCGGCCGTCGGGCAGCACCCAGGGCGTGTTGTCGTGCTCGTTGTTGCTGGAGAGGGGCCGAATGTTGCCGCCGTCTGCGTCGCAACGGTAGAGCACCGCGACATGTGAGAGCCAACAGTTGACCCAGCGGTTGCAGCGGCTGGAGACGAACACGATGCTCCCATCGGGGAGATATGTGGGCTCGATGTCGTCGTAGGGGCCGGCGGTGAGCTGGCGGAGGCCCGTGCCGTCGGCCTGGATCTCGTGGAGCAGGTAGTAGGGCGTGCCGCCCCTGCGGTAGGAGAACAGGATTGTCTGGCCGTCGTAGTGCACCTGGGGGTCGCGCACCCCGCCCTGAGGGTCGTCGAGCAGCACCTTGAGATCGCCTGTGCGCAGGTTGAGCCGGCACAGCCTTCCGCCGGGGCCGTAGAGCACGTGCCGGTCGTTGGCGGCGTAGTAGCCGAAGTTGGCATACCAGTGCCCGTCGCGGCCGCGCTGGCGGACGGCGAAGATGATCTCCTCGGCTCCCTTCATCGGCCCGGCCAGGGCGTCGGCCGCGAGCGTGTCCGGTGCCTCCTCGAGCGTGGGGGGCACCGCATTGGGCGTGAGCATCACGTAGTCGTAGATCACCCAGCTCCCCCCCGAGAGAGCAATGCCAAGGGTATTGTCGCCCTGGCAGATGGCGCCTTGTGGGATTGCGAAGGTGACCGCGGCGGGCCTGGCCCACGCGCGCGGGTCCTGCGCCGCCGCGCCCGTGCCGCAGGGGGCACGTTGCACGGGCAGGGCGATGCCGTTCACCGTCGCCGCCACCTGCGACGGCTCGGTCGGGTGCGCATCTGCAAGTCCCAACAGGAGGAACAGCGGTTGAGCCGGAGCCGCCTGCACCTGGAACTGAATGGTGAAAACGTGAGGCCGCCCCCCAGCCCAACTGTCATTGCTGCTTGGGTGGAGATAGGGCCAGTCCCTGACGCGGCTCTTCCCGATGGTGTAGACGACAGGTCTTGGGAAGACCTTGAGGTAGTCGGGCCACAGGCGGTCCGCGAGGCCGAACTCAGCCGACAGACCATCGGGCGTGCCGATCGTGAAGAGAGCGTCTGGTCTCTGGCCGCCCGTCGCCGCACCACTGACCGCGAGAACCGCAGCCGCGAGCGTCGCCGCACATTGCATGCAAGTGTCCCATCGCATCCGGCCCGTCGTCCCAGCCCCACCCCCCATTCTACCCACATGGGCGACAGGGTCAAGCCGAGCGCTGCCGCAAGCGATGCACCAGCGGTTGCATTCGCCGCCCGTTTCTGGCAAGATAGGTACTCCGGGCGGAGACCCGGGGAGCGGACGACTCAATTCCCTTCTGAAGGAGGCCGCACATGTCGCTTGTGCCAATGAGAACGCTGCTGGACCACGCTGCGGAGAACGGCTATGGCCTGGCTGCGTTCAATGTGAACAACATGGAGCAGATTCAGGCCATCATGATGGCGGCGCAGGAGACCGACTCGCCCGTCATCATCCAGGCATCGCGCGGGGCGCGCAAGTACACCAACGATGCCTACCTGCGCCACCTCATGCTCGCCGCGGCCGAGCTCTACCCGAGGATCCCCATCGCCATGCACCTCGACCACGGCAACTCGTTCGAAACCTGCATGAGCGCCATCGAGCAGAACTTCACGTCGGTGATGATTGACGGCTCGCTCAAGGAGGACGGCAAGACCCCGGCCGACTACGCCTACAACGTGGCCGTGACCAAGAAGGTGGTGGACGCTGCCCACGCCCGCGGCATCACGGTCGAAGGCGAGCTGGGCTGCCTCGGCGGCATCGAGGACGGCCACGGCGCCGGCCTCACGGGCGACGAGGCCCGCAAGCATCTCACCGACCCCGCTCAGGCGGGCGACTTCGTGGCGGCGACTGGCGTGGACGCTCTGGCCGTGGCCATCGGCACGAGCCACGGCGCCTACAAGTTCACCAAGCCCCCGACCGGCGACGTGCTGCGGATGGATGTGATCCTCGAGATCCACAAGCGCCTGCCCAACTGCCACCTCGTCATGCACGGCTCATCGTCGGTCCCCCAGGAGCTCAAGGCCAAGATCAACCAGTACGGCGGCAAGCTCAAGCCCTCGTGGGGCGTGCCCGTCGAAGAGATCCAGCGCGGCATCAAGAACGGCGTGCGAAAGATCAACGTGGACACCGACAACCGCCTCGCCATGACCGCCGCCATCCGCGAAGTCTACGCTCTCACGCCCGAGAAGTTCGACCCCCGCGAGTACCTGGGGCCCGCCCGCGAGGCCATGAAGGCCGTCTGCGTGGACCGCATGGTCGCCTTCGGCCAGGCGGGCAACGCGGGCAAGATCAAGACCGTCACCTGCAAGGAGATGGTGGCCTTCTACACCAAGTGATGGCCGCGCGGGGGCGCGACCGCTTCCCGCTGTGTGCCCATCGCTCTTCAATGCGCAGGCCGTCGGGCGATGCCCGGCGGCCTGCTCCGTTCTCGGAGGGCTTCGCTCAGGCCACGGGGCCGTAGCGCGGGCCGAGGTCGGCGGCGACCTGCTTGCCGAGGGCCAGGAGGTCGGCCCGCTGGGCCTCGGTGAGGGGCTTGTAGGCGCGGGCGAACTCGACGTTCTGGAGCGCCTGCTCCATGGTGTAGGGGCCGATGTTGGCCACGCACACGCCTTCGAGGTCGAGCACATAGGACATTGCCTGGGGCAACAGCTCGGGCTTGGTCACGCAGCCGACCGAGCCCTTGCGGTGGTTAGGGAAGCCGCCCTTAATGCCCACGTAGACCTTCATAGCGACCACCCCGACGCCCTGCTTGCGGCACTCGGGCAACACCTTGTCCTCGAAGCCGTAGATGTGGCGGTCCGCATAGTTCATCACGGGCATCACCACGTCAATCTGCCCAGTCTTGAGCACCTCGAGAAAGCGAGGCGGACGTTCGTGCCCGGAGAGGCCGATGAATCGCAGCTTCCCCGCCGCCTTCTGCTTCAGGAGGTACTCCAGAATGCCATCCTTGGCGAGCACCTTGCCGGGGTCCTTGTTGCCCATGTTGTGGATGTGGACGAGGTCGAGGTAATCCACCTTCAGCGTCCGCAGCGAGGTCTCGAAGAGCTTCTGCGCCTGGGCGCCGGAGTCGGTCCAGCACTTGGTCGCGAGGAAGACCTGGCCGCGGCGCTGTGGCACCACCTGGGCCAGGGCCTCCTCGGCGTTCCCATAGCTGCGGGCCGTGTCCACGTAGGTTACGCCCTGGTCCAGCACCGCGCCGAAGATACTGGCCGCCTCAGGAGTGTCTACGGGGCCTTCCCCAATGGGTGCGGTACCGAGGCCAAGGATCGTGACCTTGGCTTTCGTGCGGCCCAAGATGCGGGTGGGGAGCGGCTCGACGGCCTCGGTCGAGCGCAAGGGGCGTGTGAAGACGATCATGCCCGCGCCTGATAGTGCCGCCGTGCGCAGGAAGCCGCGCCTGCTCAGCCCGCGGCCGGAGGTCGAATGCCTTGCTCTGACAGAAGAGGGGGCAGCCATTGGCGTCTCCTTGCGGCTGGAAGGTGGCGGGCCCTGAAGGACTCGAACCTTCGACCGACGGATTGTGAGTCCGCTGCTTCATCTCCCCAGCGACTTGCAGAGCCGCGAGTTGCGAGGGCCATCCGGAGACCGTCCTGCGAGGGGTACCGCGGTCCGCCCCGGAAACTGCCGCCTCAACGCCATGGCGCTCCTCGCGGGCACCGTCACCCAGGAGCTTGTCGAGGTCGTGCTCGCGTGGCCTCGGCTGGCCGAAGAGGTCAAGGCCACTCTCCCAGGCATCATACATCGCGCCAAGGCATCGCGCAAGGGGAGGACGGGCCGGTGAACACGACTTGTGATCAAGCCGCTCCGATGCTGGACGCCCTCCGCAACGTCCCCACGTGCCCCACCCAAGAACGCCGCCCCGAGCGCGCCTCGACCCCCTCGGCATCCTCGGCCATCAAGGCACACCCTCCCACGACGCAGCGTTGCTGGCCGCGTTGGCACGGCGTTACTGTCCGCACCTCAAGGCCGATGGTCGCTGCCGATTGAGGGGCGGGTCATGCTGCTTGTTGTCCTCGTCGCCCTCGGGCGTAGGAGATGCCATGGGACGCGCTTACGGCGTCAGGAACGCCTCCCCGGGTGCAACTCCATGGCTATTCATGTTCCCTGGCCTCCCTCGCCGCACGAACGTGGCATGACGGAACCTATTGTTCGGCCTAGCGTTACGTCATTGTGCCTTGCAGCGTCGGTGATGGGCGGCGGGGGAAGTGCGGCGACGTCTCGACGCCTGCTGCCTGAGCGCTGCTCCTCCCGCTGAGCCTGCAAGGTGACCAGAACCGCAGAGCGACCCCCTGCCGACCGAAGTCCCAGTTGACCGCACGACAGCAAAGTGCAAGAATGGCGACGGTATAGCAGCACCCAGGGAGACGTCACAGATGGCACGTGGCGAACCGCTCATCCGGCAGTGGAACCTGCTGAAGCTCCTCCAGTCGTATCGGTTCGGCACCAGCGCCGAGGAACTGGCCGGGCGCGTGGGGTGCAGCGTCCGCCAGATGAAGCGCGACCTCGGTGTCCTCCAGGAGGTCGGTTTCCCGATCACGTTTGAGCAGCGGGACTTCGGGAAGCGGTTCTGGAAGCTGTCTGCGAACTTCCTGGAGCGCGGGGACGTGCTCCTCTCCGTCACCGAGATGCTCAGCCTCTACCTGAGCCGTCAGCTTCTGGCTCCCCTCCTGGGGACGCAGTTCGGCGACGGCCTCTCCTCGGCGCTCGACAAGATCAAGACGATGCTCCCGTCGAAGGCTCTGGCCTACTTCCGCTCCCTCGACGAGCGGCTGTTCGTGAAGAGCATGCCCGGCCACGACTACTCGGCCCAGGACAAGGAAATCCGCATCATCAACCAGGCCATCGCCGAGAGCCGCGTGCTCAAGGTGCTCTACAAGTCCGCTCACAGCGGCAACGTCCACGAGTGGCGGTTGGAGCCCTACGGAATCGTGCTATTCGGCATGAGCCTCTACTGCGTCGGCCGCCTGGTGGACCGCAACGAGATGCGGACGCTGAAGGTCGAGCGCCTGCTCGGTGTCGAGATGACCGGGGAGACCTTCGAGCGTCCCTACGACTTTTCACTCCAGGAGTACCTGCACGGCAGCTTCGGCATCTTCGCGCCCGGCAAGCGGCAGACGGTGGAAGTGCGGTTCAGCGACTGGGCGGCGGTGAATGTCCGCGAGCTTCAGTGGCATCCGAGCCAGGAGCTCGTCGAGGATTGCCCCGACCACGTCGTCGCCCAGTTTGAGCTTGCCGACACGACCGAGTTCAAGCGCTGGGTGCTTGGCTTCGGCCGCCACGCGACCGTCCTTGCCCCAGAGACACTGGCCGCCGAGATTTCGGGTGAACTGGTCGAGGCGCGAATCAACTACCGTCACGAGGAGTCCAAAGGTGACGGAGAACGTCGTTGAGATCGTCGTATACTGACCGCCTGTTGGAATAGGCCACCTGAGTTGGGAGAATAGAATAGGGCGACAAAGGCAGTGATTCCCCCGCCCCCGAGGGGGGCGGCCGCGAGCGAGCGGAGCCCCTAGGCGAGGCTCAAGCGAGCGAGCGTCCGCAAGGCCTGCGAGGTGCTGGAGATCAACCGCAGCACGTTGTATCGCAAGCCCGGCGGGGGGCGCTCCAAGGCACAGCAGGCGGTCCGCGACGCCGAGGTCGTGCCCGCACTCAAGGAGCTGGCGGGTCGGTTCCCGACCTACGGCTATCGGCGGCTGAAAGTGCTGGTCTCGCGGCACCTGGGCCGCCGGGTGAACGCCAAGCGGGTCCGCCGCCTGATGCGGGAGCACGGGCTCCAGACCGCCCAGCGGGTTGCGAAGGCCCGCCCACGGCCGCACCCGCGCCAAGTCGAGGCCACGGCCCCCAACCAGGTGTGGCAGATGGACTTCACGAAGTCCCTGGTGGGAACGACCTGGGTGTGACTACTCGTGGTCATGGACCGCTTCAGCCGCGAGGTGGTGGGCTGGACCCTGTCGCTGCGAGCGCGAGCCACGGAAGCCCGGGCCGTGTTGGAGGCCGCGATCCGCGAGCGCTTCCCAGTGGGCGTGCGGGGCCGGGGCCTCAAGGTCGCCAGCGACAACGGCTCCGCGTTCCTCTCGGAACACTTCCAGGCGTTCGCCCGGAACTGTACCGGAAATGGGCCATCACCGCGAAGCTCGCGGGGGCCGCGCTTGCCGTGGCCCATGTCCTAAGCTTCTCCTGCCCGTTGCCTAGCTTGACGAACCACCCTTCCCCAGAATCCGGAGACTTCTGGGAGAGCTGGCCTTTGGCGTGGCCGGCGTTGCTCTGCGGGTTGGTCGCCGGAGCCCTCCTGCTTGTGTGGCATCGCCGGCGTCGTGCGAGGAGGCGTGGGCAACGCTAGCACACAAGCTCTTCGCACCTTTCAACGCCCCCTGCCCATCTGTTATAATCTCCCCTGTCTTCCCTTCGCGTCCTTTCGCGTGTTTCGCGGGGAATCATCATGGGCTTTGAAGGCCACTGTCGAGTCACGGGCATTGGCAGCCTCGCGGTGACGAGCGTCGAGGAGGCGCTGGACTTCGTTTTCGAGTCCGTGCCCGACCTGCCGTATCTGCCTCAACTTCCCCGCCTCTCGCCCAACGAGGGGATGAACGAGCAGATGTACGAGGGCCTGCCCGGCCTCGACCGCCGCGACGGCAAATGGCTGATCGTGCAGAACGACGCCTTCTTCGAGGGCGTGGCGGCGCTCTTCGAGCGCTTCGAGAATCCCGGCGACGACGCGGGCCACATGTCCCCGCGCGTCTGCGCGTCGCTCGAGGCGTTCCTACGGCGGGTCAGGGCCAGCGGCGTGGCCGAGGCCAAAGCCCAGGTCTCTGGCCCCGTCACCGTGGGCATGAGCCTCCTCGACGAGGACGGCACGCCCATCCTCTACAACGAGGTGCTCCGCGACGTGCTGGTGAAGCACCTGGCGCTCAAGGTCCGCTGGCTCGCCCGCCAGATCGAGGCCGCAGGCGCGCGGCCCGTCATCTTCGTGGACGAGCCGTTCCTGACCTCGTTCGGCACGCCGTTCTTCGGCTGGACGCGTCCTGAGCAGCCGCGCGAGGTGCTCGAACAGGTCTACGCCGCCGCGCCCGTCAAGGGCACCCACTGCTGCGCCAACACCGACTGGACCATCTTCCTCCAGAGCAGCGTGGACATCGTCTCCTTCGACGCCTTCGGCTACGCCACGGCGTTCCTCACGTATCGGGAGGCCCTGGTCGAGTTCCTTCGCCGCGGGGGCAACATCGCCTGGGGCATCGTGCCGACCGACCCCGACGCCCTGGCCGCCACGAGCGCCGACGAATTGGTCGGCCGCCTCCGCGAGCAGATCGCCAAGCTCGTCTCCTACGGCCTCGACCGCGAGGCCATTCTTCGCCAGAGCCTCCTCACTCCCTCCTGCGGCCTCGGCAGCCGTCCGCCCGAGACCGCTAGGCCGGCGTTTGAGATGCTCAAGGCGATCTCTCCAGCGTTGTCTGCGGACGAATCGGCACGGTAGCCCTTGCCAATGGTGAAAGGAGGCCTTGCGATGTACGACGAGACTCACCTTTGCGAGGTGGCAGCGAAGCGGAAGGGCAGAGAGCAGAAGCCCTGCACACTGAAGGCTGGCTTCATTAACAGGATCTCCGCGCGCCAGGTCGTGTTGCGGACCGAGGATGTCGGGGGCGTCTCGCCGCTTGTGGCCATAATGACCCCCGAGACAGCGCGTGAACTGGGTGAGGCCCTGATCCAGGCGGCGAACAGGTTCTGCCCGCAACCATGACCGACCCTACGCCCATAATTCGGGCCGCAGCGGGATTTTACGCTCAAGTTCTTGGGCGAATCCTCGACTGTACTAATTAGGAGGAGAGTCTCGATTGGGGGCGTGACCATGGCTAGTCTCACAGACTCACCGACAATTGAGGCGCCGTTCCGGGAGGTCGCATTGGCGCCGGGGCAGCGCAGCCCTTCTGGCGGCGACCACCTGCTCGACAGCATCATTTGCGGTGACGTACTGGATGTACTATCCACCATCCCGGCGCGATCGGTGCACCTGATCGTCACCTCGCCGCCGTACAATCTCGAGAAGCCCTACGCCGAACACGACGATGACCTCGAGGATCGCGAATACCTGGCCTGGATGAGAAAAGTCTGGACCGCGTGCAAGACGGTGCTGGTGCCGGGCGGACGCCTGTGCATCAATATCGGGGAGAACAAGCGCCAGTACATCTCGAACCCCCACTACAGCGCGTTCATCCAGCAACTCGTCGAACTGAAGATGCTCTATCGCGGCACGATCATCTGGAACAAGCATTCCGCCGCCAAACACTGCGCCTGGGGCTCCTGGAAAAGCCCGTCGAACCCCCACCTCGTGCCACGCCACGAGTACATCATCGTCTTCTCCAAGGGCGACTGGAAGCTGGAGGGTCGCCCCGAGGACGTGGATATCACGCCTGAGGAGTTCATGGCCTGCACGCGCAGCGTGTGGGAGTTCGGCACCGAGAGCCGCACGCGCATCGGCCACCCGGCCCCTTTTCCCGAGAAGCTGCCGGAGCGTCTGATCAAGTTTCTGAGCTTCCGCGGCCAGACCGTGCTCGATCCCTTCGGCGGCAGCGGCACGGTGGGGCTTGTGGCCGCGCGGCTGGGGCGCCACTTCATCCTTGGCGACAATTCGCCACAATACTGCGAACTCGCCCGCAAACGCATCACGAGCGAACCTGGCCTGCTCCTCAAGCCCAGAGTGATTCGAGTCGAGGAGCTGTGAAGGCAAGATGCGGGAGGGACTTTCTGGCAGAAAGTCCCTCCCGCACCCTCTTCAAAGACTCCTGGACTGGCGGCGGGAGTTCGGCCTTTCGGCGGGCCAAGTCCCCACCGCAGCGCAGGAGTTCCTGGCAAGGGTGGTGGGGGGGGAATCCCTTCGCGCGAAGAAGGGATTCCCCTCGCCGCTCATTTCCTCAACGCGAGTTGCATGCACAGGAGCCCGCCGCCCTTGCGGCCCTTGCGAACCTCGACCAGGTCGAAGCCAAGGGTCTGGTACAGGCGGATGGCCTCTTTCATGAACGGGAAGGTCCACAGGCGCATGTGGGCATAGCCCAGCCGCCGGCCCGTAGCGATGGCGGCGATGGCGAGGGAGCGCCCGATGCCCCTGCCGCGGAACTGCGGGCGGACGTAGAGCCGCTTCATCTTGCACACGCCGTCCTCGCCATCCACCTTGCTCACTCCCACAAGGCCGGCAGGCTGGCGCCGGTACGTGGCGAGCAGCAGCCGCCCCATTGGCGGGGCGTACTCGCCTGGCAGCGTGCCGACCTCGGCCTCGAAATCCCGAAAGCAGATCGAGCAGTGGGGCGAGTGGAAGTACTCGGTGAGCAGGGCTCGAGTCTGCTCGAGTTGGGCATTGGTCCGGACGTGAAGAATCCTGGCCATTAAGGTTCCCGCCGCGACTGTGTGAACTCGGCCTCCTTCAGTTGTCGGGGCCGAGTCTACTCGCGATATCGCCATTGTCAACCGTCGGCTGGCCGCCGGACATGCACAGGCGCCCCGGCGGTTCTGCCGGGACGCCTGTGCGTGCGAAGACGGTACGGCTCAGGCCTTGCGGCGCCGCCGAGCGAGCACGATGAGGCCGCCGGCCAGGAGGAAGCAGGTGGCCGGCTCGGGCACGGTGCCCAGGGTGAAGAAGCCGCTGACCAGGAGGTTGCTCGGGACGCTGAAGACGATGCGGTCGCCCTCGAAGCTGGGGGCGACGCCCAGCTCGGTGAAGGAGAAGGGGGCATCGGTGGCGCTGTAGAGCAGGCTGGCGATGGTGGGTGGAGACGCGATCCCTGCGTCGGTGGCATCGAAGATGAGGTTGGCATCGAAGGAACCCGTCACGTCGAGATACCACACGCGGCTCCAGTGGCCGCCGGAGTCGGCATTGACCGCGGTCTTGTGGCCGCCGAGCAGCCATTCGTTGTCGCCGAGGGTGCCGAAGTCGGCCTCGACGCCCAGCCCGGCCGCGCCGGCCTGGATGACGTAGTTGGCGGAGTTGACGCGCCCGACGCCGAACACGTCGAAGTCATAGTCGCGGCCGGGGATGTCACCCGAGTAGACGTCACCGGTGGCGAGCGGGATGGCGTACTTGGCGCTGAGGGCATTCTCGACGATCTGGCGCTCGGCCAGGTTGAGCACGCGGTCGAAGACGAGCACTTCGGCGATGTCGCCATCGTAGACGCGCCCGGGGTAGTACCAGCCGAGTTGTGTGGTGTTGTAGGTGGCCGGGTGCGACGCGCCGCGGTTGGCTGCGAGAATGTGCGGCGTGCCGTAGGCGCCGAAGTTGTTGGTCACGGCGCCGTTGATGAACACCGTTCCGCCGGTGCCGTTGGTGAAGTCGTTGCCGTCGCCGGGATGCCTCCACGCGGTGGCGCCGCCGGTCGGGTCAATGCGAATCCCTTTGTCGCTCGGGTTGTCCGAGCCCCAGACGCCTTCCAGCGACTTGTACAGGTCGGGGTTGTTCACGATGAACACGGTGTTCGGCGTGGTGGCCGTAGGGAGCGTGAGTCGGTCATCTGTGCCGTCGAAGCGTACGACCGGCAGGCCATTGATCACTCCATTGACGAGTTGGGGCTGCGCAGCCGCGGTACCCTGTGTGAAGTTGCGGGCGTTGCCGCTCTGGTCGTTCCAGGCCGAGACGGCGCCGCCGCTCTGGGTGACGCCCTGGTCGGCTCGGAGCCAGTAGAGGGCGCCGTTGAGCGGGGTGCCGAGGGGCTCGAAGCCGCCGGGCGCTGTGTTGCCCGTGGGCACGGGCGCGTAGTGCACGAGCACGTAGAGGTTGCGAACGGTGTAGTTGCCCGCGGAGTCGGAGAAGGTCCAGTCCGGCTCGCCGGTGGGCCGGTTGCCGATGCCGAGTTCGACGTTCGAGCCGGGGTTATTGCCGCCCCAGTCGCTGAAGCCGATGATGGTCTGGGCGGCGCCGTAGTTGTGAATCTGCATCGAGCCGTGGCCCGCGCTCGTGCCGTAGCCGCCGTCGCCGAAGTCGAAGCGGCCCGTGTTCTCGCCCGGTACGCGGCCGCCGCTGTTCTGGCTGTAGTTGCTCGGCCAGAACTCGAGGTTGCCCGTCGTGATGCCGGTGCCGGTGACGACGCCTGGCACGTTGGAGGCGACGGTCATGTTCTTGACCACGTTGTCGAAGTAATAGGCACCGCCGCCGCTAACCGTGGTGGGCACGCCGAGCTGGTAGGGGTTGCGGGTGAAGGTGTCCATCGAGACCCAGGCCCACTGGCGGGTGCCCACGGTGGGCTGGAGTTCGAGGTAGTAGGCCACGCGGTCGTAGGGCTTCACGATGCCGCCCGGGTTGGCATAGTCGTAGGGCGCACCAGTCGTGTTGAAGCGGCAGTTGTTCTGCGGGATGGGCAGCGAGTAGACGATCTGATAGCTGCTGGACTCCGGCACGTCGCTCAGGTAGCTCGGGGAGAAGGTGGAGCTCGGCTTCACGAGCACCTGAAGGTTCTTCACCGTGTAGGTGTTGGCGTTCTGGGCGAAGGTCCAGTCGGTGTCCACGCTGGCGGGCCGGTTGCCGATGCCGAGGTCGGTGGTGCCGCCGCCACCGCCCCAGCGGTTCATGGCGAAGAGGGTCTGGCCGGCGCCGTAGTTGTGGATCTGCATCGAGCCGTAGTTGCCCGCTGAGACTGTGTCGCCGAAGTCGTAAGCGCTGCCACTTGCCCCCGGGATGGGGAGGCCGTTTGCGGCAGCGTAGTTGCTGTTCCAGAACTCCACGTTGCCTGTGGCGATGCCCGTGCCGGTGACGATGCCCGGGACGTTCGAGGCGACGTTCATGTTGTTCACGATGCGCTGGAGGGGAGCCGAGCTGGTGTAGGAGGTGGGCACGCCGATGCGCGCGGTGTCGCCGGTGAGGGTGTCCATCGAAACGTAGACGTACTGGAGCGGGTTGGCGCCCTGCTGGAGCTCGAGATAGTAGGCCACCCGGCTATAGGGGCCGGTGATCTTGTAGCGGTTGTCCACGGAGTAGGGGACTGGCGTGGAATTGTAGGTCGCGGCATCCGGAATCGGCAGGGTGTAGACGAGCTGGTAGCCGTCCGTCGTGACCTCGGGCACGTTGGTGATCACGTCGCCACGCGCCAGGCCCCTGAAGCCGATGGCACAGCACGCGAGGCCGAGCGTGACGCGGCCAACGAACGATCTGCCTACCCGACCCATTGGTACATACTCCTTTCCTGAGCGGGCGCCCTGGCCCGCAAGTTTGCCCTCGTACCAACCCTAGTCGCGTGGAGAGGCACGGACTGAGATGGCTGCAAAACCAGGATTATAGGGGAATGCCACGTGGCAGTCAACCACACTTGCGCATGAGACTCACGCGCGCCTGCGGCGATGCGCGAGGGCGGCCAGGCCGGCCGCCAGAAGGAGGCAGGTGGCCGGCTCGGGCGAATAGGCGAAGCCCCGGAGGCCCTCGACCCGCAAGCCGGTGTAGCCGTCGCTGTCGTTCCGGACGCGGAAGACAAGCGAATTCACGCCGTCCACGAACCCGCCCGACAGCGTGAACGAGGTGAGTGCCCCAAAGCCGGCGCTGGTCTGGCCTGTGGAGACGCCGTTGAGGAAGATGTCGAGGCCCGGGTTGTCGGTCGCCCAGGAGCCCGTGATGTAGGCGGTCGTAGGATCGAGGCCGGTGAGGTCGAAAAGCAGTTGGTAGTCATAGACGCCGCCCGGCGCGCCCACTGTGTTGAACTGGGGCGCGACCCACTTCGAGGTCGGGCTGTTGGCCAGCCAGGGGCCTGCGACGATTGGGAAGGCCGTCTCGTCCTCGAGATGGGCAGGGCCGAGGCCGGCCGGACCGGCGATGATGGTGTAGTGCGGGTCCAGCGTTCCCGCCCCGTTCGGCAGCGGCACGCCGTTGGCGTCCACGCCCGTGTTGAACAGGCCGGGGATGGGGCGCAGGGCGGTGAGCAAGTGGGTGGGGGGAACGCCATTGGCCAGGGCGTGCACCTGCGCGGCAGTCAGCGACACGTCCCAGATGGTCATCTCGTCAAGGCGGCCCAGGAACTGCTCGGCACTGTAGCGTCCGATGGTGAGCTGGTGGGTGGGGTTGAAGAGCAGGGGCGTCCCCGGTGCGCCGTAAGTGCCGTTGAGCTTCTGGGCGACCAGGGCTCCGGCCGCGTTGTGCAGATAGATGTCGTAGGAACTGGGGCGCACGCAGTACGTCACGTGGTACCAGACGCCTGCGGAGTAGGCGACATTGAGGTCGGCGTTCGTGGCCATCCACGCTGCGCCGGTGCCGATATCGCCATGAATCTGGTTGCCGTTCTGGAACTTGAAGTCGAAACCCATGTCGGATGGGCTTCGGCTTGACAACACCTCACGCTGGTTGCCTGTGTCGGCCAATTGCGCCCACGTGGCCACCGTGTAACTGCCCGCGAGCGTGTTGCCGAGGGTGTTGACGGCAATGCTCTGCGGCCCGGCGCTGAAGAGCACCGACTTTCCCGCGCCGAGGACCGGCGGCACATCGGTCGAGAAGGCCAGCGCGCCCGATGGCGTGCCATTGTAGCCGCTCGGCGACGCATCGGCATAGGTGTCGTCGAATGGCCAATAGGCCACAAGGCCCGCCTGAGCGGGCAGGGCGAACACGCAAGCGCACAACGCCACCCAGACGACAAGTCGTCGCATAGAGGTCTCCTGGTGATCAAGTCAGCCCAATTTATAGCATTCCGACGCCCCGCGCGCAAGCCAACCTGCGCGAGAACTCGCGCGACCCGTTGACAACGCTGCGCTGAATGGCTACACTGCCCCAGTCGCATTGCCCCGGACCCCAAGGAGCGCCCGATGGAACTCGCCCTCAAGCCCGACCTCGCTCCCGCACTGGAGCGCTGGCAGGCGTTCTGGAACAAGGACCTCATCAAGCGCCCCGCCGCTGTGGTCACCGCGCCGAAGGAGGGCGTGAGTCGAGTGCCTGGGCCACGTTACCCGTCTCGGCCCGACGATGATTTCGACGCCATCCTGGATCAGGTCGAGGCGAGCCTCGCCGGGGTCTACTTTGCGGGCGAGGCCATGCCGCGCTACGAGCCGTGCTTCGGCCCCGACCAACTCGCCGCCTTCGTGGGCGCCCGGCTCGACTACTCGCCCGACAGCTCCGGCACCTCGTGGTCCGTGCCCTTTGTCGAGTCGTGGGAGCAGGCCCTCCCTCTGCGTCTGAGCGGACATAAGTGGTTGCGGTTCCTGGAGTTCCACCGCAAGGCAGGCCGGCGAGCCAAGGGCAGGTGGGTCGTCTGCACTCCCGACCTGCACAGCAACTTCGATTGGCTGGTCGCCATCCGCGAGCCCGCCCGCCTGTGCATGGATCTCATTGACACGCCAGAGCTTATAGAGCGCGCGATGGCCAACGTTCGCGCCCTCTACCGCGAGGTCTACGATGCCGTCTACGATGCCGCGGGGATGGCCGCCCAGGGCACCTCGTGCTGGCTGCCGTACTACTGCCGGGAACGCTTCTGCACCGTGCAGTGCGACTTCTCGTGCCTGCTGTCGCCCGAGCAGTTCAACCGCTTCGTGCTCCCCGCCCTCACCGAGGAATGCGAGTTCCTCGACCACTCCGTATATCATTATGACGGTAAGACTTGTCTCCAGCACTTCGACGCAATCACGGGCATTCAGGCTCTCGATGGCATCCAGTGGACGCCCACAGCCGGCGGCCCGCCGATGATCGAGTGGCTGGACCTCCTCAAGCAGTTCCAGGCCACGGGCAAGCACGTCTTCGTCACCTGCACCCCCGACGAACTCAGGGAGGTCTACCACCGCGCCCTCAAGCCCAACCTTGTTCTCTACAATGTCGGGTGCAAGAGCGAGCGCGAGGCCGACGAACTGCTCCGCTGGCTCGAGCGCAACACCTGAGGTTTCCGCCAACAGGAGTGGAGCCATGGCCAAGTCCCGCGCTCCGGCAAGAGGCGCGAAGATCACGCTCAAGGATGTGGCGGATCGTGAGTTCGTTTTGACCTGTGTGTTGGACGCCCCGCGTGACCGCGTGTGGGAGGCCTGGACCCGCCCCGAGCAGGTCTCGCGCTGGCTGCTCGGCCCGGAGGGCTGGACGATGCCCTTGTGCGAGATGGACCTGCGCCCGGGCGGCTCCTGGCGCTATGGTTGGAGCGGCCCCGATGGTGCCACGATGGAGACCCGCGGCAAATACCAGGAGATCGAGCCACCGGAACGGCTTGTCACCACAGAATCGTGGGGCAAGGACTGGCCCGAGACGGTGAACACCCTGCTGTTCACCGAGGGCCAGGGCAGGACGACGATCACGTGTCGAATCCTCTACGCCTCGTCGAAGGCCCGCGAGGAGGCGCTTGCGACGGGGATGGAACAGGGCCTGGCCGCGAGCCTCGAGCGCCTGGCCAGTCATCTGCGCGCTCCGGCGCCCTGAGGGCGCTGGGCATCGGCCCCACACGCGGCGCGGAGAGGGCCATTCGCTGGCGGGCCTTCAGGCAGCGCGATGCCCTTCGCCGCAACACTCAGGAGACACGCGATGCGGCGGGCGGGTGCAGCCTTCGTTGCCTGGGGCCTGTGCGCCCTGGCGGGCGAGAGTGCGATCGAGAACCCGCGCCTGCGCCTGGTGTTGGGCGCAGACGCCACGGTGCGCGTGCTGGCCGACAAGACGACGGCGAAGGACTACTCCGCTCAGGGCAAGGGGGCGCCCTTCGCCTCGGTAAGGGTGCCTGCGAGGTCGGAAAGGTCGGACAAGTCAGACGCGTCCGACAGGACCTGTCGCGCCCACGAGGCCGAACTCATTGGGGACCGCCTTGCCCTGGCCTTCGACGGCTGTGACACGCGGCTGGTCTATGCGGTGAGGCCTGAGCCCGACTGGCTCCTCTTCCGCCTCGAGCGCGTGGAGGGCACGCGCCCGAGCCAGGTGACTCTCGCCCAACTGGGCGTGACAATCACCGAACACGTAGGGCAGCGCCTCGGCGGGGCGTGGAACGAGGAGTTTGCCATCTGCCTCACGGCGGCGAACCTCCAGAGCGACTGCCGCGCGCAACGGCGGGGGAGTGTGACGGAGCTATCCGCCACGACGCAGGATGCCCCCGGCCCGAGGCTCGAAGGCGCCGCCTTCGCGCTCGTGGCCTGCCCGACGGAGGAACTCGACACCATCCTTCAGAAACTCGCCGTCGCATGTGGCCTGCCACGCAACGATGGCAACGGCACCCCCTCGCGCAAGTTGCCCATCGCCCGACAGAGCTACTGGTTCCTCAGCTTCGGCGAGAAGGACGCCGACAAGGTGATTGACCTGTGCAAGCAGAGCGGCTTCCGCCAGGTGATGATGAACTCAGGCTCGTGGTGCCGCACCGTCGGGCACTACACGTTCAACACCGCCTGGTATCCCGACGGCATCGAGAGCCTGAAGCGCACGGTGGCGAAGCTGCACGACGCGGGGATTCTGGTGGGGATGCACTGCTTCGCCTCGAAAATCTCGAAGACCGACGCCTACGTGACCCCCGTGCCCGACCGCCGCTTCTGGGTGGACCGCGAAGCGGTGCTCGCGGCCGACGCCGGCGCGAACGACGATGCGGTTCACACGTCCGGCGACCTCCGCGAGTGGCCCGGCAGCCCCGTGGCGAAGCAGAAGACCTGGGAGGGCGGCGTCGCCAAGCACCAGGAGGTCATCATTGACGACGAGATCATCCGCTACAAGAGCATCGGGCCGGAGGGCAAGTTCGACACCTTCCTCGGCTGCGAGCGGGGCGCCTGGGGCACCCGCAAGGCCGAACACAAGGCGGGCGCCGCCTGTCGCCACTACGGTGTGGACGGCTGCATCAACGGCTACATCATTGACCAGGAGACGACGCTGCTCGACGAGACGACGACTCGCCTCGCCGAAGTCTTCAACACCTGCGGATTCGACATGGTCTACTTCGACGGCGGGGAGGATGTGGACCGCCGCCGCTTCAATCACTATGTCTCGAAGTTCCAGGCCACAGCGATGAGCAAGTTCACGAAGCGTCCGCTCGTCCACATGGGCACCATCATGACCCACAACCTCATCCACTCCTTCACCCGCAGCGGCACCGTGGACACCTATCTCAACACCCTCTACGGCCACATCATCGCGGGCGGCAAAGTCGAGACCTGGCCGACAGTCAGGAGCCACATAGACCGCTCGGTGGCCTACATGCAGAGCGTGGGCGAGGACCGCGTCCCCGGCGAGCTCGGCTGGTTCGGCCTCTGGCCGAAGGGCAAGAACACCGACGGCCTCCAGCTCGACGAGGTCGAGTACCTGATGTGCAAGAGCCTGGCCCACGACGCGCCCATCTCCCTTCAGACCAGTTTCGGCCAGATCGACGCCCACCCCCTCACCCCCGGCATCTTGGAGATCGTGCGGGCCTACGAAGAGCTTCGCCTCTCAGGCAAGGTGCGTGCGGACACACGCAAACGGCTGGGGGAGAAGGGGAAGGACTTCCTCCTCCTCGGCGAGAAGGGCCAGGCGGAGTTCATCGAGGTCGAGGCGGCGCCCAGAGTTGCGGGCGGGAGCGATGTCCGCGCCGTTGTGGGCAAGAGGGGCGCCGCCGCGGTCGCCGCTGTCTGGCACTATGCAGGCGCCGAGGGGAAGCTGCTCGTTCCCACTCACCCCCTCGCCTTCGGAAACCTGACCGCCCAAAGCGGCGGCAGCGCCGTGGCCGTCGAGAGGACGCCCGCGGGCGAAGCGGTTCCCATCGGTGCCCGGCGGACGTTGCTGCATTTCGTTGGCCTCGCTCCTGAGCACGTCGCCAGGCTCCTCGCCGAGTCGCGTTTTGAGCCGAGCAGCAAGGGTCATTGACCATGTGGCTGTGGATCCTCGAGCTCGTCGCCCTCGCCCTCGCGCTCGTCGCGCTGCCCGTGGTGCTCGTGCAGCGGCGCCACCCCACGGCCACCGTGGCCTGGGTGCTGGCGATCTTCTTCATGCCCTATCTGGGCCTGCTGCTGTTCTTCGCGCTCTCGTGGCGGCGGCCCGAGCGGGTGCGCAAGCGCTATCACGAGCGCGACGACGCGTTCCTCCGGCGTTCGGGCAGTTGGCCCGTTATCGGCGAGGCCGACGAGGAGTTCGCGCACGGCGAGTTCCGCGCCTTGGCCGACGCCCTCGAACGCATGGAGGGCTTCCCGGCGCGCCCCGGCAACGCCGTCGAGTTCACCGCCGACGGGCGGACCTTTCGCGAGACGCTGCTCTCGGGCATCCGCTCCGCCCGCGACCATGTCCACCTCGAGTTCTACATCTACCAGAACGACGAGACCGGCAACGCCGTCACCGAGGCCCTGTGCGCGAAGGCCCGCGAAGGCGTCGAGTGCCGCCTGTTGCTCGACGCCGTGGGCGCCCTGTGGTTCCACAAGAGCTGCCTCACGCGCCTGCGGGAGGCCGGGGTGAAGGTGGACTTCTTCCACCCCGTGGACCCGCTGCGCAAGCGCTTCTTCATCAACTATCGCATGCACCGCAAGATCGCGGTCTTCGATGGCGTAGCCGCGCTCACGGGCGGGCGCAACGTGGGCGACGAATACGCGGGCCGCCGCAAAGGCGAGCGCGAGTGGCAGGACCTTTCCATCCTCGTCCGCGGCCCCGCCGTGCTCGACCTTCAACAGGTGTTTCTCAAGGACTGGTACTACACGACCGGCGAGGCCCTTGCCCCCGCGCGCTACTGCCCGAGGCCGCAGGCCGTGGGCCACGAGGTCGTGCAGGTCGTGCCCAGCGAGCCCAGCCCCCTCGGCAGCGCCGCCGAGTTCGGTCACCTGCTCGCCATCCGCGGCGCCCGCCAGTCCCTGCGAATCGTCACCCCGTACTTTGTCCCACCCGAGTCCATGCACTCGGCCCTGGTCACCGCCGCGCTCTCAGGCGTGAACGTCGAGATCGTCGTGCCCGTTGTCAGCGACTCCCCGCCCTCGCTGTGGGCCGGCCGCTCGACCTACCGCGAGTTGCTCGAGGCCGGTGTGCGCATCTGGGAGTTCCAGGACGGCATGCTCCACGGCAAGCTGATGATCGTGGACGACCACTGGTGTGCAGCAGGGTCGGCGAACATGGACTGCCGCAGCTTCCGCCTGTCGTTCGAGGTGAGCTGCTTCGTCTACTCGCGGCAGGACATCCCACAGCTTGTCACACTCTTCAAGCAGTACCGCGCGCGTTCCCGTCCCATCGAGGACCCGCTGGCCTACGAGGCCCGCCTCCGCGACCGCCTCCGCTGCTCCCTCGCCCGCCTCGCCTCGCCGCTGTTGTGAGGGGCTGCAACACCCCGGCCGAATGACGTGAACTGCTCCGGTGTCTCATCCTCTCTTCCGGGGTCACTCATCAGCAAAGCGGTAGCCTACGCCTTGCTCGGTGAGCAGGTAGCGCGGGTGGGAGGGGGCGGCCTCGATCTTGCGCCGCAGACCGGCCATGAACACGCGCAGATAGTGCACGTCGTCCACCCGTAGCGGTCCCCACACCTCCTTGAGCAGGAACCTGTGGGTGAGGACCTTGCCCGCGTGGCGGACCAGGGTGGCGAGGAGCTTGTACTCGATGGGGGTGAGGTGCAATTCCCTGCCCGCGACGAATGTGCGGCGCGCCTCGAAGTCCATCGTAAACTCGCCGATGGCAACCGGCGCTGCGTCTGCCGTGCCCACCCGCGCCGCGTGGCGGAGCGCCACCCGCACCCGCGCCAGCAGTTCGCGAATGCCGAAGGGCTTCGTCAGATAGTCGTCCGCCCCTGCATCCAAAGCCGCCACCTTGTCGCGCTCCTGCTCCCGCGCCGAGAGGATCACGATGGGCGCCTGCGACCACTCGCGCAGCCCGCGGATCACCTCGAGTCCGTCCATGTCCGGCAGGCCCAGGTCGAGGATGACGATCTCCGGCACCCACATGGTGGCCTGGGCGAGGCCCTCGCGGCCGGTCTCGGCCTCCACCACGTCGTGCCCCTCACCGGCGAGCGAGGCACTGAGGAACCCCCGAATGGGACTCTCATCCTCGATGATCAGAACGCGTGGCTTCCTGGCAGGCATCTCAGGCCTCGCCCTCCTCGGTGGGGAACTGGGGAGGGCTCCCCTCGACGGGGAGCGCGAAGCGGAACAGGGCGCCCCCGCCCGGCCGGTCCTCCACCCAGATGCGGCCGCCGTGGGCGGCCACGATCGCCTGGCAGATAGCCAGGCCAAGACCGGTCCCCGTCTGGGCTTTCACCCCGGGCCGCCGGATGCGGTGGAACTTCTCGAAAACCCGCTCCTTCTCCTCCTCGGGCACGCCCGGCCCGCGGTCCGCTACATCGAGGACCAACTGCCCGGCGGCCGCTGTGGCAGAAACTTCAATGGGAGTGCCCGGCGGCGTGTGCTTGATCGCGTTGTCCAGCAGGTTCACCAGCACCCGCTCGATGAGCACGCCGTCGAACGACACCATCGGCAAGTCGTCGGGCACGTGGGTGCGCACGGGGCGCTCGGCCAGAGCCTTCTCCATGCGGCCCAGGGCCGACCCGACGACCTCTTCGGCCGGCTGCCACTCCTTGTGCAGGACGATGCCCCCGGACTGGAGCCGGGTCATCTGGAGGATGTTCTCGACGAACTGACTCAGGTGGCTCGCCTCGTCGCAGATGGTCTTGAGGAGCGCCCGCCGCGTCTCCTCGTCCTGCACGCTCCCCAACTCGAGCAGGCTGGTGCTGGCGCCCGCGATGGTGGCCAGAGGTGTGCGCAGGTCGTGAGATACGGAACTGAGCAAGGAACTGCGCAGCCGCTCGGTCTCGGCCTGGAGGCGGGTGGCCTGCGCCGCCTCGCGCAGCCGGTCGCGCTCGGCCGCCATCGCCACCTGGGCCGCCGCCTGCCGCCGAATCCGCTCCGTCAGCGCACTCGTGAGCAGCGCCACCCCCAGCATCACCGCGAACATGATCAGATACTGGAGGTCCGCCACAGCCAACGACCCGTAGGGGCGCACGAAGAGGACGTCGAAAAGGAGCACGCCGGCGAACGACGCGAAGATGCTCGGCCCCCGCCCGCACCGCGCTGCCACCAGGATGACCCCGAGCAGGAAGGCCATCACGATGTTCGCTTCCGCCAGGCCCGTGTGGCGGAAGACGCCAGCCACTAACGTGCACAAGGCCATGATGGCGGCCGCCCACACGTACGCGGCCCGCGTGGCTGCGCGCTCGGGCCGCGGAGCGATCCTCGCCTCATCCTGCGCCTGCGCTGTGCCAGTCGCTCGCCCGTCCATGCCGGGCAGTCTACTGCAACCGCGCATCCAGCGCAAGGCGCCGCCGCGGGCCGCGCTCTCAGCCCACGTAGACGTCGGCCTCCGCATACCGATACCGCGCGGGTTGGCGCTTCACCATTAGCGACATCCCCAGGGCCAGCGGGCCCACCCGCCCGATGAACATCGTGACCGTGAGGACCAGCTTGCCCAGCGCACTCAGGTCCGCCGTGATCCCCATCGAAAGCCCGGTGTTGCCCAACGCCGAGACCGCCTCGAACAGCACCTGGAGGAACGACCCCTTCTCCGTCGCCGCCAGCACCAGGGTGTCCAGCACGGCCACGATCAGGAACGACATGAGAATGGCCACCGCCTTGCCCTGCGTCTCCTCCGGGATGCGGCGCCTGTAGAGATTCGCGTCTTTCTGGCGAAACTGCGCCCAGAGCGACGTCCAGAGCACCCCCAGCGTCGTCGTCTTGATCCCGCCCCCCGTGCTGCCGGGGGAGGCGCCGACGAACATCAGGAGGATGAGCGTCAGAAGGCTCGTCGCGCTCATTGCCCCAATGTCAATCGTGTTGAACCCGTCGGTCGTCGAGGCCGAGATCGCCTGGAACGCCGAGGCCCGCCACCGGTCCCCCGCCGTCCACGACGCCGGCCACTTCTCCGCCGCGCAGACCACCGCTGTGCCCCCCAGCATCACCACCGCCGTCACGGCCAGCGCCAGCTTCGTGTGCACCGACAGCCGCCGAGGCCGGTCGCCCATCTCCCGCCGGCGGAACCGGCCGCAGATGTCCGCCATCACCAAGAACCCAATGCCTCCCGCGAGCGACACCACGGAGATCGTGATGTTCACCACCCAGTCCCCCTGGCGCGACATCAGGCTGTCCGAGAATAGCCCGAATCCCGCCGTGCAGAACGCCGAGATCGAGTGGAACACCCCGAGATACAGCGCCCGCCCGAACGAGTACTCTCCCATCCAGCACCCCGTCAGAATCACCGCGCCCGCACCCTCGAAGAGCAGCGTCACCAGCGCCACCCAGCGGAAAAACCGAGCCACGTCCGCCAGCGTCGGACCCGCCATGGATTCCCGCGCCACCAGCGTGTGGTTCACCCGCAGCCCTCCCGCAAGCAGCCGCACGACCACCACGAAGAAGGTCATATACCCGACCCCGCCGACCTGGAAGTCCACCAGCAGCACGATCTGGCCGAAGAGCGACAGCGACCGCCCCGGATCCACCACGCACAGCCCGCTCGTGCTCACCCCCGACGTCGCCATGAACAGCGCGTCCACGAACGCCATCGGCTTGCCGTCCGCCGACGCGATGGGGAGGCACAGCAGCCCCGCGATGAGCAGCACGAGGAGCGCATAGCCGGCCATGAGGAACCGCAGTGGGGCCACGCGGAGCGCCGCCTTCACCCGCCCCGTCACGGGCGCTTGATGGACGAGTTCTGCCGACCTCTGCCCATGGACTGCCAGCCCATTCGCCATTGGCCCATACCTCGTCCGCGATAGGGACTCCTCCCCGGCCCAACCCTATCACAGGAGGCATCAAGGCCGCGTCCAATCGCCTGCCCTTCGCATCAAGATTGCATCAAGAGGCCCTCGCACCCCACCCATACCACTTGGCAGGGCCTCGAAGCGGGGTGGGCATGCTGGTCGGCTACGTGTTGGCGGTGGGCCTGGGCTTCGCACTGGACTGGCTGTGGTTCTTCGGCGCCGGCCACCCGCTCCATGGCTTCTGGCCGGGTCTCTACTCTCCTGCAATCCTGTAGCGGTGCACGGCGTAGGGGGCGAAGTCGTCGGTGAGGACGCCGCCTTTGACGGGCACGGTGCGGTCCTCGAAGAGGACCTCAGCCTGCGCGTCGCCGAGGCCCTTGAGGGCGATCGTGGCCTTCTCGGGCTTGCGGTACATGTTGACGGCGAAGACCCAGGTCGCGCCCTCGTGCCGCTTCACCATTGCGTCCACGCGGCTGCCCAGCGAACACTTCACGGTCGCGGCGTCGGCGATGGTGGGGCTGTTGAGGACGGCGGCCAGCTTGTGGACCTCGGCGTTGATGGGCGCGAGGGCGGCCTGCATCTCGGGGGCGATGGCCGACACGCTCGGTCGCTCGCCCGCCCAGGAGTGGCAGAAGAAGCCGTAGCCGTTCGCGCCGTGGACGAGGGCCATCCATATCTGCGTCTTCACCTCTTCGGGCGTGGGGGCGCGGCCCTCACCCTTGCTGATCTTGTTCGCCTCGATCCAGCACCAGACCTTCTTGTCGGGGCCGGCCCACTTCCGCAACCGGTCTATTCCCTTCGCCACGAGGTGGAGGCGGTTCGGGCCGTCGGGCTGGATGCTGTTGCAGGGATAGACGTCGTAGGAGACGATGTCGCAGGCCTTCGGGTAGTCGGCGTACTGCTCGTCGGTGGCGCCGCGCCCGACGAAGCGCTCGTTGGCCACGCCGCAGCCGAGGTTGAGGTAGACGCGGTGGGCGGGGTCGTCGCGGCGGATGCGGGCGAGATCGGCCAACAGGTCGGCGGGCGTGCTGGCCACCTGGCCCGTCGCCGCGTTCACGTTGTCCGGCTCGTCGCCGAACATCCAGCCGATGAAGGCGGGGTGCTCGAAGAGCTTCTCCTCGACGTATTGCTTCTTGTAGGGGCAGATGGCGTACATCCCGTGCTTCTGAATCGCGTCGAGGAACTCGCGGTCCTTCGGACGCGGATAGGAGTCCACGCCGCCGACATAGACGTTGACGCCCATCGCCTTGTAGTTCGCCGCCGGGCCGGCCGGCTGGAGCCACACGCTCACTGGGAAGAAGCCCTGGTCGTCAAGCACCGTCTTGGCGAACTTCGCCGGCGGTATCTTCGACACGTCCACCGGCTCCTCCTTCTTCGGGGGGGCGACGAGGAGGTATCGTTCCTCGACGAGGGTCTTGTCCTCGTGCTGGATGGCAAGCGAGAATCCGTCTCCTTCGGCAAACTGCTTGGGCAGAGCATCCCAGGTCAAGGCTCGGCCCTGGCCGGGCTCGAGTGTCGTGGAGGTCCTCTTCCCGCGGCCGGGTGCCGTGGCGACGAGAGCAACCTTCTGCTGCACGGCGCCGATGTTGCGGACGCCAAGGCCGTCCACCACGAGTGCGCGGTCGTCGAAGACGAGGTCGGGGTATTCGCGTGGGCGGTTGAAGCCGCCCTGGAAGCTGCTGACTTCCTCGGGGTCGCTGTGCTTCTCGCGGCAGAAGCCGAGCGCCCAGACGCTCGTCGGCGTGATGGCATGGCCGAAGGCGGCGATGGGCACCGCCAGCTCCATTGTCCAGGCCGACATTGTGGGCGGCGTGTCCCCACGCCGCGTCTCGCGGGACGGGGACGTCCCGCCCACAGTTGCCGATGCCCCGCCAGCGGCCTCGCGGCCCGTGGCGGCGATGAGCTTCACGTCCTTGCCGCGGGTCGGCTCGCCCCATTCGTCGGGCACCCAGGTCGAGCCGTGCGTCCGCCCGTCGCACGTGACGATGAGGTGGGCGAAGAACAGCTCCTTCTTTTCGGGCACGACGAACAGCTCGATGCAGTCGTTCTTCCAGAGCGCCCGCCCCTCGAAGGCAGTGACGAGGCCGGCCAGGTTGTCATCGAAGCAACGTGCGGCGAAGTAGAAGTTCGCCGCATCGCGGCAGAGCCAGCCCTCGGTCTGATAGCGCACCGCCTTGTCGCGGAAGCCGAAGTGGCGGAGGGGCTGGGCCTTCTGCCACACGGCATCGTCCAGCTTCCCGTCAATCTTCGGCCCCGCCTCCACCAGCGGCGCCACGAGCACGCTGGACTGGCGGACGGGGACGAGTTCTTCCCCAGCCGCGGTCCAAACGGCGCTTCCTGCAAGACTGAGGGCGCACGAAGCAACCCAGGCGGCTGTTCTCATGCCCGTCTCCTCTCCAGGGGCCCCTGCGATGCTGGCTGTGCGGAACATGAGCGTGGGCGGCACTCGCCGCCCACGCTTGGATGACCGTCAGAGAGCTGGCCCCGACCGCCTCACTTGCGGAAGTAGGTCATCGAGGGATCGGGCCGGCCGACATAGCAGATGCGCGTGAACCCGTAGTGCTGGATGATGGCCTTCGCCTTGTCGGCCTGCGCCTGCGTGGGGAAGGTGAACAGCAGCATGGTCGGGACCTTGAGCTGCCAGCCGAGTCCCACGTGCTGCACCGTGAGTAGCGCGGGGTTGAAGGGAATGGCGTCCTCGCCGGGGAACGGCCCGACCGGTGCGCTGCCACTGCACAGGAAGTAGGTCATCTTGGGGTTCGGGCGCTGTACGAAGCCCATGGCGTTCATGTGGTAGTGCTTGATGATCGCCAGCGCGCGATTCGCCTCGGGCAGGTTCGCTCCGAAGGCCAGCAGCGACGACCCGCCGTCGGCAATGATCCAGTTCGCGCCGACGTGTTGCACGTGCGCCGTCACCCAGTTGAAGTGGATGAGGTCCTCGGCCAGCGGTCCGGGCGGCGGCGGCCCGCCCCCCACGTGCACCTGGAAGTTCGCCAGGTTCGACTCCGTGATGACGGGTGAGACGACGCGGATCTTCATCCAGCCCGTGAAGTTGGCCACGAACGTCCGGCTCGTGCTCACGGCGCGGTTGCCGGGGGCCATGAAGTGCGCGATGGCCTCCGGCGAAGTAACGCCGTCGCTGCGCACGAAGACGTACCGCACCGTGCACGGGGCGTTCGCGGTGATTGTCCCATTGAAGTTCACGTTGGCCGGAAACGGCCCTGGATGCAGCGCTGGGGCCGCCGTGAGCGAGGCTCCGATGATCAGCCCGCCGGGCCCTGGTCCCGGCCCAGGCCCCGGGCCAGGCCCCGGGCCTGGGCCGGGACCCCATCCAGGCGGCAGGTAGAAGTTGCAGCCGCATGCCAGCAGAGCGGCCGCGAGGGCGGCTGCTCTGCCAAGAGTCGCCAGCCTGGCTCGTGTTTCCATGCCTCGCCCTCCTGTCCTCCCCCTTGGGGTCCGCCTCTGCTGTCAGCATACCACAAGGGCCGCCGTTGTCAAGGCAACGCGGCGGCGGGCCTGGGCTCGGAGCCGCCGAGGCGCACGGGGGCCTTCCTGGTCGTCAGCAGGTCCTTGCTGTGAAAGAGGTCGGCCTGAATGATCAGGTCGCGCTCTAGTTCGAGGTCGGTGAGCGCATCGCCGCCCTTGGCCTCACCAGGGGCCTTGGGCGCGGCAAGGGTCAGGCGCGTGGCGCCCGTGCCGAGCCAAGGCGTCAGCTCCGCCGTGCCGAGGGGCGCAGCGGGCGCCTTGGCGTCAAAGACGGTGAGCTTCACGCTCGTCACCTTCTCCCAGTCCTTGAACTCGGCCAGGTGGATGCCCACGGCTAGCTCATTGAGATTCTCGCCCCAGGCCCGCACGTCGAAGCCCTCGCCGCGCGGGGGGCGCTTCGCCGGCACCATCGGCCCGCGGCCGGCAATGTCGCCGGACCTCAACGCCCAGTCGTAGACCAGCACGTTGTCGAGCACGGCCTCGCCGGGCTGAGTTGTGGGCGGCGTGTCCCCACGCCGCGAATCGCGGGACGGGGACGTCCCGCCCACAATCCCCCCATCGCCCAGGTACACTCCGAGCGCCGGCGCCGCGGCATCGCGGAGCCTGGGCGCAGCGGCAGCGGTGATCCCGCCAAGACGTTTGCCATTCCAGAAGAGTTCGTACTGCCCTGACCGCCAGACAAGTACCACGCGCCCCCGCTCACCCATCGGCACGGGGACGCAGACTTCGCGTTTCTGAGTCGGGAGCTTTCCGCTCTGGTAGGGCAGCTTTTCCTGAGGGACCACTTCGTTTGCAGCCAGGATGAGGCCCTTCCGCGTGGCGGAGAGCGTGAGGTCGAGATGGTGCGCCAAGGCGAGGAGTCGCAAAGGGGTCGGCCCGAGAGCTTTTACGGTCAGGTCGAACTCGATGCTTCCTTGAACCCAAGAGGGCACGATGGGGTAGCCGACGGCCGCCTTGTCGAAGCCCACAGCCAGGGCTTTGCCCGACACAGCGGCCCCGCCGCTCGCGGGCACCATCCCGCCGCCGAAATCTGGCTCGAGGCCGTTGTCGAATGACGCGCCGAGCAGAACCCCCTCGGGCCGCGAGGGCTGCGGCTTGTCGGCGCCGCGGGCGAAGATAACCCCGACATCATTCGGCATGCTCAGGTCAACGAGGGTCTTGCCATCCACCACGAGCGAGGCGCCGGTCTCGGCGTTCCAGGCGTGGACGTGCGGCTTGCCGAGGTCGAGGCCCTTGAAGCCGTCGGGAAGCTCGATCCGCGAGCCTTTCCACGGCGCCGTGGCGTAGAGGAGCGCCTGGCCCTTCTTGCGGTTCACCACCCCCGCAAGTTGCGCCCCTTCTGGTTGGATGTTGTGGGCGGGGCCTCCGCGCCCCGCGTCTGGCCATTCCTCGACCCCCTCGTCACCGATCCCAAACCATTGCCAGAGGTTGTGAATGCGGTCCAACTCGTCGGGGATGCCGCACGTCTGAGGCAGGACCTGATTGGGCAGCGTGACCGCGAGATACGTGCGCGACTTCACCCAGAGGCCGGGGAACGCCTTCGGCTCGGTGTTGCCGTGGAACATCTGCGTGCCGACCCAGCCGAACGGAATGCCGCTGATGTAGCCCCGAGACCGCTCGGCGTTGTAGAAGATGTGGCAGTCCTGGAACGACGGCACCCAGATCATCGGGTGCTCGCCGTCCATCGAAATGTCCACGAACGTCAGCGCGGGCGACGCCTTGTAGTTGGTGGTGTGGACCCACAGCGAGTGGGGCAGGCCGAGGTCGTGGAAGGTCTGCTTGATGCGGCGGAAGTAGTCGCGGGCCTCCAGCCAGCGGTAGCCGACCGCGCGCGTGCCGTCGGCGCGGATGTAGGGCGCGTCGCTCGCCAGGACGTTGTAGGAGTAAGGCTCGCAGTAAGGCTCGTCCACGTAGACGCCCTTGATGCCGATCTCCTTCGCGCACTTGTCGAGCCAGTAGGCCACGTAGTCCTGGTGCGGGCGGCTGTTGTGGAGCTTCCACGAGTAGGGCAGGACGGCCATCTCGTTGAAGAAGGGCGGCCCGTAGAGGCCGCTGTCGGCCGGCACGCCGAAGTTGATGAAGGGGCAGTGAATCAGGTCATCGCCCTTGAACTTCCCCACCCAGTCCTGGTAGGTCTTGCCCTGGACGCCGCCTGGATAGGGCACGAAGCTCTTGGCGTATTCGTTCCAGTGCCACCAGAAGCGATAGGGAGCCTTCTTCGCGAACTCCGTGTCCTTGCGGTAGTCGGCCACGATCCACGACCGCCAGTCCTTCGGCATTGGCTTGAAGGGGTTGGCGAGGAGATAGAACTTGAAATGAAGCGGCTCTGTCAGCGTCGTCGGCTTCGCAATGATGTTGAGCCGCAGGAGCCGCTCCTTCTCCGTCGCCACGATCTCCATCGGCGGCACCTTGCCCGGGTCGTGAACCCAGCCCTGGTCGTTCTCCGCGAACCAGGCCAGGCCGCGCTGGTTGTTCCCCACGTGGACGAACGGCACGAAGCGGAAACGGTCCACGTCGGCCATGTGGTGCACGTCGTTCGCGTCGTAGATCACCCCCTCGCGCCGCTTCGGCTCCTTGGGGCTGTAGGTGTCCCAGCAGATGTTCCGTGCCCGAGACCGCCCCTCCTTATCCTTCTCCACCGCCATGAACCGATTGATGAACCCCGACGCCACGCAATGGAAATGCTGCATCACTTCGGGGCGGAAGGGGATGACCAGTTCCACGCGGTCCACGGTGGGCTCGCCGGCGGGCACGAGGAGCACGTCGAATGCCGCGAGACCGTCGCATTCGGTGCGGCCCTCGACGGTGAGCTCGTGCCCTTCGGGGGCGCGCGAGGTCGCCCACCACACGGCGAAGGCGCCTTTGCCAACCACGCCGCGAAGCCCCGGCCCGTCGGTGAACACCACCGGCTTGCCATCGGCGCGAACCTCGAGTCGCACGGGGGCCTCCAGCAGTTCTGCGCCCCCCGCCAGGATGCTTTTCGGCAGGCCCGTCCTGTCAACGGTCTGGTCGCGCAACAAGGTGCGCACTGAATCGCCCTTGGCTTCGACGGCGGTGTACGGGGGCAGAAGCGCTGGCTTGTCGGGCAACCCGACGCGCGTGCCCAGCCAGGGCAAGGCCGCGTCGCGACACGTCCACTCGACCGATTGCGCGCGCGCGGCGGGCTTCGCATCGCCGCCGAGGGCCACCGCCTCGAAGCGGTATGCGCCGGGTAGGATGTGGTGCGGTTCCGTGAGCGCGACCGCTCTCTCCCCCAATCCCGAGGGGAAGTCGTGCAACGGCCAGCGGTGGAGCACCCTGCCCGACTTGGCCTCCACGCACTGGAACTCGCACTCGGCGAAGGACGGGTCGGCGGCATCCAGGTAGGCGACGGCTCGGCCCGTGGCCGGCCCCCAGTCGGCCCAGAGGCGGAGCGGGGGGAAAGGCGGGATGTGTTGGTCGGGGCGGGCGGTGGAGAGGGCGAGCGCGTCGGGCGGGTCGAGGGCACGCTTGTAGAGCCGCAGGTCGGCCAGTTCGGCCCTGCCGAGGAGGACGCGAAAGATGGCCTCCGCGCTCGCCATCGGCTGCATGCGGCTCACCTGAAGACTCGTGCCCCGCAGCTTGCCGTCAATGAAGATGAAATGGTGCACGGAACGCCAGGTCCAGACGACGTGGTGCCACTGGCCCCACTCGAAGATTTTCTGTACGGCAGCCGTCTTGCCGCCGATGTTGCCCTCGGCGAAGATTCTGGTGCGGACCTCGCAGGTGAACTGGCCGATGGGCTTGCGCTCTTCAGTTGTGGGCGGGATGTCCACATCCCGCGGTTCGCGGCGTGGGGACACGCCGCCCACAATGCCGCCGCCGTCGTCGAGCGGGCCGGCTTCGGGCTCGGGGAGCTGTTCGGGCGGCTTGGGCTTGCCGGTCGGCTTCGGCTCGGGCGCTTCGTTGACGGAGAGCGTCCATTCGCCGGCCTGGGTGTTGGAGAGGGACATGAGGGGCCAGGGTTGTTGCGGGGGTTTCTCCTGCTTGGGGATTCGGATGCGGAAGCTCACGGCGCCCTGGGCGTTGTTGAGGATGTCGCCCGCCTTCCAGACCGCCTCTCCCGCCGTCTGCCGCATCGGCGCCGGCCCGATTGCTGCCGCGACCTCTTTGCCAAAGGCCGCCTGGAGCGAGAGGGAGGGGCTGGGCTTGGGCTGAAGCTCGCCAGCAAGAGCCGAAGCAGCCAGCGCTATGCAGAGCGCGACGGTGTTCCTCATACGCAGTCCTGTTCCTCACCGTCCCTCCCGAAGGTTCCAATACCTTCGGGAGGGTAAGGGCATTGTTGGCGCCTCATGCCGGTTAACCTCCCGCAGGTATTGGAGCCTGCGGGAGGTAGTTGGTCCCTCATTTTGCGAGGATGGCGTCAAAGATGCTCCACGGCTCGAAGAGGCTGATGGCGCCGCGGTCGGGCAGGCCGATGTAGAGGGCCATGCCGATCTCCTCGCCCGCCCGGAGGCTCAGGCCGCACATTTCGTTGCGGGGGCAGGCGAACTCGAAGGTGGCCACCGCGCCCCTCTTGCTCGCAGCGAAGGGATAGACCTCGGGCTTGATGAACTCATGTTTGTCGTCGAACCAGGGCCAGCGGCCCAGGTTGCAGTAGTGCAAGCGGACGTTGGTCTTCTGGGGGACGCCGTCGGGACCGGGGGTGAACTCGGCATAGATGTTGTCGCCGCCGACGTAGAAGCCGTCGGCGTCCTGGTCCACCACGAGGGTGATCCTCCTCCAGTCGCCTTCGATGGCCCAGGCGTAGTAGAGGTACTCCTTGTCCCACCGCGCCCAGCCGCGCAGCTTGATGCCCTCGTGGTCGAGCCAGTAGTCGGGCTTCTCGCCCCACTCGTCGAGCTTGCCGTCCACGCGCACCGTGCCGACGCGGATTTCGGGCTTGAAAGGATAGAGGGGGTACCGGTCTTCGCCGTCGGGGATGCCGTCGCCGTCGGAATCGGGGTTGGTGGGGTCGGGGGTATGCCATTTGCCGGGCACGCGCTTGCGCAGGTCGGCGTTGAGGGCGGTGACCCAACGGCTGGCGAGGATCTCGCCCATGTCGTCGAGGCCGTCGCGGTCGGTGTCGGCGCGGCGGGGACTGGAGCCGAAGTGCTTCTCGTCGAGCGGCACGCGGGGGTCGGCGTCGGGGATGCCGTCGCCGTCGGCGTCATTGGCGAGGACGATCTCGCCGTAGAGGTTGCGGAAGTACTGGGCCTGGGTCAGGTGGCGAAGGGCCCAGGCGATGCCGTCCCAGTGCTCGCCGTGGTCGTAGGCAGTGCACCACGGCCAGCCGGGGTACTGCGGCGAGAAGTGGCAGAAGACGTCGCGGTCGTCCTCGGTGTCGAGGCCGCTGTTGCCGTACTGGCTCTCGAACTGGTGCTTGTACTCGTGGGTCATGAGCCAGGCCACGTCGCTGCCGCCGAGGAAGTGGCTGCGGCCGGGCGTGGGCCACTCGACGCCGTAGGTGCCGCCGCCCGAGCCCGCGAAGTCCCAGCGCTTCGCTCCCTCGTTCCAGTTGCGGACGGCCTCGCAGACGACCTGGCCGACGTAGACGACCCTCTCGGTGCGCTCCTCGGCGACGAGCTTCCTGAGCGACTCGTCGTGGTTGGCGCGGGGCAGCTTCATCAGCTCGGGGCAGTCGGGGCGGTCCTTGCCCGTGCGGTACAGGGTCTGGTCAATGTAGATGTCGCAATCCACCCAGTACCGCATCGAGGAGTTGCACCAGTAGAAGAGCTGGGACTCGGCGAACGCCTTGCGGTAGAGGCGGATTTCCTCGCGGCCCATGGGCGGGGGGAGGGGCGTGTCGGGCTTCACGGCGTCGAGGTTGACGATGTTGGGGAGCAGGAGGACCTTGACGGGGATGCGGACGAACATGGTCTTGCCCTTGGGCGGCAGGGTGGCGAAGGCGAATTCGCGGGTGTAGCCGCTGCCTGGGATGCTGCGGAGGGTGGTGCACGAGAGGCGGTAGTAGTAGCGGCAGCCGGGGTCGAGGCCCTTGATGGCGATGGCGTGCTGGGTCGTGGGCCTGCCGTCGGAGGGCACGCGGAAGAGTTCGCCGGTCTCCCAGAGGTTCTCGTGGCCGGGCGTGCGCTCGGGCGTGTTGCTCTTGCGGAGGAGGATAGCCGGGCTCATCGGGTGCGGCGTCTCCCAGAGGATCGTGGCGCCCACGCGGGTGAGGTCGGTGGCCCGCGGGCTGCCGGGCAGCTTGAGGTCGGGCGGGAAGATGACCACGCGGTTGTTCCCCGCGTCGGCGAGGGCGATGTCGCCGTTGGGCGCGACCGCAATGTCCATGAGGTCGCGCAGGTTCCCGTAGGGGCCGCCGGTGAGGGTCATCGAGCTGGGCGTCTTGTTGGTGAGTGAGCCGCGGTTGTCGAAGATGAGGACGTTCCCGAAGCCCGTGTTGCAGCCTAGGAGGCGGCCCTGCGCGTCGCCGGCGATGCCCTTGGTGACCCACCAGCCCCACACGATGCCGGTTTCCTCGGGACGGCGCCGGATCTCGCCCTTGGCCGGATCGTAGTCGAGCACCTCGCAACGGCAGTTCCAGCCGTTGGCCACGAACAGGCGTTTCAGCTCGCGGTCATAGAAGATGCCGCCCGGCTCGTTGAACTGGCCGGGGTCGGTGCGTTCCCAGTCCTTGGGCGTCTTCTTGCCGTCCTTGTCGGGCTTCACCAGCTCGATGGGCATGGGGCCGGTGCGGTTGGCGAGGGTGAACACGTGTTTGCCCTCGCGGTCGAAGACCTGGAGGCGATGGTTGAAGGTGTCGGTGACGAGGATATGGTCGTTCTCGTCGCTCGCCACGCGCGAGGGGTTGCGGAACTGGCCATCGGCGTCGCCCTCCTTCGGCCCGCCGATGACCTGGAGCGGCTTGCCGTCCTTGTCGAGAATCTGGATGCGGTGGTTGCCCGCGTCGGCGACGATGAGGCGGCCCTGGGAGTCGAAGGCCACATCGGTTGGGCGGACGAACTGCCCTGGCTCCTTCCCCTCGGCGCCGATGGTCGCAAGCAGCTTCAGCTCGGCGTCGAAGACGAGGACCCTGTGGTTGCCGCTGTCGGCCACGAGCAGGCGCCCCTCGGCGTCGTAGCAGACCCCCTCGGGCCGGTTGAGACGGATATCGGCCGCCTGGCCCACGGCGCCGGCAAGCGCCACGATGAGCCACGCGGCCATGGGGTTCTGTCGCATGGGCCTCTCCTTTCCCTTGGAGTGCTTGGTCACTGCGGCCAACTTACGCCGATATCCGCCGCGTGTCAAGGCAGGGGCGGGACCGCTCGTTGCGAAGGGAGCCACGGCGGGCTAGAATGCAGGAGCCGCTATCAGGAGAGGCGCCCATGTCGGATCGCGGTCTCTCGCGCCGCCGTTTCCTCCAGGGTGGCGGGGCCGCCCTGGCGCTCGCCGCCGCGCGTCCCGCTCCCGCCGCAGCAGCGAAGGGGAAGCCCATGCCGGATACGCCCGCCCGGATCCGCGCCATCACCCAAGGCCCCAAGTTCCACTGGTTCGCCTACTATGACAAGCTCCAGTTCGACCCCACCGGGCGCTACTGCCTGGGGATGGAGGTGGACTTCGAGCATCGCTCACCGCGGCCTGACGACGCGATCAAGGTGGGGATGATTGACCTCAAGGACGGTGACCGCTGGATCGAGCTGGGCGAGACCACGGCCTGGTGCTGGCAGCAGGGCTGCATGCTCCAGTGGCTCCCCGGCTCCAAGTCCGAGATCCTCTGGAACGGCCGCGACGGCGACCACTACTGCTGCCATATCCTGGATGTCGTGACCCGCAAGCGGCGGACGATCCCGCATCCCGTCTACAGCGTCAGCCCCGACGCCCGCATCGCCGTGGCGCCCGACTTCCGCCGCATCGCCGACACCCGCCCCGGCTACGGCTACAACGGCATCCCGGACCCGCACAAGGACGACCCCGCGCCCCGCGACGCGGGCATCTGGCGCATGGACCTCGCCAGCGGCCAGCAGGACCTCATTCTCTCGCTCGCCGACATCGTGAAGGTGCCCTACGCCCCCGGCTACCCCGAGGGCGCGAAGCACTGGTTCAACCACTTGCTGTTCAACCCAGACGGCAGCCGCTTCATCTTCCTCCATCGCTGGTGTGGCAAGGGCGGCCGCGGCTTCGCCACCCGCATGTTCACCGCGCGGCCCGACGGCTCCGACCTGCACTGCGTTGTGGACAGCGGCATGGCCTCGCACTTCATCTGGCGCGACCCGGCCCACATCCTCGTGTGGGCCGGCCACCCCTCCCACGGCAACTGCTTCTACCTGTTCGAGGACAAGACGGCGAACGTCGAGCCCGTCGGCAAGGGCGTGATGACGGCCGACGGCCACTGCACCTACCTGCCGAACACCGACTGGATCGTCAACGACCGCTACCCCGGCGCCGACCGCAAGCGCCCCGTCTACCTCTACCACGTCCCGACGGGCAAGGTCGTCACCCTCGGCCAGTTCTATGCCGCGAAGGGCTATGACGGCGAGTGGCGGTGCGACACCCACCCGCGCCACGCGCCCGACGGCCGCACGCTCTGCATAGACAGCGTGCACGAAGACAAGGGCCGCCAGCTCTACCTCCTGGACATCGGCGCCATCCTCGACCATCCGCGGGTGTGACCCAGGAGAGTAGGCGACGCCCATGGTGGCTCGGGGTCTGCCTGGCGGCGGGCGCGGCCTTGTGGGTGCCACCCTCAAGCGTCCCCCGCTTGAGGGTTCCTTCGTGGCCTGCCACTCGCCGCACCCCCAACGGAGGCCGTTGAGGGTGGCACCCAATGGGTGGCGGGTGGGAGGCCACCTGCTTTCCTGGATCGCCCGCACCATCCGCTGGGAAGCTTGACGCGCGCGCCCGGATCGCGTAGACTCGCGGCGAAGCACCGGGGAAGCCCATCGAGATGAACCCTTGTGAGGACGCCCGCCCGTGACCCGAACCGCACGAGTCGCATCCCTGTTCCTGGGCCTTGTTCCCTTCGCCGCGCCGCGCCTCGGCGCGGGCGAGGCCAAGCCCGGCCCCTGGTGGCCGCGCTTCCACGGGCCGAAGCACGACAACATCTCGCCCGACACCGGCCTCCTCAAGCAATGGCCCGAGAACGGGCCGCCGCTGGCCTGGAAGTTCTCCGAGTGCGGCAAGGGCTACGCCGGCGTGGCCATCGCCGACGGCCTGCTCTACACGGCAGGCGACTTTGGCGACGTGGAGTGCCTCTTCGCCCTCGACCTCGACGGCCAGCTCGCCTGGAAGGCCGAGAACGGCAAGGCCTGGAAAGGCGCCTACCCCGGCGCCCGCACCACGCCCACCTATGACGATGGCGTGCTCTACCACATGAACCCCCACGGCCGCCTCGCCACCTTCGAGGCCAAGACGGGCAAGGAACTGTGGGCCGTGGACTTCCGCAAGGACTACGGCGCGCAGCCCGGGACGTGGGGCCTGGCCGAGAGCATCGTGATTGACGGCGACAAGGTGATCTGCGCCCCTGGTGGCGAGAAGGCGCGCTTCGCCGCCCTCGACAAGAAGACCGGCAAGCTGCTCTGGGCCAACACCGACTTCCCCGAGGGCGCCGCCTACTGCACCGGAGTCATGGCCACGCACAAGGGCGTCCGCCAGTTCATCACCATCATGCAGCGCACGCTCGTGGGCGTCGAGGCCGAGTCGGGCAGGGTGCTCTGGACCCATCCGCACACGACGCAGCACTGCCAGAACGTGACCATGCCCGTCTTCTTCGACGGGTTCGTCGCGGCCAGCAGCGGCCACGGCACGGGTACCCGCGTGCTCAAGCTCGCCGACGACAGCAGGAGCGTGACCGAGCTCTGGCTCGGCAAGGAACTGGACAACTGCCACGGGGGCATCGCGCTCGTGGACGGCTATATCTACGGCCACGGCTGCCGCCTCTACGGGCGCGGCTTCGTGTGCGTCGAGTTCGAGACGGGCAAGGTGATGTGGGCCGAGAAGGCCCTCAACAAGCTCTCCTTCACCGTCGCCGACGGCCTGCTCTACGGCACCAACGAGCGGGCGCAAGTGTTCCTGGTGGACGCCAAGCCCACCGGCTGCCGCGTCCTCAGCCAGTTCACCATCCCCAAGAAGACGAGCGAGCAGACGCTCTACCACCCCGTCGTGTGCGGCGGGCGGCTCTATCTGCGGCATTGGGACGAGCTGTTCGTCTACGACGTCCGCGCGGGGAGATGACCGCCGCGTTGTCCCCTCGCCCTGCGCCCCCGCGAACGTGGAGAACAGCGGGGCGGGTCTCGGTCGCTACGCCGGGCAGCTCTGCTTGCCAGAGGGCAGCTTCTCGCTCAGGGCAGCGATTCGGAGTGGCCGTCGCCTCCGCGCACGACGCCGAAGAGGCGGGGAATCTCCCCTGCGACGACCAGGTGGCCGACCGCGTTGAAGCGGCCGCCGCCTTCGCCGAGTCTGACTGCCATTCGCAGGTGTTGTGACTTCCTGCACTTCGGTGGCCGGGGAGAGCCGGGCGATGAGCGGGCGTGGGGGGGGGCGGACGGCCGGAGCGGGCCGCCCATGTGGGAGTTCGGCAACAGGGGCGCCCATCTGTATCACCTGAGAGGGGTAGGAAGTGATACAGATGGCCAAAAACAGCCCCGGAAGCCTCCGGATCGCCAAAGCGCCCATCTGTATCCCCGGGCACGGTGATACAGATGGCGCCGACCGACAGCGGGTGTGCGGGATTCCCTGAGACCCAGAGTCATGCGCGTTCGCCGAGCCACTTGACTTTGGGCGGTTTCGGCGTATCATGCGACACCTTGTTGCCTTAGGTGTGGCATCTGGGCCTTCCATCAGCCCCCGGGAAGAGAGCATGAGCACAGGACCGTCGGCGGCGGGACCTGCCGTGAGGCATGTTGCAGGGTCGGCGACCCAGGGCGGCGGCGCGGAGGCGCGCATCGGCCTCTGGGACTGCATCAGCATCATCGTGGGCATCGTGATAGGCGTGTCGATCTTCAAGGTGCCGGGGCTGATCTTCAGCAATGTGAGCGGCCCGTGGGTGGGACTGGCGGCGTGGCTGCTGGGCGGCGCGCTGTCGCTCGTGGGCGCACTCTGCTACGCGGAGCTGGCCACCGCCTACCCGAAGACGGGCGGCGACTACGCCTACCTCACGCGGGCCTACCATCCCTCGGCGGGGTTCCTCTTCGGCTGGGGGCGCCTCTCGGCGATCCAGACGGGCAGCATGGGCGCACTGGCCTACGTGTTCGCCGACTACGCGGTGCGGCTGTTCGGTGGCTCGGATGCCGATCTGAAGAGCCAGGCCGTGTGGTTCGCCCTGGGCGCGGTCGTCGCGCTGACCCTCATTAATCTGCTGGGCGTGATGTTTGGCAAGGGCGCGCAGAACGTGCTCACGGCCGCCAAAGTGCTGGGGCTGCTGGGCATTCTCGTGGCGGGGTTCCTCTGGGGCAAGGGCGGCGCCTTCACGATCGGCAACCCGGTGAAGAACCCCGACTTCGGCTTCGCGATGATCCTCATCCTCTATGCCTACGGCGGATGGAACGATTCCGCGCTCGTGGCTGCCGAGGTGCGCGACCCGCGCCGCAACCTGCCGCGCGCGCTGCTGCTCGGCACGGTGGCCATCACGGTGATCTACCTGCTGGTGAACCTGGCGTATCTGGCCGGGCTGGGCTTCGACGGCATTCGCGCCACGTGGGTGCCTGCGGCCGACGTGTTGAGGCCGATGCTGGGCGAGTGGGGCAGCAAGGGCATGTGCCTGCTCGTGATCCTCTCGGCCCTGGGCGCACTGAACGGCGTGATCCTCACGGGGTCGCGCGTGCACGCGGCCGTGGGGGCCGACTATCGAATCTTCGCGGCGCTGGGCCGCTGGCACCGCCGCTCGGGCGCGCCGGTCTGGGCTCTGGTCGCTCAGGGCGCGGTGACGATTCTCATGATCCTCGCCGTCGGCACGGAGGCGGGCCGGAACGCCTTCGACCAGGCCCTGTCGGCCCTCGGCGCCGGCAAGGTGCCGTGGGAGAAGTACTTCGGCGGCTTCGACACGCTTGTGGCCGGCACGGCGCCCGTCTTCTGGCTGTTCTTCCTGCTCAGCGGCCTCTCGGTGATCGTGTTGCGGCTGCGCGACCGGGAGGTCGAGCGGCCCTTCCGCGTGCCGCTCTTCCCGGTCTTCCCTGTCGTGTTCTGCCTGACGTGCGGCTACATGCTCTACTCGAGCGTGACGTATGCCGAGCAGGTGGCGCTCTTCGGCCTCGTGCCGCTGGCCGTCGGTGTGCCGCTGTATCTGCTCAGCGGCGGGCCGGGCAAGGGCGCGGCGAGCGGGTCGTGAGCCGGTGTTCTGCGGTGACCTCCCGGGGCGTCTCGGGATCGCCGACGCTGTTCGCGCGAAAGGAGTGGCAGTCATGAGTCAGTGGCGTTGGATGAGGGTGCTGGTGGCTCTGGCCTTGGCCGTTGCGCTGGGCTCCGCGGGCTGGGCCGCCGAGGAAGAGAAGAAGCCGGAGCGCAAGCCCGACGTGATCTTCGTGCCCACCCCGCACGAGGTGGTCGAGGTGATGCTGCGCCTGGCCGACGTGAAGAAGGATGATTTCGTGATGGACCTGGGCTGCGGGGATGGCCGCATTGTGGTCGCCGCCGCCAAGAAAGCCGGATGCAAAGCCGCCGGCTACGACATCGATCCCCAGCGAGTCAAGGAGTCGCTCGAGAACGTCAAGGCCAACAAAGTCGAGGAGCTCGTGACGATCGAGGAGCAAGACATCTTCACACTGGACCTCAGCAAGGCGAGCGTGATCACGCTCTACCTGTTGCCCAGCCTGAACGTGAAACTGATCCCGCAGCTCGAGAAGATGAAGCCCGGCTGCCGCATCGTCTCCCACGCCTTCGACATGGCCGGCGTGAAGCCCGATGTGATCGCCACCGTGCACTGCAACGACGGCAACGAGCGCAAGGTGTATCTCTGGACGACCCCGCTGAAGAAAGAGAAGGAATAGCGAACCCCGGCGGCGGCCAGGGCGGGGGAGTGTCCTCCGCCCCGCCGCAGAGCGTCTGAGTGAAAGGAATGGGACTCATGAGCCAATGGCGTTGGACAAGGGTGCTGTCGGCGCTGCTCGCCGGCGTGTTGTGTGTCTCGGCCGCCCGGGCCGCCGAGGAGGAGAAGAAGCCCGCACGCAAGCCGGACATCCACTTCGTGCCCACCCCGCACGAGGTGGTGGAGGTGATGCTCCGGCTGGCCGACGTGAAGAAGGACGACATCGTCTACGACCTCGGCTGTGGCGACGGCCGCATCGTGGTCGCTGCCGCCAAAAAGGTCGGCTGCAAGGCCACGGGCTACGACATTGACCCCGTGCGCGTCAAGGAGTCGCTCGAGAACGTCAAGAAGAACAACGTCGAGAACCTCGTGACGATCGAGGAGAAGGACGTTTTCACCCTGGACCTGAGCCAGGCGAGCGTGATCACGCTGTACTTGCTGCCGAGCCTGAACGTCAAGCTGATCCCGCAGCTCGAGAAGATGAAGCCCGGCTGCCGCATCGTGTCGCACGACTTCGACATGAAGGGCGTGCAGCCCGACGTGGTGGCCACAGTGACGGGCCAGGACGGCACCGAGCACAAGGTCTACCTGTGGACCACCCCGCTCAAGAAGGAGAAGGCGGGCGAGTAGAGCCTTCGCCCATCAGCGGCCGGGATGCCGACGAGGACAGGGGAGGGGCTGCCCCGCACGGCGGCCTCTCCCGTTCGGTTGGCCCGGTCGCTTGACACGAGGCGGGCAAAGCCTATACTCGTCTCCGCGGGCGTGATCCGGCAGGGCGTGCACACGTGCATGCGAAACCTCCGCCACAGAAAGCGAGGTGTGGGGATGCGAGCGGCCACTACAGGCGAGCGGGCTTCGCGGCGTGATTTCCTCAGGTCCTCAGCCGTCGCGGCCTCGGGCGCGGCCCTGGCCGGGCTGGCCGCTCCCGGCGGCGCCTACGCCCAGGGCAACGACACGATCAGGATCGGCATGATCGGCGCCGGCGGCCGCTGCACCGGCGCCGCCATGGACGCGATGAACGCCGACCCGGGCGTCAAGCTGGTGGCCGTGTGCGACATGTTCATGGACCGCGCCAAGAACGCCCGCAACCACCTCAAGAAGCAGAAGCCTGAGCAGGTGGACGTGCCCGACGATCGCTGCTTCGACGGCTTCGACGGCTACAAGGAAGTGCTCAAGCACGTGGACGCCGTGTGCATTGCCAACGCGGCGAAGTTCCATCCGCTCCATACCAGGGCCGCCATCGAGGCGGGCAAGCACGTCTTCGTCGAGAAGCCCCACGCCATTGACCCCTATGGCATCAAGATGCTGGAGGACGCCCTCAAGCTTGCCGCCGAGAAGAAGCTGTGCGTCGTCTCCGGCCTCCAGAGCCGCTTCGAGCCGGGCTACCGCGAGACCATGCAGCGCATCCACGACGGCGCCATCGGCGACATCGTGGCCATCGAGGAGAACTTCCTCCGCGGCCCCTACGGCCTCTACCGGCGCCAGCCCGGCCAGACCGAAGTCCAATACCAGGTCAGCAACCAGTACCATTTCACCTGGCTCAGCGGCGACGACGTGCCGCAGAGCCTCGTCCACAACATCGACCGCTCCCTCTGGGCGATGAAGGAAGTGCCCCCCGCCACCTGCCACGGCCTCGCCGGCCGCTCCTCGATGACCGACGAGATCTACGGCAACGTCTTCGACCACCACAGCGTCGTGTACGTCTACCCCAGCGGCGTCCGCATCTACGCCTTCTGCCGCACCACCACAGGCTGCTACAACGAAGTCTCCAGCATCCTTCTGGGCACGAAGGGCCGCGCCAACCTGCTCGCCTGCACGATCGACGGCGAGACCAAGTGGCGCTACTCCGGCCCCAAGCCCAGCCCCTACGTCGAAGAGCACAAGGCCCTCTTCGGCGCCATCCGGAAGGGCGAGCCCATCTCCAGCGGCTACCACATGGCCCGCAGCACCCTCGTCACCATCATGGGCCAGATAAGCTGCTACACGGGCAAGGAAGTCAAGTGGGCCGACATCGAGAAGAGCGACTTCTTCTATCCGCCCAAGCCCGAGGACTGCAAGGGTGACATGGAGCCCCCCACCAAGCCCGGCCCCACCGGCTCCTACCCCGTCTACATCCCGGGCCAGACCAAGCTGCTGTAGGGTGTTAACGGCGGACCGTGTGGACGTTGTAGACGCGGTGGACAGAGCGGACGTCGTGCACTGAAGGCATGGTTCCCGCGCTCTCGCCGTCCACCTTGTCCACGGTGTTCACAACGTCCATGCTTCCCTCCTCGTGCTCAGGCTCCCGCTTGCGGTGGTTCTCGACAAGCGGGACGCTTGTCGCCACGCCCCGAAATGCAGACCGATTCGCGGCCGGAGTAGTGTGTCCGCCCCTCGCGGGATGCGAGACTCTTGCACCCGCGCGCCGGGTGGGGTAGAGTGAAGACGTGGTGTTACGGGAAGCGAACCCAGGGCGAAAGGAGGACGCGAATGCGGTTCAACGGCGTCAATCACCTGGCGATGGCGACGGGGGACATGGACACGACGATCCGCTTCTGGCGCGACCTGCTGGGGATGCGCCTGGTGGCGGGCCTGGGCGAGCCAGGCTATCGCCACTACTTCTTCGAGATCAGCCCCACCGACCTCATCGCGTTCTTCGAGTGGGAAGGCGTCAAGCCTGTGAGGCCCAAGGAGCATGGCGAGCCAGTCAAGGGGCCGTTCGTGTTCGACCACGTGTCGTTCGGCATGGAGAGCGACGCGGATCTCTGGGAACTGAAGGACAAGCTGGATGCCGCCGGCTTCGAGTGCTCGGACATGATTGATCACGGCTTCATCCACTCGATCTACGCCTTCGACCCGAACGGCATCCCGATCGAGTTCAGCGCGAATGTCGCGGGGCGGGACGTGCGGCGCACCCCAGTGATGGGCGACACAGAGCCGGTCGCCGAGGCCCGCGCGGGAGCCGAGCCGCAGCCCGGCCGCTGGCCGGCCGTGAAGAAGCCTACGCTTGCCTCCAAACGCCGCATCTACGAGGGGGCCGGGACCGAGCTGTTCCAGGGCACAAAGGCCCAGTAGAGACAGATGGCCGCTGCCAGAGCTCTTCTGCCTGCCAGGTAAAACCAGCGAGCCTGACCCTTTCAACTTGCATTACCATCTGGCTATGGTATGATAGTACCCAGGAAGCGAGGTGGGTCATGAGCACGACACGCGTGATGGCCAAGGGGCAGATCGTGATCCCCGCGAAACTGCGGCGCAAGTACGACATCAAGAAGGGCACGCCCGTGAACTTCCTGGAGGAGGGTGGACGCATCGTCTTGCAGCCTGTGACGCCCGAGCGGATTCGCTCTTGGCAGGGGATCTTCAAGGTGCGCCCCGGTGAGAAACCGGCGACGCAGCAGCTTCTCGAGGACCGCGCCGAGGATCTTCGACGCGAGGAGGCCAAGTTTGCCAGACTTCGTTCTCGATAGCCACGCGGTGCTGGCATTCCTCTTCGGGGAACCGGGCGCGCCAGAGGTGCGGGGCATCCTTGAGGAAGCCGCGCGGGCAGAACAAGCGCTGCTGATGAGTGTGGTGAACTGGGCCGAAGCGCTGTGCCGGATCAGGCGTCACGAGGGGCATAGAGGCGTGGCCAGGGCCGGCGCCTTCGCGGAAGAGATGCGGATCACCATTGCCGAGGCCGATGTTGCTCTCGCCGAGGCAGCCGCGGAATTCAAGGCAGAGCACAGGATGTCGCTTGCGGATGCGTTCGCGGCCGCACTGGCCCAGCGCGAGGACGCAGAACTGGTCACGGGCGACCCAGAGCTGAGGCCGCTGAAGGGAATCATCAAGCTCCGGTGGATTGGCTGAGAGTCTTTGAGGGGTGGTTCGGAGGGGCACTTTCTGCCAGAAAGTGCCCCTCCACTGCTTCCTACGCATTCAGCGCGCGGGTGATGTTGTCGAGGGCCTCGTCCACCTCGGCGGGGCTCTTGCAGCCGATGGTGACGGCGTCGGCGAGCTTGTTGCCGAAGACGAACTGCACGGCCTTCTGCCGGTCCTCGGCGTTCGTGAAGTCGCCGTTGCCCACGAGCTTCATGCCCAGCACGCCCTTGCCGGCGGCCTTGACCTTCCTGATCTCGGCGACGGCGGCCTCGTGGTCCACCTTCTCTGCCCACTTGCCGGTGGGGCCGTCCATGTGGGCGCCGCTGTGGTTCATTCGCAGGAGGGCGACTTCGACCCACTCGCAGCCGGCGATCTGTGTGAGGCCGGGCATGCCGTGGGTGGAGACGCCGACGGCGCGGACCAGGCCCTTCTCCTTCGCCGCCGACAGGTCGTCGCGGTGCTTCCTGAGGTCGTCGGGCCACGTGGGCTTCATCACGCAGTGGAGGAGCGTGACGTCGAAGTAGTCCGTGCCCAGTTCCTGGCGGAAGCGCTCGAGGGTCTTGGGCACATCGAGGCCCTGGCTGAGCCACACTTTCGTCAGGATGACCAGCTCCTCGCGCGGCAGGCCCTCGATGGCCTTCTTGACGAGGGCGTGCATGTTGTAGTTGCCGGCCGTGTCAATGTAGCGCACGCCACGGTCCCAGGCGTGGCGGACGAGTTTCGCGAAGCCTTCCTGGCCAAGCGAGCGCTGGATGTTCCCGCCGTTGGTGCCCGTGCCGATGCCGAGGCGCGTGGGGCGGACCTTGGTGTTGCCGAGCTGGATGCGGTCGGTGGCGGAGGGCTTGGCGGCCGCTTCGCCTGCCAGGGAGGGCAGGGCGTGTGCGGCCAGGACGCTGGCGGCTACGGACTGAACGAACTCGCGGCGGTTCATGTTGGCTCCTCTCGGGCAATATGGGGGTCTTTGCGGGGACGTGCGGAGGGGAGCTTTCTGCGAGAAAGCGCCCCTCCGCCTCCTTTTCTTCTCAGCTCGCCGGTGCGAAGGGCACATCGCCGCGGGCGATCATCGTCTCCAAGGGATTATCGCTGATATCGAGCGGGCAGTCAATGCGCGCGCGGCGCCGGCTGGATTCGTAGCAGGCGAAGATGATCTCGGTGGCGTTCATGGCGTGGCGGGCGCACAGCTCGCACTCGCGGCCCGTGAGCAGGCAGTCCACCGAATCGGCCATCGCGCGGTCAATGTAGCCGGGGCCGTGCAGGTGTTCGACGCCGCAGTCCACCGGAATCCAGTCGGCCACCCCCTGCTTCCAGTAGCGCACGAGCGGCCCGGGCTTGGGGTCCCAGGCGATCTCGATGGCGCCGCAGGTGCCGTGGAGGCGGAAGGAGGCGCCGAGCGCCCGCGCCGCCTCGGCGCCGGTGACGATGACGCCGAAGACGCCGTTGGCGTACTTCACGAGCACCAGGCTCTGGTTCTCGACGGGCGCGCCGAACACGCGCACCTCGCGGCGCGCGTCAATCTGCCCGATGACCCACTTCGGTGGCGTTTCATTGTTGAAGTAGCTCAGCATGTCCACCCAGTGCGTACCGCCGTCGTAGAGGTCCCAGGTGTTCGCCTCCATGCGCACGAGGGCGCCGATTTCGCCCGAGTCGATCAACCGCCTGGTCTCGCGGAACGGCTTGCCGTAGCGGCGCTGGTGGTTGAAGTTCAGGTGCATGCCGTACTGCGCGGCCACCTGGAGCATCTTGCGCGCGCCGCCGAACGAGATGTCCATCGGCTTCTCGCAGTTGCACAGTCGCACGCCGGCCTGGGCGCAGGCGATAGCCATTTCGGCGTGGAGCTTGGGCCACGTGCAGATGCTCACGACGTCCGGCTTCTCCTTCTCCAGCATCTCGCGGTAGTTGAGATAGGTCCGCTGGATGCCGAACTTCGCGGCGAAGGCGCTGGCGTTCTCCTGCACAATGTCGGCGCAGGCCGTCAGCTCGCAGGTGTCGAGCTTCCGGTAGCCTTCGGCGTGCTCGTAGGCCATCGCGTAGCCCATCGGCCCGCGCTTCTCGGGCATCTTGCCCGTGCCGATGAATGCGACCTTCAACTTAACCATGGTCTCGGGTTCTCCTGGCTCCTGGCTTTGCCTCCCCACACCTCATTATAGTAGAATCTCAGCGGCGTTCTCAACTCACCTCAGGAGGAGCAGCCGATGTCCGGACGAGTTTCCCGCCGCGCGTTGCTGAAGACCGCCGGCGCGGCCGCCGCGCTCACGCTGTTGCCTGCGGGCCGCGCCCGCACCTACGCTGCCAACGACACCATCGGCCTCGGCATCGTGGGCGTGGGCGGCATGGGCCACGGCAACCGTAACCACTTCAAGAGCCTGCCCGGCTGCGCCATCGTGGGCCTGTGCGACGTGGACCGCAAGCGCCTGCCCGGCGCGGAGCAGGACCATCCCGGCGCGAAGAGCTACGTGGACTACCGCAAGATGCTCGAGGAACTCAAAGAGATTGACGCGGTGATGGTCTCCACGCCCGACCATCAGCACTTCCCCGCCTCGATGCTCGCGATGAAGCTGGGAAAGCACGTCTCGACCGAGAAGCCCATGGCCCACAGCGTGTGGGAGGCCCGCCTGATGGCCCTCGCCGCTGCCAAGTACAAGGTCGCCACCAACCACGACCACGAGGGGCACGCCCACGAGGGCCTCCGCCGGGCGGTCGAATGGGCCATGTCGGGCGCCATCGGCCCCATTCGCGAGGCGCACATCTGGACCGATCGCCCCATCTGGCCCCAGGGCATCAAGACCCGCCCGCCCACCAAGCCCGTGCCCGAGGGCCTCGAATGGGACCTCTGGATCGGTCCCGCCCCCTACCGCGACTACCACGACCACCTGCACGCCTTCGCCTGGCGGGGCTGGTGGGACTTCGGCTGTGGCGCGCTAGGCGACATGGGCTGCCATTTCTGGGACAGCACGGTGTGGGCGCTCAAGCTCGGACACCCCAACACCATCGAGGCCGAGCAAGAGGGCAACTCGGAGGAGACCGGCCCCAACTGGTCCGTCATCACCTACCAGTTCCCCGCCCGCGGCGAACTGCCCGCCGTGACCGTGAAGTGGTGGGACGGCCGCAAGCCCGGCCCCGACGGCCAGCCGGTGCAGAACCTGCCGCCGCGGCCGCCCGACCTCGAGCCCGATCGCAATCTGCCCTCGAACGGCTCGATGTGGATCGGCGACAAGGGCACCATCGTGATCGCCGACACCAACAGCCCACGCCTCGTGCCCGAGGCGAAGATGAAGGACTTCAAGCAGCCCGAGCCGTTCCTGCCCCGCGCGCCGAAGAACGACCACAAGCTGGACTGGCTGGAAGCCATTCGCACGGGCAAGCCGGCCGGTTCGGATTTCGCCCTCTACGGCGGCCATCTGGCCGAAGTGGTGCTTCTGGGCAACGTCGCCGTCCGTGCCGGCAGGAAGCTGGAGTGGGACGGCGCGAACCTCAAGGCCAAGAACTGCCCCGAGGCCGACCGCTTCATCCGCCGCGAGTATCGCCGGGGGTGGGACTTCTCGTGACCGGCGGGCGGCAGGCTACCGTCTGGCTTCGGCGAGGATGGCGGACACCTCGGCGGCGGAGCGGCAGGCGAGCAGCCGCTGGCGGGTCTCGGGGGCCATCACCAGCCGCGCGATCAGGGCCAGCACGTTCAGGTACTCCCCATAGGCGCGCGCAGGGGTGACGAGCAGGAAGATGAAGCGGGTGAGCGGGCCGTCGCTCTCGCCGAACGCCACGCCCCCGGGGCAGATGCCGAAGCACCCGATCATGCCGGTGAAGTCCGGCAGCGCCACGTGGGGGAACGCCGTCTCGCAGTCCATCGCCGTCGAGAGCACGCCCTCGCGGGCCACCGCGGTCTCGAGCACGGTGTCGGCCCACTGGCGCGGCAGTTGCCCGTGCTCGACCAGCACGTTGACGAGCGAGGCGATGGCCTCGCGCTTGTCGCGCGGCGCCAGGCCGAGGTGGATCATCTCCTCCCAGAAGATGTCCTGAAGCCGCAGGTGCGCGGCCTTGGGCGTGAGCAGCATCAGCAGCGAGTTCGGCACCGCCTCGGCCACGCGGTCGGGGATCGAGCCCTCGAACTCGTGGGCCACGCGCCAGTAGTTGGGCGCGCCCAGCACGATCAGGTCGCCGGGCCGCGCGTAGCCGCGAATGCCCGCCACGGCGTCGTCGGCCACCACGAGCTCCAGCGGCTCGGTGACGCCTGCGAGTCGCCTCCGCGCGTGGGCCAGGGCGTCGTCGCCATGCTCTCGCTGCTCCTGGACGTCGTGTCGGGCGACGATCTGGAGGAGTTGTATGGGGATGTTGAGCGCCTGGGATAGCTCGTTGGCGATCCAGAGCTGCTTGACGACGTGCGGGCCGCCCGTGGTGGGGACCAGGATGCGGCGGGCCGACTCGGCGGGGTTCTCGCGCAGGAACACGCCGGGGACTCGGAGCTCGAGCGTCATGCGCAACGTAGCCCCGAGCTCCCGGGGGTCATGGCCCCAGTCGGCCACAATCAGGCCCACGTCGGCGTGGGCCGCGAAGCGCTGTGCCTTGGCGCGCAAGCTGCCCGGCGCCCCGACCACGTAGAGCAGCCCGTGGGGCCCATGGGGGGTGCATGGGTAGGGGGTGCCCGGTGCGCACAACACCGAGAGCCGCGCGCTGCACGCCTGCGAGAGCAGGCTGGCATGCCGCAGCACGCCTGCGCCCATCTCGGGGGCCGAGACGAGGGCCAGCACGTGTATGGGGCGTGGCTCTGGCATGGCGGGGCGCTCCATGGCGCGAGGGTGCTCACGGGGCCTTTGGAAAGACGACTGCCCTGAGGGCCTTCAGGTACTTCGCCTCGGGGTCGCCCTTGGTGGGCGCAATGTAGCCTCCCTCCCCGAACTCGTTCCAGGCGTAGATCACGGCGAGCCTCTCAGCGGTCGCCTGCTCGGGGTGTTTCTCCATCCATTCGATGGCGCGGGTCACGTGGGCGGCGAACTGCTCGGGCGTGCGGTCGGGGAAGAACCAGCCGGGCTTCTTGCCCGAGCCGCCGAACAGATCGCCGGCAGGGCCCTCCCAGGGGCGGCAGTCCCACCCGCCGATGAGGCACGGGATGCAGGGCTGCTCGGGGCGGCCGGCCCAGGCGCGCTCGTGGGCCTCGACGATCTCCTGGAACTTGTGCTCTTCGCCGCCGCCCGTGTAGCCGGGCACGATGTTGTAGCGGGTGGTGTGGGTGTAGCCGATCTCGGCGCCGCCCGGGCCGCAGGCGGCGATGGCCACGCCGGGCAGGCCGGCCTTGCGCGCCTCGTCCTGGACGGCGTCGAGGCCATTCTTCTCGCCGCCGCGGGCGTCGAAGATGATGACGAGGGGCTTGCCGCCCACGGTGAGGTGTTGGGGGTGCTTGAGATAGGGCATCCAGAACTGCGCGGCCTTGCGCCAGTTCTCCGCGCCGTCGATGACGAAGCCGGCGTGGTTGGCGACGAGGAGGCAGAACCTCATCCGCCCGTTGTTCGGGGCCTTCACGAAAAGGTTCATCCCCGTGTGCTTCTCGTCGTCGTCCACGGCCTTCTGGGTGTCGTGCCAATACCAGCAGAAGGCGAAGAAGGCGAGGCCGTGGTCGGCGGCGAGGTCTATCTGGCGCTGCATGATCTCGAGCGAATCGTCGCGCCAGCCCCAGAGTGGCTCGCGGTCAGGGAACTCGTCGAGCATGCGCTTCGAGAGGTGCGTCGGGGCGTTCCTCGCCCACTCTTCCTTGTCGGCCAGGCGATGCTTGCCTGCCCAGCCGTCGAAGTAGTAGGCGCCCACCTGGGCGCGCGGCTTCGGCGTGGCGCCCGCGAACGCGGTCGGCGCCAGTGCGGCCAGTGCCATCGTGCAGGCTCCGATGCGTGTGAGGAAGGGGCGTGGCTTCATCGGCGTCTCCCTGCGCCACGAGGCGACGGGGCGAGCATCCGGACGGCCTCGTTCACCGAGGCGCCATCGTGCACCATCGCGCAGATGGCCCGCATCATGGCGAACGGCTTGTCGTGCTGGAACACGTTGCGGCCGATGCACACGCCGGCGCCTCCGGCCGCGAGGGCGGCGCGGACGTTCTCGAAGACGTCCCGGTCGCTCTCCGCCTTCTCGCCTCCCGCGATGAGCACGGGGATGGGGCAGCCCTCGATCACCTTGCGGAAACTCGCCGCCGAGCCTGTGTAGGTCACTTTCACCAGGTCCGCGCCCAGCTCGGCGGCGATGCGCGCCGCGTGGCGCACGGCCTCGGGGTCGCTTTCGCTCTTGATCTTGGCGCCTCGCGTGTACATCATCGCCAGCAGCGGCACCCCCCACTCCATGCACGCGACCGAGGTCTGGCCCAGGTCGTGCAGCATGTCGGCCTCGCTGGCTGCCCCGATGTTCACGTGGATCGAGACGGCGTCGGCGCCCATCCTGAGCGCCATCGGCACCGAGTTCACGAGCACCTTGGCGTTGGGGTCCGGGCTCCACACGGTCGAGCCCGAGAGGTGGAGGATGAGGCCCACGTCCTTGCCGCTCTGGCGGTGGCCGTAGAGGGGCAGGCCCATGTGGCCGAGGACGGCGTTGGCGCCGCCCTCCGTCACGTCATTGACCATCGTGCGCATGTCCACCAGCCCGCGGATGGGGCCGACGGTGACCCCGTGGTCCATGGGCACGATCACGGTGCGGCCCGTGTTGCGGTTGAGGATGCGCTCGAGGCGAATCCGTTTGCCGAGAAGCATGTTGCCCTCCTGTGAGCCGGTTCCCTGGAGGAATCGCGCCGCGCGTTCAGACGCGATCGCTCCCGGCAGCGCACGAGGCGCCCCACGCGCTGCCAGGCCGATCGCTCGTTCCGATGCTCCGCCGTTCCCGTCAACTGCTCAGCGAGACAGTTGGGCGAAGAGGGCGGGACGAGGGCTCACCCGACTAGGTGAGCGGCTGTCGGACCTTCAGCCACCAGGGCCACACCCGCCGCCGGGCGTGCAGCCGGCGAGCAGCAGGGCGCCCGCCAGCGCCAGTAGGGTCAGTACGCGCTTCATACTCTCTGCACTCCTTACCTGTCCCCCCGGATCCATCGAGTTCCTCAGTGGCCCCTGACCCGTCTGATCTGTCGGGCCAGGCCTTCGAGCCTGGGTGCGGCCGCGGCGAAGAACTTCTTGAGCCCCGCGCAATGGGCGTTGCGGCCGTTGGGTTCGCGGTCGCGCGGGCAGCCGCCGTGGCACAGGGCGAACCACTCGCACTCGCGGCAGCCATCGTCCACCTGGCCTTTGAGCTGATTGAAGGCCTGGCGGGCCTCGCCGAACATCTCGGCCAGCGGCCGCTCGCCGAGCCGCCCGAGCTGGTGCTCGGGCCGAATGTAGAAGTCGCACGGGAAGATCTCGCCGCCGCGCTCCACGGCCAGGTAGTCGCCGCAGCGGGCGCGGAGCGTGCACAGGTTCGGCTCGCCGCAGGCGAAGTGCGACAGCACGCTGTTGAAGACCCGCTCGTTCACGGTCCACACGTCGCGCGAATACCAGCGCTCGAAGGCCGCGAGCAGGAAGTCGCCGAACTCCTCGCCGCCCACACTGAAGGGCAGGGGCGTACCGTCCGGGCCGATTTCACGGGCGGGGATGAACTGAATCTCGTTGAATCCGTGGCGCACGAGCCAATCGTAGACCTCGGCCCCGTGACGGACGTTGGCCTGGCTCACGACGCACAGGATGTTGAACTCCACGCCGCAGTCGCGCATCGTGCGGGCGGCCCGCATCACCTTGTCGAAGGTCTTGCCACGATAGGTTTCGTGCAGCTTCCGAGGCCCATCGAGCGACAGGCCGACGAGGAAGTGGTACTCCGCCAGGAACTTGCACCACTCGGCGTCGAGCAGCGTGCCGTTCGTCTGGAGAGCGTTGCCCACCACCTGGCCGTCCACGCCGTGGCGCTTCTCGGCCTCCACGGCGGCCCTGAAGAAGTCCAGCCCGCACAGCGTCGGCTCGCCGCCCTGCCAGCAGAAGACGCTTTGCTGCATCCGATAGCCGAGCAGTTCCTTCGCCAGGCTGTCCACGGTCTCCAGCGACATCGTCTTGCCGCGGGCCTCGCCCGGCGGCTCGAAGAAGCGGTCGTTGCCGTAGTAGAAGCAGTACTGGCAGCGCAGGTTGCACCGCGAGCCGGCAGGCTTGATCAGCAGTTGGAAATCGGGCCGATGGTGAGGCATAGAGCAGACTGGCCGTGCCACAAGAGGGAGCCGCCGCCTCTGATCCTACACTTCGGCGGCCGGTGGTGTCAAACGAGGTTGTTCGCCATTCCCCCCTCGGATGATGAGGCGGGGGCTCTCGATGAGCACCTTGCTGTTGGGGGGCACCGACTTGGTGAGCCACACGTTGCCGCCGATCACGCTGTCGTGGCCGATCACGGTGTCGCCGCCCAGGATGGTGGCGCCGGCGTACACGGTCACGCGGTCTTCGAGCGTGGGATGGCGCTTACGGCCGCGGATGAGCTGGCCGTCCTCGTCCTTCGGGAAGCTCATGGCTCCCAGCGTCACCCCCTGGTAGATCTTGCAGTCATCGCCGATGATCGTCGTCTCGCCGATCACTACGCCGGTGCCGTGGTCGATGAAGAACCGGTGGCCGATCTGCGCCCCTGGATGGATGTCAATGCCGGTGAGCGAATGGGCGTGCTCGGTCATGATGCGCGGCAGCAGCGGCACGCCGAGCTCCGTGAGCTGGTGGGCGATGCGGTAGGTGGTGATGGCCACGGTGGCGGGGTAGCTGAAGATGACCTCGCCGTGGCTCTTGGCCGCTGGGTCGCCGTCGTAGGCGGCCTGCACGCCCTCGGCCAGCCTCTCACGCAGCGCCGGCAGCGCCCGCAGGAAGTCAATCACCAGGTCCTCGCCCCGCACCTTGCAGTGGGTGCACACACTGCCCAGGCGGCGGCACTCGTGCTTGATGGCGCGATAGACCTGCTCGGTCAGGAGATCATAGAGGTCGTTGAGCTTGTGGCCGATGACGAAGCTCACGTTCGACTCGTCGAGCCCCTGCTCGCCGAAGTAGCCGGGGTAGAGGATGTCGAAGAGCAGGTCGAGGATGCGCACCGTGGCGTCCTTCGATGGCAGAGGCACGACGCCGATGTGGTGGATCGTCTTCTGCTCTCGGTAGGTGGCCAGAATCGCGTTGGCGATGCTCGGCAGCTCGCTGAGTCGCCGCAAATCCTCACGCATGAAATGCACCCCAAAGCAATGAAGCGGGGCGGCGGCTTGCCTGCGCCCCGTGGGCCGGCCTCCGGTGGTCTCTCGTACCGGGGTACCACATTGCGGGAGCGGAGTCAAGCTCGTGGGGGCGCCCGCACTCGGGCGCGTCGGAGGGCTTGCCGAAAACCACTCAAATCCCCTTGACTCTGGCTCCCCGGATTCCTAAAATCTGCGTAGGGTTGCATCCTGCATGGTTAGAGGGCGCCGTGGGACCGTGACGGGCGGTTCCACGGTCAAGGGGGGTCCCAATGAAGCCAATGGGTGGTCGGGCGTGGGTTGTGCGCGCGCTCATGGGCAGAGCGGGTGCGGCAAGTAGCCCCGTCCTTGGATCTCACCACGCGAGGTTGGCGGCTCTGGCTGCCGTGCTTCTGGCCATGACATCCCTCTCCACAGGAACGGAGGTGGCGCAGTACGGCGGCACGCACACTGAGTGGCCCGCAGAGGCTCAGTGGGTGGCGCTCACACAGAGCAGCGGGCCCTTCGCCGACCCAGTGGACAAGAGGGGAACCAATCCGCCCAGCAGGATTGACTTTGTTGGCGACGCTGCTGACCCCTGTGGCTATCGCGCCTGGGACTCTTCGTACCTCTACGTTCGTGTCCGTGTGGACGAGAGCCCTGCCGCCACGTACACGGACACGATCTTCGTGATGATCGACATCAACAACGACAGCACGCCGGACTATGCGTTCGCGTGGGACTCGTATACCACGATCAACACCGATCGTGGGCTGGAGATGCAGGTTCTTGACAAGAGTCAGGGAAACTGGAACACGGTTGCATTCAAGGACGTGGACGGCAGTGCCAGTTCCAAGCTCTCGTCCGACATCAATGGCGCGGGCAGGACAGGCGACGGCTATGTGCGGACCGTAGACGAGGTGCCCACACGGAACTTCGGCACCACGACCTACGTGGATTTCGCCATCTCCCGCACCTATCTTCAGACGTACGCTCCAGCGCTGTGGGCCGCCACGCCCTGGCGCATTGCCTTTGCGGCGATGCCGAACAAGGACGACCACGGCACACTCGACTCCAGCGGCGACATTGCGGGGGGCGGGACTCCCTCTGGAAGCACGAGCATCGGATGGACCGACGGCGCCTACCCCACCGCGGTGGCCGTCTGTGGGTTCGGCGCCTCGGCGCAGGATGGCCGCGTCGTGGTCGAGTGGGAAACGGCCTCGGAGCTCGGGACCGCTGGCTTCTACCTCGAGCGGCTCAATGAGGCGAGCGGGAAGTATCAGCGGGTGATCGGCGAACTCGTGCCTGCGCTGCTCCAGTCGCCCGAAGGCGGCACGTATCGGCTGGTGGACCCGTGGGCAAAGCCTGGCGAGACCTGCACCTACCGGCTCGTCGAGGTGGAGACCAGCGGGCGCGAGCGCAGCTATGGCCCTTACCGCGTCAGCGTGGCCGAGGCAGCGGGTAGCGCGGGCATCGCGGAGGCTGGGGGCGAACTGGCTGCGACCGGCTACAGCCGCAAGGCGCGGCGGGGGTGGGGCCAGCGGGCGCCGGGCGTGCCGGCCGATGAGCCGGGCCGGCGGAAGGGCCAGGCCGAGGCGAAGGCCCTGCGTGCCAAGACGGCGCTGGCCGCCCTGCCAGGGGCGCAGCCCGCCGTGAAGATCACCGTGGGCGAGACGGGGCTGTACTACGTGAGCGCGGCGGAGATCGCGCCCCTGCTGGGCGTTGCCGAGAACGGCCTGCGCCCGCAGATCCGCAATGGAATGCTCTCGCTCACCTGCCAGGGCAAGGCGGTCCGCTACCTCCCAGCGGCCGGCGGCACGGGCCTCTACTTCTTCGGCCAGCCTGTGCCGGGCAGCATCTATACCGATGCCAACGTCTACTGGCTGCGGCACGAGCGCGGGCTGCTCATGGCCGCGGTGGGCGGCAGCAGCGCAGCGGCGGATGCGGCGCCAGGGACGTTCCGCGAGACCGCCCATGCCGAAGTCAACCGCTATCCGGCCACCGGCATCTTCACCGACCCCGAGGCCGATTTCTGGCTGTGGGACTATGTAGTAGCGGGCGACCCGGCAATGGGCAGCCGCACCTTCCGGTTGGCGGCGCCGGATGCGGCGGGAACCTGCACGGCCACCCTGACCGTGCGACTCAAGGGCGCCACGCAGACCAAGATGAACCCTGACCACCATGTCGTCGTGAGCCTCAACGGCGCCCCCATCGGCGAGGGCCGGTGGGACGGCACGGAGGGCTGCGCCCTCACGCTGAGCGTGGGCCCGCCACTCCTCGTGCCTGGCGACAACGCGGTTACGGTGACAGGCGTACGCGACGCGGGAGTTCCCTACAGCATCTTCTACGTGGACTCCTTCGACCTGGCCTATCCGCGGCTGTGTCGGGCGGCGAACGACAGCCTGCTGTGCCGCGCCGAGAGAGAGGTCCTGGCCATCGAAGGCTTCAGCGATCCGGCCATCCTGGTGTTTGATGTGACGGCCCCTCTCGAACCTGCCGTGGTGGATGGCGCGATGGTAGAGAAGGTGGAGAACCTCTACCGCGTGAGCCTCGCGGCCTCGGCCGGGAGCGCCTACCTGGCGGTGGCGCCGGCGGCCGTGAAGACTCCCGCCTCGGTCGAGCCCGACGTGCCGTCGCGCCTCACCTGGCGGGGGAACCAGGCCGACTACGTAGTGGTGGCGCCCGCGGGGTTCCTGGACGGGGCCGAGGAGCTGGCCTCGTATCGTCGGGGCCAGGGCCTCAAGGCCGTGGTCGTGGACCTCGAGGATATCTACGACGAGTTCAACTTCGGCATCGCCGACCCGCACGCGATCCAGGCGTTCCTGGCGCTGGCTCGGGGCACGTGGAAGACCGGCCCCCGCTACGCCGTCCTCGCGGGGAATGGAACCTATGACTACAAGAACTACCTTGGCTACGGCGACAATCTGGTGCCGCCGCTGATGGTGGCGACGGACTACGGGCTGTTCGCGGCGGACGCCCAGTTCGCCCCCGACGGGGGCCTTGCCATCGGGCGGCTGCCAGCGGCCACGGCGGGCGAGCTCTCCACCCTTGTAGGCAAGATCATCGCCTACGAGGCGGCGGGGGGACCGTGGACCAAGAGCGTGGTCCTGGCGGCCGACCTGCCAGACAAGAATGCGGGGAACTTCCCGCAGGACAGCGATGACCTGAGCGGCCTGGTGCCGGCTCCGTATGCAGTGAGCAAGTTCCATCTGCCGCAGATGCCGCTCAAAGATGCTCGGGCGGGCCTGCTGGACGCCTTGAACCGCGGCGCGTTTCTGCTCAACTACATCGGGCATGGCGGCATGGACCGCTTCTCGAGCGGCGGGTTGCTGACCGTGAGCGATGCGGGCGCCCTGAGCAATGGCAGTCGCCTGCCCGTGGTCACGGCCTTCACCTGCATCGCCGGGCGGTTCGAGATGCCAGGTTGCCGGTGTCTCGGCCAGGCTCTGGTGTTGCAGGAGGGCGGCGGGGGCATCGCCTTCTGGGGGCCGACCGGCATGTCCGAGAACGCCCCGGCCAAGGGGATGGGGGCCGAGTTCTTCCGCCACGCCTTCGCTCCAGGCCCGGCCGTGCTGGGCGACGTCGCGCTGAAGGCGTCGGTCGTCTCCCCGCAAACCGCGCAGCTCTATGAGCTCCTCGGCGACCCTGCCCTGCGCCTGCGACGTTAGGCCGAGGCCCTACCTCGAGCTGTCGTGCTCGTCTCAGGGCAACCGCAGCTCCGTCGAGCCCGAGGGCCTACCCACCTCCATGCTTCTGTCGGTTGCATTGGCCCCGCGTTCCTGTACACTGCACCCGCCGAACGAGTACCCGCCTGGAACACCGGAGACACAGGGATGAGCGTGCCCATGTTCCGCCTGGAGGGCAAGACGGCTCTGATCACGGGCGCGGCGGGCGGCCTGGGCGCGGCCTCGGCCGTGGCCCTGGCACGAAGCGGAGCCGAGGTGGCCCTCGCGGACCGCCCCGGCGTGAGCCTGGATGACGCAGCGACGAGGGCCTCGGCACACGGCCATCGCGTGGTGAAGGTGGCGATGGATATCTGCGATCTCGCGCAAGTGCGCGAGGGCGTGGCCGAAGCCGAGCGCGCCCTCGGACACATTGACATTCTGGTCAATAACGCGGGCATCAACCGCCCCAGGCCTGGCCTTGAGGTCACGGAAGCCGACTGGGATATGGTGTTCGACACGAACGTGAAGGGGCACTTCTTCGTCACCCAGGCGGTGGCGCCGGCGATGCTGGCCCGAGGCTGCGGGCGGGTGATCTTCATCGCGAGCCAGGCGGGGCTGGTGGCGCTGCCGGGGCAGAGCATCTACTGCGCGAGCAAGGCCGCCGTGGTCCTGCTGGCCAAGGGGCTGGCCGTCGAGTGGGCGAAGCACGGCGTCACGGTAAACGCCGTGGCGCCGACCGTGGTGGAGACGAACCTCACGCGGGCGCGGCTGGCGAACCCTGAGTTTCGCGCCTCGGTGCTGGCGCGCATCCCCGCGGGCCGGCTGGCGACGCCCGAGGACGTGGCCGCCGCCGTCGTCTACCTGGCCAGCGATGAGGCCGCGATGGTGACCGGCAGCGTGTTGTCGGTGGATGGCGGGTGGACGGCGTGGTGACGGGGAGCCCTGGACGCAAGCTCTTGTGGCGCAAGCGGATAGAGCCCGCCGGATTTTGCGGTTGACATGGCGGGCGCGCCGGCGCTAGGATACCACAGTAGTTGTGGGCGGGGCACGTAGAAGCCCATTCCCTGGTATGCCGCCGCGCGCGGCAGCCAGAGCAGGGCCGAGCCGTTGCTCGGCTCCTTTTCAGCACTGACCGGCCCGTTTCGCACGTCAGGAGGCGGCCATGGCCTCAACCGATAGCTTCGTGCATCTCCATGTCCACAGCCACTACTCGCTCCTCGATGGCGCGTGCAAGATCCCCGAGCTGGTCGAGACGGCGAGCGAGTTCAAGATGCCGGCCGTGGCTGTGACCGATCACGGCAACCTCTTTGGCGCCGTGGAGTTCTACCGCGCCGCCTCCGACGCCGGCGTCAAGCCCATCATCGGCTACGAGGCCTATGTGGCCCCCGGCAGCCGCCTCGACAAGGTGAACACCGGCGGCATCAAGGAGGCCGCCTTCCACCTCACGCTGCTCGCCGAGAACGAGCAGGGCTGGCGCAACCTCATCCAGCTCGCCTCCGCCGCCTACCTCGAGGGCTTCTACTACAAGCCCCGGATTGACTGGGAACTACTCCAGAAGCACAGCGGCGGCCTCCTCTGCCTCAGCGGCTGCCTCAAGAGCGAGGTCGCCCATCATATCCTCGCCGAGCGCCACGGCGTCGCGCGCGAAACCGCCGCGCGGTACCGCGACCTCTTCGGCGCGGGGCGCTACTACCTCGAGGTCCAGGAGAACGGCCTCGACGAGCAGCGCACCGTGAACCAGGGCGAAATCGCCATCGCTCGCGAGCTGGGCGTGCCCCTCGTGGCGACCAACGACATCCACTACCTGCGCCGCGACGACGCCACCGCGCACGAGGCCCTGCTGTGCATCAACACCGGCAAGCTCCTCACCGACGAGGACCGCATGGCGTTCGGCAGCGACCAGTTCTACTTCGCCTCGGGCCGCGACATGGCCGAGCGCTTCAAAGACCTGCCCGAGGCCCTCAAGACTACGCTCGAGATTGCCGAGCGGTGCAACCTCAAGATGGACTTCTCGAAGCGGCACTTCCCACCGTTCGACTCGGGGGAACTGTCCAACGACGAGCACCTGCGCCGGCTGGCCTTCGACGGATTGCGCGAGATGTATGGGGGCAAGCCCCCGGCCGACGTGGCCGCTCGTCTCGAGGAAGAACTGGCCATCATCAAGGAGATGGCCTACGCCAGCTACTTCCTCATCGTGCGCGACTTCGTGATGTACGCCCGCGAGCACGACATTCCCGTCGGCCTCCGCGGCTCCGGCGCCGGCTGCCTCATCACCCGCGCCCTGGGCATGACCGACTTCAATCCCGTCGAGCACGGCCTGCTCTTCAAACGCTTCCTCGACCCCGAGCGGCGCGAGCCGCCCGACATTGACGTGGACCTCTGCGAGGTGCGGCGCGAAGAGGTGCTGAGCTACGTGCGCCAGAAGTACGGCGCCGACTGCGTGGCCCAGATCGTCACCTTCGGCACCCTGGGCGCACGGGCCGCCATCCGCGATGTGGGGCGCGTGATGGACATTCCGCTCAAGGAAGTGGACGCCATCGCGAAAGAGGTGCCTGAGGTCCTCCACATCACCCTCAAGGAGGCCCTGGCCAAGAGCCCCGAGCTCCAGAACCGCTACAAGAACGACCCACGAATCCACAACCTGCTCGACGTGGCGATGCGCCTCGAGGGCCTCTGCCGCCACGCCTCCACCCACGCCGCCGGCGTCGTCATCTCCGACCGGCCCCTCACCGAGCACCTGCCCCTGTGCAAGACCGGCGACACCGTGACCACCCAGTTCGTCTTCGAGGACGTGGAGACCATCGGGCTGTTGAAGATGGACTTCCTGGGCCTCCGCAGCCTGACCATCTGCCACGAGATCCTCGACCTGGTCGAGCGCGAGACCGGGACGCGCCTCGACCTCACGCAGATCCCCCTCGACGATGCCGGGACCTACGAGCTGCTCAAGCGCGGCGAGACCGAGGGCGTCTTCCAGTTCGCCTCGCAGGGCATGCGCAGCCTGCTCACCCGCGCCAGGCCCGACTCGATCGAGGACCTCATCGCCATCGTGGCCTACTACCGGCCCGGCCCGCTCCAGAGCGGGATGATGGACAAGTTCATCCACTGCAAGCACGGCCGCGAGCCGATCACCTACCCGCACCCCAAGCTCGAGCCCTACCTCAAGGGCACCTACGGCCTCATCGTCTACCAAGAGCAGATCATGCAACTCGCCCACGACATCGGCGGCATGTCCATGGGCGAGGCCCTCTCAATGATCAAGGCGATCAGCAAGAAGAAAGAAGACAAGATCAAGCAGGGCCGCGACGCCTTCATCCGGGGCTCGACCGAGCGCGGCCTGGACGCCAAGACCGCCCAGGAGATCTACAACCTCATCGAGTTCTTCGCCGGCTACGGCTTCAACAAGGCGCACTCCACCGCCTACGCCTACGTCGCCTACCGCATGGCCTATCTCCGCGCCCACTACCCCGTGCAGTTCTTCGCCGCGTCCATGACGTGCGAGCGGTCCAACCGCGACCAGGTCAACGCCTTCGTCAAGGACGCCAAGGCCCACGGCATCGAGGTGCTCCCGCCCGACCTGAACCGCAGCTACACCGACTTCCGCACCGAGGGCCGCCAGATCCGCTTCGGCCTGGGCGCTATCAAGAACCTGGGCGACAAGACGGCCGACGCCCTGGTGGCCGCCCGCGAGGCCGGAGGCCCCTTCCGCTCGCTCTTCGACCTGTGCGAGCGCTGCGACAGCCGCCTGGTCACCCGCGCGGCCCTCGAAACCCTCATCAAGTGTGGAGCCGCCGACTCGCTGGGCGGCACGCGCGGCCAGCTCCTGGCGGGCCTCGACCGCGCCCTCCAGGTCGGCGCCACCGCACAGCAGGACCGCTCGCGCGGCCAGACCAGCCTCTTCGACCTCCTCGCCGACCAGCAACCGCCGCCTCAGGAGCAGCTCCCCGACGTTCCCGACGTGCCCAAGAGCGAGCAGCAGGCCTGGGAGAGGGACCTCCTGGGCTTCTACGTCTCGGGCCATCCGCTCGAAGAGCACGAGGAGGTGCTGCGCATGTACGCCACGGCCACCACGGCGCAGCTCGCGCAGACGGAGGACGGCACCGAGGTCGTCGTAGGGGGCATCGTGGACAGCGTGCGCGTCTCCGTCACCCGCAAGGGCCGATTCGAGGGGCAGCGCTGGGCGCGCTACGAGCTCTCCGACCTCGAGGGTACGGCCCGCGGCGTCATGTTCGCCCAGGAGTTCGCCCAGCACGGCCAGCTCCTCAAGGAGGGCGCCATCGTCTTCATCCGCGGGCGCGTGGACTACCAGGGCAACGAGCCCACCCTGCGCGCCCAGCAGATCATCCCCATCGAACGCGCGCACGCGCTGCTGGCCGGCAGCCTGATCGTGGACGTGGATGAGGCGGCGGCCAACGAGGCCACGCTCACCGAGCTGCGCGACCTGTGCGCCGCGCACCACGGCGAACTGCCCGTCTACGTCCGAATCCACCTCCTCGACCAGGGCGCCTACACGCTCCGAGTCGGCAGGTCCATGTACGTGGAGCCATCGTCCCAGCTCCTCGCCGCCACCCACCGCCTCGTCGGCCCCGGCCACGCGCGCTTCGCCCCGCGGCGCAACGGCAACGGCAACGGCCATGGCCACGGCGGCAATGGCGGGCAACGGCCCCGGCCACGTCCCTTCGCAGGCACCAGGCAAGCGTGAGCCACCCAGCCTACCAACCGCCGCGGCTGGATCTGCCCCCGGTCTATTCCGCGGGCGCCAACCCGACCATCGGCGCCTTCCTCGCGGCGGGCCGTGGCCAGGGCGGCGCCGCGAAGGCAGGGCCGCCGACCGACGTGGCCGCGTCGAAAGGCTCCACCGCCTATCGCGCGCACTCCTACCACACCAAGGTGCCGCCCGAGGGCATCGTCCCCTTCATCGAGCACTACGCCGGCCCCGGCGACGTTGTGCTCGACCCCTTCTGCGGCTCGGGCATGACCGGGGTGGCCGCCCTACGGGCCGGCCGCCGCGCCGTGCTCGTGGACCTCTCGCCAGCGGCGACCTTCATCGCCAGCAATTACTGCGCGCCGCCCGACCCCCAACGCCTCCGCCGCCAGGCGCAGCGCCTCCTCGCCGCGGTGGCCGCCGAACTCGAGCCACTCTACGCCACCGCCTGCCGCGCCTGCGGCGAGCGGGCCTCCATCGCCTACACCGTCTGGAGCGACCGCTATGCCTGCCCGGATTGCGATGGCGAATTCGTCCTCTGGGACGTTGCCCGCGATGGCCGCCGAGTGGCGGGCCGGCTCCAGTGCCCGCACTGCCCGCGCCAGGCGCCGCGCGGTGGCTGGCGCCGCCTCGACCCCGTGCCCGTGCTGATCGCCCTGGACTGCCATGGCTGCGGCCGCCAGGAGGTCCCGCCCACCGAGGCGGATCTCGCGCTCGCGCAGGCCGCCGGCGAGGGCGACTGGGAGCAGCGCATTCCGTACCCCGCTACGCCCATTCCCGCGCGCGGCGATGAGATCGCCCGCGTGCACAAGCAGGGCATCCGCCGGGTGGACCAGCTTTTCACCCGCCGCAACCTTCGCACCCTCGCCACCCTCTGGCACGCGGCGGCCACGCTGCCCGGCCTCGAGTGCCGTCGCGGGCTCTTCTTCTGCCTCACGGGCGCCATGCCCAGGGCCTCCCGCACGAACAAGTACATCCCCGCCCTCGGCACCGCACCAGGCCCGATCCTCGGCACCATGTACATCCCGGGCTTCCACCCCGAGCTCAACGTACTCGCCCTCTTCCGGCGCAAGGTGGACGACGTGGTTCGGTACTGCCGAGAGGCCGGGACCGCGGGAGATGGCTTGCTCTTCCAGCCTGCGGCGAAGGACTCCATCCGCGTCTCCACACAGAGCGCCACGGACCTCTCGAATATCCCCGATGCCTCGATTGACTACGCCTTCACCGACCCGCCGTTCGGGGCCAACATCGCCTACTCCGAGCTGAACCTGTTGTGGGAATCGTGGCTAGGCGTCCGCACCCACGTGCCCGACGAGGCCGTGATGAGCCGCACGCAGGAGAAGGGCGCTGAGGACTATCGACGGCTCATGGCCCAGGCGTTCGGCGAGGTGCGCCGCGTGCTCAAGCCCGGCGGGCGCTTCAGCATCGTCTTCCACAACACCGCGGCCGAGGTCTGGCGCGCCCTCCAGGATGCCCTCGCCGACGGCGGCTTCGCGGTCGAAGCCGCCGTCACCTTCGACAAAGGCCCGAACCAGAGCTTCAAGCAGTTCACCGCCGAGGGCGCCGTCACCCATGACCTCGTCGTCACCTGCGCCCCCTGTGGGCGGGGTACCCCTGCCCCGCGTGCTCCCGCGGCAACCGAGGCCGATCTTGCGGAGTACCTCCAGGGCATCCGCGCTGCACCCTCCGGCTCACGCGAGCCGCGCAGGCTCTACTCCGCGGCTATCGCGCACTTCCTCGTGCGGGGTGTGCGCGTGCCCTTCGGGTTCCGGGAGTTCCGAGCGATGCTCGGTCGCGTGGATTGGGACCGGTAGGACCTATAGGACCGATGGGACGGCCGCTCTGCGTCCCATGTGTCCTGTCCGCCCTACCGGTTCCATCTCCTGGCGCAGGCAGCCGGCTTCAAACGAACAGCCGCAGGTACTGGATGCCCTTGTCGAGGCCATCTTCGGGGCTGAAGGCGCCGTCCTCGTGCTCGATGCTCAGCACGCCCTTGTAGCCGATCTGGCGCAGGCGGCCGACGTACTTGCCCCACTCCACGCTGCCGTAGCCGGGGATGACGTAGCGCCACCAGCCGTCGGCCAGGCAGCCGCGGCGGGCGAGCACCTCGCCCTTCATCTCGGTGTCTTTCGCGTGGGTGTGGAAGATGCGGCCCTTGTAGCGGTCCACCCCGCCCAGGTAGTCAATGCCCTGCCAGATCAGGTGCGACGGGTCATAGTTGAAGCCGATGGCGGGGGAGGGCACGGCGGCGAGGATGGCGTCCCACAGGTCGAAGTGCTGAAGCAGCGTGGGGAACCAGTTCTCGAAGGCGATCTTGATCCCCTTGTCCTCGGCGTACTGAGCGAGGGGGGTGAAGACCGTCTTGAAGTCTTCGGCGATTGTCTGCTCTTTGCTCTTGCCGGGCACCGGCATGCCGGTCATGGCGCACAGGATCGGCGTGCCGACGGCCACGCAGGCGTCCACGTTCCTCCTGAATGCGGCGATGGCGGCCTGCCGCTTCGCCTCGTCAGGCTCCAGCAGGTTGCTGTAGGCGGCGAGGCTCGAGATTGCCAGCCCGTTCTCCGCGAACAGGTCCTTGATCTTCGACGCCTCCCTGATCGCCCGGTCGGCCGGCAGGTGGCCCACGGAGACCTCGAGCGCGGCGAACCCGAGCTCCGAGGCCACTCGCACGACTTCCTCGAGCGGCCTCTTGCCCATGCACGCGGTCAGGAAACCGATCTGCATCGCTCTCTCCTTGTCTCTCCTCCCCAGGGTTCACCCAATGTCGCAGCAGAGCAACTGCTCCTTGTTGAGGTGGCCCGCGGCGAGTTCACGCCCGCCGGGGGCGTAGACGAGGCTGCGGCCGTGCAGGATGCGGCCCTTCCACGGCCCGTCGGTGAGGTCGCCCACGCTGTTGGCGCCGACGAGGAAGATGGGGCTCTCGGTGGTGCGCTTCTTGAAGCGCTCGCGGATCGCTTTGCTGTTGGCCGCCTCTTTGCGGGGTTCGCAGGCCCAGGCGCAGGGCGAGAGCACCACGCGCGCGCCCATGCAGGCGAGGGTCTGGTCGATGAACGGCACCCAGTTGTCGGCACAGATGTTCACGCCGATGCGCCCGAACTCCGTGTCGGCCACACGCAACTCTGAGCCGCGCGAGTAGGTTCTCAGGCCGACCTCCAGCTCGTTGATCTTGCGGTGCTTGAGGATCAGGCGGCCCATGCGGTCGAAGAGCAGCGCCGCGTTGTAGAAGCTCTCGCCCGCCTGCTCAGTGAAGCCGGCGCACAGGTACACGCCGTGCGCCCGGGCCGCCTCGGCCAGCCGGCGGCTGACCGTGCCCGGCACCGGCTCGGCCAACTCGCGGGCGCGCCCGCACAGCCAGCCGAGGTCCAGGCACTCGGGCAGCACCACCACGTCGGCGCGCTGCTCGGCTGCTTCAGCGATTCCTACGAGCGCGCGCTCGAGATTGGCGTCCTTCTCGCCCATCTCCACCCGCATCTGGACAATACCGACACGCATGCCGCGCCCCTTGTGGCTTAGGGTCTGTGCGGAAATCCACGCGGGCTGCGTTGCCGGCGTCAGCGGGGCGGATGCAAGACGCGGCGACGCAGGCGATGCCACGGAGCGCATCGCTGAGGAGCCGCAACGCCGCAGACGCCCCGCT